>ERZ1292633.755-Hain-H41-02um-R1-755-length-36337-cov-5_pt1 | contig 36337 bp, 26 predicted proteins | sample MGYA00564406_ERZ1292633 | MGnify/ENA primary metagenome ERZ1292633 (study PRJEB36523, sample SAMEA6512639) | groundwater metagenome | collected 2019-01-08 | study: AquaDiva: Metagenomics assemblies of 32 groundwater samples
AATTATAGCATATTGTAGCGGATTTTAACCTAAATTTAACAATAATTCTTATATTGATACTCTAAAATCTTGGCATGAAAAAAACACTAAAGTTCTATTTAAATCTAGTCGATAGGCTATCTAGCTAAATACTTTATAATAGCTGGAGGCTTTTGTGGTACGTGCATTTTCAATGCTCGCAATTTGTTTAATTTTAAGTAGCACACTTGTCGTTGGTTGTACCAGTGGATCTAGCGATTCACCCTCTATAATAGGCAGCATCTCTGATAACATTAAAGACATCATCAGCCCAGAAGACTCATCAGTTAATAAAGCCTCAGTTCAAATTTCAGAAATCCAGAAAGAACTAAATAAAGATAACACCTATGTCTTAACTGAAGATGATATCGCCACGCTTAAAGCTGAAAACCTCGTGGTGAATGAAAGCGAACTTAAAGCATGGGTGAAGTAATATGAAAAGTTTAACCATGCTATTTGCAACTCTGTTTTTAATGTTTACTCACGCAGAGGCAGATAATTCCCCATCGCAACGGGGGGGGGTACTAATTAATGTTTCAGCTGATAGAAAGGCCGTTAAAAGCGGTGATGTCGTAAAGTTTTCAGGTATCATTAAGGTTTTAGATAAAGACAAAGATCATGGTCATCATAAAGGCAAAGATGAAGATGATCATAAAAAAACTTTGCTGCAGATTTTTCAAAAAGACGGAGTGGGTATAGTCGGCACATTCCCGAGCGAAGCCGTGGATATTTCAAATAGTTTAGAATTAACCAGCACTGAAGAAGATGAAATTAAATTTTCTTTTACAGCTAGTAGCGTAAACGCAAACAGCGTTAATCAACTTTCAATTAAAGTTTTTAACAATCACAAAAATAAAGAACTGCTCATGCGCCTTGCGCAAATAAAAGCCAAAATAGATCGGCGCATTTTAGCTTTACAACAATTAAAACATAAATCAAAAAATGAAAACTGGTCCGCGGCAGCTATAGCATACATCAACAAAAAAACTGAAGTTTTAAATCAGCTCAGCCAGCAGATTCAAGATAATCTAAATAAAAATGAAAACCTGCTGGCAGAAAACCGCTATGCCCTGCAAGTGGATAATTTAACATCAAGTTCCAGCCAGATTTCTACAATTATGAATAAGTACCGCTTTGCTGTCACTTCAGAAATCGGTACGGCTATAGAGGGCACAAGCACAAAAATAAATGCTGCAGTAACTAATTTACGAAAAAGTAGCAGTGAAGATAATGATGATGACGATGATCTAAAAGCTGCGCAATTTGTGTTTAATGGCGTAGCGCTTTATACAAGCGCGGCGCAAAACTTAAGTAATGGCGAGAGTATTTCGTATACGTATACAATAGATAGACTATTGCCGATTAACAGCAACGAGTTTTCAGTGGCACTATATCATGTCGAAAAAAATAAATTAAAAAAACGTATCGGCTGGGTAGTGCAAAAAATACCAGTTGTGCCAGATACTATTAATCCCGGGTGGCTAGTAAGTTCTTCGCCAAGTTCAGTAAGCGGCACGCTGTATGTGCAAGCTTTAGATTATGTAAATTTACATGCACAAGACTTACTTGGAAGAATTGATGCGGGTTCATTTGTAGCAAATCTTACAGGTTCTTTAGTCAGCTCTGAAAACGTAAATCAAGATGTTAGCTTAAAATTTTCAAAACTTAAAATCGGTGATGGCTGGGAGTACGCTTTTTCGGGCGATTTAAATCCGCTTCAAGAGGGGCTTTATGCTTTAGAAGCGAATATAAAAGATTTATCAAAAAACGAAGCAAGTCCGCATAAAATTGATTTTAGAATTGATAGAACAGTGCCAAAGATTTCACTGGGTATTCCAAACAGTTCACTCACAAATCAATTAACCTATCAAGCGTCAATTGGAATTGAAGACTTAAGCCCGACAACAACAAAAGTCTATGTAAATGAAGTGCTGCAACTAATCACACCCAGCGTGTTTTTTACCACTACGTTAAATTTAAATAAAGAGGGCGCAAATTTAGTTAAGGTAGTAAGCGAAGACATGGCAGGGAACCTAACAATAAGCGATATCAAAACGATTATCAGAGATACTACGCCGCCGGTTTTAACTTTCGTTTCTCCAGTGCAGGGCGATCCGGTTGATGGTTTTTATTTTCAAGTCAGCCTTAGTGCAAACGAGCCTGTGGTTTCTGCAAAACTAAATGAGCAAGCCATTTTAATTTCAGGTGAAACCCAAAGCCTAGTTACTCAGTATTCAACTGTGGTCGAAGGCAACACAACATTAAATGTACAAGCAACAGATAAAGCGGGCAACATCGGTCAAAGTAGTATTACAGTTTTAGCAATATCAAGACCGCTAAATCAATCCCTGATTGGCCTTTACGTTGACGAGCCCAATAATAAAATAATTGTAAAGGGCGCAGTAGGCGCCACCAGACCTAATTATTCTGTAAATGTATCGAGAGGTTTTTTTAGTTCCGAAACTATAATTGCAGATAGTAAGGGTAGCTTTATGGTGTCGATGCAGCCTTCAACAGCATATAAAGTTAGCGTTTATGATGATCGTAAAAACGAAACTGTAAGTTACAGCTACGAACTAGATGCGGATAATGATATTATGCTTTCAGGTGTAGTCAGAGACACGGATGATTTTCCGTTAGTGCATGCCGAAGTTTCAATTACTGGCACCCCGCTTGTAACATATACTGACAGTAATGGCGTATTTTCATTTTTAAAATCTAATTTTCCGGGTAAAAAAATTACGGGTGATCAGCAACTTTTGATTGATGGCACAAATGTTATTTTATCGCCAGCGGCGACGCCCAGAAAATTTTCAAAAACGGCAGTTAGTATTACAATTGGGGTTCGGCAAAGTAATATTTTACAGACGCCGATTTACTTAGCGCCAACGTATTTAGATGGGACGGGTACGCTTATTACGGCTCAAGGCGGTGGCGTGGTAATTGATATCCATGCTTCAGGCGTTGCTTTAAATATTCCGGCGGGGGCTGCGCAGTTTCCGAATGGCGAAAGTGAAAGTGTAATAAGCCTACAAACCATACCTGCAGATCGCGCCACCATCAGCGTACCGAAATGGGCAAGGCCGAATACCGTGGTGGCTTTAGAGCCTTCGGGAACTACGTTTAGTGAGCCTGTTGAATTAACTCTGCCGAATGTGAATGAGTTTCCGCCGACAGCCGAACTTGTGGTTATGCTGATGAATTCAAAAACCGGTAGATGGGAAATCGGCGGAGCTGCGGCGATTACAAGAAATGGTCAGAGTATTGTAACAAAACCTAATCAGGGCATCAGACACTTTTCATTAGCCTATGCAACAATTATCGGACCGAATATTAGACAAATAGGCGCCCAAGATAGACCAGGCGCGGATACTTTTAATGGTGCCTTGAGTGCGCAAATTGAATTGCCATCATTCAAAGTTCTGGGGAGCTCCTTTGTTCCAAAGCTATTTTATAATAGTTCATGGGCAAAGCCTGCAGCACTAGTCACAAATTTATTTGATTTTTCTAACACCAAAGTTAGCGTAAATGCCCCAACTCAAGTAGGCTCAAGAGTAGAGTCTTATGATGTTGATTTGATAAATTGTAATTGGCAGATTAAATTTGAAACCAATGCAAATGCCTTTGACGATATTGAAAATCTACCATCGTATTGCTCAAAAGATCCAAAAACTTTTTATTCTAATATGCAATATGAAACTAAATATACAGATGTAAGCTCGCAAATTCAGCCGCAGCGGGTAGAAGCTAGTTTTAAAACCGGTACTGTCACAACTGAAAAAGAAGTCTTTAACAATATTCCACATATGGCGACGATTAGTTTTGGCGTTGAATTAAAAAAGGACATTGGATCAAGTAACTATTTTGATAGCGGCATTTACCCGTATCAAGCCCATTATGACATTTATTTTAAAGAGTTAGTGATGGGTACATATACGACAGAGTACTGGAATGAAACTATGGACGCTAAAACTACTGCGCCCGCCCAATTTGAGCAGTTATCACCTGAAAAAGTATTTGGTCAAGATCTAACAGATTCATTATTTGTACAAAATTACAGAAACTCAGAAGCGGGCACGGGCTGGAAAATTGGGGGCTTTCAAAAAATTGCAAACCCAAGCAGTAATAAAATAATGCTTGAAGAGTCTAATGGTGCAATATCTTCTTATGCTATAAATGATACCATTCAAACGGTGATCGATGTTGCTAGTCAGGGTGGCGAAATAAAAAATGGTGTAGCTTTAAATGCTTGGCCGAATATTGCAGTACCTTCGAGTCAAAATTCAAACGAGATATTTAATTTAGAATTTAGTTCAAGTGGTATTAATAAATCAAGTATTGGTACTAACTACGCCGTATCTGGGTATTTAAAAGGTTATGATTTTTATAATTATACAGAGCAAACAAATTGTCGTGCTGAATGGTTTTGCCAATCAAGAACTGGTTCACTTGAATTTTATAGAAATGCATGGACTTGTTTTATTGATAGTCAGACTTATTATCATGCTACTTATAACGGCTCAACATTTTATTGTCCTCCAACAATTGGTACTTATCGTGTTGTATTGCCCTTCCGTGGAACTAATCTTTGTGAAGTTCTCGATGGAGGGTCCTATCCAGCTAATTTCGGCACAGTTTGCGACAGCACCCCTAAGTCATCATGTTCAACACATACATCTAATTATGAAATAAAATCAAAACCAGTCAGCATGCTTAATTTAAATGGCCGGATCATTGGCGTTGATGCCAGTCGGCATTCGGTGTTTGACATGCAAAATGGTTCAGCTAACAGAGTTTTGGGAGCACAAGTATCTCCGCCGATATTTTTTAACAATTATCAAACTCAGAGTGAAACGCAGTCTGGTGCTATGAGTGCACATTGTAATAGTAACGGCGATTTTAATTGCAGCAGCCAAACCAGAACCCAAACTATGCTATCCGGTTCTAATCAATGCGGCACAATAGATCCTAACCCCAGCGAAGTACCATATAGCGGACACGATACTATTTCTAACGGCTTTCAAACCTTAAATGCACCTATGGCTATTATTGCAGGAGCAGGCGAGGACGCTGTGGTGATTGCAGATTATGGCTTTCATAAAGTGCGCTGGCTGAATACTGTAACTGGTGCAACCGGTGTTATTGCAGGTAACGGCCAAACAGGAGACATCGGCAATGGCGGCCCAGCATCCGAAGCGTCTATTAATCACCCAAAAGGTTTGGCGTATGACTCTATAGGGAATTTGTACATTTCAAGTGAAAGTGGTTATATAAGAAAAGTTGATACGAATGGTTACATTTCAACTATTTCGGGCGATCCCATTAACGGAGTGCTGGCAAATGAATCTAAGGCCCGTGAAGTTTATTTTAATAAACCCTATGGCTTAGTAATAGATCAATTAAATAATTATCTGTACGTGGCAGATACAGGAAATAATAGAGTGGTCAGAATTAATCTTAACACGAACCAAGCAACAACTGTTGCGGGTAATGGTGTAGCGGGTTCTCACGGTGATGGAAAGGCAGCTCTTGAAGCAAGTTTAAATGCACCTACTCAGTTGGGCTTAGATGAAAATAATAATTTATTAATTGCAGATAGTGGTAACAATAAAATTAGAAGAGTCACTTTTCAAAATAAAGAAGGTGCGATTTTGGCATTTTTGCCAACCGCTAAAGACCATTCCATTTTGCAACGAGTGGAGGATGGGACTTGGGTTAGAACTTATCGCGATGGCGGGCGAATTTATTTTAATAGTCTGGGTTATCAGATTTCTTCAGTGGATAATGCCAGTAGAATTGTTCAATACCAATACGACGGACAGAATAGATTAACCGAGATTAAAATGGCCAGCGGCGAGGCCTTAACCTATACTTATTCAGGGAATAGACTCTCAAGAATAACTGATCCGGCGGGTAGGGCCACTGAATTCAGTTATGATTTTTCTAACAATCTAAAAGCCGTTCATTATCCTGATCAAAGCAGTAAAAAGTTTGAATATAATTCTGACGGGCTAATGACGGCCGAGATAGATCAGAAAGATGCTAAGCGTGAATACTTATATAATGCGCACAGTAGACTTGAAAAGGTGCTGCTGCCTGAGTCGACCCCAGCAGTTGTACTAAAAGACAGCGGAAGTGAGAATTTAGATAATTTTAAAGATGCTGTAACAAAGCCACAACAGCTTGGAACCGGCACTGAAAAATTAAGTGAGAGCATTTCAGACCCCAGTGGAAATACAACTGTTTTAGCCAAAGATTTTCAAGGTTATATTTCAACAATTGTAGATGCCAGGGGTCGAAAAACCACAGTTAAGCGCGACATAGAAGGCCGAGCTATAGAAACCACCGATGTGGACGGTTCAATTACGCAAAGCACCTATGACCCCACTTATGGAGATATAATTAAAACCAGAAATGTAAGTTTAGATATTGAAACTCAGACTCAGTTTAATATATACGGCCAAGTGATTTCGCAGACTGATCCTTTTGGTAAAGTCAGTCAAAAACAATACGATGCAAAAAAGCAACTTATTAAAGAAATCGCGCCCGATGGAAAATACGCAAGTTATGAGTACAGCCCCATCGGCCTTGTTGTAAAAAAATCAGTTTATAGTGCCGCTAATGAACTAAAAAATCAGATCAGCTATGAGTACAATTCTAAAGGTCAGCTGGTAAAACAGACTGATTTTAATAATAAATTTTCAAGCTACACCTATGATTTAGCGGGAAACATTTTAACCAGCACTTCAAATATAAATGGCAATACGCAGTCTGTGACCAGCTACGAGTTTGATTCAATGAACAGGTTAAAAAAAGTTACTTCACCAAAAGCAGAAGTAACCGAGTATAGCTATTCGCCACTAGGGGAGTTGCTGCAAATAAAAGATCCAAATCAAAAAATAACGAGCTTTGAATATAATTTAAAAGGTCAACTAATTAAAAAAACGGATCCCGCAGGTTTGGTTTATGAAATGACTTATGATATTAACGGTAATCTTTTAACTGAAAAAGATCCGGCCAATCAATTAAAACAATACACCTATAACGAAGTAAATAAAATCACCAAAGTACAAACAGCTGATGATATTATTTTGTATAATTACAATATTAAAGACGAAGTTATTGGTCTTACAAATAATACAGCTGCAATTGATTATCAACGAGATCTAAAGCAAAGAATTACGCAAGAAGTTGTAACCGGGAATAGCCTTAATTATCCGGCTCATATGTTAAATGTTGAATACAATAAACTAGACCAGCGAACACTGCTACAAAGCAATTTTCAAAATATTTCTTATGAATTTAATCAAAGTAATGATCAGCTTTCAGGTATTAGCAGCTCAGCTACTGGAAATTATAATTTTTATTTTGATGATGCCAGTAGGCTTAGTGCAATTGTGAGACCCGGGTCTAGAACTGAATATACTTTTGATACAGGTTCAAGCTTAGAAAGAATTGCCCACATATCAAATAACGTAATAAAATCTTCGCACGAATACAGCTATGATTTAAGAAATTACATCACGCAAAAACGAAGCACGGCTGGGGTTTTAGATTACAGCTATGATTCTAACGGCCAGCTTATCAGCGCAAATAAAGCCGCAGACAACACTCAAAATGAATCCTTCACATACGATGCCCTTGGAAACAGGCTTACTTATAACGGCGTAGCCAGCACGTTTGATAATTCCGGGCAGCGCATTCAAGACGACGGACAATTTACTTACGTGTTTGATGCAAACGGCAACATCATTTATAAATCAAACAAACAAAATGGCATAAGCTACGCTTTTGAATACTCGGCTTTGAATCAACTTAAAAAAGCGACTGTAACTTCGAGTCCATTAGGTGGCACAGTACTTAAAGTTTTAGAATACAAATATGATCCAGCAGGAAGAAGAATTTTACGCCAGATTACGGATAATGTTGACAGCTCAAAATCAAAAACACAGAAATTTTTCTATGATGGCGATAATATTTTAGCTGAAGTTGATGCTATCAATAATTTAACTGTAAGCTATACGCACTCGCCGTTAAGAGCAGATGATGTGCTGGGGGCGAAGTTTACCAGTAGCGCGGTTACTAATGGGCTTGCGACTTCAGCAGGAAATGTTTATTACTTAAAAGATCATTTAAATACCGTCAACGAAATCACGAATGCCAGTGGTGAAATTATTCAGAAGATGGATTACTCAGCCTATGGGGTTTTGCGAAGTGTGAAAGACTCAACTGGCAATGAAGTTGGTTTTGAAAATGCGCCGGTGCGTAGTTCATTTACTTACACAGGGCGGGAATTTGAACCCGAGCTTGGGATGTATTATTACCGAGCGAGATATTACGATCCAAATTCAGGAAGGTTTTTGCAGCAAGATCCTGATCCGGGGAAACTCGCAAGCCCGAATACTTTTTTGAGTAAGTATATTTATGCTGCGAATAATCCAGCAATGCTTAGTGACCCGAGTGGGATGTCTTGGTTTACTGATGTGGTTGATGCGGTTCTTGGTGCACGTCATCAGGTCTTCGCAAATTTGGGTGCGGCATTTGATAATTTAGTTAAAGATAAAACTTTTCAAATAATAGCCGTGATTATAGCGGCGGCGCTTATTGGCCCTGCGGTGGCGGGATTATTTACCTTAACAGGTTGGACAGCTGTCGGGGTAAGCGCAGTTGTTGGTGGTCTTGTTGGCGGTATAAGTTATGTCGGCTTAGGTTTGGGTACGTTTGCCGAAGGCTTTGCGCTCGGGGCTTTGGCTGGGGGTTTAGCGGGCTATTCCGGTAAGTTATATGGCGGTAGTAATCCGATGTTTAATTTATATAACAGCACTGTCCAAGTACAGTTAGATTTAATAAAAAAATATGGCTGGGCTTATTTATATGATTTAAGTTTGCCTGGAACGCCGGGGCATCTGACTTGGGGCGGCTCTCTGCTTGTTTATATTATTTCACAATCAAAGAGACCAAAGAAGGATGAGAATGAATAAATTATATATTTTAAGTTTTTTTTATTTGTTTTTAACAAGCTGTTCGATTATGAAAATCGAAAGTATGCCTGATTCAGAAAAAGCTAGGCTCGTTCCTAGTGAGCTTAGCTGCGTGATAGAAAGAAAAATTGACTTTATTAGTCATCATCGTAGCTACAACATTTCTAGTAATACTACGAATAAAGAACCAGGTCTTTATAAAAAGCATTACAAGTTAATTAATCAGTATATTTTAGAGAATAGTCAAAATAATGAAATATGTAAAAATAAATATAGATTAGATATAGAAATAACTAATGGTACAGTAAAAGAAAATATAATATTAGGGGTTTTTAATATCATCACTTTAGGTATAATTCCTAACTGGAATAACGACGAAAACACAATGCGATTAATTTTTTATGATCAGAATGGTGATAAACGTATTTATGTGTCAAAAACTAATTATTCCAGCACAAGATCTATTCTATTTTTGCCGATTACTTTTTTCTTTACAAGCTCAGAGGTAGAGCTTGATTTAATAATGATTCCTTATCATCTGAATCATTTGGTTATGATGAAGGAGGAGAAGTTAGGCAATTTACTAGAAACTAAGCCATAGAATGACTATTGATGCAAACGGCAACATCATTTATAAATCAAACAAACAAAATGGCATAAGCTACGCTTTTGAATACTCGGCTTTGAATCAACTCAAAAAAGTCACGGTAACTTCGACACCGCTTAACGGAAATATCTTAAAAGTTTTAGAATATAAATACGATCCTGCGGGTAGAAGAATTTTACGTCAAGTGACAGATAATGTAGATTCAAGCAAATCCAAAACCCAGAAATACTATTTTGATGCCGAAAATATTATTGCAGAAATTGATGCCGAAAATAATTTAACTGCAAGCTACACGCACTCGCCGTTAGGTGCTGATGATGTACTGGGCGCGAAGTTTACAAGTAGCGCGGTCAGTAATGGGCTTGCGGCTTCAGCGGGTAATGTTTATTATTTAAAAGATCATTTAAACACTGTGAACGAAATTACAAATGCAAGCGGCGAGATCGTTCAGAAGATGGAATACTCTGCCTATGGTGTACTGAAGTCTGTGAAAGACTCAACTGGCAATGAAGTTGATTTTGCAGCAGCGCCTGTGCGAAGCTCGTTTACTTACACTGGCCGTGAATTTGAACCCGAGCTGAATATGTATTACTATCGCGCGCGGTATTATGATCCGAATACGGGGAGATTTTTACAGCAAGATCCAGATCCGGGGAAACTCGCCAGTCCAAATACTTTTTTGAGTAAGTATATTTATGCGGGAAATAATCCAGCAATGCTTAGTGACCCGAGTGGGATGTCCCTTTTTGGTGATATTTTTGAAGGTATAGGTAATGTCGTTGGTTCAATACTCAATGCTGGTAGTCAGGTTATTGCAAGTGTGGGAGCAGTATTTGACCAACTTATTAAAAATAAGGGAATTCAAACTCTTTTGACAGCCGTGTTGGCAGTAGTGGTAGTAGTGTTTTTGGGCATCGCAACGCCAGTTGTGGCTATTGCGGCGGCAATAGCTGGTCTTGCGGGTGCAGTTTTGTCAGGAGATGTCACCCCTGAGAGTTTCTTAAGGAATTTTGCCTTTAGTCTTGCTGTTGGGTTGACGCTTCCAGCCATTGGGTTTTCTTCTCCACTTATAGGTAATTCAATAATTGGAAGTGGCATAGCTTATGGAATTAGAAGTGCTGCCATTAGTATTTTATTACGACTACCAGGGAACTAATAATGAAGAAATTTTTAAAAATTATAGGACTAGCTGCGCTGATAAATTTAATATGTGCCTGTGCTGTCTTTAAAATTTCGCCTGAGATAAGAGACTCTCAGTATAAGTTTAAAGAAATGACCCCAGTTATGTTTAGTAAGTTGATTTTATTTAAAAACTTGAACTCTGGAAATGAGGAAAAAAATGAGGATACTGATAGCGGGGTACACAAGATCAATTATGAAGGGATGGCGGCAAACAGTGGTATAATCTTTTCGAACAATAATTCTCAATATGAACTTATTTTGAGTATCACAGATGCTTCAAATTTTAATTTTACAACTAAGGATTATCTTAGATCATTTCCATATTCACTTTGGGCAACATTGAGCGCGTTAAGTTTAGGGATAATTCCCACGCGCGTTCATCACAAAGTATCTATCAAAGCATCAATTAAAAATTTTTCAACTAATAGATATGTAGATATTCAAGAAGAGGTAGCCTATGATTTATGGGTTAGTATAATATTTGCATTCAAGGGCAATCTTAAAACTGCCCCGTCAATTTTAAATGATGTTGTTGAAGCCGCGGTATCGAGTATTTTTATTAGAATTAAGGAAAATATAGATCAAAAAAATATATAAAATCGATGGATATAATATTTTACGATTTAAGAAATTACATCACACAAAAACGAAGCACCGCTGGGGTTTTGGATTATAGTTATGATTCTAACGGGCAGTTGCTAAGTGCTAACAAAGCTAAAGATGCATCTCAAAATGAATCTTTCAGTTACGATGCCTTGGGTAACAGGCTTACATATAATGGCGCTACCAGTACGTTTGATAATTCTGGACAGCGCATTCAAGATGATGGACAATTTACTTACGTGTTTGATGCAAACGGTAACATTATTTATAAATCGAACAAACAAAATGGCATAAGCTACGCTTTTGAATACTCGGCTTTGAATCAACTTAAAAAAGCGACTGTTACTTCAACACCACTTAACGGAAATATCTTAAAAGTTTTAGAATACAAATATGATCCAGCAGGAAGAAGAATTTTGCGTCAGGTAACAGATAATGTTAATCCGCAAAAATCGAGTTCAAAAAAATATTATTACGACGGGGAAAATATTATTGCAGAAATTGATGCCGAAAATAATTTAACCGCCAGCTACACGCACTCGCCATTAGGTGCTGATGATGTACTGGGAGCGAAGTTTACAACTGCAGGGGTTAGTCAAGGGCTTGCGGCTTCAGCGGGTAATTTTTATTATTTAAAAGATCATTTAAATACCATCAACGAAATTACAAATACCAACGGCGAGATAGTTCAGAAGATGGAATACAGTGCATATGGGGTTTTGCGATCCGTGAAAGATTCAAGCGGTAGCGAAGTTGATTTTGCGGCAGCGCCAGTGCGCAGTTCGTTTACTTACACAGGTCGGGAATTTGAACCCGAGCTGAATATGTATTACTATCGCGCACGGTATTATGATCCGAATACGGGGAGATTTTTACAGCAAGATCCTGATCCGGGGAAACTCGCAAGCCCGAATACTTTTTTGAGTAAGTATATTTATGCTGCGAATAATCCGGGGATGTTTGGGGATCCGAGTGGGCAGTCATGGCTGAGTGATGTATTTGATGCTGTTGTAAGTGCAGGCCACGATTATATTGCGAATGTAGGTGCGGCATTTGATAATTTAGTTAAAGATAAAACTTTTCAAATAATATGCGTGATTATAGCGGCGGCATTCATTGGTCCTGCAGCAGCTGGTTTTTTTGGGGCTACTGGCTGGGCAGGTGTAACTGTAAGTGCTGTTGCAGGCGGTTTAGTTGGAGGGATAAGTTATGTTGGGTTGGGGTTGGGTTCATTTGCGGAAGGTTTTGCGCTCGGGGCTTTGGCAGGAGGTATTAGTTATTATGCTCAATATGGAGTAACGGGTAGCACAGGGACTTTAGCGTCACAAAGTGATTGCGCGATGATGCAACTGGCTGGATCTACTGCTTCAAGTATTGGTTTAGTTGGGCTTATGGCACCTCACCCTGTAGTTAAAGGTGTGGCTGCTGCATTAGGTCTTGTTGTGGATATAATGGCAGTTAATTTTGCTCTAGGCTGCGGCGGGATGAATGCAGCAAAGCTTGCAAGTTTAAAATTGCCAGTATCAATACCAATAAATGATGAGATAAATCAGAGCCCCTCTAAGGCAATGGTAAGAAAAGAGGGGCCTGCTTATACTACATATCAATGTGTAATACATGACAGGGGCTAAGTTGATAAATGGGCTATTTTATAAATTAGAATTATTTATTAGCGCCCAGATGTATAGGAAATAATATGAATATCAAAAATTTGTTTTCTAAAATCCAATTTCAAGAATTATTTTTAAAAGTCTATTTGCCATCAAAATCGGTTGAAGATCAGGCTCTATTAAATTTAATTGCAGAAAAGATTAAAAAATTTGGACTTACGCCATCTAAAATAGATGTTTTTAAAACCAAAAGAAAAATTCACGGATTATGTCAAATTGTGTTGGTAGGTGATATTAGAGCTCAACAAGATGTCAAGATAATTATTTCTGAAGATTTAATCCATAATGTTTTTGATTTGGAGCTTGAAGGTCAACTCGCTATTGCATTTGCACTACCACCAATTTTTTACGCAAGAAAGTATATATATATTCACTTAGTGAATGCCTTTCTTTTTATTTCAAACTTTGTAATACTAAGTTGCCTTCTTAGGAGTTTGCCATTCGAGGTTCGTTTTTTATTTCTTCTCTTTGATATTGCAATTAATTTGATGTCTTTTGTTGCAGGCATATTTATATTCCATGGGTTTAGTCATTTAGGTATCTACATTTCTGCAATGAGACGTTTTAATATGCAACCTGAAGCACGTAACTTCTTGAAAGATAATATTATTAAAAAATATGCTAAATTTTCAATTCCGCTTTCAATATTAATATCGTTGAATTTCATATCGCCAAATCAAATCCGGAAATTTAAAGAAATGTTGCATGATGAGACTGAATTTGATTTCTTATATATGCTAAATTTTTTTTTAAAGACTCCAATTATTTTAATTAATGTCGTTACAATGCTGATCGCTATTGTGGTTAGTTTATGCGAATAACCGCCTAATTAATATTTTTTCAATGTTAATTGTTATAGTGATTTTTTTATTTAAATGATTGGCAAGTGAAGGACTTTGATGAAAATTAAAAATTTATTTTTTTTCAATAAACTCATAGCATTTTTTATTAAATTTCTTATTCCCATAAAGCCAATTAAAGACGAGGCTGTTTTAAATTTATTGAATGAGAAAATAAAAAAATTTGGACTTACGCCGTCTAAAATAGGGTTTTTACGAGGAAAAAGTGAAATTAAAGGTTTAAGCCAAATAATAGTTGTAGGTGATGTTAGAGTAAAAAATGAAATTGTAATTGTTATCTTCGAAAAATTATTTCATGAAATTTCTGATCTTGAATTAGAGGCTCACCTTGCGATTGCGATTGCTGAATCTCAATATGCATACCAAGCGAGATATAATTCTATTAATGCAATGCCACCACTTCTTATATTTTTAAATCTTACTATACTGCCAGTGACCTATCCGTATATTATAGCTAAGCATTTTATCTTGTTCAACTTAGTTTTTTATATATTTGTTTGGGCAAGTTTTTTTACACTTGATCGGTTAAAAAAAATTGGCACTTATGTCACGACAATACGTAGTTTTAACATTAAGTTAGAAATGCTTGTTTTATTGAAAGATGATTATATAAAAAGAGCTGCTGAATTCCCAATCTTTGTGCCCATATTAACATGGTTTAAGTTTATGTCGCCAAAGCAAATTCAGAAACTAAAAAAAATTGTTGAAGATGAGACTGAAATTGATTTCCTCTACATGGTAAAAGCTTTCTTTAAGAACCCGATTATTTTAATGAACATTCTTGCAATAATAGGCGCTGTGATTATTAGCCCAACAAGACCTTCCTTTAAAAAAAATACTGACGGCACAATTGGCTATGTGATTCAAGATCTTTCATCTAAAGATAACTTTCGTGTGATCGTTCAACTTCCCGCTGAAACACCTGAAAAATATACTCATGACTATGGATCTCGTGCCGCTGGAGAAGAGTGCGTGGAAAGAGGATTTCAGTTTTTTGATGTTGGCAAATTAGCACCCTCCGCTTTTGAAGGATTTTGCTTTACAGATTCGACTCGTAAATCTTTAACAATCACATTTCAAATGAACGGCCTCGCAAGTTCGCCTCAACGCTTTATAATTGAAGGCCTAAATAGCAAAAAAAATACTCAGCTTCAAGTTAACGACGAAGTTCTTTCTATTGCTAATGAAATTCCAACTTCTATCGCTCACGTCAAGTCCTTGGTGTTTATCGCTTCTTCCAATAAACGGACCTCACTGCCAGTTAAAGTTATGAGACAGGGCAAGGAAGTAACTGTAACTGAACCTATTGTAGACCTTAAAAATGGAGCATTTGGAGAATCTTATTTAGAAGATTTACGCAGCCTACACTAACTAAAATCCTTCACATTAATCGAGTACTTCCGAATTTTTCTGAGTAGTGTATTCTTAGGAATATTGGCCTGAGCTACAGTCTGATTAATTTTTCCCTTGTTAGCCTTCAGGGCACTCATAATAAAATCTTTTTCAGCCTGTTCTTTAAAAAGTTCAAAGTTTAAAGGTTCTGTGGATAATGGTTTTGCTACAGTAGACGAGGTGCTGCTAGCTGATAAGCTAATGCCCGCAGAGGCTTTAATCTGATCAGGCAGGCTTGATTTTGTCATGATAGATGAGGATTCAACTATAAACGCCCTTTCGATAATATTTTCCAGCTCACGAATATTACCCGGCCAGCGGTATTTTTTCATTAGTTCCATACATTCGGGCTCAATTGAGCTGATGTTCTTACTATGTTCTTTTGAAAATTTCTGTAAAAAACTCATCGCGAGTACCAGTATGTCGTCAGGCCTTTCGCGAAGTGGTGGTAAGAAGATCGGCATAACATTAAGTCTGTAAAATAAATCTTCCCGAAATTCGCCAGTTTCCATCATTTTTTCAAGATTGCGATTGGTAGCAGCGATGATACGGGCATTTGTTTTAACTTCACGGTTACTGCCCACAGGCGTGAATTTTTTTTCTTGCAGGGCTCTTAAAATTTTTACCTGCATTTCAGGTTTAAGTTCGCCGATTTCATCTAAAAATAAGGTGCCGTTGTTGGCCAGTTGAAATTTTCCTATTTTCCTTTCAATAGCTCCCGTAAAAGCGCCTTTTTCATGACCGAAAAACTCACTTTCCATCAGGTTTTCAGGTATGGCTCCGCAGTTAATGGCAACAAAAGTTCCACTTTTTCGAGGAGAGTTAAAGTGAATAGCACGGGCCACAAGTTCTTTTCCCGTACCGTTTTCACCGCGGATAAGAACAGTGGTTTCAACTTTACATAATTTGTAGATGAGGCCAAAGACCTCTTTCATTTTAGTATTATTTCCGACAATTTCACTTTCGATGTCGTCATCAAAAATTGGATTTGAAGCAGTTAGGTTAGAAATCATTTCGTGGGCTTCAAGACTTTTTCTGACAATATCTGTTAGTTTTTCGGGGCTGACCGGTTTTTCAACGTAGTCATAGGCACCTTCTTTAATGGCAATGACCGCATCATTTAAATTAGAATGTGCGGTCATAATAACAACAAAAGTTCTGGGGTCATGCTCTTTGATTTCTTTCAGCGCATCAAGCCCGTTCATTTCGGGCATTCTGACATCCATTAGAATAAGATCAAAAGGGTGTGCCTTAACTTTTGTAAGGGCCTCTTGGCCATTGCTGGCCTCTTCGATTTGAAAATCAATTTGCAGGTTGGTATTTTGTAAAATTGAAGCTACCGATTTTCTTAGCTCGGCTTCATCATCAACAATCAGGGTTTTTAATTTTATCATATAGTCCTTTTTTTGCATTATTTTTAAAGGTTTAGGTTGTTTCTATGGGAAGCCTTACAAAAAACGTAGTGCCTTTGCCCAGTTCCGATTTCATCGAGATATGTCCGCCATGCAGTTCAATAAAATATTTCACTAAATATAATCCTAACCCAGTACCCTTGGTTTTGTAATCCTGAGATTTACCTCTGGCGAATTTTTTCCATACTATTTCTTGATCCTCCGGTGCAATTCCTTCCCCGCTGTCAGAAATTTCAATGCAGATTTCGCTATCTGTTTCATAAGATCTGACCATGACTTTTCCTGACGCATTGGTGTACTTGATGGCATTCTCAATGATATTCAAAAAAACTTCGGTCATCAAGGTGACATCAATTTCTATTAAAAACATGGGTTCCAGACTCAGCTTCAGCTCGATTTTTTTAGAGCTCGCCAGCGGCCCTAGTCGCTCTGCGACATTTTCGATGATACCGTTAATATCTGCAGTCTCTTTTAAAATTTTAAAGTCTCGAGACTCCACTCTTAATACTTTCAAAATCGACTGAATATAACGATTAAGTTCTTCTGAGTAATCTTTTAGGCTGGTTAGATCTGTCTGCAATTCTGGAGTTAGCGGGCCCTGTGTCAGCACACGGTCTAAGACCGCCTGAATTTTTGCGATTGGAGTTTTTAGATCATGACTGATCAGGCTGATAAAATTATTTTTAAGCTGTTCAAGTTCAGCAAGACTGCTTTGTTGTTGTTGAAGTTGGGCGTGGGCGCGTTCCATCTTAAGGGCCTGGTGGCCGATAAATAAAACCCAGACAAATACAAATAAACTGACCGAGCTAAGAATCGGTATCCAAATATAAAAACTGTCAAATACCCAAGCTGAAAATGCCGAGGTCAATGTGGCGAGCCAAATAAAAAATACTAAAGCCACGGCCTGGGGATAATTAGTAATAATCAGAATTGCGATGAGAGTTAAGAGCAAAAGAAACAGGGAATATGTAAAAGCTCCGAATTTTTTAATAAAACTATTTGAATATAAATTCTCGGTGACCATGGCCCAGAATTCATGACGGGATAGCAGGCCGATCGGAGTTTGAATCTGAGAATTAGTTGATTTTTCTGCACCGATGAGAATGATTTTATTTTTGAAATAATTTTTGGGCAGATTTCCGCTTAATACATCAGAAAATAATATTTCGGTAAATTGTCCGCGCCCTTTGTAATTTATTATTGGCAGGCTTGTTGAGGTTGATTTTGACCGCGTGCTCAGAGCTAGGCGCTGAGCAAGATTCGGAAGCTGATCCGGAGTTAAGAAAAGTCTTCGCACGATGCCATCATCGTCTTTTAAAGTGTCGATGTTTGCAATGTTAGATTTGTTAGCCAGGGAAGCTATCGGCAGTGAGAGTTTTTCAGGTTCATTTGAATTGGCTGCCCAAATAATCCGTGGATTTTTGAAAATAGCACTTTGTGAATCAGTCAGACGTAAGTCCCCAATATTGTTTCCGAAATATAAGGTTATGCCGATCTTGGCAGGATTTTGTTTAAGTAGAGTATCAAGGAGTTCCTTCCACAGCTCAGCATCCCAGTAAAAACTGTCACTTAAGTCAGATAGTTCGTTGGTATTGATCAGGTTTCGGGTCTTTACATCATATCTTTTAGAAAAATCATAGGTTTTAAAAGTTATTAATACGATGTCCTGAGAGATCTTTTGTTCCCCCCGAAGTTGAAATCTATTGTCATAATTGCCATTTTCGTCGAATTTCAGAAAAAACATCGCAAAAATCCAGCAAAGCAGAGCTCTAAGTAAAAATCCGCGCCTTTGCTGTATCCAGCGCGTCCAAATGGGCAGTCTAAGTAGTGATTTTTTCACGCAATGCAAAAATAACGAATTTCTGTCGTTATTTCAACTGGTTAATAGTTAAAATAAGATATGGAATGGATTAAATCTCAAGAGCAGGCGATACCTCACTTTAAATCATCAGTATTGACTATAGGCAACTTTGACGGAGTCCACTTAGGGCACCAAAAGCTATTAAAAACGCTGGTGCAGGTTGCGCGAGAAAATAATACAGTATCAGTAGCCTGTACTTTTAGGCCTCATCCCAGAACAATACTTAAACCAAATGAACCTTATCATAGAATGTTTGATCATCGAGATCAGGCCGAAATTATGCATAAAATCGGATTGTCCTACTTAGTTGAAGAAAAATTCAGTAAGGATTTTTCTTTAATGAGCGCGGAAGAATTTTTAACAAGTTATATTATGAAAATATATAGGCCTGTTCATCTTGTGGTGGGTTATGATTTCAGTTTCGGTAAATCAAGAGATGGAAATATTGAGTATCTTAAAAAATATTGTGTTGAAAGTGGAATTGGCTTAACTGTAGTTGAAGCCTGTGAAATAAACGGACAGGTCGTATCTTCATCCCGTATTAGAAGTTTTCTTGAACACGGCGAGCTTGATAAAGCCTGCGAGTTTTTGGGGCGCCCTTACTATTTGCGCGGTCCGATTCGCGTCGGCTATAAAAGGGGGCGTAGTATTGGTACTCCAACTGCTAATATCAGCCCTGAAATTGAATTTGTACCTCGTAAAGGTGTTTATTTTACCTGGGCTTATTTGGCTGACAAAAAATTTCCTTCAATCACTAATATCGGTTTTAACCCTACTTTTGAAAATTCTGACTCTTATCTTAAAGTTGAAACTCATATTTTTAATTTTGATGAAGACATCTATGGAGAACATTTAAAAATAGAACTGGCCAAGTTTCATCGTGATGAGATTAAATTTAATTCCATAGAGGTACTTAAGCAGCAAATACTTAACGATATAACTTTGGCAAAAAATTTTTTTAATACAGAATGCAATACTAAGTGCGGTATTGAGTGAAATATAAACTTTACAGTTACTTTAATGATAAGATCAAGCGTATAGCGGAGCAGTCGCAAGCGCTTACTCAGTTTGAGCTACAAGAACCAAATGAAGACTCAATCACAGATTTATTAAAAAGAAAATACAATGTTATTGAATTCGATGGTGCACGATACAAAGATTTTATGCCTTTTGTAAAAGCCGTCGACTGGAAAACAAACTCAATAGGAACTGCTGATTGTATTTTGCTTACGGATAATGCGTATAAACCATATAATATATTGGCTGAATCCATTGCGAGTATTCTGAAAAAAAATGTTGCGCGGGTGAATTCGCAATTACCAGTTATTATAATCGGCGATGTACATTTTGTTATGAGTGTGGCATCCAAACTGGCGCTCAGTGGGTTTATTAAGATTGTGGTTTCACTTGTTGTTTCGGCAAGTGATTCTGAAGAGTCTATTTTAAGGGAATTTGAGCGTAAGATTAGATCCTTTGTTTTTAATTTGGATTTGAAAATTATTCCGATTAGTGAACTGACCTCGGCCGATCAGGCTGGTTTTTTACTGATTTCTAATTTTAAAAGGGAACAAAATAAGGATGCATACGATTTACTGGTTTATTTTAATTTTTTATCAGAAGGAGCAAGTTTTTTTGATTGCAACTCGATAGAAGACAGTTATTTAGTGGATGACGCTCGAAAAGCCGATATTTTTGTTATTGATGAAGTCGAGATTCTTGAAAATAAGTACAATAACCTATTAGAATTATTGAAAAACCATTCTTTGGTCTAGTTACAAAAAACGTCACAGTTACTAAAATAAACACATGCTTCCGAATAAGTTGGGCGAAATTTTAGTTAAGCAGGGAATGTTGCGTCCGGACCAACTTCAAAATGCAATTGTGGAAATGCAAAAAAATAAAGGTAGGCTTGGTCCTACTTTAGTAAATCTTGGCGTGCTAAAAGATAATCAAATTTTACGCGCTCTTGAAAAACAATATGCATTACCCGGAGTGGACGTAGCGCAATTTGATATTGATCAAGCAATAACAACAATTGTAAGTCGGGATTTTTGTGAAAAACATTGTGTTATTCCGCTATCGAAAGCCGGAACAACGTTAGTCGTTGCCTTTACGGATCCAAGTAATTTACAGGTGCGTGATGACCTTCGTTATTTAAGTAAGTGTAAAATTCAGCCGGTTGTTGCAACCGAATCGGCTATCCTGCAGGCCATTGATAAATATTACTCGATGGCCGCAACTGATCTGATTTCAAAGAGTGATCAGGGTGAGCAGGATACTCAGATAATGACGACGACTTCAACTGTTGAAGTGGGCGCTACTGATGCCACCGATGCGCCAGTGGTAAAATTTGTTAATGGTATTTTACTTGAAGCTATAAAAAAAAGAGTTTCAGATATTCATTTTGAAATCTATGAAAAAAAATATCGGGTCAGGTTCAGGATAGACGGTAACCTTGTTGAAGCGGCCGCGCCTCCTGCATCCACAGGGCCCGCAATCAGTTCGCGGATTAAAATAATGTCAAAGATGGATATTGCCGAAAAGCGAAGACCACAGGATGGGCGTCTGAAGATTATTTTGAATAAAGAAAATCGCGAGATGGATTTTCGTGTTAGTGCTATTCCGACCATGTGGGGCGAAAAGATTGTTATGCGCTTATTAGATAAATCTAATTTGCAGCTGGACATGACTAAACTTGGTTTTGAACCAGAAGATTTAAAAATATTTAAGAATATGATTAATGCACCTCAGGGAATGGTGCTAATAACCGGGCCTACCGGTTCTGGTAAGACGACCACAATTTATTCTGCTTTGGCCGAATTAAATAAACCCGATGTCAATATTAGTACGGCAGAAGATCCAATTGAATTTAACTTAGAGGGTATTAATCAGGTTCAAATGAATGCTGAAATTGATTTAACGTTCTCAAATGCACTCAGATCATTTTTACGACAAGATCCGGATATTATTATGGTCGGGGAGATTCGAGATCTTGAAACAGCAGAAATTTCATTCAAGGCTGCATCAACTGGACATATGGTGGTCAGCACGCTTCATACAAATGATGCCCCAAGTACTGTTGTTCGTTTAACAGAAATGGGTGTTCCTGCCTATTTGATCACTTCAACTTTGAATTTAATTGTCGCGCAACGACTGGTAGGAAAAATATGTCAATCCTGCAAGGAGATAGTTAAGGTGCCGGACGCAACATTATTGAACCTTGGCGTGTCTCAGCAAGATATTCCAAAGTATCAGGTACATAAAGCGAATGGCTGCGTCAACTGTAACAATACCGGAATAAAAGGGCGTCTGGCGATATATGAATTAATGCCAATGACCGAACCAATTAAAGAAGCTGTGCTTCGTGGTGCCGGCAGCGCCGAGCTGCGTTCGCTATGTGCTAAACTTGGTATGAGAACTCTTAGACGAAGTGCTTTATTAAAATTGGCTAATGGATTAACCACCATTGAAGAAGTTATTAATTCATCAGTAAGGGATAATGTATGATAGAAAGCCTGCTCGATCAATCTGTGTTTAAAAATGGTCACGAGGTTTCATTTATTTTGCATAATAAAGTTTTATCGAAATCGGGGCGCGATTGGAGCGAGATAAAAGGTGAACCATTATCGATTGCAGACTGGGAAGACTTAAAAGATCTCTGTTTGCTGGGCAATGAAAAAGTTCAGCTTGAAACTAAGGGGTTTGTCAGCGGTCTATATGAATCTAAAAAAAATAACTGGAAATTTTCTTTTATTGAAAAAAAAGAATGCTTCAGAGCTCATTTAAGCCTGATCAAAGCGCCAAGTGAAACCTTATCGCAAATTGAGAGTCCGTTATTCTGGGATGCTGTTAAAAAAGAAAAGGGTATATTTATTGTAGCCGGCGAAAGAAGACAGGGAAAGACTTCGCTTTTGCAAGAAATTATCGTCAATGATCAAAAAAACAGATTGTCATTAGTGGGAGTACATTCATCCACACAAAATCTGAATTGGCCGGATATTGAATCTGTGGTTCAGTTGGGTACAGATACTCTTGACCTAGATTTTAATCATATAATTTATGAGGGAATCGAGCGTGTCATTGTAGACACAAATTTTATTAAAAATTGGAAAAAATGGATTGAGATAGCTGAACAGGGACAATGCGTAATTATTTCATTAAGTACTAACTCAATCAGCACGATATTAAACAAGTTGACCTCTGAATTAGACCTTAGCAGCAGTCACAGATTATTTAATAATTTAAACGGCATTGTGGTGCAAAAATTGGTCGGAATTAACTATCATCCCTGTAGTGAAATTTTAGTATTCAAAGAAAATCAAAGAGCCATTATGTATGATTTCGTAAATAACAAAACTGTTTCTAGAATGAATTTGCAGGATGAATTTAAAGATTTTTATCAGTCACTGAATCAGTCCATAATCCAAAAATTAATTCGTAGAAAAATCGATGTACAGGCGGCTTTTGAGGCCTCGGATGACCCGGAATCTTTGGATGCCAGTTTAAAAAGAATGGGGCTCTAAATGGCAAATTATCACTTTCACGCACGAACGATTACAGGAACTATTGTTAAAGGCAGAATTACAGCAACAGATGAACCAGACGCAAAAGTAAAATTAAGAGCCAAGCAACTTATTGTCATAGGTCTGAAGTTGTCTGCTGCCGACGAGGTAATTGGTAGCAAGTTTGAGCAAGTTGTTCAGAAATTGTTGGCGCCAAGAATTGAATCTAAAGAACTTAAGATATTCACTCGGCAATTTTCAACCTTGATCAACGCAGGTATTGCCATTGCAGATGCCATAAAAATACTCTCTGAAGGACCAGTGAGCAAATTACTTAAAGAAACCCTGATACAAATTCGAGGCTCTATCGATTCGGGACGCAGGCTTTCAGAATCAATGATGAAACATGATCGTGTATTTGATGGACTTTACTGCAATATGATTAAAGCCGGTGAAGAGGCCGGTATCATTGATACTATTTTAATGCGTTTATCAACGTATATTGAAAAAAATGAAAAAACTAAAGGCCAAGTTAAAAGCGCGTTGATGATGCCCGCTTTAATTATGATCGTTGCTTTTGCTGTTATTACAGGAATTATTGTTTTTATAATTCCTAAATTTCAGGAATTTTATGCGGGCTCAGGAAAGGCTTTACCGGCCTTGACTCAGATGATTATTGATCTATCGCATTTAGTAAGAAGCAAATGGTATGTATTTATTCTTAGCTTTGGTGGAACATTCGCCGCAGTCAGCTATTATTTAAGTACGGAAAATGGGAAAAGAAATCTAGATATTTTTTTGATTGGTGCTCCAATTTTTGGTCCGGTCGTGCAAAAATCTAGTGTTGCAAGAATGACAAGAACGCTATCAACTTTGTTATCTTCGGGTGTTGGGCTGATCGAAGCCGTCGATATAGCTTCACGCACCTCTGGAAACTATGTTATTGAAAAAGCACTGAGGGATTGCAAAGAATCCGTAATGGCCGGTAAGCCTTTTTATGTACCCCTATCACGACAAAAACATATTCCTCCTATGGTATCGCAAATGGTTGCGATTGGTGAGCAATCGGGTTCTATGGATAACATGCTAGCTAAAGTAGCCGATTTTTATGAAGAAGATGTGGAAAATGCTGTAAAAGGTATGACCTCACTGATTGAACCTCTGATGATGGTTTTTCTTGGCGGGCTAATAGCCGTGATTCTGGTTGCTATGTATTTACCGATCTTCAATCTTGGAGACACAATTGGTGGCTAGGAAGATGATTTGAGAGCTATTACCAGCTTCAGTTTTTTGAATGATACAAATTCAAGGCGTGTAATACGCCTTGTTATGGTAACGGTTTATTTTGTGCTCTTTCAACTTTTAATTTTTCTGCAAAAGCCATTTTTGCAGTTTGATTTTATTATGGGATTTTATTTGGCTTTCAGTGGACTGTTTGCACATCATCTTTATAGTCTGTTTAAATATGATCCAAGTGGTGTTCTCAAGCAAAATGCACTGTATTCTTACCTCTTTGATTTTTTAATTCTGATCGCTTTTATGAAGTATTTTCCTTATTTATCAAGTTTTATATTAGTTTTACAGTTGTTTCTGCTTTTTGTTGCAAGTTTTGATTTAGATACATTTGAATTGTCGATACTTGGTTTTATTTCATCTCTGGGCGCCTCAATAATTAACCTGTCGATTTATCAATCTGGTTCGATTCAGAGTATATTATCACTGACATTGTTTAATCTTTCCTATCTATCAGTTATAGTTATTTCTAGACAGTTGCGCTCTGAATTTTTCACCCTGCAGACGGATCTGACTCAGACATGGAAAAAATGGAAATCTCAAGATGAATTTTCAAAAAGTTTAATTGAAAAACTTCCGTTTGGACTGGCTGTTAAGCCTAACAACCAGGATTTTGTATTGCAAAACTCCTATTTAACAGAGAAGTTAATGCTCTCATCAGAAGTTTTACACGAGTTAATTTCAACATATAATAGCAGAGGAGCTCTTCTTGATTCTGACATAGTCTGGGGTTCAAAAATATATAACTTTGATCATACAACCTATTTTGATCAAGAAGTAAGTGAGAATTTGAATCTTTATCTAGTTAAGGATGTTACGGATTTAAGAATTTTAGAAAAACAACTAAAAGAAAAAGAAAAACTGGCGGCAGTTGGAACGCTGGCGGCAGGAATTGCGCATGAAATCAGAAATCCTTTGGCGGGTATTAGCGGGAGCATACAGATGCTTTCGCAAGACACGTCTGATCCAACCCAGAAAAAGTTGATGGACATTGTATTAAGAGAAATTGACAGACTTAATTTGTTGATCACTGAATTTCTTGATTATGCCAAGCCCGAAAAAAAACCCGACACCGAAGTTGATCTGGCAAAAATTATCGATGAAGTTATTAATTCTTTAAAACAACATCCGGATCTTGCGCCCGGTTTTTTATGGAAAATTGATATCAGTTCCTCTTTAAAATCTAAGGCGATGATAATTGGCTTTAGTGAAAAACTTAAACAGGCTTTTTTGAATATTATGATCAATGCTATTCAAGCCATGAAAAACTCGAATCATCCCAGTCTTGAAGTGTCGCTAGTTAATGATAACACTTCTGTAATTTTGAGTATTAAAGATACGGGCCTGGGCATGTCAGAAGAGAACAGAAAAAAGATGTTCGAACCCTTTCATACGACTAAGCCCAAAGGCACGGGCTTAGGATTAGCGATAACTCATAAGATATTAGATCTGCATAAGGCGGAAATAATTGTAAAAAGTGAATTAAATATCGGAACTGAATTTATTATTAAATTTCCCTTAGTTAAGGGTTTATAGAGGAGAGCAAATGAAATCACGGATTTTGGTAGTGGATGATGAAGAATCAATTAGGGAATTTTTAGAGATAATGCTAAAAAAAGAAAACTACGAAGTGACAGTTGCTGAGGACGGTCTTCGGGCCAAGGATATTTTAAGTAAAAAATCTTTTGATATGATCATTTCTGATATGCAGATGCCTAATATGACGGGCATCGAGCTTTTAAAATTTGTTAGAGAAACTTACCCAGACATCGTTTTTATGATGATCACGGCCTTTGGAACCACCGAAACCGCAGTTGATGCCATGAAAATGGGGGCTTATGATTATGTTACTAAGCCATTTAAAATTGATGAGGTCAGACTTAACATTGCAAATGCATTGCGGTCTAAAAATCTTGAAACTGAAGTTCGTGTTTTAAAAAAAGAATTGGTTAAAGAGTATTCGTTTCAGAATATGATCGGTAACTCGGCACCGATGCATATGGTATTTGATATGGTTAAAAGGGTTTCCCAGGCACCCACAAATGTTCTGGTTACCGGAGAGTCTGGAACTGGTAAAGAAGTGGTAGCCAAAGCCATTCACTATAATGGCCCGTTAAAAGACAAACCTTTTGTTACAATTAATTGTGGCGCTATTCCCGAAAATTTAATGGAATCCGAGATGTTCGGTCATAAAAAAGGTTCATTTACTGGAGCGATAACTGATAAAGTGGGTTTGTTTGAGGTGGCTGACAGCGGAACACTGTTTTTGGATGAAGTCGGTGAGTTGCCATTATCGATTCAAGTTAAGTTGCTCAGGGCCATTCAAGAAAGAATTATTCGCAGGGTCGGAGCTACAGAAGATATAAAGATAGAAGTCAGAATTATTGCAGCCACGAATCGTAATTTAGAAGAAATGGTAAGCAAGGGAACTTTTCGGCAGGATTTATATTATCGTTTGAATGTTATTGGCATTAGAACACCAGCTTTACGTGAAAGATCAGAGGATATCGCGATTTTGGCGAATCATTTTTTAAAAAAATACAACGAAAAATTAAACAAGTCCATTGCCGGCATCTCTACTGAGGCTATGGATATTTTAAAAAGTTATAATTACCCCGGAAATGTACGTGAACTGGAAAACATGATAGAACGAACTGTTGCACTTGAGGCGGGGTCGACAATATTACCTGAATCCTTACCTCCGTTGGTTAACACATCTTCCGGGCGCAAGATGGCGTCCAGCAATGAAATTGAAATGGGCGACACCGGTCTAGAGCTTGATAAAGTGATGGGACAAATTGAAAAAGAATTATTGATTAAAGCGATTCACTCTGCCGGCGGAATTAAAAAGAAGGCGGCTAAATTGCTACATATTTCGTTCAGATCCATGCGCTATCGTATAGAAAAATACAATTTAGGTGTTGTCGGTGATGACGAGCTAGATGATGAATAGAGATAAGTAAATGAAGATAGAACCTATTTTACTGACACAAACAGTTCAAAAAGGCGGCTGTGCCGCTAAGGTGGCTGCTAAAGAATTACGTCAGATTCTGGCGCAAGTTAATTTTCCACCTAAGTCACAAGATGTTATTATAGATGGTCATCTTATGGATGATGCTGCAATAATTAAAGTGAGTGAGAGCTTGGCCCTTGTGCAGACCTTGGATTTTTTTACGCCAATTGTCGATACTCCCTACGTTTTCGGACAAATAGCTGCAGCTAATGCCTTAAGCGACGTTTATGCCATGGGTGGAGTACCTAAAACAGCGCTTGCGATTTTAGCCTTTCCGCTCAGTTCAATGGATAAGTCTGTTATTGTAGAGGTGCTACAAGGAGCCAGTGATAAAATAGCTGAGTCCGGTTCGAGTCTTGTCGGTGGGCACTCGATCGACGATGATACTTTAAAGTTTGGTTTATCAGTTACTGGTTATGTTCATCCGCAAAAAGTTTGGCAAAACTCTGGAGCCCACGTCGGAGATTTGCTTATTTTGACTAAGGCACTGGGCACCGGAACTGCAACCTCTGCTTTAAAAAGGCAAGATATTAAAGAGTCAGATATTGCAGATGAAATTAAATCTATGTGCGAGTTAAATAATATTGGTGAACTACTATCAGATGATCTTATGTTAGGGATTCGTGCAGCGACTGATATAACTGGTTTTGGTTTGGCAGGGCACTGTGTACAGATGGCCAGAGCCAGTAATAAAAAACTTCAAATTAATTTTAAAAATTTGCCGACATTTGCCCGAACTTTTAATTTTTTAGAAAAAGGCTATTTAACTAAGGCCCATCGTACTAATAAAGAATATGTTTCTGAAGAACTGGATGCAGCTGATTTAACAGACTTACAACAAAATATATTATTTGATCCGCAAACCAGTGGTGGCTTGCTTCTTTCAGTGCGCAAGGAGCTGGCGTCCAAAGTTGTAGACGTATTAATAAAGAAAAATAAAAATGTGTGTATCGTCGGTGAAGTTTTAGATTTCGTGAAGCAAAAAAACACGAGATTAATGATAAACACGTAATGAATACAATTAGCACCAAATTATTAATAGATAAATTATTACAAAACTACAAAATCATCGATGTGCGAGCCCCGATAGAGTTTGCACAGGGAGAACTGCCAAACTCTATTAATTTACCTCTACTCAATGATGATGAAAGAGCCCTCATTGGAACGTGCTACAAAAAATCAGGGCGGGAAAAGGCCATTGAGCTAGGTTATCAAATTGTTTCGGGCCCTAATAAAGATGAAAAAGTAATGAAATGGCAGGAGTATTTAAAATACAACCCGCATTCTATTATTACTTGTTTTCGTGGGGGCCTTAGAAGTCAAACATCTCAGAAGTTTTTAGCCGAACAGGGCATTGAAATACTCAGGGTTGAAAAAGGTTATAAAGAAATCAGGCAGTTTTTTACAGACGAACTAAATGCCTACTCTGAAAGTCAGGATTTTAGAGTTCTTACCGGCAAAACAGGAAGTGGAAAAACCAAAGTATTAAAACAGTTGCGTACGCAGCATCCCGCCATTGATCTTGAGGATCTTGCCAAACACAAGGGGTCGGCATTCGGAGCCACCAATAGCCCGCAACCGGCGCAGGCCAGTTTTGAAAATAATTTATCCTTCGAAGTTTTGAAACACCGAGCTATCAATCCCAAGAGCATTATTTTATATGAAGATGAAAGCAGATTGATCGGCAGGGTGCATTTGCCGGATCAATTTTTTGAAAAATTAAGAAGCAGTCGAGTTATTAAAATGAATGTCAGTCTTGAAGAACGCATAGAAAATATTTTTTCAGACTATATTTTTCCTGAAGCCCCCATTTTTGATAAATATTTAGCTGCCGTATCTAGAATTGAAAAAAAACTGGGTGGTAAAAGAACCAGTGAATTACAGCAAGATCTGAGTTTTTCTAAAAAGCAGTTTCAAGAACAGGGGCTGCTGGTCTCAAATAAAATCTGGATTGAAAAAATACTAACCTGGTATTATGACCCAATGTACACCTATTCTTTTGATAAAAGAAATCCGCTAATTGAATTTGAGGGTTGCACAAAAGACGTTATTAATTATTTAATGTCAAAATAATATGAGCCTTAAGAAAAATTGAATGTAAAGGGATATATACACTTCAGTCTAATTGTTGTACTATAACAGTTCATGAAATTACTAAAAAGACTCACTCGTCTAGGTTCAATCACAGAAGTTTCCAATGGGCGCACGCAGAGTTCTTCCGAACTTTGTTCGAATATTGAAATGAGAGTAATACAATTTAAGAAACAAGGTTTAAAACCGAATGATCGAGTTTTATTGCATTATGGTAACTCGATTGAATTTTTTATCGATCTTTTAGCACTTTGGAGTGCTGGCGCCGGAGCTGTTCCACTTGATACTCGTAATCGATTAAATTTAGCTACGCAACCTCAAGCTAATTTTGAAATTCAAGAGGCTCATGGACCACTTGTTCCTCTTAGTTTTGATTCTAAAGTGGAATACAATGGAGCCCATTTAGTACTTTACTCTTCAGGGTCTACAGCTTCTCCTAAAACCATTATTCATAATCTTGCAGCGCTTGAAAACAAAATTTCTACATTTGAAAAAATTTTCCCGAATGATGAGTTTATGAGGTCCCTCTGCATTTTACCGACTCATTTCGGTCATGGACTTATTGGTAATAGTTTATTTCCACTTCTTACAGGACAACATCTATTCATAGCTCCAGCATTTGATTTTAAGGGTATTTTTTTATTAGCAGCTCTTGTCGATCAATATAAAATCACATTTCTAAGTTCAGTTCCAAGTGTGTGGCGAATTTTAGAGGGCCAGACTGGGCCAAGCTTAGGCTCGTTAAAACGTATTCATTGTGCTTCAGCGCCTTTTACGGGCGATTTATATGATAAAATTATAAAGTGGGCACCCTCAGCAAAAATATTTAATGTTTATGGAACTACCGAACTTGCAAGTTGGATATCGGGCTATGAAATTAGATCCACAGCGGACGAGGCTTATGTCGGGTCAGGTTGGGATGTGGAGTTTAAACTAACGGATGAAGACACTAACGGGCAGGGCCGAGTTTGGGCGCGGCTTCTGAAAACAGAAAATAACGAATCTTGGCAGGACACATCAGATTTAGGTTCTTTGGATCCTCGAAAAGGGCTCAAACTGTTTGGGCGCGCTGACGATATTATTAATAACGGAGGGCTAAAGGTGCATCCGGATGTTGTTGAAAAGTATCTGTTACAGCATTCAGCTATCGTATCGGCATGCGTATTTTCATTGCCGCACTCAATAACAGGAGAAAGCGTAGCCGCGGCTGTAGTTTTAAAAAATAAAATTCAAATCGAAACACACCAGCTTGAAAACTGGTGTCGTCAACATTTGGAATCATTTCAAATACCCACTCGTTGGTTTATATTAAATGATTTGCCTATAAATTCACGCGGCAAAGTCAGCAGACATTCACTACGAGAATTTTGTCTCGCAATTAAGGAGAATGTTTGAAGCCAAAACTGGAGAATTTTGATCGACTCATTCGTAAAACACTGAATCTTTCATCTGAGTTTGATTTGAATTCGGCATGTTATGGTAATCCGGCCAATTGGGATTCAATTCGTCATGTTGAGCTTTTTATTGCTTTACGAAACGAATTTAAATTTTCTTTCAGTGCTGATGAAATTACGCGTCTCAATACTTATATTATGTTAAAAGAGGAATTTATTAAGAGAATGTCTAAATAATGTCATTTACTTCTATACAATACTATTTATTTCTAATGCTAACGGCTTTGCTATACTATCAGCTACCTGCACGATTTCGTACATATCTATTGTTGGCCGCAAGTTATTTCTTTTATATCTCATTTGAACCGCGTTACATTATTTTTATTTTAATAACAACGTTCGTCAGTTATTTTTCAGCTTTAATAATCGCTTCATCTAATTCACACCGGATGCGCACGGCCATTTTAACAGGTGCTCTTGGTGTTGAATTTATTATTTTAGGGACGACGAAATATTGGAATCCAATTGCGAAATCCACAGATTGGTTTGGGCCTTTTGATATTCTGGTTCCACTCGGGATTTCATTTTATACATTTCAAACAGTAGGGTATCTTTTTGACATTTATAGAAATCGCTTGCCGCCTGAAAAACATTTTTTCCGGTATGCACTTTTTTTAAGTTTTTTTCCACATCTTTTAGCAGGGCCAATTGAACCAGCACAAAGTTTTTTGCCGCAACTGCAGCGCTATGTACAGTTTGAGAAAAAAGTATTTGTCTTGGGATGCTTGCTAATCATTTTTGGATTATTTAAAAAACTTGTTATTGCAGATCACCTCAGTCCAATTGTTAGTTTGATTTTTGATCAACCGGATGGACACAAGGGTCTGGCTGTAGCCTTGGGGCTATTTTTTGCCAGGTATCAAATTTATTGTGATTTTTCAGGCTATACTGATATCGCTTTAGGTTCGGCCCAGGTTCTGGGTTTTCAGCTGTCACCTAATTTTAAGCGTCCCTTTTTTGCCAATTCTATAACTGAGTATTGGCGGCGTTGGCATATGTCTTTGGGAATTTGGATTCGACAATATATTTTCTATCCACTTGTGTCGACATCATTTTCACGTTTCGGGGTTCACGGGTTGATTCTTTTAACATTTCTTGTGCTTGCTATCTGGCACGGAGGAACACTTAATTTTCTAATTTATGGAATATGGCATGGAAGTTTTGTTATAATTGATCTAAAAACTAAGGAGTTACGTCAGAGATTTTATCATTTTAGCGGAGCTTCAAAACATCCAAAAATTTTACATTTTCTAGCTGTTTTAGCCACATTTTTTTTAATTGTGGTTCCTCCAACTTTATTTTTTAGAGCGACCTCTTTTGATCAGAGTATTATTTTACTCCAGAATTTGATAATAGGAAATTGGGAATTTTCCGATCTTAAGTTTATAAATGAAAGCTTGATGCTGACCTATCATTTGAAGGTTGCGCTTTGTGCTTTAGCAGGCCTTGAATTGATGCAGTGGTTATACGAGGTCAAAAAGATTAACTTAACAAATTGGTCTTTTCGAAGACTTTATGCTTGCCTAGTTTTGTTGGCACTGATTATAGTTTTGTATGGCCATTTTGTAAATAACACCAAGTTTATTTATATGCAATTTTAGAAGGGTTCTTTTATGACGTTTATTTCAGGATTTATTGTGACTCTTATTATGATGACTTCCTTCTTTGCTGAAGCTCACAAGCTTATTAAGGTAGGCGTTTCACCAGTGATGAGTACTGCTGGAATATTTATTGCGCAGAAAAAAGGTTATTTTAAAGATGCCGGACTAGACGTTGAGCTTTTAACATTTGATTCATCAGGTGCGGCTATGACGGTGTTGCTTGGTAAAGATGAGCTACAAGTGGGAGCTGGTAATATCAGTGCAGGCTTGATAACTGCAATCTCTGAAGGTACCGGTATTAAACTGGTAGCTGATAAAGGTCATACTCCGAATGGAGATGGGTATATGGCACTCATTGTGCGTACGGATCATATTAAAAGTGGGCGATATAAGAGCTTAAAAGATCTTAAAGGATTTAAAGTTGGCTTTACCTCTTTGGGAGGCGTTTCACAGCAAATTTTATTCGAGAAATTTTTAAAAAAATCTAATTTAAGTGCAGCTGATGTGGAATATATCAAACTCAGTTACACTGAAATGAATGTTGCGCTGGAAAAAAAAGAAATTGATGCATGTATTCAATTAGAACCCTATATTTCTCAAGCAGAAAATCGTGGATTTGCCAAGAAAGTTGCAGCTGCATCTGAAGTATATCCTGAGCAGCAAAGTGCAGCACTTTTTTACTCATCTCAATTTGCTAAACAAAAAAAAGAAGCCATTGCGTTTATGACGGCCTATCTGAAGGGTGTTCGAGATTATAATAATGCATTTATTGAAAAAGGCTCAAAGGATCGAGAAGTACTAATTACTCTGCTCGATGCATATTTCAAGCTTGAGCCGTTTGATCTTTGGAAAAAAAATAAACCTGTAGGCTTGAGTTCTAATGGTTACCTAAATGTAGAGAGCCTAAAAAATGACTTAGCTTGGTACCAAGAAAAAAATTATGTTAAAAAAATTCCTTCTATTGAACAAATAGTTGATCACACATTTGTAGAAGAATCTTTGCACAGTATCGGAAAAATTAAGTAATGCACCCATTGCCACTGCTTGAAGTCGAAGATCTTACAGTCCTATTTGGCGAACATCGGGTGCTTGATGGGGTTAGTTTTCGTATTCAAAAAGGTGAGGTCGTGTCTGTTGTAGGTAAGTCAGGTAGCGGCAAGACAGTTCTGCTGAGAACTTTAGCCGGGCTTCTAAAGCCGCAAATGGGGCGCATAAATTTTAATTTTAAAAACAATAATAAATCTTCAATAGGTTTTGCCTTTCAGAAATCACCTCTTTTTCCCTGGCTTTCAGTACATGAAAATCTAAGTATATGTATAGATGGAGAGGATGAAAAAAACCGTATTAATGAGTTATTAAAAAATATGGGTCTAGAAAATTTTAAAAATCATTTTGCTCGAGAAATTTCTGGTGGCATGGCGCAAAAAATAAATTTGCTAAGAGCACTTTCAAATAACCGAGAACTTATATTAATGGATGAACCATTTGGTTCGCTAGACGGTTTTCAGCGAGAAGAACTACAGCAGTTTACACACAAGGCCTGTCGTAGTGCCGATCGGAGTTTAATTTTAGTCACTCATGATATAGATGAGGCCATTTTATTATCCGATCGGATTTTTATTTTGAGTACTAAAACGAGTAAACTTTCGCACCAAATTAATGTTAATATAGTTAAACCTAAGATATTGTCCGAAATGCGTTCAGACCGCCAATACAATGGTATTTACCAACAGGTTATTCAGTGTCTTAAACAGACCGAGCTCGAAACATGAAATTTGTTTCTTTTGCTTCACTGTTGTGTGGTCTTATCATCTGGCAAATATTCAGTTTATTTCAGTTGGTTGATTCTACTTACTTCCCGCCACCAACGCTTATCCTGCAAAGAGCCTGGATCCTGCTGGTAGAACAAGGTGATTTTCGCGAACATATAATCAGTAGTCTACAGCGGCTGTTACTGGGGCAATTGATAGCCTTTCCATTGGCGTTTATTCTGGCTCTAGCCTCCACATTAAATAAACTATTTCGTGCTGCCCTGTCTCCTTGGGTCAGTTTAATTTACCCTATTCCAAAGCTTGCCTTATTTCCGTTCTTTTTGATTTTATTGGGGACAGGAGACTCTTCTAAAATAGCGATGATTGCATTGGGATCATTTTTTTTGATGTATCTGTCTTTTGAGCTTGGTTTGCGGCGTATTTACGAGTCTGAATATTTTGAAATTGTACGAGTATACCGAATTTCAAGACTTAAAATTTTTTGGCACATTTTTTTTAAGGGTGCTTTACCTGAAATTATTAACGGCATTAAAATGGGTTTTGGTTATGGTCTTGTACTGATGGTTGGTAGCGAAATGACAATGAGTAAAAATGGATTAGGGTTTTATATGTGGAATTCGTGGGACCAGTTTCAGATATTAAATATGTATGCCTGTCTTTTTTGGATTTCATTTTTAGGAATTATTTCCTTTAGATTTTTTAATTTTGTCGAAAGAAATGCTGTGAGTAGTAGGATAGATCCTTCTAATCAATGAGTTTTGTATTAAATAAAAAGTCTGCAAGTTTAATAACGGGCTCGGGTTTTAGATGTCCATCAACATAAGAGTCCTCATTAGTCACGAGATAGGGTATGACATCAATATTTGTATGTTGGGCTAATCTTTGGGCCTCATCGGAATTTCCGGTAAAAATTATTTTAAAGCTTTCAACATTAAATTCTTTTCGATATAAGCGTTCAACGTCTTCAAAGAATCGGCCAATAATTGAATACTGATTGTCATCTAAATATCTCCGCTCGATTTTACTGGTGAAGTTCGCACAAAATAAAAAAGGTATGCAATAATTAATTAGGAGCTTCTGCCACCAGAGGCCGGAATTTTTAAAATTACCTCGATGTACAAAATTTCCTTTTGAGACTTCATCAATAAAAGGAAATTCTCCGGTGTGGTAGAGAGTATTAAGGCTACCGAAAAACCGCCAAATATCCCATTCACTTGTAAAAAAAATGGCCTGCCCTTTGTTTTCCAGAACTTGACTTGAAAGTTTTTCTTGTTTAAATCGTACCCAGGCCTGTTGTGGCCCATAACCATAGAAAGCAATCGGGTAAGCTTCGTATTTATTGCTTTTTAAATTAATGATGTGAGATAGAGTCTGATCGTCATTTAGACCTTCGCCAAACACCATGGAGCTGTCAATTAAGAGCAAATGTTTAGATTTTCCAGGCCGGTGTGAAGCCGTGCTAATCCGAAGCCCATGCTGATCAATCGTTGTGACAGTCTTAAATATTGTTTTTCCATATTTTAATTTAGTAATCTCAGAACGGGAATTTGGCGTAGCGATAATTCCATAGAGTTCATCTAGAGTGACAGGCCTACCTTTTCTAATTTCTTCAGTGCCATCTATACCTAAAAGTTTCTCTTCTTCAGGCAGATACAGCATATCTTCATCGTTAGTAAAAAATAGAGTTAAAGGGTATTGGAGTAAAAAAAACAGCAGTATAATTAGAATTTTATTTGTACTCACAGCTCATTTGACGAAAAGTAGTCTTCTATGTCAAATCCGGATTCTGGAGTGAATTCAATAACTCAGAGGATTCTAGCTGCTTTGCGGGACTTTCAAGAGAATCATTTTTAAGTTTTTATTGTGGTGATGTTTTGTGATTGGTGCTAAATTTGCATAAGAAAAGCGCAGGTGCGATCTAAATGCGCGAGGACTATTAAATGAGGCTAACTTGAGTAAATTTTTAAATATTTTTTTTATTCTATTACTCAGTGCCTGTAATTACAGCCACGATAAAATTGAGGA
>ERZ1292633.436-Hain-H41-02um-R1-436-length-49688-cov-7_pt2 | contig 36305 bp, 31 predicted proteins | sample MGYA00564406_ERZ1292633 | MGnify/ENA primary metagenome ERZ1292633 (study PRJEB36523, sample SAMEA6512639) | groundwater metagenome | collected 2019-01-08 | study: AquaDiva: Metagenomics assemblies of 32 groundwater samples
CCCGCGCCGGCGATTGCGGCGGTGGAGCCTCCCGCCCCCGCTCTCGCGCCGGCGATTGCGGCGGTGGAGCCTCCCGCTTCCGCTCCGGCGCCGACATTCATCGCTGAGGTGAGTCAGCAACTCATTCCTCCGGTTGCGCCGAGCCCCGAGTTAATACCCCCGATGCCGCCGGCTCCGCCCACCGCCGCGTTGATTCCGCCGATGCCGCCTGTCTCGGCCTTTGTCCCGTTCGCCATGCCTGTTCCGCCCGCTCCACCGACCCCCGCGCTGATACCGCCGATGCCGCCGGTCTCGGCGTTCGTCTCGGCCGTCCCTCCTGCTCCGTTTGTTGAACCTGTTCCGCCCACAGCTTTCGATACCCCGGTCGAGCGGTCACAATTCACCGCGGACATCACTCCGATTAATCCCATTGAAGATTCGGCAACCGTTGTTTTTTCCGGTGAACAGTCGGTTGGCCCATCTCCCGCTTCCGAGTCGAGCGCTGAGCCGACTCCCGCGGATTCGGACGAATTGTTCGGAAAACCAAAGTCATTTAAAGTCGTGCAGACGGTTAAATCTTTTAAGGTCGTTGGAGGCGATTTTAGAGGTCTCGGGTCACCTGCCGAGGAGTCTCCGTCCCCCGAGGCCCCCCAGTCCGTCGAAACTCCCATATCCGTCGAGGTCTCCCAGTCTGTCGAGATCCCTACCGAGGCGCCTCCCTACGCTGACGCGTCTCCGTCTCCCGAGACGGTGATATCGGAGCCGACCCCCATCGTTAACGATTTCACCACGTCCACGGGTGCAGAGGGTGAGCCGACCGGGCAGGCGATGGGGATGCCTTCGATTTTCAGCGAGCTCGCGGCTGCTCCCGGACCACAGACGTCTCTCGGTACTCAGATCGCCTCCCCGCCAACCATGGCGTTCTCGACCCAAGCGCCGGAAGCGCCGGCCGCGGACTCGCTTCCCGTGCCCGATCCATTCTCGTTCGGAGACCCCGCTCAATCCGGACCCACCGAGCCCCCGATAACGATGAATATGGGAGCGCCGGCGACCGAGGAATCGACAGGAATCGTGAGCGGTGATTTCTTCCCGTCCCCTCTCGCGTCAACCGACGAACTGTTGGCGCGTTTTTCTAAGCCCGAGCCGGCGCTGATTACGGGTGTTCCTAAGAGGGAGATGAGCAGCAACAAGCCCCTCATGATCATCGTGGGGGTTGTTCTTTGTCTTATCGTTTCAGTGGGTGTTATTTTCTTGCGTCAACCCAAGGAAGAATTGAAGCACATGACTGCGCTCGATGATGGGAAAGCTCCCATTGGGGCGGCAAATCTTGACGAGGGCAATCTTGTGGCTCCTCCCGTTGCCCCCAAACCGGAGTTGGCGTCGACCCAGGAGCCGTCGACGAAGGGTCCCGCATCCGACCAAGCGGCCGCGATTAAAATGGTTAAGGAGTACCCCCTCGAGGGGAACCGCGTTTCAGTGGGAAATTGGCTTCAATACTCATACACCGCCAGCCCCAATGCGGGGACGGAGTCATGGAACGCGAGTCTGACGGCTGACAATACGGTTTTGGTGGAATATCGCTTCGTTTCTCGAGCGGCCGGCGGAACTCCGGTGGTGTATCTATTCGAGGCCGACATGAAACGAGGCCTGGTTTCAGGGAAGAATCTTGAGGCGAGGCAGATGCTGGTTGGAGGCGCGAAACCGGCGGTTGTGAAGGCCGCAAGCAAGCCCGCCGCAAAGCCCGTGCGACGCGCGCAGAAGGCCCCCGTCGTGGCGCGCGCGCCCAACAAAGCCCCCGCGCCTCGAAAGGCTTCTCGGCCGTCGCGGGACCCCCTCCCGCTGCCGGGGTCTTCAGATTTGTTCGAACCCTCGACCGAGGAGACTGCCTTCGATTCGGAGATGAACGGATATTCCTCATCCCGGGCTGCCGCTCGCAATGGGGGATCAAAAGTCAAATCGACTGCCGACGCTTTCGGCGGTGACCCCGATATGTTGATGCCCGGGGAATCCGCCTCCTCCAGTGACGATGAGGATGCCTTCGGTTTGCCCGCGTCCCGCCCTGCCGTTGCCCCGACAGCCCGGAGAACATCCGCGCGCAGCGCCCGCGCGCCGGCCGTAAAACGAACCCTCGGAGTCGAAATCACCAAACCGACCAAGAAGAAGCGGTCATCCCAGAAATCATCGTCGCAGCGTCGACAGGAAGAGATTCGACTGCCGGAATTGCCCGAGACAAGCGATCTTCCCTCCTCGTCCGCCGATGAAGATGCGTTTGGCGCCGGCCAGTAAAGGCTGATCGAGGCCGACCGAATTAGACGGTTTTTTTCGTTCATTTCTTGTTCATATGCGCGTTTTTTGGCCGGCCTTGACAAAAATCAGGTCTGACCTTAACCTATAGGGGAATGGCGAATATTCAGCACGTGATCTCCCTCGGACTCTCTCGGCGCCTAGCTGATTTGCTCGTTGAAGAAAAGCTGATCAACGCCTCCCAACTCCAGCAGGTGTTGGACGCCCATAAACAGGGGGGAGAAAAGCTCGGCTCTCTCCTGGTGGAAAAAGGGTTTATCGAGGAAGATAAGCTGCTTCAATTTCTCGCTGAAAAAACGGGAATTTCCTATGTTTCTCTGGAAGACATCGGGGATATCGCCGAGGCGGCGATCACGGCGGTTCCTGAAACAATCGCGCGGCAGAAAATGTTGATGCCTTTCAATAAGACCAAGGATCGGTTGACGGTCGCCATCGCGGACCCTCTCGACGTGATGGTTCTCGACGACCTTAAAATGCTGACCGGCTGCGACGTGGTGGCCTGTCTCGCCTCCGAGGTGGAGATATCCGCCGCCCACGACAAGTACTATAAATCAACGAGTTCCCAGGAAGCGCTCGAGGATATCGTCAAACAGTCCGATGTCGATGAGGCGACGGCCGAGGGCATCGAGCAGGTCACAGAGGCGGCTCAGAACGAGAATGTCGGCGGCCTTGAGAAGGAAGCCGAGGATGCGCCGGTCATCAAAATGGTCAATTTGATCATGGCGGGCGCGGTCAAGACCAAGGCCTCGGATATCCACATCGAGGCGTACCAAAAGGAGCTGCGCATTCGTTATCGTATCGATGGGGTTCTTCATGAACAGCCGGCTCCTCCCAAGAAGTTTCATAACGCGATTTGCGCCCGCGTCAAAATCATGTCGAATCTCAACATCGCGGAAAAGCGCGTTCCGCAAGATGGGCGCATAAGGCTTAAAATCGAAGGCAAGGAAATCGACATGCGCGTGTCGGTTTTGCCTTGTGCCCCGGGCGAGAAGATCGTCATGCGCATTCTCGACTCATCCGGCCTCAAGGTCAACATGACCCAGCTGGGCTTTGAGCCGGAGGCGATGGCTGTTTTCAAGAAAGCCATGGAGGCTCCCTACGGCGTCAATCTCGTGACCGGGCCGACCGGCTCGGGGAAGTCCACCACCCTCTACTCCGCCCTCTCCAATCTCAACACGCCCGACACCAACATCATGACCGCCGAAGATCCAGTTGAGTACCAGCTTTCGGGAATCAACCAGGTCCAGGTCAATAATCAAGTCGGCCTTACGTTCGCTTCGGCGCTGCGCTCGTTTCTTCGACAGGACCCCGACGTGATCATGGTCGGAGAGATTCGAGACCAGGAGACCGCGACGATCGCCATCAACGCGGCGCTGACCGGTCACCTGGTTTTTTCGACCTTGCATACCAATGATACGTCTCAGACGATCACTCGCTTGGGGATGATGGGGGTTGAGCCGTTCCTTGTGAGTTCAGCGATGCTGATGATTGAGGCTCAGCGACTACTCCGAGGCATTTGTCTTAAATGCAAAGAAGGGTACGAGGTGGAGAAGGATTGGCTCATCAAGCTGGGCGTTCCGGACAATCAGCTTCAAACAACCGGAAAAGGAAAAATCGTGCTCTACAGGGGCAAGGGGTGCGAACATTGCGCGTCCACGGGCTACCGGGGGCGGCAGGGGCTTTACGAGGTCATGGAAATCACTGATGCGATCCGCCAACTGATACTGGACAGAGCGTCGGCGCGGGAGCTAAAAAAGCAGTCCATGAAGCAGGGAATGCTGACGTTGCGCATGTGCGCGATCAGGAAGCTGCTGTCGGGAGTCACGACGGTCGAGGAAATGATGCGAGTGACGGCGGCCGACGGCGATTCGTAAGACCCGAGGAATACAACATGGTTTCGATGAGCGAGCTGTTTCTTCTCATGCATGAGCGGGGAGCGTCCGATCTTCATTTATCGGTCGGAGCCGCCCCCATTCTGCGTGTCGATGGGGAACTGCTGCCGACACCTTTCCCGAAGTTGACGCCGGATGACGCCCAGACCCTGGTCTATTCCCTGCTCACAGATCAGCAGCGTAAGACCTTCGAGGCCACCGCCGAGTTGGACATCGCGTTCAACGTGCGCAGTATCGGGCGGGTGCGAATGAACGTGTACCGGCAAACCGGTTCGGTCGCGGGAGCGATTCGGGCGATTCCGAGCCTGTTTAAATCCTTCGAGGAGATCGGGCTTCCTAAGTCAATTTTCGATATCATGAAGCTTCCCAAAGGGCTCGTTTTGGTCACGGGTCCGACCGGCTCGGGGAAATCGACCACCTTGGCCAGCATGATCGACTACATCAACGAAAATCGCTCCGCTCACATCGTGACGGTTGAAGACCCCATCGAGTTCGTCCATTCGCACAAAAGGTCGATCGTCAACCAACGGGAGGTCGGCCAGGATACAAGATCCTTTTCGTCGGCGCTGCACCATATTCTCCGACAGGATCCCAATGTGATATTGATCGGGGAGCTTCGCGATTTGGAAACGATACAGAACGCTCTCAACATCGCCGAAACGGGCCACTTGGTTCTGGCGACGCTCCACACCACGGATTGCGCGCAGACGATCAATCGCATCATCGACGTCTTCCCTCAACAGCAACTCGACCAGGTGCGCGTTCAGCTCTCCTTTGTCCTTCAAGCCGTGCTGTGTCAACAATTGATCTGCCACGCGTCGGGAACGGGCCGCGTGCTGGCGTGCGAAACATTGGTCGTCAATTCCGCCATCCGCAATTTGATTCGCGAGGAGAGGGTCGAACAGATTCAAGTCGCCATACAGACGGGCGGCAAGACAGGCATGCGGACGATGAATCAAGCATTGGAGGATTTGTACTTCAACAAAAAAATCACTTTTCAAGACGCGATGTCCCATTCCATGGACCCCGAAGATCTTCGGCGCTTGATGCAGAGACGAATGTCGGTGGCTAAGCCGTAAACTAAGGAGAATACATGCCCGCTTTCACTTACAAAGCCAAGACCGCGGCCGGACTGGTCTTAGAAGGGGTCGTCGATGCCGAAGAGCAGCGCGTTGCGATGGAGAAGCTGCGTTCTCAGAAATTAGTGGTTCTCGAGCTCATCGAGAAAACCGCGTCGCCGATCGACCAAATACGGAATCTGTTGGGGATCAAGAAAAGGAAAGGGAAAGTCACATCAAAGGATCTTGTTCTCTTCTCGAGGCAGCTTTCGACTCTGGTCAGCGCCGGGGTGCCGATCGTCCAAAGCCTGGGAATTCTGGAGACCCAGGCGGAGAATCCGGCGTTCAAGGAAGTGTTGGGCGACGTGAAATCCGACATCGAGGCCGGTTTGTCCATATCCGACGCTCTGCGCAAGCATGGGCATGCCTTCCCCGAACTCTACACGTCGATGGTCAAGGCCGGAGAACTGGGAGGCATACTCGATACCATTCTCGAGCGGTTGACCGTTTACTTGGAGAGTTCCGAGGCTTTGAAGGCGAAGGTCAAGTCCGCGATGATGTATCCGGCCATCGTGCTGTCCATTTGCGGACTCGTCACCGTCTTCTTGATGGTTTTCGTGATTCCCACGTTCAAAAATATTTTCGCCGGCTTCGGCGCCGAGCTCCCCTTGCCGACGCAAATTCTCATCGACATTTCCGACGCGATGAAAGCGCGCTGGTATTTGATCGTTGCCGCTCCCATTGTCGCGTACAAAGGGTTCCTGAAGTTCTACGGGACCCCTTTTGGGAGGAAGTGGGTCGACAATAAATCCTTGATCGTTCCTATTTTCGGACCGATTCTCAAGAAGGTCGCGGTCGCCCGCTTTACCAGGACCCTGGGAACGCTGATTAAGTCCGGCGTGCCCATCATGCAGGCCCTCGATACGGTCGCGGCGACGGCGGGCAACGTGGTCATCGCGGAGGCCGTCATGATGACGCGCGAGTCGATTCGCGAGGGCGGACACTTGTCCGATCCCCTCAAGAAGTCGGGAATATTCCCGAACATGGTGACCTCGATGATCTCGGTCGGAGAGGAGACCGGCGCGCTCGATATCATGTTGGCCAAGATCGCCGACTTCTACGATCAGGAAGTCGATACCGAGGTCAAGGGACTGACTTCGCTCATCGAACCCATCGTCATCGTTATCATGGGCATCATCATCGGAACGATCGTCATTGCGATGTTCATGCCGATGTTCGGACTGGGCGAGCTCGCGGGCAAGCAGGGATAGGCGCTAAGCGTCGAAGAGCGTCTTATCCCGCAGCAGCCGGTGGTAGGACACGCCGAAGCGGTGGGCTTCGTCGCGCAGCTGCTGCAGCAGGCGCAGGGCGGGGTCGTCGCGACGCAGAATGATGGACTGCGCGCGCCCCGGGACGAAGACTTCCTCGATGCGTTTGGCGAGCGTGGCCAGGGGTATCTTAAGGGAGAGTTCGGCCAAGGCGTCCAAGGCCGCGCCGCGTTGGCCCTTTCCGCCATCGATGACGATGAGGTCCGGCAGGGGCTCATCCTCCTGCGCCAGGCGTTTGTAGCGGCGCAAGACGGCTTCACGGATGGACGCGACGTCATCGATTCCCGAGACGCCGCGGATGCGGAATTTTCGGTAATGCTCACGGTGCGGCTCTCCCCCGACGAAACACACCATGCTCGCGACCGTTTGACGTCCTTGGAAATGAGAAATGTCGAAGCATTCGATATGGAGGGGAGGAGTCTCGAGGTTCAAGGCCGCGCGCAGGGCCGTGATCATCCGGGTCATCTTCACTCGTCCTCCGACGTCATCGGCTTCGATGGCTTTGATCCTGACCCTTTCGTCCATGTGCGACAAAGCCGCGATATTGTCGCGCAGCAGCCCGGCGCGCTCGTATTCGAGATTGGCTGCTGCGGCTTTCATGTTTTTTTCCCAGTTCTCCTTGAGATCGGCATGGCGTCCCTTGAAGAAAAGGGCGGCCTGGCCGGCGATAGCACGGTAATCTTCCCTCGTGATTCGTCCCGCGCAGGGGGCCGGGCACTCCTTGGTGTGATAATAGAGGCACGCTTTGATCTTGCGTCGGTCCAGGGGTTTGGCAACGGAGAAATCCCACCGGCATGGCCGAAGCGGGAAGAGGCGTTGTTTCCAGAGGTAGCGCAGAAGGGCGCGGATGGGAGCGACTTTGGGAAACGGGCCGAAGTACAGTCCGCCGTCGCGAACCTTCCGACGCGTCGTAAATAGGCGCGGGAAATCCTCCCTCAGGGAGAGCTTTAAGTAAGGATAAGTCTTGCCGTCCTTCCACATGACGTTGAAGAAGGGCTGGTTTTCATTGATCAGCCGGCGTTCGAGCAGAAGAGCCTCGCGCTCGGACTGGCACAGGATGTAGTCGATGCGGCGAATAAGGGGGGAGAGCGATTGAGTCTTGACATCGTCTTTGTTGGGGTTGAAGTATTGAGCCACCCGTTTGGCGAGATCAAGCGCTTTGCCTATGTAGAGAATCGCCCCTGAGGAATCGCGCATGATGTAGACGCCGGTTGCGTGGGGGATGTGGCGGCGGTCCAGGCCCATGACGACAGTATATCACGCGATCTCCGGAGCCTTGATTTTAGCGGTGTGGTATAATCAGCCTTTCCAAATGAAAAAACTTGCGGCGTGCCTGATGTGGTTTCTCTTGCTTCCGACGCTTGGACGTACGGAAGTTCTCACTTTCCAGGAGCTTCAAGCCGAATTCAAAAGGGAATTTAAGATCGGCGCCTCGGCGGATGGGCATGATCAGTATCGATTGAATTCTCGGGAAGATTTCGCTCGTGCCCGAGCCCGGCTCAAGCGTCACGGTTCGGAGACGTTTTTCGGCGATCTGGTGCGGTTTGAAATATTCGGAGAAGATGGGCTTGTTCGACCGGCCCTCAAGCCCTTTAATGTTTTCGCACGGATGATCACCGGTGACATGCAGGTTCCTTACGGCGACGTTCTCGATATGTATTGGCGGGACTCCAATGATCAGGAGCTCGTTGAGTTTTCCAGGCTCTTCATGATGGCCAAGAATCTGCCGGCGAACGATGCGGCTTGGAATGACGTTGAAAGAGCGAGCCGGGGCCAGGCCAGCATGAGCCAGCGCCACCGTTTTTTGATCCCGCGCGACCGCCATTGGTCTTATTTTAACGCGTTGACCATCGGGCTTGCGGACGGAGCCCATGAATTAAGAAACAGCATTGATTACCTAGAGAAAATGAAGAGGGCCGCTCTTGCTTTTATCGAGACGGAGCGGTCCATGGTCCCCCGAGATTCCAGTATGGAGTGGTCTAAAAATATTGGGTTATATTTTCACTGTTTTCCCTTTAATTCCGTACAGTATCTTCACCTGCACATAGTCGATTTGGATTCCGCGGGTCCGGCTTTCGACTATTATCACAATAAGAATCTCAGCATTGATGACGTCTTGGACCAATTGAAGGCCGAGGCGTCGGAATGGCGGAACATTGACGGGAGAGACGGGAAAAAGCCATAATCAAAGTCTATGGCAAAGAAGAAGCAGTCTCGTCACAAATCCGGCCTCAAGGCCTATCGCCAATCCGTCAAGCACGCCATCCATAACCGCGGGATTAAAAAGACGGTGCGGCTTGCCGTGCGCGCTGTCGTTGACGCCGCCAAGGCCAAGGACATCAAGAATTTGTCAGAGTTGACGGCCAAAGCCGCTTCGGTCCTCGACAAGGCCGCCAAGAGCGGAGCGATCCACTGGAAGGCCGCCGCTCGCAAGAAATCACGAATGGCATTCCAGATCCAAAAGCTGGCCGCGGCGAAGTAAGGTCCCGTCGGCAGGCGCGAAAGGGCCCGTCCCTGAGGACGGGCCCTTTCATTTGCACGCTGGGGAGCAGAGTTCGACGACCAAACGTTCCAGTTCGATTTTGACGTCGAGCCAGGCCTTGGACTTGAGATCGGTTTCGACTTCCAGAAGCCGCCTTAAATCGCGGCGCAAGCGGGCTTCGCTGACGCGCTGCGCGCGCCCGAAAAAATCGTTGTCGCGGAACACTCTCAGGCGCGATTCGATTTCTCTCTGCGCAAGACCCGCTTTGAGCATGCGCTTGGCCTTCAGTTGTTTAAGGTAGGCTCCCCTCGCTTGGGCAAGGGAGCGGAATACGACCTCGTCGGGCTTGGAGTCGGCGAACGCCTCGCGAAGGTGCGCCAAACAGGGCTTGAGATCTCGTCCCGAAATAAGACGCTCGAAGGCCCACGGGTCGGATTCTTTTCGAAACCCGAGACTCGCCGAAACGGCCTCAAGAGCGACATGCTCGCAAGCTCCCGTGTAGAGAAGCGCTTTCTCGAGCTCGCCGGAGAGTATGCCCCAATCCGTCCCCGCTTCATCTACGAGAGCGGCGGCCGCCTCCGGAGTCATGGTTTTTCCCGCGCGTTTGGCTTCGGCGAGGATGCGCTTGATGGCGTCTTCCTCTGTGAGGGGAGCGAACACGCAGATCGCTCCGGCGGCGGCGGCGGCGGCGGCCAAAGAGTCGTTTCGATCCGGACGGCGGTCTTCCGACAGGAGAACGAGGGTCGTGCTCAAGTTGGCGGACCGCAGATAAGCGGCGAAGGCCGATCTGGCATCGGCTGGAATTTTAGGATTGCGCACGATCACCAGGCGTCTTTGCGCGAAGACGGGAAGCGTTAAGGCCTCCGTGATGATGGCCGACTGCTCGGTGTTCGGGTCTCCGGAGAATTCGCTGAGATTGAAATCATCGGGGTTGAATAGGCGCTTGAGCTGCAGGACCGCCTCGGCCTTGGCGGCGGATTCCTCTCCGAACAGGTAATAGACGCATCGAAAGCGGCCGGATTTCCATTCCGCTAAAAGCTCGTCCGGCCGCAGCTCCATGGTCAGTAGGGATTGGGAATGACCGGCTTGAGCGGTTCTTCCGGCTTGCTGGCCGGTTGCGTGGAGGGGGCGTCTCCGGTGATGCGTCTTTCCGAGGTGCCGGTGACCGCGCCGAACCCGCCGACCGTTCTTTTGACGACGTTTTTAGCCAACACTTCCCAGATTTGCTCGCGGGATTGTTCCTCGGTCAGGCCTCCGCGCAAAGTGGAGGCGGGATAGGACAGGCTGCCCTCGAGATTTTTTTCCTCCCACAAGATTTGGTTGCTTTTCTTGTCGATAAATTCCATGTCGATGAGGATGCGCAGCTTGTAGGCCGTCGCGGCTTGGGTGGGGTCGTATTGCACCGCGGTCAAAATGTAGCGGGTGATGGTGATCGCGACAATGCCCTGGGACTCGGAGTCGGGAACCACGGGATAGCGCCCGTCGCGCAGGAATTCGTCGCGCACGCGCAGCAGGAGTTTGTCTTCCAGGCCGAATTGCTGGGTTTTGTTGATGACCGGGCGCAGCGCGAGCCGCTGTACGTGCTGGGGCAGGATTTGCGGCGTCGGCCGATAGGCGACGTCGGTGCCGCACCCGGAGAGGATAAGAAGAGACGATGTCAGCGCGAAGAGGCGTATGTTCATGGGGCCACCACCAGATTGACGAGCTTCTTGGGAACGACGATCGATTTGATTATTTTTTTCCCATCCAAGGCCAGCTTGACTTTATCAAGAGAGACGGCGGTCTCCTTCACGTCTCCTTCGGCGGCGTCGGCCGCGATGGTGAAAGTCGCCCGGAGCCTGCCGTTGACCTGAACCGCGTATTCCACGGTGGCGTCAACGAGATATTTGGCGTCCCATAAGGGCCACGGCTGCAGGCACAGCGGCTCCGTGCGGCCGATCTTTTCCCAGAGCTCTTCGGTTAAATGCGGAGCGAAAGGGTTGAGGAGCGTTAGGAACGTTTCGATGTCGACTCGAGAGGGGCTCCTTTCATCCAGGATCGCGTTGAGATAGATCATGAGCGTCGAGATGGCGGTATTGAAATTAAAGTTTTCGATGTCAGAGCCGATTTTTTTGATGGTCCGGTGCCGCAGCGACTCGAGTCCCGGGCCGGACGCGGCCTTCGGCCCCGATTCGGCTATCGCCGACCAGGCCCTGCGCAAGAAACGCGAGACGCCCTCGATGCTTCGCATATCCCAGGGTTTGGCCTGCTCGAAGGGGCCCATGAACATTTCATAAAGACGAAACGCGTCGGCTCCGTATTTGTTTAAAACGACGTCGGGGTTGACGACGTTTTTCTTCGACTTCGACATTTTTTCGACTTGGGACTCGAGAACCTCGCCGGTTTTGGCGTGGACTGTGCGCCCCTGATCATCATACTCGACATCCTCGTAAGGATGATAGGCGCCTTTGGAATCACGGTTCGAGTAGGAGAGGATCATGCCTTGGTGTCGAAGCTTCTGGTAGGGCTCTTTGGTCGACACGAGGCCGAGATCGAAGAGAACTTTGTGCCAAAAGCGGGAGTAGAGAAGATGCAGCACGGCATGCTCGGCCCCTCCGACATAGCAGTCCACGGGGGCCCAGGCCTTCTCGATCGAGGCGTCCCAGGGGGCGACGGAATTTTTTGGGTCGATATAGCGCAGATAGTACCAGCACGATCCCGCCCACTGAGGCATCGTGTTGGTTTCACGCTTTCCGGCTCCGCCGCACGCCGGGCATTTCGTTTCGACCCAATGCGCCACATTGGCCAGGGGCGACTCGCCGGTGCCGGCGGGTTTGAAATCGACGACATCGGGCAGGCGCAGTGGGAGCTCTCTTTCGGGGACTGGGATGGAGCCGCATGACGGGCAATGGACGATCGGTATGGGCTCGCCCCAATAGCGTTGACGTGAGAACAGCCAGTCGCGGAGCTTGTAATTCACTTTTTCCAGCCCCAGGTTCTTTTCCTTCAGCCAAGAGATGATTTTTTTCTTCGCGTCCGGAGAAGACATCCCATTGAGAAATTCGGAGTTGATTGCGATGCCTTCTCCGCTGAATGCCGCGTCCTCCGGCGGCTTGACTCCTTTGGGGGGGGTGACGACCGGGGCGATGGCGAGCTTGTATTTTTGAGCGAACTCATAATCCCGTTCATCGTGCGCTGGAACGGCCATGATGGCGGCCGTTCCGTAGCTGCCGAGGACGTAGTCGGCGACGTACACGGGGATCTTTCTGCCATTGACGGGATTGATCGCGAAGCCGCCGGTGAACACCCCTGTTTTTTCCTTCTGCAGGTCCGTTCTTTCTAGATCAGATTTGTTCTTGGCCGCTTCGACGTAGAGTTCCACCTCGCGTTTTTGCGCTGGCGCGGTCAGAGCCGGGGTCAGGGGGTGCTCGGGAGCCAGCACCATGTAAGTCGCGCCGAAGAGGGTATCTGGACGCGTTGTGAATACCTTAATATCGTCTCCCGCCTCGGATTTAAAGAGCACCTCGGCGCCCTCGGAGCGACCGATCCAATGCCTTTGCATGGCGAGCGTCGACTGCGGCCAGTCGAGCCCATCGAGGTCTTCTTCGAGTCGGTCGGCGTAGGCCGTGATTTTGAGAACCCATTGACGGATATTTTTGCGCTCGACCTTCGCTCCGCAGCGCTCGCAGGCCCCGTTGAAAACTTCCTCGTTGGCCAACCCCGTTTTGCAGGAAGGGCAGAAGTTGATGGGCGCCGTACTCTCATAAGCGAGACCATTTTTGAACAGCTGCAGGAAGATCCATTGAGTCCAGCGGTAGTAGTCGGGATCGGTTGTGTCGATTTCCCTGTCCCAATCGTAAGAGAACCCGAGAGACTTGATCTGTCGCCGGAAGTTGTCGATATTGTCCTTCGTGACGCGCGCGGGATGAGCGCCGGTGGCGATGGCGAAGTTTTCAGCAGGCAAGCCGAAGGCATCCCAGCCCATGGGGTGCAGGACGTCGAAGCCGCTCATGCGCTTGTAGCGGCAGAGAATGTCGGTGGCGGTGTAGCCTTCCGGGTGACCTACGTGCAGACCCGCCGCCGACGGATACGGGAACATATCGAGGCAGTAGAATTTCTTCCCAGGACGCGGCGTTCGCGGAGCTCTAAAAAGGCCTTGCCGCTGCCAGCGGTCCTGCCACTTCTTTTCGATGGCGGCGAAGGGGATGTGCTCGGCTTTCACGCTGTCATTATAGCTTTTGTCAGAACTTCTAATCGGTCGTGGAGACGTTGATGCGCACGGGATTGAAGAGCAATCGGCCGTTCCAGACCCCCGCGCGCGCCGTCGAGGTTGAGGCATAGAGGTGTTCGGTGCCATACACCAGCGACCAGCTCGTCGTCTGCCCGACCAACAGGGGCCCCCAGGCGGCGCGGTCCTGTTCGAAGCAAAGAGTCGAGCGAGGAGAAATCTTCACTTGTTCTGTGGGCGATCCGGACACGACCTGAGATGAGGCGAGGGCGTCATATCTCTGCGGAGGCTGGCCGATCCCGAGAACCCAAGGGCGAAGCGCGGGGTCGCGCACGAAGTCGAGATAAACGTTCTTTTTTCCGAAGTTTTTTATCTCCACAAGTAAGGAGATGGCCTCGCCGGGAGCGTAGGCGGGCTTGAGGGCGCGAGCGCGGGCCCGCAGGCCCGCCGAGTCCTTGCCCCATTTCGGCTCCGGCGGCAGGTCGGCCGAAGCGCAGAAAGAGGAGCGTCTGAGGGGATCGGCGGCTCGAGGACGGAGCTTTGCGTCAAGGTCAAGGTAAGTCAGCGAGTACGGATCGATCCTTGCGGAATGAAATTTCAGCGCCCAATGGAGATGCGGTCCGGTCACGCGCCCCGACGCGCCCACCTTGCCTATGAGCTGTCCTTTCTTGACCATGTCGCCGGCCTTCACGGCCATGCCAGAAAGGTGCGCGTAGAGGGTTGTTAACCCGAGGCCGTGGTCGATGACGAGGGTGTTTCCGGAATAAAACAGAGGATCGGCGAGGACGACTCGGCCGGAGGCGGGAGCGCGGACCGGTTTTCCATGGGAAGCTTTGAGGTCCATTCCCGAGTGCGGGGCGCGGGGAGATTCGTTAAATATACGGCGTTCTCCGAAGTGCCCGGTCAGCGCTCCGGGAATGGGAGGATCGAACCTTCCTTCGAAGAGACGTTTCTCTTCTCCATGGGCGAAAAGACGGTGGAGTCTGGCGGCTTCGCCCTCGGCGCGCTCGGCGTCATTTTTATCGGGGGTGACGAATTTCTGATCGACGTGGAGTCGAACGACAGGGAAATCCGCCGCCGCGATCGACAGGATTTCTGACTTTTTAACGGGGGGACTTCCCGGGGCGCGAAGAACGGCGCTGAGCACGGCGGGTCCCGTGGAACTCTCAAGGTCGAGGCCGGCGAAGGCAAGCCAAGTCCCGCTGGAGGCGGCGGGAAAAAATTGCAAGGCCTGACCGTTCAGGACGGCCTCGGGAGCGCGCTTGGGATCATGTCCCTCGACGTTGACAAGGATAATTTCTCCCGGCTTGAAGGCTCGCGCCTCCACGCTGATGCGTGGATCCGGCGGGGGTGGGAGCGCGGCGCGCGCCGGGAAGAGGAAAAACGCGAGGAGAAAAATCGGGAAGTTCATTCGATCATCTTTTTATACAACACTCGAGCCTGGGAGTTTGAGGGGTCGCGCTTGATGACCTCTTTGAGGTTCGCAGCGCACTCCTTCAAGCGGCCGAGTTCGCAGAGAAGCTTGGCGAGGTTGATCCTGGCGTCGATTTGCTCCGGCGCGGCCGCAAGCGACCGGGTCCACCAATCGACCGCGCCCCGGGCGTCGCCCGAGAGGTACGCCAAGTTCCCCAGATTATTCAGAGGACCGGGGCGGGAGGCAGAGAGTTCGTGGGCTCGCCGAAAAGCGGCGGCGGCCCCCGTGAAATCAGAGGCCTTCGCCTTGAGAAATCCCAACGCTTCGGCCGCGTCAGCATCGTTGGGCTGGAGCGCCAGACGATTCTCCAATTCCGCGATGCGTCGGGGATCGGCGCCGGCGTGAAACGGCGACTGGGAGGCGTTGCGGCGCACGGCCAGAGGAGATTTGACCGAGAGCCAGGCGAAAACAACGAGGGCTAAGGAGATAAGAATCGACGACGCCACGGCCGGCCGCGGCGTGACCGGGGCCGAAGCGCCCAGCAAGGCGAAGGCGGCGAACGCCGAGGCGCCAAAGCGCAGGTCCGGCGCCGTGAATGCGGCGCAAAATAGGCTCAGGGCGCCGATGGCGCAGGCATCGCGCCAGGCGTCCGGAGGCTCGCGGCGAAGGGTCAGCCAGGCCGCGAGAGGCACCGAGATCAGGACGGCCAGGCCGAGGGGACCGGTTTCGGCGAGGGTTTGAAGATATTCATTATGCGCGAAGTTGATGATGACCGCGCCGGCCGGCCAGCGCGCTTTGAGTTCGGCGGACGCATGGGCCGGGAACTCAAGGTGAAAGCGGCCCAGGCCGCAGCCGAGCCAGGGATTGGCGCGCCACATCGCGAGCGTGTCCCGCCAAATCAAGGCATGAGTCCATTCTCTATTCCAGAACAGCACGCCGGCCGCGACAGTGGCCGCCGTGATAGCGACAAGGGCCGCCAGAAGGCTCCTTCTCTTGAGTCGGGCCGCCGCCCACAGAGTGAATGCCGCCAGGAGGCCGAAGACGGCCGTCCGTGATTGCGTGAGGAATAGGCCCGAGAGTTCGATGAGCGCCGCCGCGATCCACAGGGGGCGGCTTTTGGATGCGATGGATGCGCCGGCCAGGGCTAAAGGCAGGGCGGCCGCCAAAGAGACTCCAAGAAAGATGGGGTTGCCGAAGCTGGCGAAGGGGCGAGTTTGGCCGCCGTGAACCTGAGCGAGAGCCCATAAGCCGGCGCACGCCGCCGTCAACGTCCAAAACGCGGAGAAAGCGGAGGCGCCGATGGCGGCAAAAGACCTGCTTGCGGCCCAGTAGGTCAGTCCGCAGAAAAAAAGGCGTGCGGCCTCCGTTTCGGAGGCGGTGTGATCTGGAGACAGGGCCCAAAACAGCGCTCCCGATAGACTTAAAGCGCCGACGCAGGCGTCTAGAAGGGGGCGGCCTTCGGTCGCGCGGTCCGTCTTGGCCATGCCACGCCAGAGGAGGCTTGCGCCGGCCAAAAGCATGGAGGCTTGAAGCGCGATGAGTTTGGCGCGAATGATTTTTTGATCGGGAATGAGCCAGAAAGCCGCGGCGGCGAGCATCCAGGCCGCCGGCAATCGGAGATCGGCTCGGAACGATGGGGAGAAGATTTTATGCACGAAGCAAGGAGGCGATCCGGGTTTGGATTTGGAACATCCTGGCCTTGGACCGGGGATGGCGATCGTCGAGCCCGAGCAGGTGGAGGGCGCCGTGGGCGGTCAGGATGGCCGCTTCATGGGCCGGAGCGTGATGGAGTTCCCGAGCCTGGCGTCGCACCATCCAGGCCGAGACGATGATATCGCCCAGGGCGGTTTCGTCCGCGGGGACTCCTGGAAGAGACTCGTGTTCGAACGTGATGACATCGGTGTCGTAGTCGTGGTTGAGATAGCGCCGATTCATCTCGAGCATCCGGGCCCGCGAGACGAAGACGACGCAGATTTCGCCTGTCCGATCTGATTTCAGGGCCCTGAAGGCCTGGCGCACCGCCTCGGCGTACAATCGGGGACGTCTGGCCGCAGAGGGCAAGGACCTGACGCCGCGAACGCGAACGATCAGTTCTTTTTTTCGTCCCATTTATCGTAGGCGCGGATGATTCGTTTGACGATGGCGTGGCGCGAGACGTCGGCTTCCGCCATATGCGTGACCGCCACCCCGTCCACCCCTTTGAGAATTTCGAGAACGCGAACCAGGCCCGAGGCGGAGCGCGCGCCCAAGTCGTTTTGCGTGGTGTCGCCGGTCACGATCATCTTCGATCCGGTGCCCATGCGGGTCAGGAACATTTTCATTTGCTCGGGAGTGGTGTTTTGGGCCTCGTCGAGAATAATAAACGAATCCTCGAACGTCCTGCCCCGCATGTACGCCAACGGAACGATTTCAATGACGTCGTTGTCTCGCCATGTGCGGAAGCGCTCCCCGCCGAGGAGCGTTATGAAGGCGTCGTAGAGAGGCCGCAAGTAGGGGTTGACCTTCTCCAGGAGATCGCCGGGAAGAAAACCAAGCTTCTCGCCGGCCTCGACGACGGGCCGGGAGAGAATGATTTTCGCGACTTGACGGGATTCCAGGGCCCTCAAGGCGCAGGCGACGGCGAGGAACGTCTTTCCCGTGCCGGCGGGGCCGACGCCGAAGATCAGATCGTTGGCTCGGATGGTGTCGCAGTACTTTTGCTGGTTCGGCGTTCGAGGACGCAAAACCCGTCCGCTGTGGGCTCGATAGAGTCCATCTTCGGGCAGGTTGGGGGCGTCGAGGTTGAGGGGCTCGAAACCCCGGGGATCGACGGGAATCGCCCGTCTGCGCAGAGAGTCGATTTCCTCGCGTAGGCGCCGAACGGCTCTTGCGACGCGCGCGGCGTTGCCCTTGATCGTGAGGGACAAATCTCCGGAGGACGCGTCCTGGCGCAGGAGGATCTCCACTCCAAAATCACGCTCGAGTTCTCGCAGGCGGACGTCTTGTTCGCCGAGAAGCCGCACCGCTTCTTCTTGATTGTGAAGGTGAATTTGCTTTGTTGTCATAGGGTTTTGAGGGCGGCCTCGTCGAAGGTCAAGTGGGCGCCCAGAGAGCGGCAGGCGTCGAGGGCGGCGCAGGGCTGCCCGTCGAGGGCGTCCTCCCAGCGCCCTTGCGCGTCGCGAAGGCGCCAGGTCTGAGTGATGAGACCCGCGTTGCGAAGGGCGTTGAACCATCGCAGGGCGCCGGAGATCGTCGCCGGATCGCTTGGCGAGGAGATGAGCGCCTCGAAGCGGGCATGCAGGCGGTTTTCGAGCTCGTCGATCCAGGGCAGCTCATCGTAGCGGAACAGGCGAATCTTGGCCTGGGCCAGGAGTTCCAGGACGGCGTCGTCCTGAGCGGCTCCCTGACGCAAGGCGCACACGCACTTGACCCAGCGTTGAAGAAAGAGCGATCGCTCGTAGCCCAAGATTTCTTGGCCCGCCAGCGCCTTGACGACCTCGCGGCGTTCATCGCTGAGAAGCGCGTCGAGCCCCCAGCTTGCTCTTGGCATGCGGGACCCAAGTTCGCGGCGAAAATCCTCATCATTGAGCCGAAGAAAGTCGGCGCACAAGGCCTCCCAGTCCTCTTCCGGATGAAACGGGTGAGTCCAGCAGGCGATATCCAGGCGGTCGATTCGGTGCACAATCGCGTGGAATCGGGCGCTGTCTCGTGTTTCTGGTCGCAAGACGGTGACCGAGCGCAGAGACAGGGTGCGGTCTCGTCCCGCGAGTCCGGCCTTGACCGAGCGCACGGAGGCTTCCATGTCCCATTGCAGAAGAGGCGGGGGCGCGCAGGGCAAGTCGAGATGGTCGAGAATGGCGGCGTGGGCGGCCGCGCGATCGAGCTCGACGCGCGCGTGTTTGACAAGGCGCGTCCAGACGTCGGATCCGATATTGAATCGGGCGATGTTTGAGCGGCAGGCGCGCAGACGCTCGAGCAAATCTTTTTCCAGGTCCGGAGCCAGCGCGGCGGCGAGATCCGCGGCCCGGGCGGCTCTTTGAAGACAGGCGACGGCCTGCGGCCCGGAAATGTCGTCGAAAAACCAACCGCAGCTGGTGAACATCGCCAGACGTTCCCTTTGCAGAGTCAGCAGACGCAGCGCCAAAGTTTCATCGGCTGGCGGGAGGCGATTTTTCGCGTGTTGGGCGAGGAATTGCGACTGGACGTTTCGGCAGGGCCTGAGCCAGAGGACGACCGACTCGTCGCGGGCTTTCCAGGGATCTATAAATAACCGGGAGCCGTGATCCTCGAAGAGGGAATCGAGCCTCGCGGCGAGGGACACCAGGGCCTGACGAAGAGGGCCGCGCCAATCCTGGGACCAGTCGGGCAGATGCTGCGAGCGGCAGCCGCAATTTTTTTCCCAGCGGCCGAGACCGTGCGGGCAGCTCCACGCCGTGCGCTCCTTGATTTTGACCTTGACCTTTGCGGGATGACGAGAGAGAAAGCGGGCGTAATCGATGGAGACGATGCCTTCGGGCTCCAAAAAGTCCAGGGCGCGGCCCAGTGTCCGGGCGGTTCTCCGGTGGTGATGGCCGTAAAATTCTCCATCGGACGCGATGTTGAGAAGTCGTTTCGGCGCGTCGGCAGGAACGTTCGAGCGAAGCGCTTTCGCGAATGCGACCGGATTGTCCAATACCGCGCCCTCGACCACGGCGCGAGAGAGAGGACCATGGAAAAAAAACACGGTGATCGTTTTGGACGGATCGGCGGGCGAGCTCCAGAGGTAGGGGATCGAGACGTCCAGGTGATCTGGGTCCACCTCTTTCCAGTCGCCGTCGTCGGAGCGCACGGCCGCGGCTTGGCTTGGGTCGAGGATGGTGAAGGAGATGCCCGACTCGCAAAGGACCTCGAGCGTTTCGTTGTCGACGGCGGTTTCCGGCAGCCACAGTCCTTCCGAGTTTCTCCCGAAGCGATGTCCGAACTCGGCCTGCCCCCAGCGCACGAGCGTCTGTTTGTCCCGGCGGGAGTCCAGCGGCAAAATCGTGTGGAAATAGGGCTGCGCGATCCCCGTTTTCGTCTCCCGATCGGCGGCGACAATCCGCATGTAGAGGCCGTGCCGCTCGCGTTCAAGCCAGGACATCAGCGTCGGCCCGAAATCATACGAGATCCGTTTGAGCGTCTGTTCCTCGCGGGCGGGCCCCCTCGTTCTCGTCCCGAAAGCGATTGGCCCATAGCAATCCTCGGCGATGCGCGCGTTCCAGTCGTGGAAGGGGGCCGCGTCGTCCTCGCGCTCAACCGCGCCGGTCCAAGGATTTTCCCTTGGGGGCTGATAAAAGTGTCCATGAACGCAGACGTGCCGCGAACTCATCTTTTTATTGTAGATATTTCGACGGCGACTCTGGAGGTCGCCGAGCATAATTGGTTTTATTGGTGATGAAGAAATAGTAGAAGATATAGGTATGGGATTATTCGGAAACAAAAAAAAGAAAATTCTCGTTTCGGATGGGGACATACTCTCCCGGCAGAGCCTGATGACCTTGCTCCTGGAGCAGGGTTACGAGGTTCTGGAGGCCCAGGACGGCGGGGGCGCGGTCAAGACGGCCGACAAGGAGCTTCCTGACCTGATTCTTCTCGACAATTCGATGCCCCTATTGGCGGGAGCGACGGCCGTGGCGATACTGCGGACCAACCCCAAGACGCAGGCCATTCCGATCATCGTCCTTTCGTCCAACAATCTGGTCTCGGACGTCGAGCAGTGTTTGTCTCAGGGGGCCCGCGACTATATCGTCAAGCCGTTCGATAAGGCTCATCTGCTCGCCAAAATTCAGCGGCTTCTGGAATAACCCCCCCCTCGCTTAACGGGGGACCGTCTCGCCGCGCGGCACGACGACCAGGCCGCTGGGGTCTACGAAGTAGCGTTTGGCGTCCTCGTCGCGGTTGAAGCCGAGCTTGAGTTTGGCGCTGATTTCATTGAAGCGGTCGACGATGACGCGCTTGAGCGAGGCTTCCGTCCGGATTTTGCAGAAATCCATGATGATGGAGTCTTCGATGACCGCGCCGTCATGAACGTGAACCCCGCGGCCGAGTATCGAGTTCTTGATCGTGGCGTTGCGTACGAAGCAGCCGTCGCTGATGATGCAATTGGAGAGCTTTCCATCGAGGATTTTCGCCGGGGGTCCGTCGTAGCTTCCGGCGTGGATGAACCAACGGCGATTGTTGAGATTCATCTTTGGTCGCGCGCCGAGGATATCCATATTGGATTGATAAAAACTGGAGATCGTTCCCACGTCGCGCCAATAGGCCTGTTCTTCGTATAACTTCAAGCCCGGCAGTTGGTTTGTCGAGAAGTCGTAGGCGGAGAGCTTCCGGGATTTGACGATGTCGGGAATGATGTTCTTCCCGAAGTCGAGGTCGCTCTCTCCCTGGTAATGGTTTTTCAGCAAATCAACCAGGACGTCTCGATTGAACAGATAGTTGCCCATGGAGGCCAGCACGTGGCCCGGATTTCCGGGCATTGATTTGGCCTGAAGCGGCTTTTCGATGAACCCAACGATGCGGCCCTTGGCGTCCGCGTCGACGATGCCGAAGGAGTGCGCGTTTTTCAGAGGCACAGGGATGGTGGCGACCGTGGCATCGGCTCCCGCCTCGACGTGCCACTGGATCATCTGGCCGATGTCCATGCGGTAGACGTGATCGGCGCCGAAAACCGCCACGATGTCGGGGTCGAAGTCATGGACCAGATTGAGGTTTTGTCGCACGGCGTCGGCCGTGCCCCGGTACCACATGGTTCCTAGGCGCATTTGCGGGGGAACCATGGTGATGAACTGATCTCGGGTCAGGCCGGCGGTCCGCCAGTTGGAACGCAGGTATTCGATGAGACTTTGCGACATGTATTGAACGAGGACGTAGATCGACTGTATCCCGGAGTTGACGAAATTGGAGAGAACGAAGTCGATGATGCGGTATTTCCCCCCGAAGGGAACGGCGGGCTTGGAGCGTTCGTGCGTCATCGGGTGCAGCCTCTCGCCCTTTCCTCCCGCCAGAACAATGGCCAGAACCCGGCGGGTCGGTGCGATCGGATGCTTGGGGCCTGTCGTCATCTCCCGCAAGGCTAGCAAATTGTCCCGCGTGTTCCAGCGGATGATGAGGGGGAGATCGGGGGCGCTAGAAATCGACGACTTTGCTGGTGCTGATTTTCAGGAGAAAGAAGCCGCTGTCATCGGATTTTTCGTGCACGGAGAACGCGACGGAGGCTTCCATGGCGTCGTTGAGGGCGGAGACCGCGCGGTGTATGGAGTCTCCATCGGAGCGGAGCACGACGCTGGCTTCCCGCAGGGCAGATCCTCGGCGGACCCGCATTTCGTCGACGTAGCGCGCGAGTTTGGTTTTCGCGTCCTCGCTATTGGGAAAGTCATGGGGAAACAAGGGGAACTTCCCCGACAGAGCGCTCTTGAACTTTCCATGTGAGACCGGGCGGACGAGCTTATGGGCCGCGAGCTTTTGCAGCCCCGCCTCAAGATCGCGTCGGGCCAAACCGGTGGCCGACGCCAAGTCGTCCGGTCCTTGGGAACGATGATCGTTCGTGAGGCATTCAAACGCCCAATAGGTGGGCGCGTCTCTGACGACGACCTTGAATTGTTCCGGAGTGAGGTGGTAAGAGTTGCGGTTGATCAGGCGTTTTACGGCCTGCTGGGCGAAACTCTTCTCGCCGCAAGGACGAAGCAGGGGGGCGAGCAGGGATTGGAAGATATTGTCCGGCCCGAAGTGATCGCGCAAGTAGTCCGTGATGAGCCGCCGGCACTGTTCGTCCTCGGGGTGAATGCGCAATAAATTGATGAGGATGGGCAGCCATTGAGGACGGGGGAGGTGCGCGCCCCTCTCGAGTTTCAGGTAATAGGAGAAGGTAAAAGGAAAAACGTGGCGTCCGCCGTTGCGGTGATAGAAAGCGTAGGGCGTGGCGAAGCCGGATTCCTGGCGCAGGCGCTCGAGGGATTTCGAGAAAAGACCCATGGCGGGATTCTACAACACTATCGGAAATTGTGGAGGCTACTTATCGATGCGCTCAAGGAGATTTCCGAAGCCAAAGGCGAGCGCCGAGGGAGATCTTGGCGGACCCAGCGTCAAGCGCAGCGTTCCGTCGCCGGCGTGTTCAATGCTCGATCCGAGTGCCGAGCGATCGAACGCGATGATGACCGAGGCCGAGGCGTGCGCCGGGAATTTTTGGGCCAAGCCGCCGATGGCCGAGAGCACGGCCTCTTCGCCGAAGGCTTGGATGAGGTCCGTTCGCGTGGCCAAGTCCAGGTCCACGCGTAAGCCGGGCGGCCAGGCCTGGGATGCGCGCAGAACGTCCAGGGTTTTGGTGGTTTTTTCTCCGGCGGAGGCGGCGAGCTCGCGCGCCTCCTCGTCGGCCTTTCGCTGCATTTGCTCTCGAGTGGCGGTTCGGTGGGCGCGAAGTTTTTTGCGGTTTCTTTTATCAAGACGCCGAAGCGATTCGGAAATCATGCGCGCGCCGAGGTCTCCGGGTTTGAGCCCGCGATCGATGGTGATGCGGTCGAATTCCTCGGCGGCCAACAGGTGCTCGATGAGGAGCTTGTTGACTTCACGACGCAGGCTTTCGGAGAGAAAAACCAACGCTTGGCTCAATGCCTGGGCGGCGGTGGGGGCTAAGGGGCGCATTTCCCGTCCCGCGAGCTCGGGCAACGTGCGCAGGAAGGCCTCAATGGAGGGGATATCCAGTTCGCTCATGCCGAGGTCGATTCCGTATTGGGACCTCAGGCGTGCGGCGACATCCGGGGGAAGGTGAGCCATCGCTTGGTTGGCGAGAGAGACGGCGTCCTTGTTCTGCTGGACGCTAGGGATGAGATCTGATTCGATTTTCTCAGCGAACGCAGTGACGGTCCGGTCGATGATGGAGTTGGTGATGACCAGGGTGTTGGCCCCCTCGGAGGCGCCTGCGAGCTGGCCCAAAGCGGACAAAATCCTATTCTGCAGCGTCAGGGAATCCTGGGACGTGAAGGGTGAAATCGGCGAGCCGTAGTAGCGCGCCGCGTTGACCATCGCCGTGATCGAGGGTCCGGAAAATCGCAGCGTGCCCAGAGGACCGAGAGGGACGCTGATGTCCCGTATGGAGGCGAGTATTTGCGAACGAATGGCTGACCGGGCGGCGTTGTCCCAAAACGCGGGGTCGGACAGCAGCTCAATGGCCTCCGCGGCGAGCTCCCTCTTGACGGAATAATCTTTTTTCACAGCGGACACGGCCCCTAGATTTCTATCGATGATGTCTTGGATGTCGCGGTTGTCGGAGTTGGGACCATCGGAAAAAATCCGAGACAGCCTGTCCGCTATGAGTTCTTTGGTCTGGGGTGGTAACGGCGACAGCGCGAGCGTGTCGAGAACCGCGACCTGATCGGACCGAGGCATCGCGGCTAAGAACTTAAGGGCCGAATCGAGACCTCGTTGCGGATCGGCCTGAGCCGCGATCTTGTCTGCGATTTGAAGACCTTCTGCTCCCAGGCGCGCCAAGTGGGCGGCCAGGGCGTCCGCCTGGGAGCGGGTCCCGGTGAACTTATCCTTGCCTCCAAAGACGAAATCCGTGTTGAGCGTCGCGTAAGGGAAGGGGGTCCAGCGCAGGCCCGCCAGGCAGCCTTCGTTGGAGATGTTGACGCCCCCATAGGAAATTTTTTCTTTTTCACAGAGTGTGTAGATCGATGATCCAGGAAAAACCTCCAAAGACGCTTCAATCTCCGCTCCTTCTCGATGGTACTCGACCCTGCCCCGTTCGTTCTTGTAGCCCGCGCGCAGGTGGACCGGCTTTCGGCCGAGGTTCGACGAGAGTCCTCCCTGCAGCTTATCCGCGACGACGGTGCCCGACAGTCGGCGTGAGGCGCCCAAAACGAGGTTCGCGTCCACGAAGGGAACGGGGCCGGACAAGGTGATGGTGGCCTGAGGAGAGATTTCTTGCTCCAAGGTGGGTCGGATTTGATCGCGCAGAACGCGAGAGAAAATGGTGTGGCCGACGGGTAAGAGCTCGTCGGTGACGCCGAAGATTCCCAACGCTTGATAGTCGCGAGGAAACGAAAGACGCATGCCTGCGGAGGCATTGCCGGCGATGTTGGGCGCGTAGCCGGAGCTGCGGACAAGACCGGTCGCCGACCAAGCCAGATCGACGGCCAGGGGGGATTGAAACGGCAGGTTCAGGCGGGCAGCGCGGCCGAATTGGAGGAGGCCGCCCGCGAAAATATTCAACTGTTGCTGCCAGGGGTCGTCAACCGTGGTGCGGGAACGTAGAGGGTTAATGACGTTTTCCGGCATCTCCAAGCGTCGGGCCATGTCGATGAATCGGTCCATGGACGAATTCGGCGCGGCATCCCCAAAAAAGCGCGACTTTAAATCGACGGCGGCGGCTTGGAACTCAAAGCGACGGTCGATCAGCGTGTCAAGCGGAGAGCGTGATATGTGACGGACGTTGACATAGGGACTGACATCCATCACCGCCGAGCGGCCGCCGTTGCCCAATTGGCCGACCGCGACGCTCCAATTGCCGGCGTTGACTGAGACCTCATTGATGCCCAGGCCGTTTTGGTCGGTGTGTCTTAACGACACGCCCACGGACACGGGAGGCTTGTCTCGTGAATCCCCATCGAAGGCGGCGCCGCCGCTGGCGGAGGCGCCGTCGACCGCCGATTGAAAAGAAGGCAATTTTTCGGGGCGAGGCGGCGGCGGCATGGAGACCCGGGTGCGCGCGGGCGGGGGCGAAGCCTGCATGGACAGAAGCTGCTCGATGCGTTCGGCCAAGACAAGGCCGCCGTTTTGGGCCGCTCCAGGCACCCGTCCCAGCCCCCGGATTTCGGCGAGATATTTCCGCGCGTTCGGATCGGCGGAGGCGTCGGGAAAATCGGCGGCGAAGTTTTCCACGCGGGCGGAGGCGTCAGGCCAGGCTCCGGAACGGGCGTCCTCGATCGCCGACAGCAGGTCCTTGTTCGCGATCAGAGCCCGCATGCGCAGTCGTTCTGATTCAGCGCTCGCGCGCAGGTTCGGATCCTGGAGGGACTCGAGCCAGAAAAGGGCTTCCTTGGGCGCGGAGCTGGCCTTGTCTTCTCGCGGGGCGATCGCAGCCAGGGCAAGACCCAGGCCCAGACGGGCCGAATCGAGATGAACCGCGCACGGCGCATCATCGGGGCAGTCTTCGATGAACATCCGGAAGAGGAAAGCGGCGCGCCCGGGATGTCCTTGGGCCGCCTCTGCCTGGGCCGCCGCCAGCTGTTTGTCCGGATTCGAGGGACCTTGGGGCCGGCTTCCTCGGGGTAAAATATCAAGAAGATTCCAGCGGGTTTCGCTTGGCTGTCCGGTGAGAGAGGCCGCGGCCGGGGACGTTAAGGCCGCGATCAGCAGCAGGAGAATCGACACCTGCCGATTATAACGTACGGGGTTGTCTCCGGGGCGCGGCAATTGCCCCGGGTCTTAAGCAATGGGCCTATAACTAAAAGTAATTTTTATTAACTATTTGGTTAATATAAAGTTATGTGTCAGCGGATGGAGACCGGCGCGTCGCGCAGGGAGGCGCGGTCGGCCGCGATCAGGGGGTTGTCCCCTTTCCAGGCGTCGCGCACGAAGGCCTCATACGTCCAAGGCATCAGTTCTTTGAAGGAGCGGGCGAGGGCCTCTCCGTATTGCTGGATTTCCCATTGGGCGTGCGCGTCGGCGCGCAGAGACACGAAATTCATCAGGCTGCGGGCATTGACCGTCCAATAAAATTCCGTGTACAGGTTGACGGGAAGAACCATGCGCGCCATTTCCCGGGCCACGCCCAGGGAGAGCATTTTCTTGTATGTGTTGAGGGCCGCGTCGATTTGAGATTGGAACATCGCGTTCAAGGCGTCGTGATCAAGCGCGGCGGTGGCCGTGGACCCCTGCTTGTTTTTCTTGTCTTGGCAGCGCCAGATCGAGGGCATGTAAAAGTAGTCCTTGACCTCCGTATAACGGAAAGAGATTTCATTGTAGGCGGCAAAACGGTGACGGAACCACTGACGCGCCACGAAAATGGGAGCGGAGACGTGATACTTGAACACCGCGTGCTCGAAGGGCGTCATGTGAGAATGTTTGAGAAGATAAGAGATCAGTTTTTTGTCGGCTTCCGGACCTTTGGACGTTCCCCCATAGGAGACACGCGCGGCGTCGACGACTCCTTGATCTCCGCCCATGAAATCAACCAGGCGCACGAAGCCTTTATCGAGGACTCGGACCGATGTGTCGTTTGTTGTCATTGGAATTCTCCTGACGCGCGAGGCGCGTCGTCCCGATATTGTCTGACGTCGGACATTTTGGACGCGGATTGGGCGGTCGTTCGAATCCAGGTGGCCAAACGAACGTCGCCTAACAATCCTTTTCCGTTCCAGCGGTAGGCCGTCGAGGCCAGTTGCTTTTGCAGCATCTTGCCGATGATTCGTCCATCCAGCGCGAGCGGCACGACAACGACCCCGCCCCGCGTCGCCAATTGGCGCACTGTGGCCCTGTTGTCCGCGCGGTCCCGATCCTTTTGATCGAAATGAACGCCGTCACGCACCCACAGGAGGCCGCTGTCCCGGAAATTTCCCTTGATGCGGACGGCCTCGGCGATCGCCGCGGCCGAGGTTTTCCAAGAGGCGAGCTCTTTATCGTCGCGCGGAGCCAATCCGACGAGAACGATCGCTTCCTTTTCCGGGCGCCGGGATTGAGCTTTGGCGCGGTCGGCGAGGATATCGACGAGCTGGGTCGATGAGTCCATAGTGGAGGCAAGGACCAGGTCGACGTCGCTTTTCAGTCGTTTGGAGCGGGAGGCCGAAGGCACGACGAGGGAATGGGGATTGCGGGATTTGGGGGAGGGCAGTCCCGGGTTTTCATGGCGGGGCCGGTCGTCGGAAGGCTCGGCTCGGATTCCGAAGAGGTAGCGGAGATGATTCATGAAGGGGGATTCGGACACCGCCTCGAGCGGTACGGCGACGATTTTGCCGACATGCTGGGCGCGCAGACGGTCGATGGCGCGCTGAATCGAGACGGGGTCCTCGGGAAAGTCCACGCTTTCGACGGCGACGGCCCCCAGGCTGGAGCGTATGGAGCCAAGCTCCGTGCGGTTAGCGCGGTCGACGTTGCGCGCCAGCAGAAGGACTCCGTAGGGCTTTGCGTCCAGCGTTGAGCGCCCGAAGGGCGCGGCCAGAGCCGCTGGGACGAGCCAAACAAGGCAAAGGAAAAGGCCCGTCATTGCTTGGATTTATTGAGAAAGGCGTCGAGCCGTTCGCGCAGTTCTTGGAGGCTCACGGGTTTGGGAACGAATTCATCGCCTCCCGACAATGCGGCGCTGGTTTTATCGTGCGTGGAATCCCGGGCGGTGAGAAAAAGGATCGGCGTCCGTCGCTTGGAATTCCGCTTTTTTTCCAGAGCCCGGATTTTCTGGCACGCGCCCAACCCGTCGAGACGCGGCATCATGACGTCCATGAGAATCGCGTCCGGGGCCTCGGTCCGAAAAGACTCGACGGCTTCCAATCCGTCGCAGGCAAGACAAACAACATACCCGAGACGAGTCAGCTGGGTCGAGAGGATTTCACGAATGGACGGATCGTCATCGACGATTAGTATTTTGCGTCCCTCGATCATCATTTAAGGTTCAAACGTCCAAACCGCCGACTTGCCCGTAGAACCCGTGACCGCGACGACCAGTTCCTTGCGGCCGGGTTCGGGCTCGACGAGGGCGAAGCCCTGAGAGGAGCCTCCAAGATCCGCCTTCCACTTCAATTCAAAGGCGACGCCGGTCCAGTTCAAGGCGTGAAGCTCGCCTCCGTTGAAAAGACCGAAGGGATTGGCCAGGCCTCCAAGCATCGCGAGATTGCGCACGACATAAAGGGTTTGAAAGCGCGCGTCCGAGTAGGACGCGACCATCGGGGGGTTGAATTCGAGCATGCGGTCGTGCCATCTGACGCGCACGGGGCTTTGACCGAAGCTTTCCGGGGAGCGCCAATGACCTTTGGAGAATTGGGCGCGAAGGCTGTTGACGCTGGTCAGGTAAAGGAGGGCGCTTTCTCCAGAGTCGAGTTGGGCATAGGTGAAGGCATAGAGCCAATCCACGCGCCGGGCGGTGATCGCGGGATGACGCTGCTCATAGCGCCCGTCGATGTAAGCCAGAGGGTAGATCGCTCCGAAGGGGAAGCTTTTATCGTCCTGAATTTGTTGGGACGCGATCACGCGTTCGCCTTTTGAATCCTGGTGCGCTCGCACCATATAGGGGAGTTCCGCGGCCTTGATCCACTTCCCGGACTCGATGGTGTAGACGAAGGTTTCCAGTCGGCGAAAGGGTTCATTGTAAATGGTGACGAACAATTCGCTGCGCCCATTTCCGTCAAGATCGGCGGCCTCTAGGGAAACGATTCTGGCGGCCGTGCCGGCGATCTGCCCCTCGACGAGGGGTTTATCGGCGGCCGCGGGGTACGCGTAGAGTTTAAACGACTTCTCATCGGATAGGACGAGTTGCGGCTTCCCGATCCCATCGAAGTCTCCCGTCGTCATCGCCGCGACGGCATACGGCAGGTTCGCGCCGCGCGTCTTGGGAGATCGCAGGCCGCCGTCCGCCGCGCGAGCCGCGGGGGGTGCGGGAACTTCGGGGGGCGCGCCGACCCAACGCGCCTTGGCTCCCGGCTTGATCTCTTCCGTCTTCGAGGTGAGCACGCCCACGGAATGCTTATCGGAGACTCCGGTGACGACGCCCTCGCCGATCTTGATTTCCACCCGTCCCAGATCGGCGCCGGTCACGGGATGTTTAAGCTCCGGGCCCTCCTTGAGGATCGTGAAGGGGCGCTGCAAGGAGGAACCGTCGGCCGCCGTGAAGTCCAGCCACACCGTGTTAGAATCGACTCGGACGACATAACCCGCTTTGGGGGGAGCCACCGGGGTGATTTGAGCCGAGGCCGAAAGTGCGCTTAAGGCGCACAGCGTGAGAGCGCGCATCGGACAGAGGCTATCATATTTTTTTGTTAGAATCGCCGCGTCCAATGAACTACGCCTATCCGGCTCCGTGCACGGGGACCGCGCAAGACTTGATGCGGGTGATCACCAAGTCGTGTGAAGATCGTGTGAACCGCGAGGGGTTGTCCTTGCCGATAAAAACCGAGGCCCAGAGGCGTTACCTCGAGCCCGTCGCGCGCGCTATGGGGATCGCCTTCTCGATGGTCATGGAGATCATCCCGGCGGATTGGGGGAATGCCCTTCATGATTCGGCGTGCCGGTCTCTGGCCGGGGGACGTTCATATCCCTTCGACCCCGAATCGGAGACGTTGCGGGGGGCGCGGGCGGAGGCCGAGCGCCTTGCTCTCCAGTGCGGCCGCAGGCCCGCGCTGCTTGCGGCGATGTCCCATCCCCCGGTTCTCGGCGATTTGGCTCATCTGAATTTTGAATTAGGTCGGCACACCTCGCTGCTGCTGCGCGCGGTTCGAGGAGAGTCATGTCGTCCCCGCCTCGTGGTGGCGGTCGATCCCTTCGCGCTCGACTCCGTTTCCATCATCGAGGAAGGGTTGTACGCGGGCTATATGGGTTCGTTCCACATCGGTCTTGATCGCCTGGCCATGGGTCGAGGCCATGCCGGACCGGCGCTGTCTCCTCAGACGCGTTGGGACCGAATGCCGCTGAGGCTTCTACGGACCATTTCAGGAGGGGGGGAAGTCGGCCTTGTGTTGTCTGGAGGCGTTCCCGAGACCGGTTTCGTGCTGTACGGAATTCGGGAGTGGGTCCGCCGGGCGGCGCTGAGCAGTCCGCTTCGTTCGACGCCCGAAGCCGTCCGTCGGGCCGTGCGTTCGGACGCGTCGTATTCGCGTTTTGAGTCCGTTCGCCCCGACATCCTCGCGACTCCCTTGAGCGCATGGCGCCTCTTGGAGGTTTGGCTCATGTCCGTTGCCAGCGGCTTCGTTCCCGATCAAAGCCTTGAAGCCGCGGCGGGCGAGGTCTTGTCGTGTCTGGCCGTTCCCGAAGCCGAACGGCGGCGGCTGATGAATGAATTGCGACGCGAAATGAAGCATGAAACTCCAGTGCGGCGGAGATTGTTTCGACTGATCGCGGCCCGCGCGGCCCGCGCGCGTCCCGTGATTCTTCTTCCCGTGGTTCACAGCATCGCCCCCCTGGGAATCAAGGCGCTTGCGGCTTGGAGCATCGTGTGGATGGGGGCCGGACGCGTGCTCGTCAATCGCGTGGGAGACCCGCGGGGGGCCGCGGAAATGACGACGGACGAGTTGGCTGAACGCTTCACCGAAGAGAATTTTGTATGAGCGCGAACGTCTACAGGGCGCTAAGCGATTTAAAAGGTTTTTCTCTGAAAAATTGCCCCGCCATGGCGGAACCGACCGGGGTCTTGATGTGTCCTCCGGACTACTTTCAAGTCTTGTCGGTGAAAAATCCCTACATGATCGGGAACGTGGGTGGTGTCGATCCCATGAAAGCGCGCAGGCAATGGGAGACGTTGGTCGCGGCCTTCGAGTCCGTCGGCTGTCCCGTCGATACGATCACGCCGACGCCGGGGCTCGAGGATATGGTTTTCTGCGCCAACCAATCCTTGGCCGGCACTCGTCCCGACGGAGAGAAAGTCGCCTTGATCTCGGCGATGCGTCATGCGTCTAGGCGGCGCGAAGTGGGGTCTTTCAAACACTGGTACGAAGCCCGCGGCTACCGCGTTTTTTCTCTAAAGTCTGAGGGGCACGAGGCGTTCGAAGGTTCCGGCGATGCGATCTGGCATCCCTGCAAGAGGTTGATCTGGGGCGGCTACGGTTTTCGCACCGATGCCGCGATGTTTACTCAGGTGGCGGAATTCTTCAAGACCCCGGTCCTTCTTCTCAAACTCGTCAACGAGCGTTTTTATCATTTGGATACCTGCTTTTGTCCTTTGACGTCGGAGTCCGTGTTGATTTACCCGTCCGCGTTCGACGCGGCAAGTTTGGAGTTGATCTTGAAGATGTTTCCCATCGTCATCACATCCTCGGAGGCCGACGCCGTCACGCGGATGTCGTGCAACTCGGCGGTGTGGCGTTCAAAATTCGCTCTCGTTCAAAAAGGCGCGGCCGCGGCGTCGGGCCACATGCAGGCATTGGGTCTCAAGGTGGTCGAGGTCGACACCTCCGAATTCGTGAAATCCGGGGGCAGCGTGTATTGCCTGAAACAGTTTCTCTTCGGATGAGAATCATGCTTATCGCAGCGGCGTTGGCGCTGCCTTGTTCGGCGTTGTCTCCCGAAACGTCGGTCGACGAGGCCACCGCGGCTTGGATCGCGCGCTTGGAAGAGTCCGTTTCGGCGAGCGCGGTCGCCAGGAGCCTATTGGCGGGAACGCGGCACGTGCCGCGCCGCCAGGCGCGCGACGCGGCTTCATCCGACGCGATCTCGGTTCGCGCGGGCTCAAATCCCGTCATCGTTGTGAACCCGACGCGGTTACCCGCGACCACACCCGGCGAGGCGGAGGTCCTTTACATGTTGGCCGCGGCGCGAGCCGAGCTCGCCTTCCCCTTGCCGGTCTTGGAGGCCGAGCAGGCGGCCTGGCAAAAAGTCCTGCTTTTTTGCGTCGAGCGGGGGGCCGCCGATCCCCGGGGTTTTGGGGCGCTCTTGGCCCAAGAGGTCAAAACGCAGTCGCAAAGGGTCGCGGAGCTGGAGCGATCGAGCTTTCAACCGTCGTCACCCTGGGCGCCGACTGAAATTCCCGTTATCAGGCTGCCCGCGGGGGCGTTGGCGCGCGCGGGGCTTTTCCTGCATCTCGTCGAGAGCGATCCCCAACGATTCTATTGGGCGGTGGAGACGGGATCGCCCTGGCCCCGCGGTTCGGCGAGGCTCGTCGAACTGGAGGACGTGTTTGCGCTTCGCGCCAAGGACATCGCGGCGCTGACATCCCCCCCGCAAGGACCTTACGCGACGCTCGGCGGCAAGCGTTATCCGGGGGCGTTGATTCGCGCGGCTTACCCGCTGCGAGCCACGGGGGAGGTGGAACGCCTGCGCGAAGCGCTCCAGTCCTACGACAGCGCCGGCCTCAAGGCCTTGGAGCCGGCCATCAACCGTTGGCGTCGTTCTGGGCCTTTCCCGTGACGCTCTACACCTGTCAGGCGGGATACGAATCGCTTCTCATCAAGGAACTGGGGGAGAAAACCGCGGAAAAGGGGATCGGCTGGGTTTTCGGTCCCGAAGCGAGCGGCGAGCTGTGCTTCGCTCACATGGGCCTTGCCGCTCCCGTCGCCGTCGAGGGGCGGTCGGTGAATTCCTTGTCCGGAGCCTTGGCGGACTATTTTACCGGCTCGACGAAGAACGAGCGGTTTGAGGGGCCTTGGCCGTACTGCGTGGAGTCCTCCTCGGCTCCGGGATTGCCGCGCCGAGCGAAAACGGTGGCCGAGGGCTGCCTGGAGAAAATTCGAGGCCGCATGTCGCGGGTCGCCAAGCTCGCCGTCATCGGCCGGCCGGCGCCCGGACGCTCTCGCGGCCTGTTCGCTTACCTGACGGGCTTCGACGGGGTCCAGGCCAGCCGCGAGGTCCAGGCCGGCGGCCAAAGACGGATGGCCGATGATCCGAGGGCGCCCTCTCGTTCGTACCTCAAGGTCGAGGAGGCCTATGGAATCTTGGGCCGCGAGCCGGCGCGAGGAGACATCGTCGCGGACCTGGGTGCTGCGCCGGGAGGCTGGAGCTACAGCGCCGCGCGGCGCGGCGCTCGGGTGCTGGCCATCGACAACGGGCCTCTCAAAGCGGGGGCGCTGGACCCGCTGATCGAGCATAGGAGGGAGGACGCGTTTCTGTTCGTTCCCGCGCGTCCCATCGATTGGCTTTTTTGCGACATGGTCGAGGATCCGGATCGCGTCATCGCGCTTCTCGGACGCTGGCTGGGCGAGGGCTGGTGCCGGCGATTCGTCGTCAACTTAAAATTCGGGCGACAGAACCCCTTGAGGCTTTTATCGTGCGCCCAAGACCTGCGGACGAGCTGCTCGCTGCTGCGCGCGCGCCATCTATTTCATGATCGCGAGGAGTTGACGTTGGTGGGCGAGCGCCGAGAGAGACCTGGGTGTTCGTGATTATGTATCCTTGGACATCCATGCGCGGTTTTAGATTCGAAGGCGGCATTATCATGAGCTTGGCGCTCATGTTGGGCGCGTGCGGGCCGGTCAAAGAAGCCGAACCCAACGATTCCTACCAGCAAGCCGGCTCTCTGAAGACGGGGGGCAAGGCCGTGGGCACGATCGCCGTGGCCAAGGACCAGGATTGGTATCGGATGGATGTCGAGGCCGCCGGGGTTTTGAACGCCAAGATCGGGGGGATTCGAGACGTCGATTTCGTCGTCGCCGTCTTCGACAAGGATCGGCGCGAGCTCAAGCGCGTCGATGAGACGACGGTCGGAGGCGATGAACATCTGCTCGATATCGGCCTGTCCGCCGGGGCGTATTATCTGGTGGTGTCCAACAAGAACGAGAAGGTCAATAATGCCGCTCAGCCCTACGAACTCCAGACCTCTTATGAGACCTCCAACACCCGCGAACATGAACCCAACGATACGGCTTTGACGGCCGCGCCGCTCGAGGCCGGAGACCTCGTCAAGGGCCATTATTGGCCCACGCGGCAGCTGTTGTCCGAGGACCTGGAGGCGGAAGAAGAGGACTGGTATTCGATCGGGGTGACGAAGCAGGGATTATTTCTGCTCAATATCGATGTCAGCGAGGTCCCCAAAATCGACCCCGTCGTCGAGGTGTATGACACCAACGGCTACAAGCTCAGAGAGCTTGACGCCGGGGGAGTCGGCGAAGGCGAAACCCTGCGCAATTTCGGCGTTCGCGGTCCCGGAAAATTCCTCTTGCGCCTGCGCTCGAAATACAAGAACACGGGCAACGCCGATGTGCCCTACGACTTGCTGACCGAATTGCGTCCGTATCAGGGCCTGACCGAGTTCGAACCCAACGACCAGCGCGCCGACGCCACGCCGCTCGAGCTCGACTCGATGTCCGGCACCATCGCCCCGGTGGGCGACCAGGACTGGTATAGGGTAAGCGTGTCGTCCTTCGGCCGATCTCTTCTGCGGGCCGAACTTTCCGGCCTGGCCGGCACGGATTTGGCTCTGTCGTTGCGCGACGGCCTGGGAAACGAATTAATCTCCGTAGACAACATGGGCAGAGAACAGCCGGAAATTCTGACCGGGTGGGGGGCGTCTGCGGGGGAGTATTATCTCGTCGTGTCCGAAAAATCGGGGAAAAAAGCCGACAGCCGCCAGACGTATCAGCTCGGCGTGCGGCAAATCCCTTGGCAATCCGGCCTGGAGTGGGAGACGAACAACTCCAGCGGCTCGGTCCAGTCGCTCAAGGTCGGAGAATCGCTCGACGGCTACTTCTCCCCCAAGGGCGATGAGGACTGGTTCGAATTCAACCTCTACCAAAAGGGCGTCGTGGTCATGGAGCTGACCGGGGTGATCAACGTCGCCGCGCGCTTGACGCTCTTCGACCAGGAATACGCCGAGCTGGCTGGGGTCTCGGCGCCGAAGGCGGGAGAGTCGGCGTCCCTTGAACGCGAGCTCGATCGCGGCACCTACGCGGTGCGGCTCAAGCCCGCCGACCCCTCGCAAAACAACGTGCGCGACAAGTATTCGTTTCGCGTCAGGGTGAAATGAGGCGCTTGGCCTGGGCGGCCGCCTTAGCGGCTTTAAGCGCGTGTTCCGCCTCGAGAATGGGCGACGGGCCGCCCGGCGCGTCGCCTCCTCCTCCCCAAGAGGTCGCCGAGGTCAAGGATCCGAATTTTGAACTCCTCGTCCTTGAAACCGTGCCCAACGCCGACGACGACGGTGTCTCGTTCACGAAGATTTTCGTCGATGGTCAGGAGATCGGGAAAACCCCGGTGGGGCCCCGCTCCCAGGAAAAGCGCGCGCGCCTGAAGCTGCCGGCCGGAAACGTTCCGATGCGTCTTGAGCATTGGCTTCTTCCGGCGGCGGGCGAGTGGACCCGATTGGGCGACGCGCGCCAGCCCCGCGAGCGCTTCGTGCGCATCGAAAACGGGGTCATGAACCAGCTGACGCTGCGCTTTGGCGCCGACGGCGCGCCCTCTCTGCAGATGAGCCGCGCCGCCTTTCCGTAACGCTTCGGTCCCGGGTTTGCTAAAATTCCGTCCGGCCATGCCCGACAACATCTCTTTATCCGACGTCAAATTGTTCGACGTCCTGCGCAACGCTCTCAACGGAGAGCTCGGCAGCGTGATGGGAATCGCCGGAGACAAGCTCGACTTGGTGGATCAAAACGGGACGATCGTCCGGTATAAATTCGGCGGACATTTCAGCCGAGCGGACGAAGACGAGTCGATCGCTTTTCGCGCCGGAATTCAGGCCTTGCGCCGCGCCCGGGCTTTGGCCTCCCCAAGAAAAAAACGCAAATCCAGCGCCGCGCCGAAGTCCCGCGCGAAGCGGTCCGCGCGCCGCCGCGGTTGATAAAGACGGGGTCCGCTTAGCCCGGAATTTTCGTGCTCTCTGCTGATGAGGGAGCGGCGTTCGGATCGCCCCTTGTCGGGATCGCTCGGGGTTGACCCTCGCTTGGCGCTCGCGGCGGCTGAGCGGGGTCGGCCGTCCGCTCGCGACATCCCGCCAAGGGACGATCCGAACGCCGATCACGTCGTTTTCGCTAGACTCCCTGAAAAACGAAGCACCGTCTCGCGAGAATCCTGCTTGTTGCGGTGCA
>ERZ1292633.756-Hain-H41-02um-R1-756-length-36293-cov-8_pt1 | contig 36293 bp, 35 predicted proteins | sample MGYA00564406_ERZ1292633 | MGnify/ENA primary metagenome ERZ1292633 (study PRJEB36523, sample SAMEA6512639) | groundwater metagenome | collected 2019-01-08 | study: AquaDiva: Metagenomics assemblies of 32 groundwater samples
GTCATCCGTCATCCGTCATCCGTCATCCGTCATCCGTCATCCGTCATCCGTCATCTGCCGTCTGCCGTCTCAAATCACCGGTCCGAGTATTTCCGCAAACCCCGATCGTGCCCGGTTCAGCCGCGACTTCACGGTACCCAGATTGCACTTGGTCATCTCGGCGATCTCCTCGTACGAACGTCCCTCCAGTTCACGCAGCACAAAGACCTGCCGGTGATGCACCGGAAGACGACGAACGGCCGCGTCGACCAATTCCCGCAGGTGCCTGCGCTCGAAGGCATCATCCGGACGGGCCCCCGGATCCTCGAACTCCAGCGGGCGGTCCTCATCCTCCCATCCCGACGTCATCGTCTGGAAGAGAACCAGAGGATTGCGCGCCCGGTTGCGGAGTTCGTTCTTCGCAAGGTTCGACGCAATGGTATAGATCCACGTCGAGAACTTCTTGGAACGGTCGAACCGCGCCAGGTGTCGGTACACCCGCACGAAGACTTCCTGTACCAGGTCTTCCGCCCGCTCCCGGTCACCGACCGTCCGGTACACGAAATTCAGCAGCCTCGACTGGTAACGTTCCACGATCAGGTCGAACGCCCGGCTGGTACCTCCCAGATAGGAGGTCACCAGCGCGTTGTCATCAAGATCCTGCAGTTCCGCGCGCCCAACAGGCTTTGCCTGCTTGAGCTTGAGGGCCGCTTGTCGCATCTGCTCCTCCGTGTGGCTCGAGGCCATCGTCTACCGAGGAGTAGTGCAGGGTTCATACCACGTGAAAACCAGGAATTAGGAAACGGTAAGCTATTTAAAATAAACAACTTACCGTGAAATATGTCTTCGAATTTGTCTGGCTGGTGGGAAGTAATCGTCCTCTTTTCCGGACACTATCACCCCGTACCCCACCCCCAACCTCCACTCACCACCTCTTACCAGAACCCGCCACTCCGCACCCCACACCCTATCCTCCGCAGTAATACCCAGCCACAAACAGAATTCCCAGCATCGTCTTCATGTCCTCGATCTCGCCACCACGAATCATCGCCAGTGCCCGCGACATCGTGACCGGGAACGCCTCCACATACTCATCGGCGTCGAACTCCGTCTCCTGATGGGTGATGCCGTGCGCCACGAACAGGTGCAGGCGCTCGTCGGTGAATCCCGGGGTCGTATACGCGTCGAGGAGCGGCTCGAGGTGAGCCGCCACGCATCCGGTCTCTTCGCGCAGTTCCCGCGCTGCGCACTCTCGTGGCGTTTCGCCCGGGTTGGGCCGCCCGGCGGGGAGTTCATACAGGTAGGAATTGCCGGCATAGCGATACTGCCGGATCAGCAGCAGTTGCGGATCGTCGCCGTGCGGATCGCTCAGGAACGGTACGATCACGCTCGCCCCGGAATGCCGAATGATCTCCTGCTCTCCGATGTGACCATCCGGAAACCGCACCTGATCCACGTTCAGCGTTACGATGCGCCCCGAATAGATGCGCTGGCTGCTTACCGTTCCGGTTGCTTCCGTCATGCGCCATCTCCTTCGTCGGCACTTGTCACCATGAGTTCGCCGAGACGCAGTGCGGCGAGGGGTCCTTCAATTGCGGCCGCGTCACCAACCGCCACGATCTGCAGCGCATCCGGGTGCAGGTGCGCGCGCGCCGCGGCCAGCACGTCCGCGGACGTCACGGCCGCAATGCGCTCGCCGTACGTGTCAAAGTAGTCGTCGTTCAGCCCGTATATGGTCGCCATCGCCAGCGCCGATGCCACCGCACCTGTGGTCTCGTAACGGATCGGGAAGACGCCCCCCAGGTACTTGGTGGACAGTTCCAGTTCGTCCGTGCTCACTTCCGCTTCGCGTATGCGGTCGATCTCCAGCAGGATCTCCCGTACCGCGGCATCCGTCACCTCGGTCTTCACGGCCGTCCCCACGACGAACGGTCCCGCCGCGCGCCGCCAGTCGAAGGCGGAATGTGCGCCGTACGTGTAGGCGTGAACTTCACGCAGGTTGAGGTTGATGCGCGACGAAAAAAGTCCGCCCAGCACGGCATTCAGCACGACGGCCGGAAAATAATCACCGTGCGCGCGCGGCAGCCCCACGTGTCCAATGCGCAACTCCGACTGCGGCGCATCGGCCTTGGCTACCACGTGCACTCGAGTCACCCGCGACCGCCCACTCACCACCACCGCCGCCATGGGCAGCGCCGGCCGCGACCAGGCGCCGAGGCGCCGCTCCACGATGTCCCGCACGCGTTCGGGCGTCACGTCCCCGGCTACGATGATCGTCGTCGTCGCGCCGTTGTACCGGGCATCATGCCACGCGCGCACGTGCGCGACATCAAGCGCGCGCACCGATGCCGGCGTGCCGCCCGCCGCTCGCGAGTACCGCGATGACTCATCATACACGGCGCGCGCAAAGCGCTCGTCAGCCAGCGCGCGCGGCTCCACGCGCTCCTGCAACAGTTCCGCGAGGCGCTCAGCCTTCAGCCGTGCCACGTCCCCTTCGGCGAAGCGCGGCGCCACCAGCACGTCCGCCAGCAGCGCCAGCGCATCGTCAAGTCGCGCCGGCGTCACCGTCAGTTGGACGATTGCATCATCCCATCCGGCACCACTTTCGATGCCGGTTCCCAGTCGCTCGAACGCCTCGGCCAGCGCCGGCCCGTTTCGCGCTGCAGCCCCCTCGGCCAGCGCCATGGCTGTCAGCATCGCCAGTCCCTCGTGCCCGCAGCCGTCACCAGCGGCCCCCGCATCGACTACCGCGAGAACGCTCACCAGCGGCAGGCGCGGCATCGGAGCCACCACCACGCGCACGCCGTTTCCCAGCGCGAAGCGTGTCGTCGCCGGAAACTCATACGGCCGCGCGGCGCCGGTCTTGGGACGCACCGCGCTGGTCACGCGCCCGCCGCCGCGACGCGTGGCACATACACCAGCGAGGTGCGATTGTCCTCGCCAAGAAAGCCGCGCGCAAATGCCGTCACCGCGTCCGCCGACACCGTCCGGTACCGGTCGAGTTGTTCGTTGACGCGCGCCGGATCCCCGAAGAGCGTCGCGAACTTCGAGAGTGCGTCGGCCCGGTCGCCCGCCGCCTGCATCGACGACACGTAGTCGGTCTCGATCAGCGCCAGCGCCCGCTCCACTTCATCGGCACGCACCCCCTCGGCGCGCAGCCGGTCGATCTCGGCAACCACCGCGGCCTCGAGCGTCGCGGCATCCGTGCCCGGCCGTGCGGTCGCATCGACGACAAGCATGTCGGCGCCTTTCGCCAGGTCCCAGGTGAATGCGCTCACCTCGCGTGCCACCTCACGCTCGCGAACGAGCGCGCGATACAGCCGGCTTCCGCGCCGCATGCCAAGCACGGCGGCGCAGACGCTCCCCGCGTAGAAATCTCTCGAGCCAAACACGGGCGAGCGAAATGCGAGGAATAGGCGCGGCAGCATCACATCGTCTTCCACCAGTTCGCGCTTCCACTCGCCGAACGTGCGCGGCAACTCCATTGGCGGCAGTGGTGGGCGCCCGGTGCCGCGCGGGACGGCGCCAAAGTGCCTTTCCACCATCGCCCGCGCTTCGTTGGCGTCGAAGTCGCCAGCAATGGTCAGCACGGCGTTGTCTGGCGTATAAAACGTGCGAAAGAACGTGGCAACGTCGGCGAGGCTTGCCGCCGTCAGATCCTCCATGGAGCCGATGAGCGAATGATGGAACGGATGCGTCGGTGGGTAGCAAAGCGCCGGCAGTCGCTCCCACCACGTGCCATAGGGCTGGTTGTCCACCGACCAGCGTCGCTCGTTCATCACCACGTCGCGCTGCGTGTCGAGCTTCTCCTGCGTCATGGCCGGCAGCAGCGCGCCCATCCGATCGGCCTCCAGCCAGAGCGCCAGCTCCAGGTGGTGCGACGGCATCGTCTCGAAGTAGTTCGTGCGGTCCAGCCACGTCGAGCCGTTCAGCGTGCCGCCGGCCCGTTGCACGAGTTCGAAGTGCTCGTTGGCACCCACATGCTCGGATCCCTGGAACAGCATGTGCTCGAACAGGTGCGCAAAGCCGGTGCGTCCCTCGCGCTCGTTTGCCGAACCCACGTGATACCACAGGTTCACGGCCACGACGGGCACCGAATGATCCTCGGAAAGTGTCACGAAGAGACCATTCGGCAGGTGATACGAAACAACGGGAATGCGCATCGTCGTAAAATGCGTTCGCACATCCCGCACAGGTACCCCTCTCACGGGACCCTCTCACGGGAACCGTCTCTCCCGGAGACCGGAGGAGCATTGAGGTCACGGAGGAAGACATTCAAAGGGGTGTGGCGGAGAGTACTGTCCGCCACACCCCCCTCAAAGTTGTTGCAGCCTCCGTGTCCTATAGTCCCTCCGCAGCTCTCGTATTCCTCCGGTCTTCGCGAGAGCTGACCCGGAACCCTAGCCGAGCGACAGGCGCGTCCCCGCCGTGGGCATGTGCACGCGGTATCCGCGCTCACGCAACTGCTCGCCAAAGGCGTCCTGCGCCTCCGGCTCACCGTGCACCAGAAAGACGTCCTTCAGCCGCGGTGACTTGGCGCGCACGGCTTGCAACCAGGCGGCAAGTTCAGTTCGGTCTGCGTGCGCGCTGTACCCATTCAGCACCACCACCTGCGCCCGAAGGGGAACCTCAACGCCGAACGCCTTGATCATCGGCTGACGTTCCACGATCCGTCGCCCCAGCGTATGCTGCGCCTGGAACCCGACAATCAGGATCGTATTGCGCGGGTTCCCCGCACCCTGCTGCAGGTGATGCAGGATGCGTCCCGACTCGGCCATTCCCGACGCCGCAATGATCACCATCGGCCCGGTGGCGCGTGACAGCGCCTTGGAGTCTTCGACCCCCGGCGTGTAGTGCAACAACGGGAACTGGAACAACGACTCGCCGTTGTGGCTCCGCACAAAGCCCTCGGTTTGGTCAAAGATGTCGGCATTGCGCTCGAACACCTCCGTCGCCCGCGTCGCCAGCGGACTGTCGATGTAGATGGGCAACCGCGGAATCTCTCCGGCATCGGCCAGCTGGTGCAGGTCGTACACCAGTTCCTGCGTGCGCCCCACGGCAAAGGCCGGCACCAGCACGCGTCCGCCGCGTGCCGCAGTCTCTCGCACCACGCGCGCCAGCGTGGCACGTGCCCCCTCCACCGATTCGTGATCGCGATTGCCGTACGTCGACTCCATCAGCACCCAGTCCGCGGCACCTGGAGGCTGGGGATCCCTGAGGATGGGCAGTCCCGATCGCCCGATGTCGCCACTGAACACCAGTCGCTTCACCTGGTCCCCGGTCGTCACCTCGAGCGTGACGGAGGCCGATCCCAGGATGTGACCGGCGTCCGAGAAGGTGACAAGGACCCCGGGTGCCACCTCGAACCGCTCGCCATAGGCATGGGACACCATGAGTTCGATCGTCCGCGTGGCGTCGCGCAGCGCGTACAGCGGCTCAAAGTGCTCGCGCTTGTGCCACGCCAGGTGCTCCGCGTCCTTCTCCTGGATGTGTGCCGAGTCGGCCAGCATCGGCTCGCACAGCTCGCGCGTCGCGCGTGTGCAATGGATCGCCTTGGTATACCCCTCGCGCACCAGCAGCGGCAAGCGACCCGAGTGGTCTATGTGCGCGTGCGACAGGATGATCGCGTCGATCTGATGGATGGGCACTGGCAGGGCCAGGTTCTTCTGCTGCACCTCGCTCCGCCGTCCCTGAAACAGCCCGCAGTCGAGGAGGATGGTGCGGCCGTGCGCCTGTACGACGTGGCACGACCCGGTCACTTCGCGAGCCGCACCCTGGACCGTCAGCTGCATGGCGCGTGCCGGGAATCAGGTCGCGTCGGCATTCGCCCGTCGCTGGAACACCACCGTGATGCGCTGGTCGTCCTGCGTCATCATGGCCGGCTCCCAGCCACCGCGACTGCGTTCGTTCAGCAGGTCGGTCAGCGCATCTTCGTCATCGCGTACGCGGCTCGAGAGGCGCAGGATCACGGCTTGGTATTCTTTCATGTCGGCGAAGATACTAGCTTTTCGCCTTATGGTCACCTCCCCAACGTCCTCGCCGCCGCCGGCGCTCACCGTCATAGAGCACCCGCTCATCCAGCACAAGCTGTCATTCCTGCGCGACCGTTCGACGCCCACCAAGCTGTTCAAGGAGCTCGTGGACGAACTGGCCATGCTCATGGCGTTCGAGGCCACGCGCGACCTGCCCCTCGAACCGGTGACCATCGAGACTCCGCTCGAAACCATGCAGGCACGTCGCCTTGCCGGACACGGACCAGTCCTCGTGCCGATCCTGCGCGCCGGGCTTGGAATGGTCGACGGCATTCGCGCGCTGATGCCATCGGCCCGGGTGGGGCACATCGGGCTGTATCGCGACCACGACACGCTCAAGCCGGTCGAGTACTACTTCAAGGTGCCGCCCGATATCGCGCAACGCGACGTCTTCGTGCTCGACCCCATGCTGGCCACCGGCGGCTCGGCCGCCGATGCCGTCACGCAACTCAAGAAGGCCGGCGCCAGCCGCCTGCGCTTCATGTGCCTCGTCGCCGCTCCCGAGGGTGTCGCGTATTTGAACGCCGTGCACCCAGACCTCCCGATCTTCACCGCGGCACTCGACCGCGAGTTGAGCGCCAACGGGTATATCCTTCCCGGTCTTGGTGATGCGGGGGATCGGCTGTTCGGGACGAAGTAGTCCTCGGTGCAGGGAACAGAGGCATAGTGACGTGCAGGGCGAAGGGTGCGGGGGAGTCTCCCCTGCACCCCTTCCCTTGCACTCCACTCTGCCTTTTTCCCTGCACTTCACTGTGCCTCTGCCCCCTGCACCCCGGAGGCGTGGTGACGCCTCCGGGAGTTGGCGCGTCTATTGGCTCGGAGCCACGTGCTCTTGTTCGCACTCACGTGCGGTCCTATCTTGCCGCACGTCGCAAAACTCTTTCTGGCCAGTTTACTGCGACGCGCCGCCACCCCACTCGATGCTCATCAATCTCGTTCCGGACTTCTTGTCGGTCCTGCAAAGCACCGATCCGGTCGCGGCGTACCAGCGATACTTCGAGACGCATCGCCCTCTGCTCGAGGCGTACTGGCACAACTACGTCCTCGACCCCAGCGGTCCGCATTTTCTCGACGTCGTGCGCGAAGCCGTCTATGCCGACCGCGATGATCTTCGCGCCATGCTCGATCGCGTGGACGTCGCGGCACTCGCCACGTCGGCTGAGCAACAGTGCGCGGCGCTCTTTGAAGTGGATTCGCGCGTCGACGTGCTCCTGATGATCGGCGTGGGCGGCGCCAACGCCGGCGAACTCGTGGTGAACGGCAAGGGCATCGCCTTTGCCTGCCTCGAGCACTTCACCGGCGTCGCCAACACGTCCACTCGCGGCCTGGGCCTCGAGCCGGAACTGCTCCCGATGTGGCTGTCGCACGAGATGGCGCACGCCGTGCGCTACACCTCGCCGCGCAGTCGCAGCGCCATGCGGGAGTTCATCGCCGGCCAGGGTGGCTACTACTCGTATTGGGAAACGGGACGCCATGTCGCGCTGCGCGAGCATCTCGTCAACGAAGGACTCGCGGTACAGGCGGCGCGCTTGCTCAGCCCCGGCCACGCACCGTGGGAGTACTTCGGCTTCCAGCGGCGGCAGTATGTGCGCACGCGCGAAATGGAGCCCATCCTCTTCCGGTCCGTCGCCGAAGAACTCGGCAGCGCCGCACTCGGCCTGCGCCTGCGCTGGTTGTCGGGCGGCATGAGCGATGACGCGCGTACCGTGGACCGGTACGTCATTCCCGAGCGCGCCGGCTATTTCCTGGGCGCCCGGCTGGTGGAAGACGCCCTCACCGAGCACGGCATGGCCAAGTGCCTGCGCATGTCCGCCGAGGAATTGCTCGGCATGGCCCCCGCCGAAATGGTGGCGCGCACGGCGTAGTCGTCTGTGCGCCGAGGTTTCTTGAGGGCTCTCACGAAGACTGGAGCGGACGGAGTTTCACGGAGGACGGCAAAACACTTGAGGGGGCTCGGCGGACGGTACTCTCCGCCAAGCCCCCTCGAAAGTCGTTGCAGCCTTCGTGACCCTCCGAAAGACTCCGGTCTTCGTGAGAGACTTCCGTGACCTCCCTGTTACTCCGGTCTCCGTGAGAGTCAACTCGAACCCATCTCCCGTTCCACCCACGCCCGAAACTCGCGACGGAACCGAGCCACCGAGAACCGTTCGGCGTTCGCACGACACGCTACCGAGAACCCTCCAGAAACCGACTCGAATCGACGCACCGCACCCGCAATCGCCTCTGCGGTCTGCTCGCCGAAGAACACCCCCGTCTCCCCGTCCCGCACTGTTTCCCGGACCCCGCCCACACCCAAGGCAATCACCGGTGTGCCGCACGCCTGCGCTTCCACCGGCAGGATCCCAAAGTCCTCATCGGCCGCGAACACGAAGGCCCGCGCGCGCCTCAAGTAGTCGCGCAGCACCTCCCGCGGCTGCGTGCCCAGCAATCGCACGTTCGTCCCCGCCGCCGCACGCACTCGCCTCATCTCCGGCCCGTCGCCAATGATCACCAGCTCACGGTCCGGCAGCAGTCGCGAAAAGGCCTCGGCGATCAGCGGCAGCCGCTTGTATGGTACCATCCTGCTAGCCGCCAGATAAAACTCGCTTTGCGCCCCTTCCACCCCGCACTCAGGATGGGGCGTGAAGTAGTCCACGTCCACCGGCGGGTAGATGGTCGTCGCCTCCCGGCCGTAGCAGCGCGCAATTCGTGCGCGTATGTATTCGGAGATGCCCGCATACGCCTGTGGCCGCTGCGCCGCGCGCGCGTCGCCGCGCCGCATCCACTCCAGCATCATGCGTGCCAGCGTCCCCGTCACCCCGTGGTTCAGCCCCGCCTCGGCCAGGTACTGCTCGCGCAAATCCCACGCGTAGCGCATCGGCGAACAGCAGTACGCCAGGTGCGTGGCGCCGTTCGGCACTCGCACCCGGTGCGACACCGAGTGCGTGTTCGAGATCACCACATCGTAGCCGTCGAGCCTGTGCCCGCGCACCGCACTCGGCATCAGCGGCAACAGGTATCGGTAAATCCGGCCGATTCCCGGCACGTGCTGCATCCACGTGGTCCGGACCCTGCGCCCCGTCAGTGCCAGCGCCTCGCGGTCATTCGGCGCCATCACGTCCACCAGCGCGAAGAGGTCAGCCTGCGGAAAGACCGCTAGCATCTCCTTCAGCACCAGTTCCGACCCCCCAAGGGTGGTCAGCCACTCGTGCACGATGGCCATGCGGGGCGTTCGCTCGCGCGCGGCGCGCTCCATATTCATGGTTGCTAGTTTATCCACCTGCCCACTCCAGCGCACGGAGACCATAGCGTGATCAGGCCACTCTCGATCATGGCGTTCATTGCCCTTCCCTTCGCGCTCCCCGCGCAGGCGCTCTCCGGTGGCGTGGGGTGGTGGACCACCACCAGCGGACGGCAGCAACAGGCCGCTGCACACGGGGTGCGTTTGCACGGTGCGCTCGGAGTGACCGTCGCGAAGCTTGACGCCGATCTCGAGGCCGCTTTTTCGCAGGCCATCTTCAGCCGGCCGTTCGGCGGCGTCATCTCGCGTGTCAACGAAAACTCGCTTGAGTTCGTGCCGCTGGTGCACCTGCGGCGTGGCGACGCGGCCTGGTGGCCGTACGCCGGGCCAGTACTCAGCGTCGGCATAGGATGCGGTACTGCGGGAACCAACGATCCAAACGGCAGGGTGGCGTGCAACACGGGCTCCCGGTCCGAAGCAGGCATTCGTCTCGGCGTGGCTGGTGGCTTGGCCTTCGCGCGATCGGTGGGCGCCTTTGCGCTGACGGCCGAAATTCGCGCGCAGGCAAACACCAGCGCCTCCGCACGCGGCAGCGGTCCCCAGTTGCTCGTCGCCCTTGGCGTTCGCTCGCGCTGAAGCCCCCGGAAAACAGGGCGGGCCGCCGAGTTGACCGGCGGCCCGCCCTGGATGGTCTGCAGCGCAGCTGAACCCTGTTACGCGACCTGCAGGGTCACCGTCACCCCAACTACGGTGCCGGCGCGCCAGTCCTGCTGCCCAGCCTGAGCAGCGCCAGGCGCACCATGCGCAACGCCGGCGACGCCCTGGTTCCCGCTGGCATCGCCCGGACCGCATCATTGTATGCCTGAACCGCCAGCACGAGGTTGGCAAGCGTCGGCGCACCGCTAAATGTGCCAAGGGCCTGGGACAGCGAGGTGGAGGGACCCGACGGGACGCCGCCCGCGATCAACGACGCCGTCAGGTTGCCAACCGCCCCGGCAGTGCCGGTCAGCGCGCCGCCCACTTCCCGGCTCGCCTGGGCCATCGGACTATTGCCGGTGGCTGCCGCCATCCTATTCCCCACATTTATCCCTGACCCGGGTGCCATGCCATTCGGCAGCGGCATGAACGCGCCCACGTTACCACCCAACCCCGATCCTCCACCGCCCGGGCCTGTATGGTCAGATCCCGATCCACCCTGTGCCAACGCCGATCCACCAAGCACCAGGCCCAAGACTCCGGCCGCAAGAATTCGCTTCATGTTGATCTAGTCCTCGTCAGTTAGAAACGCAGGCCGAAGCCGGCGCCCAGCGTGAAACGCACCTTGTCGCCCGCGTTCCCCGTCACGTCTGCCAGTGCGGGGGTGATGACCAGCGGGAAATTGGAGAACGGTGCAAGCGAAACGCCGAGGTTCAGGTCTTGACCCGTCCAGTCGGCGATCAAGCCGGCCCACTGGGTGGCACGAAGCCCCACCGAACCGAAAAAGTTGACGCCGCAATCCGCCGTCTGGGCACGGCCATTCACGGTCTCTTCGGCGCAGAAGCGGCCATTGCCGAGGCCGCCATTGATGGTCATTGCGCTGAACGCCGCCGTCTCATCTCCATCATTGCGCAGCGCCACGACCTTCGAGATGACGCCGTACACCGACTCGGTGGTCTCGAAGTTGTCGCCCGCCAGCTTTACGCCCTCGATACCGACGGCAATCGCCGCGCTCATCGGCAGCTGGCGGTGCGCCTTGAACCCGACGACCATGCGGTCGAAGAGCCCCGAACGAACCGTGGAAAGCGACGTGATCACCACTTCCATGCCGATGGCATCGAGGCTGTTGCCGAGGCCGAAACCGGCCGACGCCGAGCCGTCGGAATCACCGCCGTAGCGCGTGTTCGCCTGGAAGCCGACGCCGGCAAAGACATCTCGCCAGTTCGGACCGAACGCCAGCGGCGAGCTGGCGCTCACACCCGGCGCAGCGCGACCGTACAGCCCGCCCTGCGGCGCGAGGGCACTCGGAATGGGAAGCAGAAGCTTGTCGTGATCCTGCGCCTGCACCGCTTCTGGCGCAAACACCGTTGCCGCCAGCAGCGCACCGGCGATCCAGTTCTTGCCAACCATGACGAAAACCCTCTCGAAAATAGATGTCTCTTTAGTGGACACACCTTGACGACTGAACCCGAATGTCGACCTGCCACAAGTCTTTGTCAAGCCAATTTGCGCTATGGCCCAAGGGCTCCGTACCGAGAGGGATGTAACGCCTCCGTCAGAACAGCGTCCCAGGGCCGCATTCCGCCGAGCTTGCCCGTATCAAGCCGCCCGTTGGCCGGCCGGAGGGCCCTGGCCGCGAATTCGAGGGTTGAACAGGGGGTCACAAGCCGTGGATCGGCGCCAACCGCTGCGTAAACTGCCCGGGCCACCTCGAACCATGTGGTGAACCCCCCTGCGGCTGCGTGCCACACACCATCCCGCCCCTCGATCACCAGCCTCCAGATGGCCCTTGCCAGTTCGTCCACGTGGGTGGGAGCCCCCCACTGATCGTCCACCACACGTGAGGCCTGACCCACCTTGGCCCGGTTCCACATCGTGCGCACGAAGCTCGGGCCGCCGCCGTACAGCCATTGCGTGCGAACCACCAACCACCGACCACCGACCGCCGTCAACGCCTGTTCTCCTGCCAGCTTGCTCCGGCCGTAGACTCCCTGCGGATTTGGGACGTCATCCTCGCGGTATGGGCGTTCCAGTGTGCCATCAAACACATACTCGGTGCTGAGATGCAGCACCCTGGTGCCCACGTGGCCAGCCGCACGGGCCAGCACCCCCACGGCGTCGCCATTGACCTGCATCGCCTCGCGCTCGTGCTCCTCGGCGGCGTCCACTTGCGTCCATGCCGCGCAGTTGATCACCCAGTCAGCGCGGTCTTCCGAGAGCGCCACGGTCACGCGCTCGAAATCGCAGAGCTCAAGTTCCGCGCGAGTCGGCGCGCGCAGTGAGACCGCGGCTGGCGCGGCCGTCCGCACCGCGCGTCCCAGCATTCCACCGGCACCCAGCAGCAGGACCTTCATGCGGTGAGGTACAGCGCCTCGGCGGCGCGATACGCTTCGCTCGTCACGCGCCCCCACCAGTCGCGGCTTGCCTGGTACCAGCGCACGGTGTCGGCAATCCCTTGGTCCCACGAGTGTTCGGCGTGCCACCCGAGCTCGGTTGTCAGGCGGCTGTTGTCGAGCGCATAGCGGCGATCGTGCCCCAAGCGGTCGGTCACGCGCATCATCAGCGATTCCGGCTGATCCAGCTGGCGCAGGATGCTCGTGATCACCTCGCGGTTGGTGCGCTGGTCGCCGGCGCTCACATGGTAGGTGCGCCCCAGCGCACCACGCCTCAGCACGATCCAGAGCGCGCGTGCGTGATCTTCCGCATGAATCCAGTCGCGAATCTGCATGCCGTCGCCGTATACCGGGATCGTCGCACCGACAAGCGCGCGCGTGATCACCAGGGGAATCAATTTCTCCGGAAACTGGTACGGACCGTAGTTGTTCCCGCAGCGGGTGAGGAGTACGGGTGTATCGAATGTGCGGTGCCAGGCGTTGACGAGATGATCAGCCGACGCCTTGCTTGCCGCGTACGGCGAGCTTGGCTTCAGCGGCGCCTCTTCCGTCCACGGCACGTCGTTCGGTTCCAGGTCGCCGTAGACTTCGTCGGTACCCACATGCAGCATGCGAAAGGCGCGCGGTGCGACGTCGAGTGTGCGGCGCACGCACTCCAGCACGACCTGGGTTCCCACGACGTTGGTCGTGATGAAAGGCGCCGGGCCCATGATCGATCGATCAACATGTGTCTCGGCAGCGAGGTGAATCACCGCATCCGCGCGGGGGATCAAGCGTTCCGTGCCCGTTTCCCTGCCCTCGCCGTTGAGTGTCGCGGCAAAAAGAACGGAGTCGCGGATATCGCCCTTCACAAAGAAGTGCCGCCCGTCGCCGCGTGCGCCGTGTCGCGTAAACACCTCGGCCAGACTTTCGAGGTTTCCGGCATACGTCAGCGCGTCATAGGTGACCACGCGGAGGTCGGGGTTACGGGCTAGCAGCCAGCGCACCAGCGTGCCGCCTATGAAGCCGGCGCCCCCCGTGATGACCACCGTGGCGGGCATGAAGTTCGCAGTTGTTGCCGTCACCGAAACCATTCCCTCGCCTGAATCAGCGATTCTCCACGCGCATCCCTGGCGGCGAGAATCGGCTGGGTCCCCGGAATCAGGGGCCACGCAATGCCGACATCCGGGTCATCCCACCGCAGGCATCGCTCGTGTTCGGGAGCGTAGTAATCGGTCACCTTGTAGTGCACGGTGGCCCGTTCCGAGAGCACGTAGTAGCCATGGGCGAACCCCGCGGGAATCCACATCGCGGCGTGCGTTTCAGCATCGAGCCGTACTCCGCACCACCGGCCGAAGGTCGCCGAATGCGCGCGCGCATCCACCGCAACATCAAACACGGCTCCTGATACGCACCGCACCAGCTTTCCCTGCACCTGTTGCACCTGACAGTGCAGGCCGCGCAGCACGCCCTGGGCGCTTTCGGAAACGTTGTCCTGCACCCACTTCGCCTGAATGCCTGCTCCCTCGAACGCACGCGCATTCCACGCCTCAAAGAACAGGCCCCGGTCATCGCCGTGCAGGCACGGAGTCAGCAGTAGAACATCGGGGATCGTCAGCGACTCCGCTTTCATATGCCGCCGAGCCCCAACAGATAGCGGCCGTACCCGGTGTGGCGCATCGGGTGCGCGAGCCGATGTACGGCCTCGATGTCGATCCATCCCTGCCGCCAGGCAATCTCCTCGGGGCAGCCGATGCGCAGGCCCTGCCGATGTTCGAGTGCGTACACGAACTGCGCGGCCTCGAGCAGCGCCTCGGGAGTGCCTGTGTCATACCAGGCTGCTCCGCGTCCCAGCTGTTCCACCGTCAGGTCACCCCGCCTGAGGTAGGCGCGATTGAGATCGGTGATCTCGAGTTCCTGCCGTCCCGATGGCGCGAGGGATCGCGCCAACTGCGGTGCGTCCGAATCGTACAGGTAGAGCCCCGTCACCGCCCAGCGTGATGGCGGAACTTGGGGCTTCTCCACGATGTCGAGCACCCTCCCTTGTGCGTCGTACGCCACGACGCCGTAGGCTTCGGGTGACGCCACCTGGTGTGCGAAGACAGTCGCACCACGCTGGCGCGTCATGGCTTGCTGCACTTGCGCTGGGATGTCGTGACCAAAGAACAGGTTATCCCCCAGCACGAGCGCGCTTGCTCTCCCCGCCAGGAATGGGTCACCAATCACCAGCGCCTCGGCGATGCCGCGCGGCTGCGACTGCGTGTCGTAGGCGAAATGCATCCCCCAGCGTGCCCCATCGCCAAGCAACCGTTCGAACAACGGGGCATCGATCGGCGTCGTAATGACCAGCAGGTCGCGAACCCCCGCCAGCATCAACGTGCTCAGCGGGTAGTAGATCATCGGCTTGTCGAAGACCGGCAGGAGCTGCTTGGAGAACGCCGACGTTGCCGGCGCCAGCCGCGTGCCCGTGCCGCCGGCGAGAATGATGCCGGGGCGGCTACTTCTTGATGGCTGTATGCGTGAAGGCAATCGAAGAAGTCGTGGTCGCCGTCGTGAGTGCCCGCGTCATCGGGGTCGAGTCGTACTTCGGACGGGCGTACGCCGTTCGAGTGTTCGGCAGAAGGGGCTCGGCAGCGTAAGGTATGCCCGCCGAGGGAGGACGTCCATTCTCCGGACGCGCACGGTCACCTGTGTTTTCATCTCTCCCTTGCCGTGCTCGTCATCAACGGCTAGAGTCTCGTCGTGAATCGCATCAGCACAATACTCACGGGGCTGGCCTTGGTGCTGGAAGCCTCCTCCCTCGGCGCCCAGGACTTTGCCCTGCGCGCCGGTGACGCCATCAAACTCGTCGTCCCCAACGAGAAGGCGCTGTCCGACACGTTCACCGTGGATCTTCAGGGAACGGTGACGCTCCCGGTTATCGGCCGGGTGGATGTGGGAGGTCAATCGTGGCGTGAGGTCCACGCGAAGCTCCTTGCCGCCTTTCGGCGCGATCTCAAGGAACCTGGGCTCTCCCTGATGCCGCTGCGGCGTGTGATCGTGCTGGGGGCGGTCAACAAACCGGGCAGCTATCTGGTGGGACCCACCGTCACGCTGTCGGGGGCCATTGCCGCGGCCTCGGGCGCCGTTACCGACGGCACGGTCAGGCGAGTGCGTGTGACGCGCGGCGATTCCATTATTCAGGCTGATGCCTCGCGCGGCCTGGAGATCGCCGACATGCCGGTGGAATCGGGCGACCAGATCTTCGTGCTCCAGCGCAGTTGGTTCGCCCGGAACAGCAACTTCCTCATCACCGCCATCCTGTCGCTCACCGGCATCGTCGCCACTCTTGCGTTGCGCTGATCCGGCAACGGTCGTCTACCACCCGCGCCATCGCAGGCTCGCCTGCAGGTTCACCGAGTCGTCGTGGCGCACGGTATTCCGGTTGAGTGTCCAGGAAAGACCGGCGCTGGCGCTGAGTTCACGCCCCTTCTTGCCGAACCGAAGCGCTTCGTAGCGCGCACCGTACTGCACCTCGGGCGCACGTCCCGCCGCGGTGGGAGCCACGGGCAGCCAGTCCTTGAGCAGGCGCCGCTCCACCACCACGCTCCGCCGCCCCTGCGCCGTGTAGCTGTCGGTCGCGAGCCGCCATCCGGCCCCGCCATATGCCGTGGCAGAGCCGAGAAAGAGACCGTTGACCGTATGACCCTGCGCAACGGGGCTGCTGTGGAGATAAGGCGGCTGTGGTGTTTCGAATCCGCGCTGGCCTCGCTCGTTGCTCGACAGTTCGGCGTTCACCAGTTCCGCACGAAGCACGCGCACGACATTCGCCGACAGCCGCCAGGCTTTCTGGAAACCGAGTAGCAGGTTTCCAAGGTCGTCCGGTTTCTGCAGCAGCCAGCGGGTGTTCCCCGCGTAGTCTTCGCGCCCATACTCACCGTACACCTCGAACCCGGCGGGCGCTGCGGCCCATCGCACGAAGACCGACGCATAGCCGTTCTCGCCGCCCGTATTCACGTTGTTCGCGGGATCGCTCAGGATGCCGGTGAACGGGCGCAACGCGTTACGCAGCGTCGCGACTCCGGGGTACCAGGTGCGGTGCTGGAATCGCACCACCCCTGCCTCAACCCCGCGAATACCTCGCGGTTCGAACGTGAAAACGGTCGCCGATGCGAACCGTGATCGATTGCCTGTCTCTTCGGGTGACCACGCCGACTGCTCCAGCCGGCCAGCCAGGAGCTTCCAGTGTACATGCCCAATGTAGATGGGCCACGGCTCCCCTGACCCTACATAGAGATGCGAAAACCCGCCGCCGTTGGGCCCCACCACCAGCGGTTCGTCACGCGCCGGTCCCCACGCCAGCGGCGCCGTGGAGAATCCTGCCGACACGATACGTGTCTCCACCGCGATGCGGCTGTTTCCGGCGTCTACCCGCCCGTACCCGCTGGTCCCGAAGCGCTGCGGAGCATCAATCACCCCGGGAAAGCGCGCATCCCGCAGCGCTCCGTTGCCGGTGAGCCCATTCGGCGCCAGCGCGAATCCCTGGTTCTGCGCCCAGAACATCATCGGTGCTACCTGCACGTCCAGCACGCCCGTGCCAAGCCGCACCCCGGCACTGCCGTCCACCGTGACGCCGCGTCCAAACCAGACGCCACCACTGCTCGCCACGTCGGGGCGCGAGCTGTTCCACGCCGCTCCCAGTGACGGCCGAAGTATCGTGAGCCGTGTCTGCTGTCTGCCGGTGTCGCTGAGCGTGAACCGCGTCGCCCACGGATGCGTCTTGGTTGGTGTCAACGCGCGCAATTCGAGTCGGGTCCACGGCCGTATCCCAACGGGATGCAGCGGTACCTCTCCCAATAGCTGCAGGGCGCGCAGATAGCGCTCCGCCTCGCCGTTGGCCACCATGCCACCACCGAGATCGAGCCCGGACGCTCCTTGAGCCAGGCACTCCGGCGCCAGAAGGAGCAACAAGAAGGAGAGGGTCGCGCGCGCGTAGCGGTGCATGGCGCCTGACGTTACCATCTCAGGCGATGCGCAGACACCCCCTTCTTCGATTTTTGCTTGTGCCGCTAGGTCTGGCTGCGCCAGCGGCGCGGGTGGTGGCACAGGCACGGAGTATGGACGAAGCTCCCCTCGTTCGCCCAGCTCTTGAGCGCGACGAACTATCACGCATCGTCGCCCTCCTCGACAGTGCCGCGCCGCGCTACGCCACACTGCGCGCGCCATCGCGTCAGTTCATCTGGCGCAACAGCCGCACCACGACAGTCACGCTGCTGAGCCCTGAGCTCACTCTCGGCGTCAATTCGTCGCTCCCCTACGGCTTCAACGACGGCCCAGCCTGGCAGGGGCGCGGCCTCCACCTGCAGGGCATCGGCGGCCTGGCCATCACCCGCGGACCTTTTCGACTGATTGTCGCACCGCAGTACGTCTACTCAGAAAACTCCGACTTCCAGACGGTCCCGTACCCGCAGGGCTCGGGGAAAGACAGTTCCGCATGGGCCAACCCGTTTCACCCGGCCCCCAGCGGCATTGATCTTCCGCTTCGTTTCGGCAACCAGCCTGTCCGCTCCCTGCAGTGGGGACAGTCCTCCGCTACCCTGCGTCTCCCGGTCGTCGAAATCGGGCTCTCAAGCGAAAACGTCTGGTGGGGCCCCGGTGTCCAGAACGCTCTCCTCTTGGGCTCGCAGGGTGCTGGCGTTCCCTCCGCATTCGTTCGCACGCAGAGTCCGGTCACCACGCGCTTCGGCACGTGGGATGGTTGGTACTCCGTGGGCACCCTGCGGGAGTCGCAGTTCTTCGACCGCGCACCAGATAATGACCGCCGCTCCGTGGGCGCTTTCGCCGCAGTCTGGCGGCCGCCGCAGACCACGGGGGTAGAGGTTGGCCTCTCCCGCGTTGTGATCCTGGCGGACGATGCCCCGCTGAGCGCTTTGTTCGCTCCGTTGGGTTCCGTGGGACGCCCTAACGGCCCCGACTCCTTGAATGCCGGCAGCCGCGACCAAATCACCTCGCTGTGGACACGCTGGGCCCCACCCGGCGTTGGCTTCGAGGCGTGGGCCGAGTGGGCCCGCTTTGAGGAACCAGCGTCATTGCGGGATTTCCTCGAGAGCCCGGGCCATTCGCAGGGCTACACCGTTGGACTGCAGTGGGCGCGCCGCCTGCATAGCGGGTCGGCACGGCTGTGGAGCGAGGCCACTTACCTCGAACCGAGTCCCTCCTTGCGCCTACGACCCGTGGGCACCACGTATGTCAGCCGTTCGGTCCCGCAGGGTTTCACCGTGCACGGCCAGCCGTTGGGCGCGGGCATCGGCCCCGGCGCCTCCAGTCAATGGATCGGCGGCGATGTCATCCACCTCCGCTGGCGCGCTGGTGCCTACGCCGCGCGCGTCCGCTGGGACAACGCGGCCCTCTTCACTCCGGTCGTCCCCGAGGTCCGCCGCGAGGACATCTCCCTCATCGGCGGTCTGCGCTTCGGCGGCACCTGGCGTCGCCTGCACCTCCTGCTCGACTGGGCCCACGCCGTGCGGCTAAACTACCTCTTTCAGGCGTATCTCTCCGAGCCGGCTACGGGACGCACCCAGGGCATAGACATCGTGAACGACGCGCTGACCGTCACACTTTCCACACCATGGCAGCGAGGAGTCAAGTGAGCCAGCCCATGACCATCGCCGAACTGGCGCGTGCCCTTCGGGCGCATCGCTTGGCCATGGGGATCGCCGGCCTCCTTACCTTCGCCGCCGTCGTTGCTTTTGTGCTCCTCGTCCCGCCGCGTTTCCGCAGCGAGGCGTTGCTCCGCGTGGAATCAAAGCGCCCCGACGCGGGTCTCCTTGGCAGTCTCGACGAACTGAGCGGGATGAGCGCACTTGGGCTCGGACGCGATGAAGTGGAAACGGAGATTGGGGTCCTCGCCAGCCGTCGCATGCAGGACGCTGCCATTGATTCACTTGGCCTCGAGGTCGTCGTCGCACGCCCCCGCACCGGACGTACTGGAATCATCACGGCGCACGCCACAGGAGAGTCCACGCTCGACGGAACGCTTCGCCTCACCCGCACCAACGCCACCGACTGGGCATTGGCCGCCGACTGGAAGCAGGACACGGCGCGCGTGCCCGCCTCGGTTACCACCAGCGTTCCATTCCGCGTGGGGCCCCTCGACCTCACCGTCGTGGCCGCCGACACAGTGCACAGCATTGAACTGCGACTCATCCCGCGCTACAAGGTGCGCGAACGGCTCGATGACCGGCTGGTGGTCCGGCGTCGTTCCCCGGGAGCCAAGCTCATCGAGGTGCGCTTCGAAGACCGCGATCGCCTGCTCACCCCGCAGGTGGTTGGCGTCGTCGTCGGATCATACCTGAACTATGCGCGCCTCCTCGAGAGCGGTGACGCTGGCAAGACTATTGGCGAACTGCGGCACGCCACCGACAGCGTGGCTGGCGCCCTGCGTGCGGCCGACGAGCGCCTGCGCGATTATCAGGCCGAGGCCAAGCTGATCGCCCCCGTGGAGCAGGCCACCGCGCAAGTGAAGCGCATCGCCGCGCTTCGCACACAGCTCGACCAGGTGGAATTGGAGCGCGACGCGCTCGCGCGCCTGCTCACGCTCGTGGACGAACGCTCACGCGGCGGGCGAGACGCCGTGGCGTATCGGCAGTTGGCCACCTTTCCCACCCTCATCGGCAATCGCGGCATCCAGGACCTGCTGGCCGCACTCATCGAACTCGAGAACGATCGCGCCAAGCTGGGGGCCCGTCGCACCGACGAGAACGTGGACGTGCGCGCTATCACCGATCGCATCGAGGCGTTGGAGCGCGACCTGCGGCGCGTGGGGTCACAATACCAGGAAAGCCTCAACCAGCAGTTCACCGAGAGCACCCGCGCACTGGCCCGCCTCACCGAGGAGACCGGCCAACTCCCCGCCACCGAAATGCGCTATGTGCGGCTGGCCCGCGAGCGCACGCTGCTCGGCGAAACATGGGTCATCCTGCAGAAGCAACTCAAGCAGGCCGAACTTTCGTACGCCCTGCGCCTCGAGCGCGTGCGGCTGGTCGATACCCCCAGTGTTCCACAGGCCAGGGACAAGGTCTTTCCGCGCCCCTTGGTGCACACCCTGCTGGGCGCCGTGCTCGCCCTGCTGGTGGCCTTCGCCACCGGCCTTGTCGGCGTGCTCTGGCGCGGGACGGGCGTGAAGCCAAGTACGGTCAGGGACGAGCCAGCGTAAACCGCACGTCGAGTGTGCCCCCACTAGTCACAGTGAGGGCATCGGCGTGGTCCTTGGTAACATCCGTCGCTACGCTCCAACCAGCTGGGGGCGTGATGCTCACGCCACGTTCCGGCGGTCCGCATCCAAGATCACCGAACGTGACCACGCCGCTCGATACCACCGCAGTGACGGGCATATCGGCACTGGCAGAATAGAGGGTGACCGTCGCCCCTGGCACGGCGGTTCCAGCGCGATCCACGACCGTCACCCGTATGGCGCCACGGCAACTGTTGTACTGCACCGGCAGTGCGACGTCGCGCGTGGTGCCTCGATTGATGATTAGGCCGTCCGCGAATTCCGCGCCGCGCCCCGGCGCGACACGCCAATCTCCGCTGCCGAGTATCCGCACGCCAAAATCGCCGCACATCGGCGTATCGAACTTCACGTGTCCGTCGCTCGCCGTCCGCGCGGAGTCGAGAAGTCCCGCCTTCACGAACAAGTACGCCAGCACGCCGGGCGCGCCGCCGCGTACCGGGTCGGCCACGCGCAGGTTGATCGTTCCACTGCAGCGTTGCAGCGTCAGCGGACCGTCGGCCGTCACGCCGTCCTCCACGACCAATCCATCCTGCCACACAAAGGCAGGCTCCTCGAGATCCCTGTACTCGGCGGGACGCAGCGTGCGCACCCCGTACTGACCGAACGGCACCACAAAGAAGATCACACGGCCATCGGGGGCAGTCCTGGCGCGCCACAGTACGGTGTCCGACCTGTACAGCTCCACCTCCGCACCGACGAGCGGCGTACCCGACTGATCCACGACGCGCGCCGTCACGGTCCCTGGCCCGACCTTTAGCAATCTGAAGCGTACCACCTTCGTGGAGTCGCGATACAGGTTCAGTCCGTTCACGGTATTCGTTGGTGCACCGCCGAGCAGCCGCTCGGGAAACTCGTAGCCGGCCGGCTCACCGGCGTACACGCCATACGCGGGCCCCTCGGGCACGCTAGTGAATCGCGCCAGCCCCTGCGCATCGGTGGTGTCGTACCCCATGATGCGCAGTCCCGTGTACAGCACCAGCGGCACGCCGCCCACCGGGCTGCCGTCGCGCCGCTCGGCGTGAACCTCCACGGCCGTATACCGCGACGGTGACGTCACCAGGGAATCGCAGCCGACGGCAAGTACGCTGAGCAGGCCAAGGGTAATCACCCGGTTCACGCGAACTTCACCTCAGGTGCAGGGCGCGCGCTCCGGGCCAGCCAGGCCAGCGCGAGAATGAGCCAGAAGGCCGGTTCGGTGGTGGACTGGTAGAACAGGTTGAACACGATGAACCCGGCCACCGCGGGGCGCCACGATGTATCGCGGAGAAGCGGCACCACGAGCAGCACCAGCATGGACACCAGCGCCACCACCCCCGCCTCGGCGAAGGCAGTGCCGTACAGCGAATGAAAGTTGCCGTATCGGTTGCCGGGAAATACGTCCTGCAGCACCACGTACGACGCCCCCCATCCCAACCCGAGCAGCGCGCGCGGAATGGTCCGGCTTCCCTCATCGGCGGCACGCACGATCAGGTTCTGGTGTTCGGCCGCTGAGCTCCCTTCCTCGCCACCGCCGAACCGCTCGGTGAATGGCGCGAGCATCCGGGTGGTCCCTTCAATTGCCCCCGGTGAGCGCGCAATGAACAGCAGCCCCGTGCTCACCACGACGATGCCCAGCAGCAACCGTCGCACGGGCGCCGCCCGGTGCAGTACGCCCGACTGCCATGCCGCCACGACGCCAAGTGTCAGCGTCGCGAGCACCGCGGAACGAGACAGCGTGAGTAACATCAGCACCAGCGCCATCACACGCACGCGCGGTGCGAGGAATGCATAGATCAGCAGCACGAGCCCCGCATTGTTCGGGTCGAGCACCGTACCCGAGAGGCGCGGGATGATGCCGGCATAGCCATACGAGTCCAGTCGCAGCGTGGGGCCGCCAATGGAGAGTTCCCTGGGAAGCACGCCGGCGAACGAGAGCAACGCCAGCACGTCCATTACCGCAAAGAGCGCGACGCCCAGCACGGCCCCCGTGCGCAGGGCGGCAATGGCATCGGGATCGTCGTGGACCAGCAGGGCGATGGCCGTCGCCCCCCCGAACTGCAGGATGAGCAGGGCGCTGCGTGCCAGCGTGGCGTCGGCGTCGAGCGACACGAAGGTCGAGGCGCCGGCCGCCGCAAAGAAGATCGAGACGAACAGCAGATAACCCAACGAGGACCATTCGATGGCCAGCGGCCGCGCACGCTGGTAGCGCCGCAGCGCCAGTGCGCCAACCAGCAGGGGCGTGAGCACAAGAAACGGCGTGAGCGTCACCGGCAGCGATCCGCCGGCGAGGTCCAGTCGCACCGCGCCCACGAGAGCCATCCAGAGCACCAGCAACGTGCGAGTCATCCCCGCAATACTACACCAAGATTCCGCAGCACGCCGTGTGCGCCAAGCCAGCGCCAGCGCGCTATTGCCACGCGGCGCGGCCACCCCTGCTTCGACGCAATCGACACCAGCCCCTGCAGTGCTTCCCTGTCGGCCGGGGAAAGCCGAGCGCCATACTGCGCGACCAAAGCCCCTGCCTGCCGTGCCGTGCGATCGAGGTCCCGCGTCACCTTGGCGCGCGCCGAATATGCGCGCATCAATCGCGCCCACGGCGATGTCAGTCGCGCCCCGGCCGTGTTCGCCCCGTGTTGCCGGTACCAGACCGTCGGTTCCGCTACGGCCACCAGCCGCCCGGTGACTGCCGCCACCAGCGCAATCCACCAGTCCTGGTGTATGGCTTCCTGCGGAATCTCGTTCAACTCGGCCAGCAAGGCGCCGTTGAACAGCAGCGTGGGGCCGACAACCACGTTCTGGATGGCCAGCGACCGGATGGAACAGGCCGCTGGGTCAATGCGCTCGCTGCGCCAGAACGACGGCGCCAGCGCCTTGAGCTGGCTGTCGACCACCGCGAGATCGGTGTGAACGAGAATTCCACCTGCCAGTTCCGCCGTCGCTACCGTGAGAGTGGCCAGTGTGCGCCCCAATCGGTGCGGCATCCAGACGTCGTCCGCGTCGGCAGTCGCTATGGCCTCGGCGTCGCGCGGCAATTGCGACAGCACTCTCCCGAACGCGCGAGCTGACCCCAGCGGTTCCGCTCCGCGCTCGCACCAGACAATCCTCGGCTCGCGCGCACGCCACCTCTCCATGTGTTCCCAGGTGTCGTCACTTGACCCGTCGTCACGAATCCACAGCGCCCAGTCGCTGTGCGTCTGCGCCACGAGCGAGTCCATGAATTCGTCGATGTAGCGCCCTGCGTTCAGCGCCGAGCAAGCAATGTGGATTCGTGTCATGGCGCGCCGCGGGTGCTCTTGAAGAACGCGAGCGCCAGGAACGCCGTGACGCACGATTCCGCCGCCACCACGGCTGTTGCCATCCCCATGGCGCTCCACCGGGGAACGAGTATTGCCGCGAACGTCAGGTTCACCGCGCCGCCCAACAAGATGGCGCCAAGGAACAGGCGCTCACGACGCCATGGAAGCGCCCAGTAGACGCCCAGCACCGTTCCTGCCGCCACCAGCGGCAGCGTCAGCACCAGCACGCGCAGCACCGCAATGCTGGAGGAATAACTGACCCCAAGCAGCAGCGCGATCACCGTCTTTCCCAGCAGCGCGATCGTCGCGGCGCTGGCAATGGAGAGCGCCACCAAGATCAAGAGCGTGCGACGAATTTCGGTGAGTGCCTGCGTTGGAGCGATTTTCGCCAATTGGCTGATGCGCGGAAAGAGCGCCTGTGTCAGCGGCATCAGCAGGTTGATGGCCGCTCGCACAATGCGCTCGGCGCCGCCATAGGCGGCCACTGCCACCGCGGGCGCGGCGAGGCTGAGGATGAGCGTGTTGGCCTGCAGGTACAGCCCCGAAGCCGCGCGCGCCGCGAACATCGGGGTCGCTCCGCGAAGTGCGGTGAACGCCTCGCGGTTGGTGACCGAAGGCAACGCATGCTGCCTGTGCATCCGCACCGAAAGCATTGCGGTGGCCAGGGCGGCCCCGGCTGCCTGCAGCGCGAGCACTCGCCATCCATCATCCACCTCGCGCACCAGCACGAACATCGCCGCCGCCGGCAGCAACTTGCCCAGTGTGTCCACGAAGGCCGCTGCGCGAATGCGCTGCTTCCCCTGGAAGAACCAGTACGGGCTCAGTCCGCGTGCCACCACGAAGCCCACAGTGCCGGCTACGAGACGGTGGTCGTGTCCCAGCAGCGCCGCCACACCTACGACACCAAGGGCGACCAAGGGGGTGAGCAGGAGCCGGGCTCGCTGCACGGCCGCAGCGGTGCGGGCCATGGCATCGCGCGACTCCGCCTGGGCTACGTCACGCGTTCCGGCCAGGTCGAATCCGAACTCGAGCACCAGCGTGGCCCACGCGGCCAGCGCCTGGGCCACGAGCACCGGCGCCCATCCCTCCGGACCCAGTATTCGCGCCAGCCACGGGACCGTGAGCAGCGGTACCAGCAGGCCCAGCGCGTGTGCGCTGAACAGGAGCGCCACCGCGTGGGCGAGCCGAGGAGGACGTGGGGCGGCGGGCTCTGGGGCGGTCATCGCGCACGGAAAGCTACGGACCGGTTGCCCAAGGCGCGACGGCGTCGCATACTCGGCGAACCTCCCTCGAAATATCGCCGCGAGCATCATGTCCGAAGCGCCGCCCAAGGTCTACGTCATTGTCCTCAACTTCCGAGCCAGGGAAGACACGGTCGGCTGCCTGCTGAGCTTCCGGGATGTGACGTATCGCCCGTTCGAGGTGATCGTCGTGGACAACGCGTCGGGCGATGGTTCGCTGGAATACATCGAGACGACGGTTCGAGGACAGCTCTCGTTTCCCGTGCACTTCATCCAATCACCACGGAACGACGGCTTCGCGGCGGGTAATAACATCGGCCTGCGGTTCGCCTTGTCGCGCTGTGACGCCCGATATTTCTGGCTCCTGAACAACGACACCGAAGTCGCACCGGGGGCGTTGACCGCCCTGGTGGATGCCGCCGAGCAGGACCGTGCCGCGGCAAGGAAGGTTGGGCAGTACGGGGCCAAGCTCCTGTATCACGGCCAGCGCGACACCATTCAGGCGATCGGTGGCAATTACAACCCGTGGCTCGGCGTCACCCGCGAGATCGGCAACCTGGAGAGAGACCTCGGACAGTACGACCACCCCGCCCCGCACGCCGACATCCTGATCGGGGCGTCGCTGTTCGTCACCGACCGTTTCCTGTCGGAGGTCGGGCTGCTGGGAGAAGATTATTTCCTCTACTACGAGGAGCACGACTGGGCCGAGCGTGGGCGCGGGAAGGGGTGGGAGCTGCGCGTTGTCCCCGAGTGCGTGGTCTACCACAAGCAGGGCGCCAGCATCGGAGGCGGTCGGGATAGGGGAAACAAGAGTGCCTTGTCGGATTTTTTTTCCTTTCGCAACAAGCTGCTCTTCACTGCGCGCTACTTTCCGTGGTGCCTGCCGTCGGTGTACATCGGACTCCTGGGGGCGGCCCTTCGCCGAATTCAGCGTCGACAATGGAATCGGTTGCCCATGCTGTTCACGCTGATGTTCACCTTCTTCACGAAACCCCGGTTCAAGTCCACGCCGTGACCGAGCGCCCCCTGCGGATTCTGCTCATTTCCGCCCGCGCTGACGTTGGCGGGGGACCGTTTCACGTGGACCTGCTCGCCAGATACTTGCCACCGAATATTGAACGTTGGATCGCCTGTCCCGATGAGGAGCCTTACGCGTCCGCGTGGAAACGGGAACCCGCGGTGCGTGGTATCATCTCCATTCCGCGACGACGCTTTTCACCCGGTGCGCTGTTCAGCCTCGCCAAGGCCTGCCGACAGTGGGACATCGACATCGTCCATTCGCACGGCAAGGGTGCGGGAATCTATTCCCGATTGCTCAAACTGCTTCGCCCCCGCTTGCGGGTGATCCACACCGTGCACGGTGTGCACGTGGGCCAGTATGGTCCGTTGACGCGAGCCGTCTACTTGATGGCGGAACGAATCCTCAGACACCTCACCACGGCTTTCGTACACGTATCGGAGGGGGAGAAGCGACAGTGCCTGGCGCTGGGCATCTCCTCCGCGAGCACTTCTCACGTGGTGTATAACGGCCTTCCGCCGACTCAGGCGTCCGGGCACGTGGTGTTTGCGGAATTCGTAGTTGGCCACCGTCCTGTGATCCTGACGTTGGCTCGTTTTGAGTACCAGAAGAACATGCCCCTTGCCATGGAAATCGCCACTTTGGCTCAGCGCGTTCATCCCGATTGGCTGTTCGTGTGGGCGGGAGATGGTCCCGGGCAAGCGGAGCTGCAACGCCAAGTGAAGGAGAGAAAGCTCACAAACGTTCGTTTCCTCGGCTTCACCGATAAGACAGCCAACTTGCTTCAAGTCGCTGACGTTTTCTTGAGCACCTCGCTCTGGGAGGGGCTTCCGTACGCCTTGATCGAGGCGTGTGCCGCGGGCGTGCCTATCGTCGCCAGTCACGTCACTGGCAACGATGAAGTCGTGATTCCTAATCGTAACGGGTTCTTGTACTTCCTCGACAACCCGGGCCAAGCGGTCACGATGATCAACACAATTCTGGGTGACCTTGAGCTGAAGGCGCGGCTTTCCCGGGGCGGGAAAGATCTCTTTCTGGAGCTGTTCACACTGGACCAATCCATCGACCACACGGTGGCCGTGTACCGTGCCGTCGCCCGCAAAGACTGACCCGTGTTCCTCTGGCGAGGATGCCCCGCCAAGTCGTAAGTTCCCAGCCGAATGCATTCAGCCGACCCCAGTCTCTCCAAGGCAACGCCGGCAAGCCCGCCAACTCGGCGCCGAGCCTTGCTGGCCGATCTTAGGTTCGCGCCAGAAATCCGCGTCGTGGTCATCGGACAGGCTGAAGATCTCCACCGTGCGCTGACGCATCCCGCGGTGGAAGCCGGACGCTTTGTGGTCGTGGAAGCGCACGCGCTTGATGTCGAGATTGGGCTTGCTGATCACGCGCGGCGCGGCATCGAGCATCGCCTGGAGACCTTCGGCGCCGATGCCCTGCTCTTCGCTGGGCCGGTGGGACCGTCTGCGTCAACATGGGCTATCGACGCGGCCATTGCGCACGGCATCCCGTTGTGGGCCGTGATGCCCACCGAGGTGAGTGCCAACGCCGATCCGAGGGTGGTTTGGCCCGGCGAAGAGCCGCTGCTTCAGTTGGCCGGGTATCGACGCTCGGCGGTGGCGTTGGCCGTCAAGCGCGGCATGGATATTACAGGAGCGCTGGTCGGTCTCGTGGTGAGCGCTCCATTGATGTTGGCGCTCGCCGCGCTGATTCGCCTGGAAAGCAAGGGATCGCCCTTCTTCAGGCATACGCGTGTGACGCGCGACGGTCACCGCTTCGAATGCCTCAAGCTGCGGACCATGCACGCCAACGCCGAAGAACGCCTCGAAATGGACGACGCGTTGTACGACAACTACGTCCGCAACAACTACAAGATTCCCGAAGACCAGGACCCGCGAGTCACGCTCCTCGGCCGCGTGCTGCGCCGGACGTCACTGGACGAACTGCCGCAGTTCTGGAACGTCCTTGTCGGCGAGATGTCGCTCGTCGGCCCGCGTCCGCTCGTCCCGAGCGAACTCGAGCATTACGCCGGCGCCCGGCAGCGCTTGCTGCTTTCCATGCGCCCGGGACTCACCGGCGCGTGGGCCGTCGGCGGACGGCACGCGGTGTCCTATCCCGAACGCGCCGAGATCGAGTTGTCCTACGTGCGCCACTGGAGCCTCGCCAAGGACGTCGAGGTCGTGCTTCGGACCTTTCGCGCAATACTCAGCTACTAGTCCGGCGCACGACCAGCACCCGCCCGGCGCGATGGCCAGTTTCCCGTCGGCATCGCCCGCGCGCGTTACTTCCCCACGCAAAACGTCCGAAACACCCGCTCCAGCACGTCCTCCACATCCACGGCGCCAATCAGTTCCTCGAGCGCCGTAACGGCTGCACGCAGATGCGTGCCAGCCACCGGCGCTGGCAGCGCGCCGTGCGCCCACGCCTGGCGGAACGCGCGCAGCTCCTCCTCCGCGCGGCGCAGCCCCGCCTCGTGCCGCGCGCGCGTCACGATGGGCGTGGCGTCGTCGGGCGCGGCGATGCGCGCCGTGACCGCTGCGCGAATGGCCGCGTGCAATGCGTCCAGTCCCTCGCCCGTCGTGGCGCTGACCGCCACCGCCGAGCGCGCGCCCTCCGGCGCGGACATTTCATAACTAGTAGCTACTAAATCACGTTTCGTCCGCACCGCCACCACCGCGCCGGCAGTCAGCGCGCGCACCACCTCCACCGTGCGCACCAGCGACGCGTCGTCCGCCGCACATGCCAGCACCACGTGCGCCTGGGCGACGTACCGCTCGCTCACCTCGATCCCCAGTCGCTCCAGTGTGTCGTTGCTCGAGCGCAGCCCCGCCGTGTCTACCAGCCGCAGCGGATACGGCGTGTCGTCCACCAGCACCTCCACCGCGTCGCGCGTCGTCCCGGGTATCTCGCTCACCAGCACCCGCGATTCACCCACCAGCGCGTTCATCAGCGAGCTCTTGCCCGCGTTTGGCGGCCCCGCCAGCACCACCAGCGCCCCGTCCCGGCCGAGGGCCGCCGCGGGCAACGTGGCCAGCAGGCGCCCTACCTGCACAATGGCCTCGTCGCACGCGGCCAGTACCCGCGCGCGCGTCGGCGGGGCCTCGTCTTCCTCGGGAAAGTCCATTTCGTAAGCCAACAGCGCATCGACCTGAAGCAGCGCATCGCGCATCGCCGAGAGCCGGCGCGACAGTGCCCCATCCAGCTGACGCACCGCGGCGCGATGCGCCGCGCGTGACCGCGCATCGATCAGGTCCGCCACCGCCTCGGCCTGCACCAGGTCCATCTTGCCGTGCAGCACCGCACGCTCGGTGAACTCTCCCGCCAGCGCGGGACGCGCGCCGGCTCCCACGCACGCCGCCACCACCAGCGCGCTCACCAGCGCGCCGCCGTGCACCGCAAACTCCACCGTGTCTTCGCCAGTGTACGAATGCGGCGCCTCGAAGCGCGTCACGAGCCCGTGGTCGATCACCTGTTCTGGTGCATCAGGCGAGTGAACGGGGGCCAGCGTTGCCACCCGCGCCTCCTGCGGCCACGGCGTGCACACCCGGCGCGCAATCTCCACCGCCCGCGGCCCGCTCAGCCGCACCACTGCAATCGCCCCGCGTCCCGGCGCGGTCGCGAGCGCAACAATCGTGTCGTCGCGCTGAAATGGAGTCATGCCAGTCGATCAGGTGCCGTCATGCCGCAATCTACGATGCCCGTTACACGCCTGGGTGAGTGACTGCTCCCTCAACTGGCAGGCATTCAAGAAAGGGGCCTGGCAGGAAGACCCCTCCGCCAAGCCCCCTCAAGTGTTTTGCAGCCTCCGTGCCCTCCGTCCACTCCGGCCTCCGTGAGAGACCAGTTCACCAGGCCCCGCGACTCCGCTACGTCGACTTCGTTCCCTTTGCCCGCTCGTTGGCGATCAGCCACTGCTGCGGCAGTGCCGCGATGTTCTGGATCGTGTAATAGAGATTCAGCCCCGACGCAAAATTGATCAGAAAGAACGTCATCATCGCCGGCATGATGTACGCCATCATCTTGGCCTGCGGGTTCGGCGGCGCGTTGCGCATGCCCATCCAGCTGAGCACATACATCGACGCGCCCATCACGAGGGGGAGGATGTAGAGGGGATCCTTCAGCGAGATGTCCGGCAGCCACATGAAGGAGACACCGCGGAACTCGATCGTGTTCTGGAAGACGAAGAAGAGCGCAAACAGGATGGGCATCGGCAGCAGCATCGGCAGGCAGCCGAGGATCGGGCTGAGCGGGCTCATCCCGTGCGCCGAATACAGCTTCATGATCTCCGCCTGCTGCTTCTGCGGGTCGCTCTTGTACTTCGCCTGCACGGCCTGCAGCTCCGGCTGGATGCGCTGCAGCTTCATGCTGGCGCGCATCGCCTTCTGGTTCAACGGCCACATCGCCAGGCGAATCGCGACGCCAAAGATCACCAGCACCCAGCCGTAGTTGAGTTGCGTGGTGCGCTTCATCCAGAGCAGCGCGCGCATGACGATGGTCGCGAACGGCTGCACCACGCCCTGCAGGAAGCCGCCGTAGGGATTGGCGTTCTCGAAGTCGCGCCCCAGCGAGCGCATCCGCTCCCACTCCTGTGGACCGGCATACAGCTCGAACGTCGTCGTGCCGCTCGTCAGCGGGAGCACTGCCGTGGCATGGCCGCGCGTGGCCGCCTTTGACGTGCGTGCGCCCCCCTCGAACTTCACCTCGGCGATCGATGGCGCCTTCTCCGACGCCAGTAGGCCGACGATGAAGTACTTGTTCTTGGCCATCGCCCACAGCATCGGACCCGCCTCGAGGCGCTGCTCGCCCGGATCCAGCTTGCCGAATGGAATGCCCTTGGAGCCCCCGCGCTGCGGCTTCACCGCATACGCGAGCGCGTTCTGGTCACCGACCGTGTCGCCTTCCTGTGACACGAACCCGGTGGGCAAGTCGATCAGCAGGAACGCGGGCGACGCCGTGCCCGCCACCGTGGCCGTCACGGTGCCCAGGTAGTTGTCCGGCGTCATCGCATACTTCAGCGTGATGTCCGAGGCACCGCTCGCGCTGCGGAAGGAGATCGTCTGTCCGCCATTGGGTGCTACGCCGCGCGTCGCCGCAAAGGTGACCTTTGCCAGGTCGATGGTATCGTTCCCCGAAAGGACGCGATAGCGCAGCAGTGGCTCGCGCGCCTGATAAATGTGCGCCGTGCCCTTCGCCTTCCCGAGGCTGTTGAAGCCCAGCACCTGAACGTCGATCGGCGTCGCGCCCAGGGTGGAGAATTGCGTGTGGCTCACCGTCGTGTTGACCGTCAGCGTTTCGGCTGGTGGTGGTGCAGCCGCCGCCTGTGCGGCCGCGCTGTCGGTCGCGCGCGCGACGGCCACGACCGGGGCGCCGGGCGTCGCCGGGACGCCTGGTGCCGAGGGGTAGCCCGGCGCAGCGGCAGGCGTCTTCTGTGCCTGTTCCCCTGCGCTGGTGGGGGTGGGCGCAGTCTTCGCGCGCGGGAACAGCAGGGGCGTGGCCACGACGACCACCCCCGAAAGGGCAAAGGCGAGAAAGAGGCGCTTATCCATCGTTTAGTTGCGTGCTCTCGTCAGGGCACCGGGTCGAAGCCGCCCGGCCGGAACGGATGACACCGCGCGATGCGTTTCACGGCAAGCCATCCACCACGGAAAGCGCCGTGCTTTCCGAGCGCTTCGATGGCATAGTGGGAACAGGTTGGATAATAGCGGCACGACGCCGGCAAGTGGGGCGACAAGACGACCTGGTATCCGCGTACGAAGAGAATCAGCAGCTGTTTCACTGCACCTCCTCGCTCGCCGAGCGCGGCAGCTGCGCCGCCACTTTCTGCAGCGCGGTCCGTAGCACGTCGAAACTGGCCGCATAGGCGCTCGGCGAGGCGCGAATCACCACGTCGCATACCGCAAGCGTCGGCAGCAGCTCACGTCGCGCCAGGTCACGGAGCCGGCGCTTCACGAGGTTGCGCGAGATCGCCGTGTGTCCGTAGCGCGGCACAATTACGCCGATCCGCGCATGAGGAAGAGGGGAAGCGAGGTATCGCACCTCGAGCTGAGCGGTGCGCACTCGCTTCCCCTGAAGACGAACGGCTTCGAGGTCCCGTTCACGCGTCAGGCGCGACGCGCGCGGGAATCGCAGGCGGTTAGACGCCGGCGTACTTCGACGGGAGTTTCACGGTGAGGCTCTTCCGCCCCTTCTTGCGACGGCGGCTGAGCACCTCGCGTCCCCACTTCGTCTCCATCCGCGCACGAAACCCGTGCGTCCTGAGACGACGCTTGTTCCGGGGACGGTAAGTCGGCTTGCCCATAGTGACTCCACAATGCGTGACTGCAATTCAGAAACAGAACGCTAAACGTAATCACGAGAGGGAGATAGGTCAAGTCACCCAATTTGGTTTGGACTCACGAGCGTTGACTTTTCCACACCCGGTTCGTAGCATCTTCCCCCTCACTTTTCCACACCCCGATTGCACTAATGTCCCTGTCTGCCAGCGACGCCTGGTCCCGCATACTCGACCGCGCGCGCAACGACCTGCCGACCCACACCACCGACCAGTGGCTTGCCCCGTTGGCTGCGTTGGAGTTTGACGGACAGACGCTCACTCTCGCCGCCCCAGACCAGTTTGCCATCGACTGGGTCTCCTCCAAGCACGCCACCCACCTCGAAAGCCTGGGCCCGATCTGCCTCGGCCATCCGCTGAAGATCCTCTTGAAGGTCCAGGACGAGCGGCGCACGCGTCCGCAGATGGACCTGTTCGTTCCGCAAAATGAAGCCAGTATAGAGCCACTAAAAGCCGATAATACCGTCATTTTGAGTCAATTGAATGATCGGTATACTTTCGGTCATTTCGTGATTGGCAAGTCCAACGAACTCGCCGCAGCGGCGGCCGCGGCGGTCGCCGAAGCTCCGGGCAAGTCGTACAACCCGCTTTTCATCTATGGGGCAACCGGACTGGGCAAGACCCACCTCATGCAGGCCATCGCCCACCGCATTCTGCAGCGCGATCCCTCGGTGCGGGTCACATATATCACCGCCGAGCAGTTCCTGAATGACGTGATCAATTCGATCGAAAAACGGTCGATGAACGAGTTCAAGCGCCGCTACCGGCAGGCGGACCTGCTGCTCGTCGACGACGTGCATGTGCTGGCCGGCAAGCAGCAGACGCAGGAGGAATTCTTTCACACGTTCAATGCGCTCTACGAGGCGGGGCGCCAGATCGTGCTCACCTCGGATCGCCCTCCGTCGGAGATTCCGCGCCTCGAAGACCGCCTCAAGAGCCGCTTCGAATGGGGCATGGTGGCCGACGTCTCAGCCCCCGACCTCGAACACCGGATTGCCATCCTGCGACGCAAGGCGCAGATGGACCACCTCGAGCACACGATCCCCGACGAAGTGCTGCACTTCATCGCCGATCACGTACAGGCGAATGTCCGCGAGCTGGAAGGCTCCATCATCAAGCTGCTGGCGTTCTCGTCGCTCCGACACCGGGTGGTGACGGTGGAACTGGCCCGTGAAGCCCTCCGCGACAAGCTGCGGGCCTCCGACGCGACGCCGGTTCGCTCGACCCGCCAGGAGCGGGTGTACCAGATCCAGCAGGCTGTCGCGGCTGAATGGGGGGTTACCGTCGATGGGTTGACCTCCAAGACCCGCACGAAGGTCCTGACCGTCCCGCGGCAGGTGGCGATGTACCTGACCCGGGAGATCCACGGCCTCCAGTTGGTGGAAATCGGAGCTGCCTTTGGGGGGCGTGACCACTCCACCGTCATACACTCCCTGGAGCGCGTGACCTCGATGTCCAAGGAAGACGCGGCATTTCGAGCTCGTGTGGAAAAGGTGAGGGAAACCGTCCGTCATTCCCAGTGGTGAACACGGGGGTGTGGATGCTTGGTTGGCCACAAATGTTCCTCCCATTGGTCCCGGTGAATTCCACAGGAGTTCCACGTGACCAGAGGGCAGGAAAGCTCAATCAGATGAACCACTTGTCTTGCTTTTCCACTTTCCACACGCTACTACTACTACCGCCACGTTATCCAATTCTTAATGGGTTGGTTAAGAGCTTCGCGCCAATCCACACGTGACTCTCACCATACAGGGTTGGAATGCGGTTCACGATCTCTCGCGAGAAGCTGCAGGAAGGGTTGAGCGCCGTGGCTTCGGTAGTGCCGTCAAAGACGACACTCCCGGTTCTGGCCAACCTTTTGGTCCAGACGACCGACAAGGGTATTCGCCTTTCGGGCACCGACCTCGACATCGCGGTCTCGACTGAAGTCACGGCTGACGTCGAGACGGCAGGTGCTATCACCATCCCTGCCAAGAAGCTTTCCGAAATCGCGCGGGAGCTGCCGGCGGCGCCGGTGAAGATTTCGTCCTCTGGCGACCAGCGAATCTCACTCGAGTGCGGCCGGGCAAAATTCAAGCTTCTCGGACTACCGAAGTCTGAATTCCCGAGCTTTCCAGCCGTTCCGTTCGAGAAGAGTATTCGCATTCTGTCTGGGGAGTTGCAGAAACTCATCGCCCATACGGCGTTTGCCGCATCCACCGAAGAAAGCCGCCCGATCCTGAATGGCGTGCTGTGGGAACTGCGGGCCGACGTGATGCGAATGGTGGCGACGAACGGCCATCGCCTGGCAAAGATGGAAGTCCCGGTGCGCGGAACCGGCGAAAATGCCGACCTGATCATACCACCCAAGGCGCTCCAGCAGATCAGCCGGCTCTTCCCGGCGGAAGAGGAACTCGAGGTAGCGCAGGGAGAAAACCACCTTGGCTTTCGCTCGCCCTTCACGGCCGTGTATACGCGGCTCATCGAAGGGCCGTATCCGAGCTACGACCAGGTGATTCCCAAGGATAACGACAAGGTCGTCATCATCGACAAGTCCGCGTTCATCAGCGCGCTCAAGCGGATGTCGGTGGTAGCCTCGGACCAGACGCACCGTATTCGCCTGTCGTTCAACGCGGGGATGCTGAAATTCAACGTCTCCACGCCCGACCTTGGCGAGGCGCAGGACGAGATGGCGATTCGCTACAACGGGGATCCGCTGGAAATCGGGTTCAATGCCGCCTACCTGCTCGAAATTCTCCGGTTCCTGCCGACGGACGAGGTGAAGGTGAGCTTCAAGGCGCCCGAGCGTGCGGCGACGATCGAGCCGGAGGGCTGGAATGACCCGGCCAAGTACCTCTGCCTGCTGATGCCGCTGCGGCTCGTCGACTGAGAAGCGAGGGTCTCTCCGGTCTCCGTGAGAGATTACGATCTCAGCTCAAGGCTTCCAGGTCAGCGTAAGCTCACTCTCTTGCTTCACGCGCTGGTTCCGCCGCCGGCTCTTGAATGCCAGGTCCAGTGATGCCCGGCCGACGGCGCGCACAAAACGTCCCGAAGCCACGTCGAGCACATACTGCATCATGCCGGTGGATTCACCGCCGAGCGTGACGGATTCACCAAACTGCTCGCCCTCGGCGGCCATGCGTCCCGTGCTTCGCCGGCTGATCGTGACGACCACCCGGCCGTTTTCCACGTCCGCGTGTACCACGCGAAACCGGCGCACACTTACACCGCGCACCGCGAGGCGGTCACGACACGAAAGTGTGCGGACGGTATCAGACCACTCCTGGCCAATGGCCAGCAGGCCTGGCACCGGAGGCCATGCGTCGTGCAGCCCCTGCAGGGCACTCAGCGCGGGATCCGTGCACGCCGAGCCCTCGGAGGGAAGCCGGAACACCACGGCGCCGTCCGTCGGTGATGCCTCCGCAGCAAACGCCCGGGCCAGCGTGAGCCCTGCCGGAACGGTGGCCGTGGAGCTTCCAGGGGCCACGCGGTAGTCGTTGAGTGTGCCAACGACGCGACGACGCCCGTCCCGTGCCCAGGTGTACGACGCGTCGAGCGAGGCACTCAAGGTGTCGGTGCGCGTGGCGGGGTCTCCGCTGATCACGACAATGGCGCGCGTGGCAAGCGTGACGCCCTGCGAGGCATACGAGGCAACAAGGCGCCACGGGCCGGTCGTGTTGGGGCCGGCGATCGTCGTGGCCGCTGCACCCGCCCTGGGCGCCGGGCGAGTGGTAGGCCGCGTGGCGCAGGCGAAGAGCGCGGCGAGCGGCAGGAACAGGGCGAAACGGGAAAGTGGCATTGCTGGGCAGGAAGATGCCATGTGTGTCCCTCCGGGGAAAGCAGACACCCCGCTGCCGCACGAGGCGACAGCGGGGTGGGAC
>ERZ1292633.759-Hain-H41-02um-R1-759-length-36226-cov-6_pt1 | contig 36226 bp, 47 predicted proteins | sample MGYA00564406_ERZ1292633 | MGnify/ENA primary metagenome ERZ1292633 (study PRJEB36523, sample SAMEA6512639) | groundwater metagenome | collected 2019-01-08 | study: AquaDiva: Metagenomics assemblies of 32 groundwater samples
TTGTATGAGTGTTTAACTCTCAAGTGACCGGCGCAAAACCGTCACAAGTCCAAACAGCAGGCGGTGGCCGCGTGCATGGACGTGCTGCGCGAGAGCAACGACGCCACCGTGCGCAAAAGCGCCTTTGACCTGCTCTATGGCTTGGGGGCGCTGCCGCAATGAAAGACAATGGCGACGACAAGCACAATGCCCCGCGCCGCGACGTGCTGACAACGGAGGAGCGGGAGCGACTCGTTGAGCGGCACTTTGAAACGGCGCTTGCCCGCAAGGCGATGCACGATGTGAACTTTGCCGGTGCTGTGAACCTTGGTGCGGCGATGAAGAAGCTGACGGGCAAATAGCAGCATGGCAGGCGTGCGAGCATTGGCGGAACGGGTCCGCAAACTGGAACAGGCACGCATTCCGGCTCGCTCGCCTTTTGAACAGATTTACGGCTCAATGGCGGCGTTCGCAGACCATGTGCAGACCGACATTGACGCTGGCAAGCTGTGCCGCAGGGACATGCCCGTGGTCATCGCCTGCATTGACCGCTGGAATCGCGATGGGGCTTGGGGCGCGTGGCGGCGTGACCGAATTTGGGAACATAGCGGGTGAGCAGTGCCGAGATCGTCCCGCCGTGGCTGGCAGCATACCGCGAGCGCGGCCCAGCGCCGCCAGCACAGCGCGAGCAGCCACCGCGCCAAGGGGGTAGCCGCGCTGCGAAACCCGTCAGCGCTGTAGCGAAGGCAACGCGGCCCAAGGGAAACGGCTACGGGTTCATTGAGCCGCTGCCGTGGCCCTATGATGGTGGCACGCGGCGCGAGGCAGTGCTGGACATTGACCACAACCCGCCCCGCATTGTCCGCCATGTCGGGTGGCGAGAGTGCATGTGCTGCCGCAAGCCTTTCTGGTCAGACGACACCCGGCATGTCCGTATTTGCGAACCATGCAAGGCACCCGAACGCATTCAGAGAAAGCCGCCACGCTGATGAAGGTGACAGCGTTGCGGTGCGCGGCTCACCCTACCGCGCCCGTCCCATCGAAAACCGTTGGACGATAATCAAACGGAACCAGCAGCGGGGCAGTCCCCTCCTTCTTGCTTGACGCTGCCAGCGCCTCGCACTTTAGGGTGCGGGGCGTTGTTATTACCGTCACACAAGGGATTTGAGGCAGTGGGGCGATAACATATTGCACGCTAACCTTTTTGTGTGCGGCAATTGTCAAGAGTATGGCGGTCGTAAGTTGGCAGTCCTCGATCACACTGTCCAACGGGTGCAAGCTGTGACTGAGGCGCAATCGGGTCGCCATACGGCATTGAATGTGACGTATTATCCGTAGACGTAAAAGCGTCAATGATGTCTGATGCGATATGCCGAACCTCAAGCCGCTGGGCGATTCTATCAGACAACGGCGGCTCTCGCTAGGACTGTCGCAAGAAGACCTCGCTGATAAGTGCGATTTTGATCGGACTTACATCAGTATGTTAGAACGCGGAGCCAGAAACCCCTCGTTTCTGAATTTGCTGCGGATTGCTAAAGGACTTGAGATTTCGGTTTCTCAGCTAACCGAGGTCTACAGTAATGGCTCTAATCGCGATTGACGAAATTCATGCAGCACAAATTCAAGCTGGTATTCTTGGACGGAAAGCTGGTCATGCGTTTGAGGATCAGATTGCTGCTGAAATAAATGGTCTTAACTATCCTTTCGCAATCGAGAGTGTGCCAATCGCTCATGTCGTTCGGGGCGACCCCGCGATTCTGCTTGTCAGCTACATTGCCTCGGAACTTGGGTATTCCAAGTTGGAATCTGCGGTTGCCATTTCCACGGGCGCATTGGCAACATCTGAAGACGGACGCAAATGGCTCACCATCAACGGAGTTGACGTTAAGCGATGCAAGTCGGATCTCGTTTTAACGCTCCGTAGCTGCGACGGACGTGAGGAAACCGTCGGAATCTCTACAAAGCAATGCAACAATCGCACGTCAACGAATGCGCAGTTGTATTTCACCACAGCACGCGGTTTTTCGAACCTGCTTCGAAATAATGGTATCGAGGTATCGGGTGCCGCCGTTCTCGCGATGAGGCAGTTTTGCGGTGACGCGGGTTTTCGTCCGCTTGACGATCCCAACGGAATTGATGGTCGCCTGAGCGATCCGCGCCGCTATTTCTGGGAAGAAATTGATGCAAATGGCAGAGTTGAGTGGGAAAACCTCTTCGATGCACGGCAGAACGAGATTGGTCGATTGATGCTGCAAAAAGCGTATATGAACGATCCATTCATCCCTACATTCTTGCTGCATAAGACATGCGCTGCCGCTGAATGGAATGCAACGGAAGTGGCAATATATTCAATTGACGAGCTGTTAAACCATTCGAGGGCTTACGGTCGTTTCAGCACGAAATCGTATTCGGTGCGCAAAGGCAGTTACCGTGATCCTGCTGGCGTCACGCATTCAGCTCCTCGCTTTGGCATCGTGCAGATGCAGCGAGGCGGACAGGCCCAACATCCCGACCAGTTGCAGTTTAACCTAGAGGCTGGATACTTCTACAAGATTCAGAATGTTCGTCCGAACATGGCAGGCGATAGCGCGAGCTAACAACGGAGGAACGGCATTCCCGATCCCAGTTCTAATTGTGCCGAGATTGCCGGTGAAATGATATGAGTCAGGAAAAGATTGAATCCTCGCTGCCTCGCGCACCGTGAGTGCGCGAGTGGCAATTGGATGAACATTTCTGCACCCTGATATCATTCCAAAGGTCGTTTGAACTGTTCCAGCAGGCTCCTGCCAGACTTGGCGTTTGTAAGTCGTGTTGTATCCCGATGGAGGGCGCTTTTCGGGGTCTTCGTTGTCATGTGCGCTGCTCCCCTGTGGAACATCCCAAAGCCAATCGATCACGTGATCGGGATGCGCCACAGCGGCGTGCAAATGCACATCGCTCGATTCACCTGACTCTAGATATGGGAGATCGGAGCAGGCATCTGAAAAACTACGGTGCTGATCGTGTGTTTTCAGCAAATCTGCGTAAGATGAAAAGCGTGGGGCGGGTAAACTCGGACGACGCCCCGTATCTTTATCGACCGCAATGAATATGACCCGTTCACGATGCTGCGGAACCCCATAATCCTTCGCATTTATTTCGTGCAGTGATACGTCATATCCTAGGCCGCGAAACTCGCGGGCGATTTCGTCCTTTACGAACTGTCCCGACTTGTTCTTCATAGAAGTCAAGAGGCGCACGTTTTCGAGAATCGCGACCTTTGGGCGGAGATTTTTGACAAACCTAATGTAGTCGTGGAAAAGCTCATTGCGCGGGTCATCCACTTTGCGCTTTCCAGCCAAGCTGAACCCTTGGCATGGCGGTCCTCCTAAAAGAACATCAATTGGACCATTTTCCGACAGAAAAGTTTGAATCTCTTGATCAGTCACATCCTGTATGCTGCGTCCAACCCGAGGCGTAGTTGGAAAGTTGGCACTATAAATGCCGCTCAAGCCTTCATCAATTTCCACAAAACCTTTGATGAGGCAGCCAGCGCTCCGAAACCCAAGGCTTAGGCCACCACATCCTGCAAATAAACTTAGGGCAGTGAAGTCAGGTTCTGTCGATCGCTCTAACATTCGTAGGTCGTCTAAGTATGCATTGTTCCCAGGCGTGGATTTGCATTGTGCGACCCGCACCGGATCATGGGCTCGAGTGGAATAGCTATGCTCGCGGTATCGCTTCTTTCGTTCGATCACAGTCTGTGCGAACGAATTATCCTTTAATGATGCTCGAAGTTTCGAGACGAGTTCGCCGCTAAGCTCAGTCTTTCCGAGTTCAAAGGATGAAAGGACGTGCTGCGAAATGCCGCTCACTTCTGCTAACTTGGCCTGCGATAGGCCAATCTCTTCACGATATGCTCTGAGAGAATTTCCGTCTTTGTATGCGCTCATAAGTCAGAGCCTAGCTTACGGTGCGGAGTTTTGCGAGTGCTGTAATTGCGCAGGAGAACCATTTGCTTCACTTACGATACACTTTTGGGTTTAGTATAAGTGACGGGACGGGTCAGTTTCCCTTTGTTAAGTCACTGTTTTACTTTGCTAAATTGGTCGGGACGAGAGGATTCGAACCTCCGACCCCCACACCCCCAGCCGCAGTGTGGGGGTTGCCTCCTGTATCCGGGGCTTTGATGCTTGACAAGAGAGTCGCGGATTCGCCAGATTTTCCGGCAGGTTAGCGTGCTCTAGGGTAGTATCGCGCAGTGACGCATCCACACCCGAAAACTACACTGACCCAGACTAATCCCAGACTAAAAATCACGCCGCAAAAACAGTGTGAAGGTCCGTACCGATGAGCGAGTTGATGCTCCTGACTGACAAAGCAATTGCCAAACTGCCGTTCGCCCAAGACGGCCAGTATAAGGTGCGCGACGCCGAGCTGAAAGGCTTCTTTGTCCGGGTCGGCAAGCGCAGCAAAACCTATATGGTCCAAGGCGAACATTGGCGTGACGGGTTTCGCGAGTTCGCCGCGCAAAAGAAGCTTGGTGAGTTTGGAAGCGTCTCAGCGCGCGATGCGCGCGTGAAGGCCAAAGAGGCGCTGGTGGGATTCACGCGTGGCGAGCGACCCGGTCTGCCGATGCGTGTCGCCCATGGCGCGATCACTGTGCGTGGCGCTTGGGAGCGGTACCGTGACGCGCATATGGTACGCAAAGGGCGCGCCGAACGCACCGTCGAAAATTATAGCGACTATATGCAACGGCATCTGGGCGATTGGCTCGACCTGCCATTGGCCAAACTCGGTCTCCGTCCCGACCTTGTGATCGAACGCCATGAACGACTTACGCTCCGCAGCGGCCCCTATGTCGCGAACAGCGTGATGAAGGCCTTTCGTGCCATTTATAATCACGCGCTCAAGGGCAATCGCGATTTGCCCGCTTATAATCCGGTGATGGCAGTCGACTGGAACCCGGAATATCGGCGCGACACTGCGATGGGGATTGAGGATCTACCGGGCTGGTTTGCGGAACTGGCAGCGATCGACAAGCCAATGCGTCGTGAGTTTCATCTCCTGTCGCTGCTGACAGCTTCTCGCCCCACAGCGCTCAAGACGATCCGGATCGAGCACATCGATTTCAAACGTCGCATTCTTCATATTCCCAAGCCAAAAGGCGGGGTGGAGAAGGCGTTCGACATTCCCATGTCACACGCGATCATGAAGTCCGTGATCCGCGCGCTGCGGGCGGGGCGCGAGATGTACCCGGTCCAGTCCTTTTACTGGCTGTTTCCGGCGGACAGCGCTTCGGGGCATATGGTCGAGACCAAAGAAGACCGGACGGTCCTTTCGAAATGGGGCAACGATCTGCGGCAGACCTATCGCACAATTGCGCAGATTGCCGAGGTGTCCGAACTCGATATCCACCTTCTGATGAACCATTCGCTGCGCGGCGTGAACGCAGGCTACATCACGCGCGACAAGCTCCTGCGGGGGCACTTGCGCAAACAGCAGGAACGCATCTCGGCGTTGGTCCTGTCGGGCTGGGAGCAGGGATGCTGGCCACAATCAAAAACGTTGACAAATGTCAACAAATAGATCATAGGGAGCGCGACCGAATGGCAAGGCCACGCCATCCGAACAAGGAGATCGAATCCGCCGTTGCCCATGCGGAATCGCTGGGTTGGCGGGTGGTGCCGATCAGCGGCCACGCCTGGGGACGGCTTTACTGCCCCTGGGCTGACCGGGACGGCTGCATGGTCTCGGTGTGGAGCACGCCGCGCAACGCGGAGAACCATGCCAAGGCAATCCGGCGCGATGTTGCGCGATGCCCGCATCCGGGAACGGAGTGATTGAGATGAAGACGCACGAGTTCACGATTGTCGCCTCCGGTCTCGATCCTGAGATGGAAGGCTATGAAGACCGGTTCTTCGAGGCGGGCTGCGACGATACAACGCTGTCGTTTCAGAAGGGTGTCATCATCGCTGAGTTCGCCCGTGAGGCCGTGTCTTTTTCCAAGGCCGTCGCATCGGCCTATGAGGATATCCTCAAGACAGGCGCCAAGGTCGAGCGGGTTGAGCCCGACTATCTCGTGAGCCTCAGCGACATCGCCGAACGCTCCGGCCTCACCCGTCAGGCAATTTCGCTCTACACGAAGGCCGAACGTGGTTCTGGCTTTCCCAATCCGGTCGCCCGCGTCACCTCCAACAGCCCGTTATGGGATTGGCTCGAAGTGACCGAGTGGCTTCACGCGCAGTCGAGGATCGACCGCGAAGCGGTGATAGAGGCGCGAATCGTCAAGGAAGCGAACCGCTTCATCGAACTGCACGATGGGCAGCCGGACAATTTCACGCGGCGACTGGAAATGCTAGAAGCAGCCTAACAGCGGCCAGATTATTGAAGCCTTAGTTTGCGTCTGCACCTGGATCCCGGGCCGAGGATTCGCCCTCTGCTTATCGAGGCACGTACACCGCATCAGAAACATGGTAGACCAAAACGGCCTCCATCGCGAATCCGTTCGCTCGGCGCAGATTCGATGGGTGGACAAGATGCTCGTGACCATTGTGCGACAGATATGTCGAGCCTCTCTTCCAGAATACTCGAATGACGACGGGGTCGCCATGCCCATCAGTGGCGTGGATTTCGCCTCGAGGGCCATTTTTCGCTGGCATAATTTACTCCTTGATCGCGACAGTCAGCACCAAACAATCCGGCCGTTACGCAGCAGAAAGTGAGCTCGGCAGCCATCCTTGCGCCAAACCGAGGGATGCAGGGTTGGCGTGGCATTGATGACCCTGAGCGCCCAGACAGGCTCGCTATCGGGCAACAGATTCATTTCTAGCAAAGTGCCGCACGCGCAAGGGCACCGCATCGCGGCGATCCAGTAACGGCCATCCTCGCCGACGAGGTAGAGCTTACCAGGTATGGCGTCGTCAGGCAGATCTTCGTCTTCGATCACCCTGTAACGGCCCCACCGGGCAAAATACATATCCCTTAGCCACAGGCTCACTCGCCTCGGTATCGATCTCCACTTTTGCATCAGCTTTTCCTCGAAAGTTGCGGCAAGTTAAGCAGGGGTTCGCGCCCGCCAGTGGCAAGCAACTTGCCCATGACCGGGCACGGCTTTTCGTAAGTCTCTGTGGTAAATTCGACTTCCGCAAGATTCATGCGCACCGCATCGAAGGCGGCAGGATTGGGGTTGTGCCGGAACGGATAGAGCCGCGCGATCAACTCGAGCACCGCGCTCGCCGCAGCAATCATGTTGATGCTGATGACAGCCGGTTGCTCCTCGTCACGGCCCTTGATGTATTTTTCCGCGCGCTGCCGCGCATATTCTTCCGGCGCGGCCCGTTCCAGGCTTTCGGCATGGACCTGCTCGGGTGTATAGACGCCCCGGGAAAGAAGGCTGGATCCTCCTGGGACGATAAAGTTCACGGCCGTGTCGATCTGATCGATCGATCCGTCTTCGTCAGCTACAGCGCCAACACCGACATCGACGAGCGTTTGCAGCTGCGTTGCTACGAGGCGGTCAAGGATTGCCCTGCCTTCGGCACCGTCGACACAGCCTGCAAGAATATCGCAGCCGGCAAGTGCAACCACTGCATCGCGGTCAACAATATTCGCCGGGATGGCTGTGACCTGCGTGCCGAACCCAAGAGCGTCAATGGCTCGTCTGGCGACGTCGACTTTTAGCGTGCCTTCGCGCGTATCGATCGCGTTCGCGTTTAAAATCCTGTCGAGGTTCCGGGTTTCGACACGCTGGGGATCGACAAGGACAATCCGGCCGAATCCGAGTCTGGCGAATTGCTCGGCAACGATGCTACCTGTGCCCGACACCCCGACGATGCCAATGCTGAGCCGCCTCAGTTCGTTGCGCATCTCTTGGCCAAAGCCGCGCGAATGCCGCCCGACCGCTCCCACGGTAGTTGAACTGTCTGATTGTGTTTCGCACCACCAGAACTGCGGCTGCCGGCCAGCAATGCCAATCTGGGCAATGGCGTGCTGCGATCCATCGGGAAGGCCGACCCTGCCCAACATTTGCCCCGACGGCATGACAACTACGCTGGCATGAGGCGCTTCGTTGTCGAGATATCCGTGCAGATTTTCAAAGAAGATGTCGTCCCCGACATCGTCGATCTCGGAAAAGTAAGCTTGGTTGCCCGGGTGGCAGTGGAACTTGACAATGGACAGGCCAGTTGCCGCAGCCCGCGTGAGCAGGGGATCCAACCATTCGAATGGCCATTGGACCGCGACGGGCGTGCGCAGCGTGCAGACGTCTACCGGAACCGGTACGATCTCTTTCACGAGGATGCGGACCGGGCTTGCGCTGGCGCCCAGCACGCACAATCCGATCGCGGCCGATTCCTTGCCGTCGCCCGAGAACAGATGGGCCATCAGCGCCATCTGTTCCCGTTCGGCCATCGTCAGCGTGAAGGTTTGTGTCACCGTTCGAGCTCGCGCTTGAACCAATCGAGCATGTAGCCGTAGTGGGAAGCGATGCTGTCGCTTTCCGGGTTCCAGCTGTTCACGCCCTCAACACGGTGGCGCGACCAGCGCTGCCAGCTTCCTCCGTCGATTGCGACGGTGACATCGGCCTGGGGGATATTCGCGCCGTTGGTGCGGCTGATCGTCGGACTGAAATAGGCCATATCGATAACGCCTGCCGGGTAGCTGGTGACGTCGAATGCGATATCCACTTGCCCGGGTTCAAATCCTGCTGGCGGGCTCCATCCGCGCACGATGATCCAGAGTTGCCCGCAGTTGACCGCTTCCCAATTCAGCCCGAGGCCGTTCAGGAACGTGGTGTCCTCCTCCGGCAGGACGAACTCGCGCCGCTCGCTGAGACCGTCCTGCACATGCAGCTTGTTGGCAACAAACCGCTCGACGCCCGGCACAGTCAGATCGACGTGCTCGCCGGGCTGGATTTCCACCGGGTCGCCCTTGCCGCTCTTGAGGCGCAGACGATATTCTTCGACGGGAACGAAGCCGGCCAGCGTAAGGATCTCCTCACGGGTCGGGGTCGGGTCAGTGGTGGTTGCCCGCTTCTTGTTCACCCGAAACGCATAGCGCTTGGCCGGGGGCTTCTTGTCGTGCGGATTGGAAGCGGTGAACGCTTCGATGTCCAATTCTTCGAGCGGCGGCTCGTCTTTGTTATTGGCGACCATTTTGGTTTCCTTCCATGTCAGGGGCGGGAGTGCCGCTGCATTTTTGCATTGTAGGATTAGCGTGCTTGAAATGTCAAGCATCTCAAGCACGCTTGATAAATCACGCGGATCGCGCTACTTTCGGGGACTCAGGAGCGCCAAGGGACTCAAATCATGTCAGGCTCAAGCAAGTCGCCAGTAACGCTGGGTGTCCATTTGGCGGCGATTCGCAGCGACCGAAAGTTGACGCTTCGACAGGTCGAGGAAGCCACAGGCAAGGAAGTGTCCAACGCCTACCTCAGTCAAATCGAGAACGGCAAGGTTGGCGCCCCGTCACCGCATGTTCTGAATGCTTTGGCTGAGCTTTATAAGGTTGATTATACCCACTTAATGGAACTGGCGGGATATTTGCGCCCGCCGAGAGTACGTGAGACAGGAGAGCGCCATGGGCGGGCAGCAACATTTGCGGAAATCAGCCTTACGGATGACGAAGAAGCCGAGCTTTTGCGGTTCCTGAAATTTCTGCGAGCGCAAAAGGACGATAAATAATGCGCCCCGACGACAGCTCACTTAGCTCAAGCGAGCTGTTGAAAGTTGAGACAATTGCCAAGAACCTGCTGTATCGTTCCGATGCGTGGGGAACTGTTCCCCTCCCGCTTGAAGACATTCTTGCCGCTGCAAAGCTCAAGGTTGCGCCGTACAGCATTTTTGACCCGCGCTCGATCAAGGCCTATGTTGCTGCAAAGGGCAGCCAGGTCGCGAAAACCATCAAGTCTGCACTGGGGAAGGTCTTTGGAATTCTCGATGCGTCCGAGGAGATCATCCACATTGATGATTCGTTGACCCCCGGCAAACAGCTGTTCCTCACCCTCCATGAGACAGGACACTCCGAGCTGCCTCACCAGCGCAAGTTGTTCCGTTTCTTCGAGGACAGCGAACAGGAGCTTGAGCCTTCCATTGCCGATCAGTTCGAGCGCGAGGCCAACAACTTTGCTAGATTTGTCATGTTCAATGGGGACGCTTTCAAGCAGCGCGCGGCGGATATGCCGCTGGCCTTCGCTTCAATCAAGAAGCTGCAAGGCCAGTTCAAGACGTCGATGTATGCCTCGATCCGCGAATATGCCCGCACCCATCACCAGGTCTGCTTTGTCGCGGCGCTTGAACCCACCGAGGTTCGCCCGGCGCTGGGGATTTGTGCACCGGTCAGGCGGGTCGAAGTGTCGCTTTCCTATGAACAGATGTTCGGGCGGCCACAGACCACGCTGATCACGCCTGGTCACGCACTTTGGCCGTTGGTCCCGCTCGGTGGCCGGCGCGTTACTCGGCCGACCACTTTCATCTTGACCGATCTCAACGGTGATCAGCACGAATTCATCGGAGAGGCCCTAGATACGACCTTTAACATCCTGCTTTTTGCGTGCCCTAAAAAGGCGTTCAGGACTTCTTAGGTTCGATCCGATGTGACTGATGTCGGGACCGGCAGTCCATGCTGGCTGATCGTTGCGTGACATAAGTTAAAGTTGAGCGACCCAGACGTGTGGGTTGGAAATCAGTGCGCCGCGATGCTGTATCCAGTCGATCGTCGGGCGCACCCAGCTTGCTTCGACCATGTCGAGTTAGAAGACAGTTGTCGGGGCCTCGGCAGCCGCGCTGCGTTGGGCGTCGCCATGTCCGCGCTTGTCGCAGCAGCGCAGGTAAACGAATGAGTCCACTTCGGAAGACTGGTCGGCTGAGCCACGTAGTCAAAAACGATGTCGGCACTTGGTCGATAGCGACGGCCGGCACGTCAAATTTTTCATGATAACTCCTCTTGTTCATGCCCCTAAATCGGAGGGACAGATACAAAGGGGCTCGCTGACACCAAACTGTGACTCGTGCGCCAGTGCTTTTCCAGCCGCATGCGGATGAGTCAGACATTCACTCCCTCTATCAATTCGATCCGGTATCCATCGGGATCCTCGATGAAAGCGATGACCTCGACGTTATCGCGATCAGGTGAGGCATTGGACATCGGTCCGGCAGGCCGGACAATACGCGCACCGTTGGCGGCGAGAACTTCACAGGTTGCATAAGCATTGTCGACGGCTAGCGCGATGTGCCCATAGCCGTTGCCCCCATCATAGGAGGAAATGTCCCAATTGTGGGTCAGCTCAATAACGGATGTGTGTGCCTCCGAACCGAAGCCGACAAAGGCGAGCGTGAACCGGCCTGTGGGATATTCTTCGCGCCGGAACAGGGTCATGCCGAGGGTATCAACATAGAAGGCCAGCGAGCGGTCAAGGTCGGTGACCCGCAGCATGGTGTGCAGTATGCGCATTGCGGTCCTATCCTTTCGATCCGGCCGGAAAGCCGACCATGCCAGGGACATGCCCCAGAAAATCAAGCTTGCCGATTTCGACACCGCTATGGCGCAGTAAGGCGTAGGCGATGGAGACGTGAAACAAGAAGCTGGGGATGGCAAAGCCCAGCAGATAGTCTTGGCCGCCAGCCGATAGCTTCAACTTGCCAAATTTCAGCGACACATCGCGCGCCTCCGATCCGTCGATCCTTCCAGACTCTACCGAATCGATAAACGCCAACGTCCGGTCGATCCTGTCGCGCAATTGGGTAAAATCGGTCTCGGTGTCCGCGAACGGCGGATTTTCCAATCCTGCAAGACGCGCAACTGCCCCTTTGGCAAAGTCGCAAGCGAACTGCACTTGCGCCAGAAGCGGGTGCATGTCGGGGTAAAGCCGCGCGTTCAGCAAAGCCTCGGGCTTGATGCCACGCACCTCGGCATGCGCTTGCGCTGTTTCGAGCAGATCAGACAAAACGTCCAAATAGTGACGGAAGACCGGAATCGACGCAGCCGACATGGTAATTGGCATGATAATTCTCCACGGCGCCAGTCAGGCTTCGGCCTGCCACGCGACAGCAGCAAAGGCGTCATCGAGCGGGGTCTTGGCGAGGTGATTGATATAGTTGGCGACTGTCTTCAGCCCGATACCCAGAACAATTTCGAGCATCTGCGTTTCACGATAGCCTGCCTGAGCAATGGCTTCGAGCATCGACGCAGAAGGATTGCCGCGTGTCTCAACCATTTCGGACGTGAAGCGGCGCAGCACTTCCAGTTTCGGATCGGCAATGGGGGTATCGTTGCGGATGGCCTGAACCACGTGGTCCGGCACCTTCTGCATCGCTGACAGCGCGCTATGGGCGCTGACGCAATATTCGCAGCCATTTTCGGCACTCGTGGTTAGCATCACGACCTGCCGTTCGGTCGCAGACAGCGAGGTCTTGTCGAACAGCACGCCGGTGCTTTGATAGGCCTCCAGCACCGCTGGCGCATCCGCCATGATGGCAAGCATGTTGGGAACAAAGCCGAGGGCCTTCTGGACGCCCATGAGGATATCCTTGGCGGCGGCGGGAGCAGTTTCCTGAGTGTGGATTTGATAAGTCATGGGGAGTGGTCCTATGATTTTAGATCTATGAAGGATTCAGCTTCTGCGCACCTCACCGCGAGCGGCGACATGCAGAGTCAAAAGGGGGAGCGGCGGGTCAAAGGCGACCCGGCCCGCCGCTCCAGCTGCTTCCTGCCGGGCTATTGCAGGGGCAGCGGTCAGGCCCGGATAGGGGGTCGGGGCCGACATTCGAAGGCCAAGCTAACCCGCCGTGATCGCTGCTCCGATTTCGTCGTTGGTCATCGGCTCGCCGTCGAAATTCCAAGCGCCGTCAACCGCGTGAACGACGTTGATGTAAACCTTGTCGCGGGGGAGCTTGCCACCCGACAGCTCGTGGATGATAGCGGTGGCTTCGGTGAAATAGCCCTTTTGCACGGCAGGATCAGTAAAGGCGAAGGATGGCACCTTCCATTCGATGAAAGCCGCCGGTGTGGCTTCCATGCCGGCAAAAGCATGGCCCTCGGGCAGGACGTGGAGTGTCCCCACCACATTGCGTGTCATCGCTGCATTTCCGGAAAGGCCGTGCCATTTGAGCATTGCGTTGCCAAGGCGCTCAAACGCGACTTTTTCGTCGCCGGCGGCAAGGACACCTTCGGTGAGGGTAAGGGTGAGTGGCATTGTTTTTCTCCGTTGAAATGACGAGGCAAAATCGGCGTTGCCTCTCGCTACGACTCGTTATATAACGACCGTTATTCATTTATTAGATAGCGATCGTTATATCGTCAACCAGGAAAATAACGCTCGTGATGTTATGGAGAAGAAATGCGGTATCAGCCCGACCATAAACAGGAAGCGCGCGCGCGCATGATCGAGGCAGCGGGACGCGGATTCCGCCGCAACGGATTTGGTGGGATCGGTGTCGACGGCCTGGCGAAAGAAGCGGGCGTTACTTCTGGGGCCTTTTATGGCCATTTTAAATCAAAGCAGGCGGCGTTCCGCGAGGCGCTGCTCGGCGGCGTTGACGAACTGTGCTCGACCATCCTTTCGCTTCAAGCCGACCATGGCGACGCATGGCTCGAAACGTTCGTCGATCTCTATCTCGGCGAAAAGCGTCTCTGTACTCTCGAAGGCAGCTGCGCGCTCCAAAGCCTGACCCCGGACGCGCAGCGCGCGGACCCGGCGACAAAGGCAGCGTTTGAGGAACGAGCAGCGCGGGCAGTTGAGGCCATCGCGCAAGGCCTGAAGGGCGAAATCGCCACCCGCGACGCCAGAGCTTGGGCGCTGCTTTCGCTGCTTACCGGCGCTGTCACCATGGCGCGAGCAGTGGAAGACGAAGCGGTTAGTGCGAGAATTGCCGAAGCCGCGCGGGTGGCGGCGCTGGCGATCGCGACAGGGCTATCCACGAAATAGAGTTGCGCTCTGTTCCGTTCATCCAACCATCAGCTTCCAAAAAAGCCCGTGATATGGGCAAGCCTGCCATCCTCGCTCACCTCAGCAAAGCTGGTGCCAGTACCAATCAACGCGCCGTCGCTCACCATTTCCCAATGCGCGAGCGTGCGGCCGTGATGATCGATGACTTCGCGAATTTCAAAGCCAGTGTTCGGCGCGTTCGACTGGAAGCCTGCCATATAGTCCGAAAAGTCGTCGATGCCGCTGAGCGCAATATGCGGATCTGTATAGGTGACGTCCGGCGACACTGTTTCATTCAACCGTTCGCGGCGGTCGGCTTCGGGCATCGACCAGCTTGCCGAATAGCGTTCCCACAAGGCTTTGGTCATGAACATCGTCCTTTCATCATGTCGAATTCAAAGTTGATCATCTGGCGCAGCGCATCCTTTGAGTAGCCGCTGCGGATGAGGAGCAGCACGCCCTGATAGAGTGCGAGCAGCCTGACTGCGCTGGTGCGGGCCTTGTCGGCGCCCGGCCACATATCCTCAATGGCGGCAACGAATGCAGCTTCTAGCAAGCCAAAGCCGACATGCACGCCGCTGAGCGCGCCCGACTTGATCAGGCCGGATTCGACGGCCGAATTGGTCAGCAAGCAGCCGCTTGACCCACCACCGGGTTCATCAAGCAGACTGAGGAAAAGCGACCGAAGACCGTCAAGCGGCGCATTCTGGTCGAGATGATCATGCAACCGCAGTTCCACGACGACCTTGTTGTAATGCTCGACCGCCTTCTGAAACAGGCCGTCCTTATCACCGAAACTGTTATAGATGCTGCCCGCCTTTAGACCGGTCGCCTCTTCCAGCGTCCGGATCGAGACAGCCCCAAAACCGCCATGCCGGAACGCCTCCATCGCGGCATCCAACACCTCGTCCTGATCAAATTCACGGGCACGGGCCATCAGCCGTTCTCATTCTTTAGCGTTCATTCTAAAATAACTGCTAAAGAATATGTGTCAAGTCTTTGTGGATGCATTCCCCAACTGCGTCAGCGTCAATCCGCCGAGCATCACAGCGAGCCCCGCGACGCGAAGAAGATTGACCGGTCGCACCGCCGCGCCAAATAGGCCGAAATGGTCGATCGCTGCTGACGTGAAGATCTGCGCCGTCATCACGAACAAAATTGCATTACCCACCCCAAAACGCGGGGCGAGCAAGGTGACGCTGATCACATAGCCTGCGACAATAGCCCCACCGGCAAAATCAATTGCTTTCGCATTGCCGAGCAATTGTGGATTTGGCAGGCGGCCCGTCGCTGCAAGGCTGACAATAGTCGCCGTTAGCAGCCCGACGAAAAACAGGATGACGGGGGCGTGCGCCGGTTCGCCCAGAACTTTGCCAAGCCGCGCGTTCAGAACAGCCATCACGGGAATCAAGGCCCCTGCCGCCGCCGCCCAGGCAGCATATCCGATAAATTTGATCATCCTATTCGGGCTTGGTCGATTGCATTGAGGGTCGCTGTTCAAATGTGGCGAACCACGCGGCAAGCTTTGGGGCGCCATTGCGCCATGCAATATGCGCCGATGCGCGCAGATCGAGATAGGCCAAGGCGCAGCCGACTGCGATATGGCCCAAGTCGCGTTCCGGGCCAAAGCTATCGATCTCCGCCTCCAACGCGTCGACGCTGCGCTGCATTGTGGCGCACCAGCGCTCGATCCATTGTGGCGAACGTTCGTAGTCGGGACGGCGGTTGATTTCGAGCGCAAGTGCGAGCGTGGTATCCATCAGCCCGTCGGCCAGCGCGTGGCGGCGCAGGACGGTCCAGCGCTCCGGGCCTTCGGGCGGGATCATGCGCGGACCATCGCCAATACCATCAAGATATTCGCAGATCACCGGGCTGTCATAAAGCACATCGCCCTCGCTGATTTGTAGCGCAGGCACTTTGCTCAATGGGTTGATCGCGACAAGCTCGGGTGGCAGATCGAACGGACTGACTGTGACAAGGTTGATGCCGGTCAACCGCTTCTCTGCGATCAGAACGCGCACCTTGCGGGCGAAAGGGGATGGCGCGGCGTAAAAGAGCTTCATGCTTGGGGTTCCTTTTGGTTTCAGAGCATGCCGAACAGCCGCAGCGTCAATATCGCCTGGCAGCCAAAGCCAGCCAGAAACAAGATCGTGCGGATAAAGGGAATGCCCATGGTGTAGACGAGGTAATGTCCGACGCGGAAACCGAAATACGCCATCGCCGCCGTGGCGGTCAGCGGTGTTTCCAGTTTCGAGATATGGATCAGGATTACCAGCGGCGCGAACAGCGCGAGATTTTCGATCGCATTATAATGCGCGCGCTTCGAGCGTTGCGCCCAGACTGCGGCGTGGGCGATCACGCCATTGGGATCGCGCAGCGCCTGGATTGGGCCGTGATGGACGAGCAATTCAAAGATGTATGGCACCCACAGAATGCCGGTGAATGCAATCGTCATGACGAGCCAAAAGAGCGTGGGCGATTGTTGAAGCAGCATGGATTTTCTCCTTTGGCTGCTTCATAAGTCTATTATGACATTTTGATAAGTACGCAGTAATAATGCATATAGGTACATTTTGTATACCATTGGAGAAAACCAATGCGAAAGCAGCGGCACGAAGCAGATCGGGTGATTGATTGTCCAATGGAGGCAACGCTCGATCTAATCGGCGGCAAGTGGAAGGGCGTCATCCTGTTTCGCCTGCTCGAAGGCACCAAGCGCTTTGGCGAACTGCGTCGCCTTTTGTGCAAAATCACCCAACGCTCGCTCACCCAGCAATTGCGCGAACTGGAGGCGGACGGCTTGGTCGCGCGCAAAGTCTATGCCGAAGTGCCGCCACGCGTCGAATATAGCCTGACCTCGCGCGGTCGGTCGCTGGAGCCAGTACTCGCTGCGCTCATGGCTTGGGGTAGCGACCATGCTTTGGCGTAATTTTCATTCTGGAGCAGCACCCATCCTGCATTACCAAATTTGCGCTGATGCAAAAGCGCCCCGTGTTAACAAGGGTGATGCTGGATTGAGCAGTCAACATTCACTAGCAACTAAAGGTCTATCCAGTCATGCAACGCCCGCCAGTTCCGCCGTTTGATGAAGACGCCGCCCGCTTAAAAGTCCGCATGGCCGAAAATGGCTGGAACGGCCGTGATCCGGCAAAGGTGGCCTTGGCCTATACGCCTGACAGCATCTGGAGAAATCGGGCTGAGTTTCTGGCCGGTCATGACGAGATCGTCGCCTTCCTAGCGCGCAAATGGGCGCGCGAACTGGACTATCGCCTGATCAAGGAACTGTGGACCTTTACGGGCAACCGGATCGCCGTTCGCTTTGCCTATGAATATCACGACGACAGCGGCAATTGGTTCCGCGCATATGGTAACGAGAATTGGGAGTTTGACGACAACGGCCTGATGAAGCGGCGCATTGCGAGCATCAATGAACACGGCATTGCCGAGGCCGAGCGTAAGTTTCGTTGGCCATTGGGGGTGCGGCCCGATGATCATCCAAGCTTGAGCGAGCTGGGGCTGTAGTCAAAGGGGGAATGCATAGCTCATGTTCTTGCGAGTGCTTGCGCAACCTCCAACCGCGCTGATGGTAGTGCGTCGGCAAAGCGCCGGACGAAGCGCGCGCGCCGAAAAGGCCTTAGCCTTGGCCTAGGGCGGGCTCGTGCTCGCCCGGGGTCTCGGCACGACCGAGCCGTTCCGCCGGGTTCTGGCGCGCCTTTCGGTCGAACTGCTGGGTAGCGCTGCTTGAAACCTGGCCAAAACGAATGGCGTTCTAGATTACTCTGCCATACCACAGAGCCGTGCAGCGCTCGACATAGCTCGGCAGAGTCGGCCGCGCCCGCACCGCAGCAGCCATCGGGCTTGGAAGCTGGGGCAGCAGCAGATTGGCCAACTGCGGGTAAGCAATCGAATCGAGGCTGGTGGGTGCATCCCCCATCATGAAGGCCTTGGAGCCGAGCTGCACTGCTAGAGCATCAATATCGGCCTCGCCAAAGGCGCAGACTTCCTGGGCGGTGTGGCGACCAAGGCCCTGGCCTTGCAGGTTACGCCGCAGCTGCCTCTGCGCGATCATCGGGATGACAGAGCGGACAATCGGCGGGAGAGCGCCAAAGAATTGCTGGCGTAGCACTGGCCAGTTCGTGCCATCGATCCAACGGCTATAGACCATGCACCAATAGAGCCGCTCTTCGCACATCCGCATGAAGGCGTGCGAGATTGCCCGCTCGGCAGCCGATAGACCGGCGTTGAAATCCACGTCGTAGCGCGATTCAAGATAGGTCTGGATCAGCGCGGAATCGCCAACAATGGTCACGCCATCGCGGATGCACGGCAGCTTGCCCTTGGGGCCTTTGGACGGATCGGACTGAACTTCAATGGCATAGTCTAGCCCTGCCATTTTCAGCAGAATCTCTACTTTCATGCAGAAGGGGCTGGGGTTGGCGATGCCGAAATAGGAAGGGAACTGTACCAAGGTGATCATGAAGTGACTCCGTGAGGCTGTTCGTTCGCCATACTGACATGCTACTGACAGCATGGTGTCAGCAGTGTTCTGCTAACGCACCTTTTCGAGGAGACTTTCATGCGCCGCGCCGACCGCCTGTTCGAGATTGTGCAATATCTGCGCCGGGCAAGCGCGCCGGTTACTGCTCGGGAGCTGGGGCAGGCGTTGGAAGTGGTGCCGCGCACAATCTACAGAGACATCGCCGTCCTGCAGGGCGCGCGCGTTCCGATCGATGGCGAGGCGGGCATCGGCTACATCCTGCGCCCTGGCTACGATCTGCCGCCCCTGATGTTCAATCAAGACGAGATCGAGGCGATCGTGCTCGGCGCGCGTCTGGTGGCCAGGCGTGGCGATGCCGATCTGGCCACTGCGGCGGCAAGTGTTCTGGCCAAGGTTTCGACAATTCTCCCGGAAAACCTTGCGCGGCAAATGGGACAAACCGCGCTTTACGTCCCGCCATCTGGCCGTGAGACTGGGCGTCCGGAGCCAAAAGCCGCCATGCTTCGCGCCGCGGTCCGCCGCTCGTCCAAAGTCGCCATCACCTATACCGATGCAGTGGGCGCACAGACCGCGCGCACGATCTGGCCGCTGGGACTGTCCTACTTTGTAGAAGCCACACTCGTTGCGGCCTGGTGCGAGCTGCGCGAGGGGTTCAGGGCCTTCCGGGTGGACCGGGTGCAGCGCTGTGAAATTCTGAGCGAGCATTTTGATGGGCAGAGCGGGCAATTGCTTGCGGACTGCCTCAAGATGCTGACAGCTGGTGATCTCCCGTCGGACGTCCCAGACCACTCTTCCAACGGCGGTCAGACTATCTGAGTCGTTTCAGGTTGGCGGGCGGGTTGTCGCTGCCAGCAAAGGCGGCATACGCCTTTACGATGTACGGACAGCCTGCGACTTGCGCGCCCGGTAGTTCGCCACTTTATCTCGATTGCCGCAGATCGACATCGTGCACCAGCGGCGACGATTGTTCTTGCCGCGATCATAGAACACCATCGCACAGGTTGGGCCGTCACAGGTTTTAAGCCGGTCTGGTTCGTAGTCATCGACGAAGTGAGCAAGGTCGCTTGCAAGCCGAGTTGCGACTTCAGGCCCGTCGACCTGATCGCACAAATTCAACTCCGCCCCGCCGTCTGCGACCTGAAGGCGCTCTCGGATTGTCCGATTGTTCAGTAACTCGTTGAGCTGGCCGATCTGATCGTCGCTCAGAGTATCCCCGGCGGTGAGTGTGGCGAATACGGCGCGCACCAGACCACGCAGGCGAAGCGCCGCCAGACGTTCGAAGTCCAATTTCCGCGACTCGACCGCGAATCCTGCGGCCTCGCTCCATCGCGCAAAGTTCGCTTCATCAGCCAAAAAGTCGAACGCATTGCCATCAAGGGTGAAGCTGCTGTTGGCCAGATCAAGCCAGGGCGCGCCGCCCAAGAAGGGCATCCCATCCCTGAAATCCTGCTGTTTTTCAATGTCGGCCGACACGTAAATTTCCTTGCGATTGAGGAAGATTTGTAACTGATAAAAATGCGATTGACAAGTGTCCGAGTCTTGGACACCATTATAAACACATATTAACGGTTACAAAGGTGTCTCATGATTCTCCCCCGTCGCTCTCTCCTCATGCTCTCGGTCACGGCATCCGCGTTGGCTGCATCGTTCGTCATTTCACCCAGTTCGGCCGTCGCCGCGCCGACTCACGCAAAGGAAAAAATCGCAATGAACTCTCATCCTGTCGCCCATCGCTATGCCACGGTAAACGGCCACAAAATCTTCTACCGCGAGGCTGGCAGTCCGGCGCTACCGACAATCATCTTGCTGCACGGCTTCCCGTCGAGCTCGTTCATGTACCGCGATCTGATCCCAGCACTGGCCGACAAGTTCCATGTTATCGCGCCAGATTACATCGGCTTTGGCCAGTCCGACGCGCCGCCTGCTAGCGAATTTGCCTATACGTTCGACAGTCTGACTGACCATGTGACCGGCTTGATCGACCAGTTGGGTCTCAAGAGCTACGTCCTCTATATGCAGGACTACGGCGGTCCGGTGGGCTTGCGCATCTTTACCCAGCGCCCTGACGCTGTGCAGGGCTTGATCGTCCAGAACGCCAATGCCTATCTCGAGGGTGTTGGCGATATGCCTAAAGCAATCTTCCTGCCGCTTTGGGATAAGCGCGATGCCACGACCGAAGCGGCCGCGCGCAGCTTCCTTGCCGCAGGAACCACCCAGTTCCAGTACACAGTCGGCGCAAAAAAAGCCGAAGCGATCAGCCCGGACAACTGGACCCATGATCAAGCGCTGCTCGATCGGCCCGGCACCGATGCCTACCAGCTCGACCTGCTTGAAAACTACAAGACCAACGTCGGTCTCTACGACAGCTGGCATGCTGCCTTCCGCGAGCACAAGCCGAAAACCCTGATCATCTGGGGCAAGAACGATCCGTTCTTTGTTCCCGCCGGCGCCGAAGCGTTCAAGCGCGATTTGCCACAAGCGAAGTTGGCCTGGCTCGATGCCGGTCATTTCGTGCTCGACGAAAACACCCCCCAAGTTGCCGCCGAAATCAAGGCGATGTTCGCAGCAAAGTGACCACACCGATGAAATTCCCCAACCCCTTCAGAAGGAAGAAAACCATGACCAAAGTGCTTTACATCAAGGCGTCGCCGCGTGGCGCCGAATCCAAATCCGCTGCCGTTGCCGATGCCTGGCTTGAAGCCTTCACCGCCAAGAACCCCGCTGCCGAGATCGACCTGCTTGATCTGGCTACGGAAAAGCTGCCTGAGTTCGACGGCAACAAGGCCGCCGCCAAGATGGCGATCATCACCAGTCAGGATCATAACGGTGCGCAGAAAACTGCGTGGGACGAGATTGCCTCTATCGCCGGTCGCTTTGCTTCGGCTGACATCTACCTACTCGCCGTGCCCATGTGGAATGGCGGCATCCCTTATAAGCTTAAGCAGTTCATCGACATCATCCATCAACCGGGCCTGACTTTCGGCCTCGATCCTGAGAAGGGCTATTCCGGCCTGTTGACCGGCAAAAAAGCCGTGCTGGTGTTGACCAGCGGAGCTTACGGCCCTGCAATGCCTTCGCCCGCGTTCGGCACCGACCATCATTCGACCTATCTCAAGGCATGGCTCAACCAAGCCGGTGTCGAAGATATCGTCGAAGTCCGCTTTCAGCCCACACTGCTGACCGCGGATCCTGATGGTGATTTCGCTTCAGCGCAAGCAACCGCCAGAGCTGCCGCGTGAGCCCCCGGTGGTCGGAGCAGCCCGCCCCCCGCTGCTCCGGCCACTAAACCCCAATTCCATTGCCCCGGCCAAGCCAGCGCCCAGAAAGGCCAGCACATGCCACCCGTTTTGATAGTTCGTTCGTTCTATGACACCATTGCTGCAGGTGATCCAGGCAAGGTCCTCAGCTTGCTCCATGCCGATCTCAGCTGGACCGAGGCAGAGGGATTTCCCTACTTTGACGGAACCTGGACTCAGCCCGGTGATGTTATCGAAAAATTGCTGGTGCCATTGTCGCGTGATTGGGATGGATTTGCTGCCACGCCAGATGAATTCATCACCGATGGACAGGTGGTCGTCGCCTTCGGGGTCTATTCGGGAACAGCCAGGGCTACCGGCAAGATCATGAGCGCACCGTTCGCGCACCGGTGGGAATGCCGGGATAGCAAACTCCAGCGCTTCAACATGTACACCGACACGCTGTTGGTAAGCAGCGCCTTGTCTCTGCAGGGCTGAACAATATTCCTCTTCCGGCACGAGCCGGCGGGTCGCACGGTCTGTCTCGCGTGGATCAAACTATGTGAGGCAGACCGTTTCCCCAGGAGAACGAAATGACCCAGACAATCGACGGACGTGTAGCATTGATCAGTGGTGCCAGTCGCGGGATTGGTCGCGCCACTGCTATTCGGCTGGGTGCTGACTTCCAGGCCGTCGCGATCGTTGCGCGCTCAAAAGAAGGTCTAGAAAAGGTGGCCAGCGAAATTCGCGGACCTGGATGCGAAGTGCTCACACTACCCTGCGATCTCAAAGATCCTGCAGCGGCAAGCCAGGCCGTCTCGGATACGGTGACGCGGTTTGGCAGGCTCGACGCGCTGGCAACTGTGGCTGGCGATGTCAGTCAGGCTGACCTGTTCGAACTGACGGACGCTGACTGGGATGCCAGTCTAGCGCTCAAGTTTCACTCGATGCGCCGCCTCGTGCTGGCTGCGTGGCCCCATTTGCGCACGACCCACGGCGTGGTCGCGATCACGTCGGGCACCTCGGCGATCACGCCCAAGGCGGCGCTTGCGGCGGTCGGCTCAATCAACGCGTTGATCAGTGCGCTGGCCAAGGCGTTCGCTCAGCGCGGTCAAACAGAAGGGGTTCGGGTCAATTCCATTTCACCTGGCCCTGTGATGACGGATCGTCGCCGTTCAATGCTTGAACGCTACGCGATCTCCAAGGGACTGGGATTGGACGAAGCGATTACCGCATTTGAAAAGGAAGCCGGTCTCAATCGCTACGGCCGTCCGGAAGATATCGCCGAAGCCTTCGCGTGGCTGCTTTCTCCCAGAGCCAGCTGGGTCAATGGCTCGAATTTCAGGATCGATGGCGGAGAAATCCAGGCCGTCTGAGCCTTTGGCTGTCAAACAAGAATCATTGAAAGGAATTGAATATGGATTTTCTAGGAACTCGAAAGTCAATCAATCGAAGCGCCTTTCGTGCCGCATGGAACTGGCTGGTCGCGTTAACCGAGGCCTTGGATTTCGATCCACGCGAACTGCAGGACAGAAGACTGAGAACGCTCGAAATCGAAGTTACCAACCTACGTGGTCAGGTTGCGGAGATGCGCGACCAGATCTGACCTTGATCGTGTTTCAAAAGCCGCCGTTCAGCAACAAGTGATCGTGCGCTGGTTGGATTTTGGAGGAAGTTATAGCCATTGAGATTCATCAACTGCGATATGCAGTCGCAACAGCTGACGCGAAAAGCTTCTCTCGCGCCGCTGTGACGCTCAACGTGAAACAGATTACGCTGAGCAGGAAAGTCCTGCAGCTCGAAGACCGCCTCGGCGTTAAGCTGTTCGAGCGCTCCACCCGCGGCGCCGAGATCACTGAAAATGGCCGACCTTTCATCGAGCAGGCCCGACGCATCATCACCGATGTCGATAATCTGCGCACGACGGCTCGCAACGTAAGCTATGGCCTGCAGGGCCGGATCTCTGTTGGCTACTGCTCACCCCTGATGGCGGGAAAGCTTCGGTTTGCGATTTCGGAATATTTGATCAAATTCGAGGACGTCCAGTTCGATGGAATCGAGGCGGGGCTCGAGAAGCTTTTTCACGGTCTGCATTCGCGAACAATCGACGTTGCTATTGCGCCAATCGGTCTCAGCCAGGATGGCGTTGTTTCACGCCGTATTTGGTCGGAGCGGCTTTATGCTGTCCTGCCTGAAGTTCATGCCTTGGCGGAGCGGGAGCAACTCTACTGGCAGGATCTACGCCGCGAAGTCTTCGTTGTCCCCGCAGGAGGCCTCGGACCTATCTTTGGCAATCTGATCGCAGCGCGGTTAACCGAACAGGGAAAACGCCCCAATATCATTGTGCAGGACACCAGCCTTGAAAGTGTCCTCAGCATGGTCGCGGCAAGGCGCTACATCTCGATTGCGACTGAAGCGTCGCAGGGCGTCGCTTGGACCGACCTGCGCTTTCAAGAAATCCACGACCCCACTGGGCCAGCTCGCCTAGAGTATGCTCTCTACTGGCGAGCGGACAATGGCAACCCGGCGCTCCAGCGCTTCTTCAAGCTGATCGAAGAGCGTTACCCAGGCTGAGCTGTGCGGCGCGATTTTGCATAACTCCGGTCGGTCGTGATGAACCGCTCGATCATCGGCGGAATCAGCCGTTCCGGCGTTGGCGCACCTTTGGCATCGCCGTTATTCAAGGCAGTTGCATAGGCCACCAATTCGCGGTGCAGCCTCGCCGATACCTCGACCGTCAGCCGTACCGGCTTCTCGTCGGCCAGATCTTCAAGCTTCAGCCGCGTCACTACCCGCCTCCCAGCACCAAGTCGCGCGTCACCAGCACCCTAACCGGAAAGCCGGGCCGGATCGTCAACGTCGGACGGACATTCAACTCTCGGCTGACAATCTGCTCGCCAGCGCGGTTGATGCTGTCCTGAGTGCCCCGGCGGAATGCGCGGGCAAGATTGCCATCGTCTCCCGATCCCAGCTCCGAGCCAGCGCCCAAAAACGTCGAGACCAAAGCCGCCCTAAGCACGCCGCCCCAATGATAGTCGGTGCCGTCCTGAAGTCCTGCAAAGCCGCGCGGGTCGGACGCAGGCTGTCGTTCTAGTACGATCGAACGACCATCGGGCAGGATCAGCCGGTTCCAGGCGAGCAAGATCCGGTTCTGTCCGAACGCGACATCGGCGTCATAGTCACCAATCAGCCGCGATCCTTGGGGGATGAGGAGGATGCGCCCGGTCGGGCTGTCATAGACGTTCTGGGTAACCTGAGCGGTTACCAGCCCGGGCAGATCGGAACGGATGCCGGTGATCAGCGCTGCGGGGATAACGGATCCCGCTTGCAGGACTGAAGGAGAGGCCAGCCCGGTCAACCGCTCGCCCGACACGGTGCGCCGGTCGCTCACGCGTTCAAGGAAGGCTTGCTTTCGCGCGGCATCAGACTGCGGCTCGGCCGCAGGCGTTGCAGCCGGAGCTTCGGCGGTTGGCGGCAGGCCGACTAGGCCGGCACCGCCACTTCCCGGTGATCCGCCCCCGAAGAACAGGCGGCTGCCGCGCGCGGCTTCACGTTCTTGTTCGGCGCGCTGTCGGGCGGCATCGACGGTGGCGACTGCGGGGTCGATTGGAGCCGCATGCGGTTGAGCTCCAATTGGCGGTAAGGTAGCCACGTCCCCGCGACGCTGGGCATCGAGGATCGGCTTGCCAAGATCGCCGGGAAGCGGCGGGCCAAGCTTGGGCACCTGGCCGTAATCCTTGGGTGCTCCCGAGAGATTGTCAGCCACCGCCACGCCATCGGTGTTGTACAGTTCCTCCGCGCCTTTTCGGCCTCCTGGCTGTAGCGCATAGATCAGCGCGCCGCTGACTAGCGCAAAGCCGCAGGCCGAGGCTATGCCGATGGCTTTCCGCGACAGGCGCATCACGCGCGGCGGATCACCGCGCAGTTTCACAGCGCTCTCGGGATCGGCGGGCGACGCCTCTGTGCGCTCGGCTTGGTCGTCGCCGGTCATGCCCGCCCCCGTCTGTTAGAGATGATCCGCACTGTTTTCTGCCCCTTGCGTCCGCCGAGCCGCAATTCGGCGCGGGCGAACAGCCGGTCGACAATCATGTAGCGACCGGAGACACGGTAGTTGACGAGTTCGGCCTCACCCTTGGCGCCGATCACGAACAGAGGCGGCAGTTCGCCCTGCGCGATGCTCTCGGGGAACTCGATGAACACACGCACGCCGTCGTCGAACGCGCGCATTGGTCGCCAGCCAGGGCGGTCGCCGTCGATCGCGTAGTGAAAGTTGAGCGTGGAGAGGTCGATGCCTGCCGCAACGGGAGTAGCGCCAATCGCTTCGGCGCGTGCCCGGCGCAAGGCAATCAATTCGTCCTGCGGATAGGTCCAGGAGACCGAAGCCATATAGACCGACGGATTGGCGCGCAGCTCGAGATGGTAGGTCCGCCGATCGGTGTTGATGACGAGATTGGTCGCGATGTCGGAACGGACGGGCTTCACCAGAATGTGGACTCGCGATTCAGGTCCAATGCCACTGATGGTATCGCCAATCATCCAGCGCACCGTATCGCCGGACGCCACCGGTCCCGAACCAACCAACTGCTCGCCTTCCTGTAGCGCGATGTCGGTCACCTGACCGGGCTTGGTGTAGACCTGGTAGAGCGCACCTTCCGTGTAAGGGAAAACCTGGATCGCATTGATGAACCCGGCGCGCTCGGGTTGCACCCGCGCGGCCTCCATTGCTGCTCCCAGCCTGTCCTGGAGAGTGGGGCGACTCTGGGAAGGGCGGGAGCGGCCCGCAGCGTGGGGAGGGTACGCTGGCGGTAACTGTTTGAGCTGGCCGGGAAGTGGAAGCGGCACCGGGATGGCCACGATAGCTGGTTCGGAAGCTGGTTCCTGCGTTGCGTTGGCTGACGATGCCATTGCGCGGTTGGCGGGCTCGGCTGGCTTCTGAGCCTGTGCAGGCGTGGAAAGCGCGGTGCTCGCTGCGAGCAAGGCGATGGCGAAGCGGCCGTTTGCCGCTGCAAATTTACAGATCATGATCCGAGTTCCTTCGACCAGTTGATGGCGTTGACGAAAATGCCGAGCGGGTTCTTGCGCAGGGCATCGGGGGTGCGCGGGACCTGGACGACGATGGTCAGGATCGCGGTCCAGCGGCTCGTTTCAGCAAGGCTACCGTCGCGGTAGCGACGCTCGACCCAGGCGACGCGGAAGCTGGTCGGCGAGGCGCGGATTACGCTTGTCACGTCCACACCGACTTGCTCCCTGCCGATCAATGCGAACGGATCGTTGGTGCGCGCATAGTCGTTCAGCGCGAGCGCGCCCTTGTCGGTCGCAAAATCATAGGCACGCAGCCAGTTCTGGCGGACGATGATCGGATCGTCAGGCACTGCGCGGACTTGTTCAATGAACCTGGCCAGATGGAACGCGACTTGCGGGTCCGAAGGTGTGTAACCGACATCGGCGGGTGCGACCGCCTGCGCCTCACCGAGCTTGTCGACCTGGACCACCCAAGGGATGATTGACCCGCGCGCGCCTTGCCAGATAATCCCGGCGGTGAGGCAGGTCGAAAGACCCAGCGCACCGAAGAAGGCGAGCCGCCAGCTGCGCGCTTGCACCCGGGCCGAACCTATCCGGTCGTCCCAAACCTGCGCGGCGCGCTGGTAGGGCGTTTCGGGTTCGGGGGTCTTGCCGTAGCGGATCGAGGGTCGTCGGAACATGGGTCAGTCCTTTTCGGAAGTGTCGATGGAAGCCCCGCCGCCATGGCTGTCGCCAGATTTGAGCGTATGGGCGGCGATGGTCGCGCCGTGGGAGATGGTCTGCCGGTCCTTCATCGCCTTGGCCCAGGCGGGCTGGCCCTGATCGGCATCGGCGGGCGGCTTAGGCGGCGTATTGGGTCCGGGAGTGATCGTGCCGCCGGTGTTGGTGATTGCGGCCCGGCTGCCCTCGCGGAACGACTGCTTCATGCTGTCGCCTGTTTTGCGCAGTGGCGAGGTTGCGGCACCGACGGCAGCATCGCCAACTGCAGCCATGCCAGAGCCGACCGCTGACGCACCCGACTTGCCCGCTGAACCTAGCGCATAGGCCATGGTGGCACCACCTGCGGCGCGCGAGGTGCCGTGCGCGAAGTTGGATGCGGCACTGGCGACCGCGCCGCCTGCGAGTTTCGCTCCAGCAACCGCACCTGCGGCTGCACCACCTGCCAGCAGTGCCGTTCCGGCAGCCGCGCCTGCGCCAAGCTGCGGTCCGCCCGAGACGATGCCGTTGGCGATGCCGGGGCCGAAAATACCAAGGCCAAGCAGCGCAAGGCTTGCAAGCATGATCGACAGTGCGTCCTCGATGGTCGGCTCTGCGGTGATCGCGTTGGTGAACTCGGTGAAAATTGTCGAGCCTATCCCGACGATCACGGCAAGCACCAGCACCTTGATGCCCGACGAGACGACATTGCCGAGAACCCGTTCGGCCATGAACGCGGTTTTGCCGAAAAGCCCGAACGGGATCAGCACGAAGCCGCAAAGCGTGGTCAGCTTGAACTCGATCAGGGTGATGAACAGCTGGATCGACAGGATGAAGAAGGCGATGACGACGATCGCCCAGGCGACCAGCAGGATCACGATCTGCAGGAAGTTTTCGAAGAAGCTGACAAAACCCATCAGGTCCGAGATCGCTGTGAGCATCGGCTGCGCGGCATCGAGGCCAACCTGCGCAACCCGGCCCGGTTGCAACAGCTCGGCGGCGGTAAAGCCCGTGCCGCTGGCTTTGAGGCCAAGGCCGGCAAAGCTCTCGAAGACGATGCGCGCGAGGTTGTTCCAGTTGCCGATGATGTAGGCGAAGATCCCGACGAACAGCGTCTTCTTGACGAGCCGTGCGAGCACGTCGTCGGCCTCGCCCCAGGACCAGAACAGGGCGGCGAGCGTCACGTCGATCACGATCAGGGTGGTCGCGATGAATGCGACCTCGCCAGACAGCAGCCCGAAGCCGCTGTCGATGTAGCGCGAGAAGATGTCGAGAAAGCGGTCGACGACGCCAGTGCCACCCATGTCAGAGGCCCTTTGCTGGTTGAGGTTCGGATGACGGGGTCGGAGCCGCAGTCGCATCGACACCGGCATCGCTGGCGGGATCGCTGGCGTCGTTCTCGACTCCAAGGAACCGCCGCCGTTTTTCGGCCCAAGCCGCGCGGCAATCGGGAGAGGACAGCGCGAGTTCGCCCATTGCCGCGCAGGTGCGCAGTTGGCCGGGCAGCGGATCGCCATCCGGCTCCCACACCGTCTCAGTTTCTACAGGCGTGACCTCCGGTCCTTCGCGCAGCTGAAGCAGCGACATGGTCAGCGCGATGGCGACGAACGCCCCGGCTCCGATCCGCGCGAAGAGCTTGGTGTCCATCGCCTCAGTTCCGGAACATCTGAGCGGTGGTGGGAACGTAACCGCGACCAGGCGCGAGAAAGCGCCGCAACTGTTCGCGCGCCTGCGCCTTCGCCGCAGCGGCATTGGCAGCATCGAGCGACTGGGCACGGCCGAGACTGGCCACGGTCGCGGTCAGGTCGGCGAGCTGCTGGGATTGAAGCGCCAGCAGCTGGTTTCCGGCTTGTGCCGCCTGCAATGCACCCGTTGCGGACTGGCTTGCGGTGACAAGGCTCTGCACTGCGGTGCGCGCACCTTCGATGTTGCTGACCGCACCGGCCTGGACCTTGAGTGCATCCTCGAACGCGGCGACGCTACCCCGCCAACGTTCCTCGGCGCCCTGGACCATCGCACGTTGGCTGCCGGTCAGGTCGATGTCCTTGTACTGGCGGGAAAAGTCGCGTTCGATCTGCTGCACATCATAAGCAATGCCCTGAGCACGGGCCAGCAACTGCTGCGTTTGCTGGATTTGCTGTTGCAGCGGTGCAAGCATGGTCAGCGGCAACGACTGCAGGTTGCGGGCCTCGTTGATCAGCGAGGTCGCCTGGTTCTGCAGCTGGCGGATCTGGTTGTTGATCTGCTCGAGTGTGCGCGCCGCCGTCAGGATGTTCTGCGAGTAGTTCGAGGGATCGTAGACGATCCCGCCGAACTGCGCACAGGCGGGTGCTGGAACCAGCGCGGTGACAGTCATCGACAGCACGGCGGCACCGGCGGCGAGTATCTGGCGGAAACCCAGAGACATCTTGAGACTCGACTTCATGGCATTACTCCTTGGGTTGGCCCAATTGGGTGGGGGGAACGGGTTCGGGGGCCGGAAGCATGTCGGCTGCCCAGCCGAGGCCGCGATGGCGCAGCCAGTCGGCAGCAAATCCAGCGGTGCCATGGACCCCGGTGATCTCATCGATCGCCAGCTGGTCCGCTTTCGACGAAGTGGCGGTGTATGTGAGCGCGACCTCGCCCAGGCCCAGCTCAAACAGCCGGTTGCCGCGCACCGACTGGCAGTAATAGTCGCGTTTGGGGGTCGCCCGCGCGACGATCTCGATCTGCCGGTCGTTGAGGCCGAAGCGGCGGTAGATCGACAGGATCTGCGGTTCGACCGCGCGCTCGTTGGGGAGGAATATCCGCGTCGGGCAGCTTTCGATGATGGCGGGTGCGATCGCCGAGCTTTCGATGTCTGCCAGGCTCTGCGTTGCAAACACCACGCTCGCATTCTTCTTGCGCAGCGTTTTGAGCCATTCGCGGAGCTGCGCGGCAAACGCCGGGCTGTCGAGTACCAGCCAGCCTTCGTCGATGATGATCATCGTCGGCGAGCCGTCGAGGCGGCCCTCGATCCGGTGGAACAGATAGGACAGCACGGCAGGCGCCGCCGCCGAGCCGGTCAGCCCCTCGGTCTCGAAGGCCTGGAAGCTGGCTTCACCCAGATGTTCGCTCTCAGCATCGAGCAGCCGCCCGAACGGCCCGCCGATGCAATAGGGTGCGAGCGCCTGTTTGAGCGCTTGGCTTTGGAGCAGCACTGCCAGCCCGGTCAGCGTCCGTTCGGCAATCGGGGCGGTGGCGAGCGAGGTCAGCGCTGACCAGAGATGCTCTTTGGTCGCGGGATCGACGGTAACGCCTTCGCCGGTGAGGATCGCCTGGAGCCATTCGGCGGCCCAATTGCGTTCCGCCGGCTCATGGATACGCGCCAGCGGCTGCAATAGCACCGCTCCAGCGCTGTCTTCGGAAATGCTGGTGCCGAGATCCTGCCAGTCACCACCACATGCGAGTGCGGCAGCACGGATCGATCCGCCGAAATCGAACGCGAAGACCTGAGCGCGACGATAACGCCGGAACTGTAGCGCCATCAGCGCCAGCAGCACCGACTTGCCCGCACCGGTGGGACCGACGATCAGTGTATGGCCGACATCGCCAACATGAAGCGAAAACCGGAACGGGGTCGAACCTTCCGTCCGCGCATAGAACAGCGGGGGTGCGGCAAAGTGTTCGTCCCGTTCCGGCCCGGCCCACACGGCTGAGAGGGGGATCATGTGGGCAAGGTTGAGCGTGGAGATCGGCGGTGTACGGACATTGGCGTAGACATGGCCGGGGAGCGATCCGAGCCATGCCTCGACCGCGTTCATGCCTTCGACGATCACGGTAAAGTCACGGCCCTGAATGACCTTCTCGACCAGTCGCAGCTTCTCGGCCGCGAGGCTGGCGTCATCGTCCCACACCGTAACGGTGGCGGTGACATAGGCCTGGCCGACATGATCGGCGCCAAGCTCCTGCAGCGCTGCATCGGCATCGGCGGCCTTGTTCGAGGCATCGCTGTCGAGCAGCGTCGAAGCCTCGTTGGTCATCACCTCCTTGAGGATGGCGGCGACCGACTTGCGCTTGGCGAACCATTGCCGCCGGATTTTGGCGGTCAGTCTGGTCGCATCGGTCTTGTCGAGCATCACCGCGCGGGTCGACCAGCGATAGGCGAAAGCGAGCCGGTTGAGTTCGTCGAGCAGGCCCGGGAAGGTGCTGCTGGGAAAACCGACCACGGTCAGCGTGCGCAGATGGGCGCGGCCTAGCCTAGGTTCGAGCCCGCCGGTGAGCGGCTCGTCAGCCAGCAGCGCGTCGAGGTGCATCGGGGTTTCCGGAACCCGCACCCGGTGGCTGCGGGTCGAGATGCAGCTGTGCAGGTAGGTCAGCGTCTCGCTGTCATCGAGCCAGCCGACCTCGGGCACAAATCCTTCGATCAACCGCAGCAGCCGGTCGGTGCGGTCGATGAAGAGGTCGAGCAACTCGTGCGGGTTGATCCCTTTCTCGGCCTTGCCCTCGTAGAGCCAGCTCTCGGCGCGCGCGGCGTCCTCAGCCGGCGGCATCCACAACAAGGAAAGGAAATAGCGGCTCTCGAAGTGCGCGCCCTCCTCTGCGAACTGCGCGGCGCGTTCGCGCTCGACCAGTTCTGAGGCCGGATCGGGAAAGTCGCTGTCGGGATAGTCCAGCGCTGGTCGGCGCACCGCCTCGACGAAAATGGCCCAGCCCGAACCCAGCCGTCGTAGCGCACTGTTGAGGCGCGCCGTCGTCGCGATCAGCTCGGCGGGCGTGGCGCTGTCGAGGTCTGGCCCGCGAAAACGGGCCGAGCGCTGGAAGCTGCCGTCCTTGTTGAGCACCACACCGGGTGCGACCAGTGCTGCCCAAGGCAGGAAGTCTGCGAGACGGTCGGCCTTGTTTCGGAATTCGCGAAGCGAGAGCATCGGTTCAGACCCTCAGATAGGTGGGAAAGCGCAGATGCCGCCGCGCGACATCCACGAATTGGGGGTCGCGCCGTGCCGCCCAGACCGAGACCATGTGGCCAAGTGCGAAGATCACGACGCCGGCGATCCACAGGCGCAGACCAAGCCCGATTGCGGCGGCCAGCGTCGCGTTGGCGATCGCAAGGCCCCTCGGCGCGCCGCCGAGCAGGATATGCTCGGTTAGCGCGCGGTGAACCGGAACGACAAAGCCCGGCACGGCTTCGGGCGGCGCGGCCTCCATCAGACCAGCGCTCCGCCGCCGAACGAGAAGAACGACAGGAAAAAGGATGAGGCGGCAAAAGCGATCGACAGGCCGAACACGATCTGGATCATTCGGCGAGCGCCGCCCGAGGTGTCGCCGAAAGCAAGCGCGAGGCCGGTGGCGATGATGATCATGACCGCGACGATCTTCGCGACCGGCCCTTGAATCGACTCCAGGATCGACTGCAAGGGGCCTTCCCACGGCATCGAGGAACCCGCCGCATGGGCGGGCGTAGCGACCGAAAGCGCAACGAAGCCGCCGAGCAGGGCGGCGGACAGGCGGGCACGGGCGCGCGAAATGGTCTGAATCACGAGATAACTCCTTTGGTTTGGGGGGTGATGGGAAGGATCAGGTAGTCACCATGCTCATTGAGCCCGGTGACCTGAGCGAGTTCAGCGAGGCGTCGACCGGTGCCGTCACGGACCAGCACGGCGATGACATTGATGGTCTCGGCGATCAGCGCGCGCGGCACGGTGACCACGCTTTCCTGGATCAGCTGCTCCATGCGCCGCAGGACCCCAAGTGCCGATCCGGCATGTATCGTTCCGACCCCACCGGGATGCCCGGTGCCCCAGGCCTTGAGCAGGTCGAGCGCCTCCGCGCCGCGCACCTCGCCGATGGGAATGCGGTCTGGCCGCAGCCGCAACGCAGAGCGGACCAGATCTGAGAGGGTCGCAACGCCGTCCTTGGTGCGCAGTGAGACAAGGTTGGGCGCAGCGCATTGCAGCTCGCGCGTATCTTCGATCAGGACGACGCGATCGTCAGTCTTGGCGACCTCGGCAAGCAGCGCATTGGTAAGCGTGGTCTTGCCGGTCGATGTGCCGCCAGCGACTAGGATGTTTTTGCGATTGGCAACCGCCTGGATCAGCGCATTGGCCTGCCACCCGGACATGATTTCCGCCGATACATAGTCGGCGAGCGTAAACACCGCGACGGCGGGCTTGCGGATCGCAAAACTTGGCGCGGCAACCACCGGTGGTAACAGACCCTCGAACCGCTCACCCGTATCGGGAAGCTCGGCAGAAACGCGCGGTGACTGCCCATGCACCTCGGCCCCGACATGATGCGCGACCAACCGGATGATCCTCTCGCCATCGGCAGCGGACATCCCGCTCCCCGTGTCGGCGATCCTGGCTCCGAGCCGATCGACCCACAGTCGGCCGTCGGGATTAAGCATGACCTCAATGACTGAAGGCTCTTCAAGCCAAGCAGTGATCTCCGGCCCCATAGCAGTACGCAACATGCGCGCGCCGCGCGATGATGCTTCTGGCCGGATTGGGATGACGCTCATGAAATGCCTCGTGTCTGCGAGGCAACCGACAATCGGCTGCGCTCACGAGGCAGAGCAAAGAGACATCAAATTGGCTGATTGCAACAGCATATTGTAGTCAGCGTAGAATGGCGAAAAGGGAGAAAGTGTTGGCGGATTTGGCCGTATGATATGGGCTGTTTCCGCTAACAAACCGGTCGTTCCTTAAGGCGATCGCGGCACTTAAAACCCGACGCTTGTTCAGGCGCAGCAGTGTGATTGAAAGCGCCAATGATGAGAGCCCCTCGACGATATCGCCAAAAGAAGATTCAAGCCGATAAATCACTATTGACTTATATGCGAGACGCACATAACTAATGCGTGTTACGGATATAAGAGTAATTGGCGATGCCGCAAGCGGTCGAGAATGATGTCACTCAAACCGAATTCAACCACCCGCGTCCTGCGGTAACGGTTGACCTCGTCCTGATGTCTATCGTCGATGGCGCACCTGCCGTCCTGCTGATGCGCCGTGATCACGATGTCGGCGGCGGGTACTGGGCACTGCCCGGAGGTTTCGTGCACATCGACGAGGCCATCGATGCGACAGCCGAGCGAATCCTTCGTGACAAGGCCCATATGTCGGGCGCCTATATCGAGCAGCTCTTCACATTTGGGCGCGTTGATCGCGATCCGCGCATGCGGGTCATCACGGTAGCCTATTTCGGCCTTTTGCCCCCTGAGCGTTTTGCCCCTGCTCTCAAGGGGAAAGATGACTTGGATCTTGCACACGTCGAAGTGGCTTGGGCGGGCGAATCCGGTGGCCCGGTGACGGCAATCGGCTTGGACGGCGAACTGGCGCTTGCGTTCGATCATGCCGATATCCTGGCGACGGCTATTTTACGACTGCGTGGCAAGCTGGACTATTCGCCGGTCGGCTTTGCACTCCTTCCCGAACTCTTCACGCTACGCCAGCTTCAGGACGTCCACGAGGCCATCCTTGGGGTGAAGTTCAACAAGCCCGCGTTCCGACGACGCATGCTCGATCGCGGCTGGCTCGCGGCAACCGGGCTGCGCGAGACCGGCTCGTCATACCGACCTGCTGAACTCTTCCGTTACAAATCCAACTGAAAGCAAAGGACATCATCATGGCTCAAGTTCGTAACCTAGCTTTTCTGGCGCAACTTCGCAGCGACGCCAGCAACCATGTTATCCGCTATCGCAAAGGTGAGATGCGGCAAAGCGGCCGTGGTCTCGTCTTCTGGTTCCGACCCGAAACCGCAAGTATCGCCGAGATTCCGATGGACGATCGCGAGACAACAATGTTCGTGACGGGACGCAGCCAAGATTTCCAGCAAGTCGCCGTCCAGGGCATGCTGACATGGCATGTGGTCGATCCAGAACTGCTTGCCCAACGCGTAGACTTCAGCATCGGCCTGTTTAGCGGAAAGCTGCAAGGCGAACCGATCGAGCGCATTGAAACCCGCCTTGCCGGACTCGTCAATCAGGCAGCGCTGCAATATCTTGCTGAAGCGCCGGTGCGCGCTTTGCTGGACGTCGGCATTGAACCGCTCCGTCAACGCCTTGAGGCGGCACTTGCCGCTGCGACGAGCCTGACTGAAATAGGTATTGCAGTTGTCGCCGTTCGCGTGACGAGTCTGGCACCTTCCAGCGAACTGGAACGCGCACTACAGACACCAACTTTTGAATCGCTGCAGCAAAAGGCGGATGAAGCAATGTTTGAACGTCGTGCGCTAGCCGTTGAAAAAGAGCGTGCCATTGCCGAAAATGAGCTGGCGACCAAAACCGAGCTGGCGCGTCGCGAAAAGACACTGATCAGTGAAGAAGCCGAAAACGCCCGCAATCGGGCGACAGGTCTGGCGGATGCGCAGCAAATCGAAGCTGATGCGGAAGCTGGTCGCATCCGTGTCATTGGTGCTGCGAAAGCAGAGGCTGACGGAGCCCAAATCGCGATCTATCGTGATCTGCCGCCAGCGGTGCTAATGGGGCTTGCGGCGCGCGAATTGGCAGGCAAGCTCGACACCATAGAGCATGTCAATGTGACGCCCGACTTGCTCGCGAGCGTGATGAGCGCATTCCGGACCAACCCGCCTAATCTCGTCGACGCAAGTTAGGCACCACATCATGTCCGCTACTACCCCACGCGCCGTCTTTGTCATCCGCGAAACCGACTATGAACTCCTGATCGCGCGCCATGCGACGCGCGATCAGGCGCGTTTCTTTCTCGAAACGCGCGGGCAGAAAATTGAAGACGTGGAGGCCCGCCACGCGAAGTTCGGCGAGACGCTTCGGCGAGCGCGGTCATCAATATCAACGGATTGGCGTCAAACGCTGGTCAAGCGCGCAGACTTTGACCGGTTCCTGTTTGCGCCCGAAGATGTGGTGATCGCCGTTGGCCAAGATGGGCTGGTTGCCAATGTTGCAAAATATCTGAA
>ERZ1292633.760-Hain-H41-02um-R1-760-length-36135-cov-7_pt1 | contig 36135 bp, 32 predicted proteins | sample MGYA00564406_ERZ1292633 | MGnify/ENA primary metagenome ERZ1292633 (study PRJEB36523, sample SAMEA6512639) | groundwater metagenome | collected 2019-01-08 | study: AquaDiva: Metagenomics assemblies of 32 groundwater samples
GGGACCTTGTGCACCTCGGTCGTGGCGAGGATGAACACGACGTGGGGCGGCGGCTCTTCGATGGTTTTGAGCAGGGCGTTGAACGCCGAGGTCGAGAGCATGTGCGTCTCGTCGATGATGAAGACCTTGTAGCGGTCGCGCGTCGGCGCGAGTGCTACGGTCTCGATGATCACCCCGCGCACGTCGTCGACGCCGGTGTGCGAGGCCGCGTCCATTTCCATCACGTCGAGGCTCGACGACGTCGCGATCTCCCGGCACGACACGCACTCGTCGCAGGGCTCGGCACTCGGTCCCTTGCCGCAGTTGAGTCCTTTCGCCAGGATGCGGGCCGTCGTCGTCTTTCCGCATCCCCGCGGGCCGGTGAACAGATAGGCGTGATGCATGCGCTTGGCCGCCAGGGCGTGGGCCAAAGTCTTGGACACCGCAGGCTGTCCGATCAGCCCTTCGAAATCCTGAGGACGGTACTTGCGCGCCAGGACTTGGTGGGGGGATTTAACAGTGTTCACGCTTCGCTGCGCCCTCCAAACTGATATTGCCGGGCCCAAACGAAATCACGTTGAGCAACCCGCCCAAGATCGCCAGATTTTTCAGAAGCTGGACGCGTTGATCCGGGGCGGTGTGGAAAATACCCGTGGCGGCGACGAGAAATATCGCCAAGGACGCCGCGCCCCAGCGCGTTTTATAGCCCAGAATCATCGCCACGGACCCGAGCGACTCGATGATGATCGCCACGATGCAGAAAACGTCTATCAAGGGCATCCCGTGGGCGTCCATGAACTGCAGCGTCCCTTCGTAATTCGTTATCTTGCCGAAAGCCGAAGCGAGAAAAATAATGGCGATAAATAAGCGCCCCAGCAAGGCCAGCATATCGTCAATCTCCATCGCGACATGGTACGACTTGCCCGGAGGGGGCGTCAACCGCATAAAATCGCTATACTGGTCATCATGCGGCGGTTATGGACCTTTATTCTCGTTCTGACGTGCGCGCCTTCGGCCTGGTCGGTCGATGAGCAGAGCCCGACTCTGTGGCAAGAGCGCTTCTTCTGGGACGCGCTCCTGCCGGCGCGAGACCGCATGGCCCGCCAGCAAAGCGATCCGATGATGATCCCGGTGATGAAGACCGTCGCCGGACAAATCGCCCAGCAAGTCGCCAATCTGACCCAAATCCATCAATACGTCAAAGCGCAGGGCGACAATCTGCGCTACGCCTACGCCCAAAACGACCCGCTGACGAGCCTGGCCACCATCTCGAACAACTTCGAGACGCTGACCACAGGCTGCGATCAAGTCCGCCAAAACCTGTATTACCTGACCGTCCGCGAGCGCATCGCGCAGTCGCAGGCGCTCTCGGACCCTGAGATGTACCAAACCGGCCTTCTGATCCTCGGGCAAATTCAGCAGCTCCAGCTCACCCTCAACACCCTCTACCTCGACATGACCAGCGTTCGAAATACCGTCCATGAAAACGCCTGGGCCAACGACAAGGGGTTCAGCCATAAAACCGAGGAGTTGATGCGCAGCGTGGTGAGGGTGCAGGACGCCGTCTTCTCGATCTACAACGCGGGCTACGAGCTGTCCATGCGATGCCGCTAGGATCGCTCGCGCTGAGCCTGAGCGCTGCGGCGGCCGTCGCGGCGGCCCCGGCCCCCGCGTCCGTTTCCCTGCGCAGCGCCGACGGCTGGACTCTCGAGGCGACCTATCGTCCCGCCCGTCCGGGACGCCCGACGCTGATTTTGGCTCACGGCGTGGGCAGCGCCCGCGCCGAGTGGTCGCGCTTGGCCGAGCGTCTGGCGCTTAAAGGGGTGGGAACTCTCGCCGTCGACCTGCGCGGCCATGGCGGCAGCCTCAACGGCCCCTGGGGACGCGCGGACTTCACGAGTTTCGACGCCCGCTCCGAGTGGCCCCGCGCCGAGGCGGATGTGCGGGCGGCCGCCTCGTGGCTTGAGTTGCGCGGCGTACCCCGAGAGAGCATCGCCTTCGGCGGCGCCTCGATCGGAGCCAATCTCGCCGCGGCCGTCGCGGCGGACGCCTCGCGCGCGCCGTTTCTGTTGCTTCTCTCGCCCGGAACGGACTATCGGGGAGTGCGCCTTAAGGCCCGCCCCGGACTCGACGCGCTCGCGGTCGCCTCGATGCAGGACGCATACGCGTTCTCCGCCGTCGACGAACTCCGGCGCCGCGGCCTGGCGACCGTCTTGACCGCGCCCGCGGGGCACGGCGTGCAGGTTTTCGACGATCCCGCGACCCTGGAGGCCGTCGTTTCCTGGGTTGCGCGCCTAAGGAGACGGACACCGCCATGAACGACCAGAAACTTGACGTGATGGGAGAGGAGTACCTGGACTTGCCGGAAGATCATCCGGACGTCCGATCGCGCCTGACGCCGCAGCAGCATGAGCGGCGCTGGTATAAAAACGTCTACAAGGGCGACGACATGCCCCAGCTGAGCGTTCGCGCGGTCCTCATGGGGTCCTGCCTGGGAGGCTTCATGGCCCTTTCCAATCTCTACGTCGGCCTCAAGACCGGCTGGGGACTAGGCGTGGCAATCACGGCCTGCATCCTCTCCTTCGCCATCCACAAAACCATGATGGCCGCCTTCCCGCGCTGGTTTTCGACCGAGATGTCCATCCTGGAAAACAATTGCATGCAGTCCACCGCTTCGTCGGCCGGCTACTCCACCGGCGGGACCATGGTGTCGGCCATCGCGGCCTATCTCATCGTCACCGGCCACCACATGCCCTGGCCGACGCTGGCCGTTTGGACCTTTTGTCTGGCCGCGCTCGGCGTGTTCATGGCCGTCCCCATGAAACGCCAGATGATCAACGTCGAAAAACTGAAATTTCCCAGCGGCATCGCCGCGGCCGAAACGCTCAAAAGCCTTCACTCCAAAGGCGCCGAGGCCGACATGAAAGCCAAATCCCTCGGAGTCGCCGCCGCGCTCGGAGGAATCGTCGCCTGGCTGCGGGACGCGGGAAAGCCCTTCGCCATCCCCGGCATGTTGAACGTCCCCGGCACCATCGGCGGTCTGCCTTTGGCCAAATACACCCTCTCCTTCGAGATGAGCAGCATCCTAATGGCCGCGGGCGCCATCATGGGCTGGAAAATCGCCTGGTCCCTGCTTTTGGGGGCCTTCATCAACTACGCTTTATTAGCCCCTTGGATGGTCCGCCTCGGAGCCATCGACGGCTCGCACCTCGGCTACCGCGCCATCGTCCAATGGAGCACCTGGACGGGCGCCTCCATGATGGTGACGTCGGGTCTATTCATGTTCGCGCTGCAATGGCGCACCATGCTGCGCGCCTTCAGCGGCTTGTCCACGCTATTTGCCGGGCGCGCTCCCTCGAAAACCGAGGATCGCCTTGCCGCCATCGAAGTCCCCACCTCCTGGTTCCTAGGAGGAACCCTTCTGTCGGGATTGGGCTGCATCGGCGTGCTGTACTTCGCCTTCGACACGCGCTGGTGGATGGGGGTCATCGCCGTCCTGATGACTTTCTTTTTGGCCATCGTGGCCTGCCGCGTGACCGGCGAGTGCGACACGACGCCCATCGGCGCCATGGGAAAGATCACACAGCTCGCCTTCGGCTTCCTGGCCCCGGCCAACATCGCCACCAACCTCATGACGGCCAGCGTCACCGCCGGCGCCGCCGCGGCCTCCGCCGACCTGCTCACCGACCTTAAAAGCGGCTATTTGCTCGGCGCCAACCCGCGCAAGCAGTTCATCGCGCAGTTCTTGGGAATTTTCGCCGGAACCCTGGTCGTCGTTCCCGCCTTCTACCTGCTTGTTCCCAACGCGGCGGCGTTGGGAACCGACCAGTGGCCCGCTCCCTCCGCGCAAGTCTGGGCGGCCGTGGCCAAACTCCTCTCCAAGGGCCTGCACGCCCTGCACCCGACGGCCCGCCTCGGCTTGCTGTGCGGCGGCCTACTCGGCCTGATCATCCCCCTGCTGGAAAAAGCGTTCCCAAAACAGCAGAAGTATATTCCCTCGGCCACGGGACTGGGACTGTCCATGGTCATCCCCTTTTTCAACTCCCTGTCCATGTTCCTGGGCGCCCTGATCGCCCTGATCTTGGAGAAGAAAAAGCCCCTTCTCGCCGAGCGCTACATCATCACCGTAAGCTCGGGTCTTATCGCGGGGGAATCGCTCGTCGGCGTGGCCGTGGCGCTGCTGTCGGCTTTTGGCCTTATCTCTCCTCCCTAACGGCTTACTTTTTTAAGTCGGCCAACGCGGCGCCGAAGTTGATATGGAACGGCCGGCCCTCCATGACCAGGGCGGGCACCGACTTGACTCCCGCCTTCTCGGCTTCGACGATGCGCGCCTTGGCCTGCCCGAGGTGCACCACCTCGACCTGATAGGCCGACGAGTCTAAAGCCGGAAGAAACTCATTCTGAGCGTTGAGACACACGGGACATCCGGCGTGATAAAACACCGCTTTCTTCATATTAAGTCCTCCTATAAATACCGACCAGTCGGTTTTATTTGAACCATAAAAAAATCATCCCTTCAAAGCCAGGGTCAACTCCGTCTTGAAACGGTCGGCGGCGCGTCGTACGATCCCACCGTCCCCGCTCGCCTTGGACATCATGACGGCTCCCTCGATGACCGCGATGAACTGCTCCGCCGATTGAATCGGAGACAAAGAGGCCCGTGGCGCATGCCTTTCCTTCGCCAGCGCGATCTCATGGCTCAGTTGCTCCGTCCACTCCGCGAACCCCCGTTCGCAGGCCTTTCGGATGGGGGGCACCGTGCTCAACTCCAGGGCGAAGCTGCCGAGCAAACACCCTTTCAGCAGCGTTCCGCTATCGGCGGCCGCGGCCAGGGAGTCGGCGTATCGGAAGAGCCTGACGAGGGGATCGGCGTCGGCGCCGAACATCTTCGCGTGATCGGTCTTTCGTCGAGCCGCCCAGCGCTCGATCAAGACCCGTCCCAAATCCTCCTTGCTCTCGAAGTGGTGGAAGAAGGCGCCCTTGGTCAATTTTGCGTTCGCGCACACGTCGTCGATCGCGGTTGCCGCGAAGCCGCGGCCGAGCATCAAGGCTGAAGCCGAAGCGAGCAGGTGCTCGCGAGTCGGTGAATCCAGATCGGTGTCATTCATACCAAGCGGTATGATTATAGATCGATCGACGGACTCTGTCAAGGCCTTCGTTATAAACAGAGACGCCGTTCTTACCTAGTTGGTGCACACCTCGACGCGCGTCAGGCCGCGTTTTCCGACGGCCACACCCGCGCTGATCAGGCTTTGGTTGTCCTTCCTGGCATTGTTCGCGCGCCTAAACGCCCAGGACTTGAGGTCGTACTTGTTGCATCCCGGTTTGGTTTTCAATATCTCCTCGTAGACCGCGTCGGCGCCGGCGCTGCCCGGGGCGGTCCCGGAGGGCAGGGGAAGCTGAGTGCCGTTTTCAAAGCTGCGCACATCGATGTTTTCATTGGATGTGAACCACCCCGGGGTCACATAAACGAACTGGAAGGCGACTTCCAGCGTTTCGCCCTGGTAGTAGCCGGCCCATTTGTCGTGGACGCGAAGCTTCAGCGTCCCGGCGGATTTATCCTGGATCAGCTCGACTGATACTCCGTTCTCGTCGGGGTTTGTGCGCAATTTCGAGCCCGCCCGGAACACCACGGTGTCTCCGTTGGCGAAGGGGCCGGAATACTGGTAGGAAGGATTCTGGACGGAGGCGAAGAGACGCCGGCCGTCGAACTCACCCACGACGGTTTCCCTTTCCCAGGGCATCAGGCTTTGGCCCTGCATCTCGAAGCGAACGTACAGATTGCGCACAATGGCATCTCCGTATTGCTCGGACCGCTTGCAAGCCACTCGGTAATGAGAGAATCTCCCGTTGTCCCACCGACCTTCGAAGCTGTTCCAGCTGAGGCGCTCGTAAACGCCTTGGTAATAACACTGCTTGACCTCGTTGATTTCCCGGCTGCGCAGGCTCATGGAAACGGCGTCCGTGCCGGCGCGGCGGTAGGTGGAATTGGAATCCGTCGAATATCTCCTGAAGTGGGAAAACTGCCTGGGATACTCATACCAGCGGCTGACGTAGCGCCCCGTGGACTCGTCGAACGTGTTCGTCTCCCAGCCGGCGGGAAGGTCGGACCAAAACGGCACCGTGCCCCAGTCAACGGTGTTCCAATAATTGGGCGCAGGCGCCGAGGGAACGATCAGCGGGGTCGGGCGAGAAGGCGGCGCCGACGACGGCGGCGGCGCGTCGTTGCCCCCCCCAGGGCCTGAGTGGCCGGGAGGCTGTGACCCGGGCGGATGGCTCCCTGCCGGAGGCTTGGATCCCGGAGGCGCAGAGCCCGGGGGGTTGCCGACCAAGACGACCAAGCCATTATGGTCGGCGGACTGGTCGAAATTGAAGTCGGGCCTCACGCCCTTCAGGATCGGGCCGTACATGGTCTCGACAAATTGCGCGGAACTCTCGTAAGACCCGCCCCGCGACGCTTGAACATCCGAGAGAACCACTGGGAAATCCTCGAAACGGCCCTGAGGGAAAATCGCCTTGCGCAACGTTTCGAACGCAGAGGGGGACACCGCCTCGACACTCAAGTTCCCGGCGCGCGGGCGGCACGTCAAGGCCTTGGCATCCGCCAGAACGCGCCCGGCCTGGACTTTGAGGCCGGCACAGGCGTCTTCAGCCGTGGTTTTGGCCTCGGCGCCCGAAACAAGCGCCGCCAGCAAGACCGTCGCCGATAAAATTCCCCTGTTCATCGATTCACGCCTCCTTTACTTGTTGCCGCGGCCGGAAAACCAGTTCAGCACGTAACCCAGCAGATTGCTCGCGCTATGATTGTCTCCCTGTCCGTCGACTCCATACACGCGCTGCGACGCCGCTTCATACTCCCGAGATCCCAAACGCGACACCTGGGCGGGGATCGGCTTTTCATGAAGCGCCGTTCCCGGCCGCCAATAAAGCCGGGTCATGCGCTCGTAGAGCGAATACTGATAGTCCGGATTCGACGAGGTCTCCTTGGAGATGACATCGCGCAGCCAGATGAAGAATCGGCTGTCGATAAAGCCCACGGTCTGGCTGGTCACCGCCTTGAGAAGATTCTCATACCAGGACCAAACGAGGTATGTGCCTTGATTGAGATGATTGTGGTCCAGGTTCGTCGACCAAGACGTAGAGTCGCCCCTGGTCGCTTCGGCGAAAACCATCGCCAAATGGGCGTATTGAACGGCGAGCTGCTCGACGGACGCCGGAACGACGGAGTAGAAGTCGTGGAAATGGATCATCTCGCGGCCGATCACGGCGAGGATGAAGGCCCATGAGCCGTTATCGATCGTGTCCGGCGTCAACGCCACGGTCGGCCGGCGGCTGTTTTTATCGTAAAACGCCGTACCGTGATAGGCCGCGCCGACGTTTCGATCGAGGGCGAATTGGCCGCCCTTGGCGGCGAACGCGTCGATCAAGTCGCGCGCGATGGGGCTGAGCGCCCCGCCGCGCCGCAGGGATTCGTCGATCTTGGCTTGTTCGGCGAAGGTCGGATGACGGTATGAAGGCGTTAAGGCGGCTCCGTCGAACTGCGCCCTCCCGGCCTGTTCAATGCCCTCGGGAGCGGGATCCTGTGTCTCAGGAAGAATTTTCAAAGCCGCCTGGGGGACCGACCCTTTCGGGGACATGAGCGCGGCGGGCGTGGGCGCCGGGATGAGCCCGGGTTTGAACGTCGGCCTCGACAGAGGGGATGCGGCCGGCAACAGCGCCGCAAGCGCCGGGACGACACCGGAAAGCGCGAGCGGAGCGGCGGGCAGTGCCGAGACGGGCGCGGCCATCTTGGGAACGGAGACGAATTGACCGGCGCCGGCAAACGTGGCTCCGGTCGCGACGACGACAAGAAGAAGCGGGTGAAGTCGAATCATGCGCACCTCGAATGATGGATGGTCTCGGGCGGCACTCTACGAATTCGAGGTGTCCTCGTTATAGGCCTAAAGGTCCTACAGAAAAAGTCTCAATAGACCCACGTGGGAATGGGCATCACTGTTACAAAACCAGCTCGGTCCTTTGTTAGACTTGTCGGCGTGACCGATCCCGGCCGTTTGTTCATGTTCGGCGTTTACGGAACCAAACCGGAGCGCCGGACGATCGACCTCTTTAAGTCCACGGGGGCCAGCGGAGTCCTGCTTCTTGCGCGCAACATCGTCAGCCCGCCGCAAACGCGGGCTTTTATCCAAGAACTCGAGCAGCGCCTCGGCCGACCCTTGCTCGTCGCCATCGACCATGAGGGCGGCTGGGTGCTGCGCTTTCAATCCGGAGTCACGGCCTTCCCGGGCAACGCCGCGCTGGGACGCGCGGGCGACCCTAAGCTCGCCTACGCGGTGGGCCGGCACATGGCCGCGGAGCTCTCGGCGCTGGGCGTGCGCATGAATTTGGCTCCGGTCGTCGACGTGGCCGTTCGGTCCTACAACCCGGGCATCGGCATCCGCTCCTTCGGCGCGAACGCCCAGACCGCGGGGTTGCTCGGCGCGGCCTTCATTCGCGGCCTCCAGGACCACGGGGTTTCGGCCTGCGCGAAGCACTTCCCCGGCAAGGGCGCGGCGACCGTCGACGCGCACTTGACGCTGCCGACCATCAACCTGTCGCGCGCGGCCGTCGACCGCGTCCACCTCGCCCCTTTTCGCGCCGCCTGCGCGGCGGGCGTGGACGCGGTCATGACCTCGCATGTCCGCTTCCCCCGACTTGACGCGGTCCCGGCGACCTTCTCGACGAAAATCGTCCGCGATATTCTGCGAAAACAGCTAGGATACGAGGGCGTGATCATCAGCGACGACTTGTGCATGGGAGCGATCAGCACGCGTTGGCCCCCCGCGCAGGCGGCGCTCAAATGCCTCGAGGCGGGTCACGACCTATTGATGATTGCCCACGATCTCCAGGCGATGAGCGACGCGGCGGACATCCTGCGCCAAGCGGGCTTGGGCGACGCCGCAACAGCCGCCGCCCAAGCCCGCATCGAGCGCCTGCTGCGTCCCCGAAAAAAATCGCCTCCCGCTTTCCGTCGGGCGGCCGCGCTTTCGCGCCGCATCGCCGAACGCGCGATCCGCGTTTCCCGGCGCGGCGCGCTTAAAATTCCCCTGCCGGCGGCCGAAACGCTGATCCTTGTTCCCGACTTCCGAGAGGTCAAGGAGCGCTTCACCTTCGAAGGCGGGCCCGGAGGGCCCGAGGCGCTGGTCAGGCGCTTGGCTCCGGGCGCCCGAATCGTCCGTACGCCAATCGAAATGACCGGGTCCAGCCGCCTGCCTGAACAGATCTCGAAAGCCGATCGAATCCTATGTCTTTGTTTCGAAGCCCGCCGGTTCGGCGGCCAGGCCGCGGTGCTTAAGCTCCTTTCCAAACTCGCGCCGGCCAAAACCGTCGCCGTTCTCATCCGCTCGTCTTGGGACGAAGATCTCTGTCCCAAGGACATGACGCTCGTCGACAGCGCCGGCTACCGCCATGCCAGCATCGAAGCCGCGCTGTCTCTTATACTGGAGAAACCTTCATGACCATCCCCCTGGGCCTTGTGGCGGCCTTGACGCTCGCCGCCGCGTCGGCGGCCGACCTTCCAACGACAAGCGGTTCGACCCCGCCCGCCGAACCGGTCGCCGCCCTCACGGTCTCTCTTTTAAAAGACCGCTTCACGGAGGCGGTCGACATCGACGCAAAAAACAAAATCCTCGTCCAAATCGCGAAGACCTCTCCCACCACCAGCCAGGACGTGAGCGCCCTCTTCGACCTGTTCTCGCGCTTCCCGGATAACGCCGTGCGCAAGGCGGTCATGGACTCATTAGCCCTGATTCCCCCGGACAGCCCGCAGATCGAGCCGTTGTTCATCACCTATCTTAAGGAACCCGAGCAAGAATCGCAGCTCTTCGGCATCAACGGCGCCTTCCGCGTTCGCTCGCGCCAGGCCTTGCCGCTGATCCGCGCCATCGCCAATCGTAAGTTCGCCGCCCCCAACGCGACCGAAACGACGGTCCTGTCCGAACGCAACGCCTGGTGGACTCAATTCGAGGCTCTTTCGGTCCTGGCCCAATGGGAAGGGGATAAGGCTCTTTCTTTGCTGCGGAAAAAAAGTCTGGAAAGCCCGGCCATAGGAAGGCTTCTCGGGCGCTTTTACTGGAAACAGACTCTGCCCCAGTTGAAGGAATGGAGCCTATCCTCCAATCAAAATTCCCGGGAACGAGCCGTCAACGCGGCGAGCGCCTCGATCGAGCCGGCCGACGCCCGCGCCACGCGCGAGGAGATGCTCGCGATCATGCGCGATTCCAAAGTCGATCGCGATGTGCGCCACCAACTTGCGCTCAAAGTCGGACTTTCCTCGACCGACGAAGAGATCGAGGCCTTGCTTGGCGAACACGACGCCGTCAAGAACGACTCGGATCGCCTTTTCTGGGCCGCGGCCCTTTTCATTTCTCGAAATCCCAAAATCGCCCCTTTGCTCGTGCGCTACGCTCGTAACACGAGCGATGACGCCCTGCGCCTGGGTGCGACCTCCCAACTGGAGGATATGTTCGGGCCGGCGGAGGCCTCCCGCATGATCGAAGGGGATAAAAAGAAGTAAAATCCTCGGGTGATGAATGGCCTGTTTTGGTGGGCCGCCGCGCTGTGCCTCGCGCTCCTGGCGGCGCTCGCCGCGACCCTCAAACGCCTGTATTCTCTGGAGGCCTCGGCCGCGGAGACGACTCGGGCCCCACTGCGCGCGCCTGAAGGCTGGAGCAAGCTCAACGAGCTGTTGACCATGCTCCTCGCTCTTCAAGAAAGCGGGGTCTCCCATTCGGGGACGATCTCGCGCGAGGAGTTCGGGCGCGCCGTGCTCGATTGCGCCTGCCAACTCATGAAGTGCGACCGCGGCTCCCTCATGAATTGGGACGAGAAGGCGGGCTGTCTTAAGATCGTCGCCGCGCGCAGCATGCTTGCGGAGGCGACGCAGAAGCTTTTTCTTCGCTCCGGGGAAGGCGTGGCGGGCAGAGCGTTCGCCTCGTCGGCGCCGATCTTCATCGCCGACCCCGCCAAGGACCCCCGCTATCTCTCTCCGGCCGCCGGCGATGTGGAGCCCTTTGTTTCCATTCCTCTCTTGGTCAAGGGAAAGCCTATCGGGGTGCTCAACCTTCACGCCCAGGAAGGCGCCGAGCCGTTCAACGACTACAACGTTAAGTTTCTCAGCATCCTCGCCGGCGAGGCCGCGGTCATGCTGCACAACATGGACATGTTCGACAATCTCCAGATTTTCTACCTGGAAATGGTCCAAACCTTGGCCCGCGCCGTCGATTCCAAGGACGCTTACACCCAAGAACACTCCGACCGCGCTCGGGTCAAGGCCCGGCGCGTCGCCCAGGAAATGGAGCTGCCCGATCCGATGGTGCGGCACGTCGAATACGCGGCCCTCCTTCACGACATCGGGAAAATAGGGATCGACGAGGCGATTCTCCTGAAACCCGGGAAGCTGACGCCCGAGGAATACGAGGAAATGAAGAAGCATCCGATCATCGGCCACCAAATCCTCGCGCCCGTCAAGTATCTCGGCCCCGTCGCGCAGATGGTCCTCTATCATCAAGAATGGTACGACGGCCGCGGCTACCCGGAAGGGCTCAAAGGCGAGGAAATCCCTCTGGGAGCGCGCATCGTCGCCGTGTTGGACGCCTGGGATGCCATGACCTCCGACCGCCCCTACCGAAAGGCTCTCGGCCGAGACGTCGCCATCAGCGAACTCAAGAAAGGCTCCGGAACTCAGTTTGATCCCAAGGTCGTGGAAACCTTCATGAGGCTGGAACAGGGCGGCTGGACGTCCGACAACGGCGGCCCAACGCATTGATGCTTTACGTGGTCCCCACGCCTTTGGGCAATCTCGAAGACATGACCTCCCGGGCGCTGCGCACGCTCAAGGAATCTGCGGTCGTGTTCTGCGAGGACACCCGGCGCACCCGCAACCTCATGAGCCATTTCGCAATCCCGACCCCGCTCGAGCGCTACAACGAAAACGACGCTCGCTGCATCGACAGGCTCCTGGAGCGCCTGCGCAGAGGCCAGTCGGTCAGCCTCGTCTCCGACGGCGGCTTGCCCGGAGTCTCCGACCCGGGACGCCGCGTCGTCGCGGCCGCCCGACGCGAGGGCCTGCCAGTGACCGCCCTGCCGGGTCCCTGCGCGCTGACGGCCGCCGTCGCGGGTTCGGGCCTTCCCGGAGACAGCTTTCTCTTCCTCGGCTTCCTGCAAAGAACCTCCTCGAAGCGCCGCCGCGCGCTGGAGGATGCCAAGCCGCTGGGCCAGACTCTCGTTGTCTATGAATCGCCGTTTCGGGTCCTCGATTTATTGAAGGACGCGCAAGACGTATTCGGCGATCAGGCTCAAATCGTCATTGTTCGAGAACTTTCCAAGGTCCACGAGGAATGGCTGCGAGGAACGCTCGTCTCGGTCAGGACTGAGCTCGCCGCGCGCGATAAAATCCTTGGGGAATTCGTTGTTCTTATTCACCCCCAACCGGAGCCCCCCCATGCCTGACATCATCGAGCTCGACTCCAGCGGGACTCTGCGCGAGGCTGACGCCCAAAAAGCCGCCGCCGCCGGCAAGTCCTGCCGCGTTGTCGCCTTCCCGACCGAATCCTCCTACGCGATCGGATCGACGGGCCTCATCAAGGCGGCGACCCGCCGCATCCTGCAAATCAAGGAGCGCTCGACGCTCAAGCCCCTGGCCGTTCTCGTCGACTCGACCGTCGCGGCCAAGACATGGGTCGAGTGGACTCCCTTGGCCCAGGCGCTGGCGACCCGTTTCTGGCCCGGCCCCCTTCTCCTGCTGCTCAAGCCCACCGCCCAGGGACGGCTTCTCACGTTCCCTGAATATCCCGTCGTCGCCATACGAGTGCCCGACCATCCCGCGGCCCGGGCCATGATAAAGGCGTCCGGGATTCCCTGGGTCTACAGCAGCGCCAATAAGTCGGGCCAATCGGCGCACAACGACGCGGGCGCCGTCGAGGCCGAGCTCGGCGCCGAGCTCGATCTCGTCATCCGCGGCAAGGCCGACGCCGGGGAACCCACCGTGGTCGACGCGACCGGTGAAAAACCCCGCGTTCTCAAAGTGGGCCTTTTGTCCGCGGAGCTTATCGCTCAACATGGAGGTTCACATGCCGCAAACCCTCGCTGAACAGGATCCCGAGATTTTTGCCGCGATCGCCCGCGAAGCGAGGCGGCAATCCGACAACCTCGAGCTCATCGCCTCCGAGAACTACGCCTCCGAGGCCGCGCTCGAGGCTCAAGGCTCGATACTCACCAACAAATACGCCGAAGGCTACCCCGGCAAGCGCTACTACGGGGGCTGCGAGTTCGTCGACCAGGTCGAAACGCTCGCCATCGAGCGGGCCAAGGCTCTTTTCGGCGGGGAGCACGCCAATGTTCAACCTCATTCCGGGTCGCAGGCCAATATGGCCATGTACCTGACGATCCTCAAGCCGGGAGACGGCGTCATGGGGCTCAATCTCGCCCACGGGGGACACCTCTCCCATGGACATCCTATGAATTTTTCCGGAAAAACCTACAAAATCATCCCCATCGACGTGAAAAAAGACGACGAGCTCATCGACTACGACAAGGCCGAAAAAGACGCTCATGAGCACAAGCCGCGGCTCATCTTCATGGGCGCGTCGAATTACTCTCGGATCATCGACTGGGCTCGTCTGAAACGGCTGGCCGATGACATCGGGGCGTATTTTGCGGCCGATATCGCCCATTACGCGGGCCTGATCGCCGCCGGAATCTATCCCTCGCCGGTGGCGATGGCCGACTTCACGACGACGACAACCCACAAAACCCTGCGGGGCCCGCGCGGCGGTCTGGTTCTGTGCCGCAGCCAGCACGCCGCCGCTCTGGATAAAACCGTGTTTCCCGGCGAACAAGGCGGACCCTTGATGCACGTGATCGCCGCCAAAGCCGTGTGCTTTGGCGAAGCGCTTAAGCCCGAATTCAAATCCTATCAGCAAAAAACACTGGCCAACGCACGGCGCCTGGCGAAATGCCTGCAGGAGCGCGGCTTGCGCATCGTCGCCGCGGGCACGGACTGCCATCTTTTCTCCGTCGACCTGCGCCCAAAAAATGTCACTGGAAAGCAGGCCGAGGAAGCTCTCGATAAAGCCGGCATCACGGTCAACAAGAACGCGATACCCTACGATCCCCAAAAGCCTTTCATAGCCTCGGGCGTGCGCATCGGCACGCCTGCGGTCACGACCCGCGGCATGGGCGAAAAAGAAATGGAGGAAATCGCCGCCCTCATCGACGAGGCGTTGGAGCGCCGCGACGACGACGCGGGTCTTAAACGCGTCAAGGGCGGGGTCGCCTCGCTGTGCCGCCGCTTTCCCATCTATCCGGATATCATCAGGAACTTGCCTGCAGGGGCCCGATGACGAGGCCTCCCAAAAAATGATCGCTCAAATTCTTCTCGCCGACGATAACCCCGACATCACCCAACTTCTAGCGGATTTTTTGGAGGGCCGCGGCCACCGCATCATCGTGGTCAACGACGGCTTCCAGCTCGCCCAGAAAGCCGCCGAGCATATCCCGCACCTCATCATCACCGACATACAAATGCCCGGCGCCTACGGCTCCTCCGCTTATCAAGTTCTGCAAAAAGATCCCCGAACCAAGGGCATTCCCGTGATTTTTATTTCCGCGCATTCCGCGGCCAAGCTCACGCCGATTCTTCCCAAGGACCCAAAGACGCGCTTTCTGCAAAAACCGCTGAGTCTCGACGCCCTCGAATCGACTATCAAGGAGCTGCTGCCCCTGGGAGGCTACTGCCCGTGAAGACGTTAAAAAAAGGCCCGCGCGCAAAGGTCGGCATCATCGGAGGCAGCGGGCTGTACGCGTCCGACGCCATTAAAAACATCCGTGAACTGCGTCTTAAAACTCCGTTCGGAGCCCATTCGGGTCCGATCACCTTGGGCGAGCTCGACGGCGTCGCCTGCGCGTTCCTGCCCAGACACGGACGCGGCCATGTTCTGACTCCGACGGAAATCAACCAGCGGGCCAACATGTGGGCTTTGAAATCGCTCGGCGTCGAGCGGGTTCTCGCCTTCAGCGCGGTCGGCTCCCTCAGGGAAGAACTATCCCCCCGCATGTTTGTCTTTCCCGACCAGCTCGTGGACCGCACCAAGGATCGGATTCAAACGTTCTTCGGCAACGGCCTGGTCGCCCACGTCGCCTTCAACCCTCCGTTCGCGCCCGGGCAAAACGAAATCGTTTTTCAAGCCGCCCGCGAACTCGGGATCCCCTCCGTCAAAGGCGGGATCTACTGCTGTATGGAGGGGCCCGCCTTTTCCACGAAAGCCGAGAGTTTGGAGCACCGCTCGGCGGGTTGGTCGCTCATCGGCATGACCGCCGCCACCGAGGCGAAACTCGCCCGCGAAGCCGAACTCGTCTACTCTCAAGTCGCCATGGTCACCGACTACGATTGCTGGAAGGAAGGCGAGGAGGTCAATACGGAGTTGGTCGTGCAAAACCTCCATGCCAATTCGTCAAACGCCCAACGCCTGATGCGTCTGGCGGTTCCCCGCATCGCCAAGGCGCCCCTCGAACCGGCCTTTTCCCAGGCCCTGCGCGGGGCCCTGTTCACCTCCCCGGAGGCCCGCAACAAGGCGACGGTAAAAAAACTAAGGCTCCTCATAAGCAAATATGTCTAACTTCCCAACGGAACCCACGAGCTCAGGACAGGAGGAAATCACCATGGACTCACTGCAACTCATCGTCGATTGGATGAAAAATACCGATCTCGCCGAGCTCTCCTACAAAAAAAACGGAATCGGATTTTCCTTGAACACGGCGACCCGCGAGGGCGACGCCGGACTGAGCGCCAGCACCCTGCCTCCGGGACGCTTCACCTCGGTCGCCGCGGAGTCCGTCGGAATCTTCCAGTGGAGCGAACCGGGAAAGCCGCGCAAGGCGGATGAAGGCGCGATCATATCCGAAGGCGACGTCCTCGGCGTGATCGTCACCGGCTCCGGCGCGGCCAAGCCGCTTCTCTCCCCGCGCGCCGGACGCGTGTCCAATCTCTTTGTCGACGCCGGTGCCGCCGTCGAATTCGGTCAGCCGATCCTCCTGATCGAGACCCTCTGAGATGACCAAGCCCGCGGCCGTCGTCTGCACAAAGTGCGGCGGCGGCTCCGCCGCGCCTACGCCGCAATGCTCCTCATGCGGAGCCAGCAACATCCTAGTCTGTGGCGAATGTGGATTTCAAAACTCTCTCTCAAAAAAATACTGCGACAAATGCGGGACCCCATCTTTTCTGACCCCGAGCGGGTTGCCGGCCCCCTTTTCCTCGTCCCCCGACGAACCGGACTCCTTCGACAACGCGGTGATCTCTGGAGATCCCTGGTCCAAACAGGAGCCAACGCCGGAGGTCATCGAACCGCCCCCCCCGCCACCGAACACTCGTCTTCGGCTGATGATAAAAACGGCGCTCTCGACCCTGGGCGCCATTCTTTCACTGCTCACGTTCTGGTACTGGACCGAATATCGCCAACCTTCGGTCCAAGTCAAAAAAACAGCCACCCACTATCTCGAGTCCCTGCGGACGGGAAACTGGGAATCCGCCTACCAGCTATTTACCGACACGGCCAAAAAAAACTGCTCCCTCAAGGAATTCATCGCCTCGCGCGACGATGTCGCTTGGACATGGTCGAACCTGGAAATAATTTACTCCGACTCGTCCGCCATAGTTTTATCCTACGATCTCGGCGTCAAAGGCTCTCCCCCGCGCCCCGACTACCTTCTTTTCGTTTGGGAAAAATACCGGTGGCTGCGCCCGTTTAACTCCGTTTTGGTACGCAAGGCCGAGCAGGCCTTCGCCGCGGGGAATTCCGAATTGGCTCTCGACTTGACGAAAGCGGCGGCGGCCGTCGATCCGCGCGACGTCCTGGCGCGCGGACGCTTGTGCGAGGCGGCCTATCTGCGCAGAGATTCCAAAGATGCTGTCGTGCAATGCGAGGCCGCCGTCGAATTGTCGCGTCTCTATCCCTTCAAACTTCCTTCGGAAAATCGCTACCGAATCCACGGGATTCTCGTCGACACCTATAAGAATACCCTCAAGACACCCGACAAGGCTCTGGAGCACTACTCTCAAATATTAGCCTTCCCCAACGCGCCTTCATCCGATCAATGCCAGATCCTTCTCGGACGGGCCGAAACCTATATCGCGATCAGCCGCCCCGGCGAGGCGTTGGCCGACATCAAGCGCGCGACTCGTCTCTGCGATCTTCCGGACGCTCTTTCCCGCATCGAAGATATGCGCCGATTGCTTAACGCCCCTCCGGATGAGTGATGGAGAGTTCATGTTTAAAAAAATCCTGATCGCCAATCGTTCCGAAATCGCCGTTCGCGTCATCAGGGCCTGCGCCGAAATGGGAATCCGCTCCGTCGCGGTCTATTCGCAAGCGGACCGGGAATCGCGGCATGTGGCGATGGCCGATGAGGCCGTCTGCATAGGCCCGGCGCCCTCGAGGTTATCGTATTTGGACCAGGACGCGGTGCTTTCGGCCGCGAAAATAACCGGGGCCGACGCCATTCATCCCGGATACGGCTTTCTCTCGGAAAACGCCGACTTTTCCGAATTATGCGCCGCGCGGGGCTTCGTTTTTATCGGTCCGCCCCCGGCCGCAAGCCGCAAATTGGGCTTTAAGAGCGCGGGCAAGGCCGTCGCCTTGGCGGCGAACGTCCCTGTCGTTCCCGGAACGGCGGGAGACATCACCGGGGACGTCTCCAAGGAAGTCGCCGCCATCGGCTACCCAGTCCTGATCAAGGCCTCCTCCGGCGGAGGAGGCAAAGGCATGCGCATCGTGCGCGAGAGCGGCGATCTCGCAGCCCAACTCGCGGCGGCCGCCACCGAAGCCAAGGCCGCCTTCGGAGACGGTTCGGTCTTCATCGAAAAACTGCTCGAGCGCCCCCGCCACGTGGAAATCCAAATTGCCGCCGACCAGCACGGAAACGTGGTCGCTTTCCCGGAGCGCGACTGCACCGTTCAGCGGCGGCATCAAAAACTCGTGGAAGAGTCCCCGTCCCCCGCGCTGACGCCGGAGATTCGCCGCCAGATGCAGGAGGCCGCCGTGCGCTTGGCCAAAGCCGCGAATTATTCCAACGTCGGAACGGTCGAATTCCTCTTCCAGGACGGCAAGTTCTATTTCATCGAGGTCAACGCCCGCCTTCAGGTGGAGCATCCGGTCACCGAGGCCGTCGCCGGAGTGGATTTGATGGAACTCATGATCCGAATCGCCGCTGGAGAAAAGCTCCCTTTCAGCCAGGAGCGCGCCTCGGAGATCCGTTGTCACGCCATCGAGCATCGCATCAACGCCGAGGACCCGGGCAACAATTTCATGCCCTGTCCAGGCCGAATCGACAGTCTGGAGCTCCCCGGCGGCGCAGGAGTGCGCGTCGATACGCATGCCTACTCCGGATACACGATTCCAAGCCATTACGACAGCCTGATCGCCAAACTCATCATCTCCGCCGAAAACCGTCCGACGGCGCTGCGCCGATCCGTGCGCGCCCTGCGGGAGTTCAAGGTCACCGGCGTCAAGACGACGGTCGACATGCACTCAAAAATAGCCTCTCACCCCGTATTCATGAGCGGAGACTTCGACACTCATTTCATCGAAAAGACGGGTCTGCTTGAAAAAAAGGAGCTCTCGCATGTCTGAATTCAAAAAAGGGATCATCTCCAGCCTGAAGGAAAGCGCACGCGTCCTCTCCGCCACGACCAGGCTCGCTCCCGTCATCGAAGCGGCCGCCAGCGACATCCTCAAATCATATCGCAACGGAGGAAAAATCCTGTCTTTCGGCAACGGCGGCTCCTCCTGCGACGCCCAAAACCTGGCCGACGAGCTGACGGGCCGCTACCGCCGCAACCGCCCGCCTTTGGCCGCGATCGCCCTGACGGCCAACCAAGGAGACCTGACCTCGATCGCCAACGATTTCGGCTTCGAGTTCGTCTTTGAAAGGCCGCTGCGCGCGCTCGGACGCCCGGGAGACGTCGCTGTGGCGATCTCGACCTCTGGAAACTCCAAAAACGTGCTCAACGCGGCCGCCGCCGCGCGCGCCATGGGACTGCGCGTGATCGGGCTTACGGGACGAACCGGCGGCAAACTCAAGACGCTTTGCGACCATTGCGTCTGCATACCATCCGATTCGACCGCACGCATTCAAGAAGCGCACATCACGGTGATTCAGATCTGGTGCGGAATCCTCGAAGACGCCCTGTTTCCCGACGCTCCGCTGGCCCACGGATGACACGCTCAACCGACAAGATACTGTCTCTGCGCAAACTCATCACCCTGCGCGAACTTTGGCGCTGGGAAGGCCGGCGCGTCGTCTTGACCAACGGGGTCTTCGATATCCTCCATGCTGGCCACGTGTGCGTTCTTGAAAAAGCGAAATCTTGCGGCGACCTGCTCATCGTCGCCATAAACTCCGACGCCTCCGTGCGCCGCCTCGACAAGGCCCCGGGACGACCCATCAACGCCTGGCGCGACCGGGCCTGCGTTATCGCCGCGCTCGGCTGCGTCGACGCCGTCGTTAAATTCGACGAGGGCACCCCCGAACCCCTGATGTCGCGCCTTAAGCCCGATGTCCAGGTCAAAGGCGGCGACTACACGCCCGCCGACCTGCCCGAGTCAAAACACGCCGGACGGGTCGTGATCGTTCCCCTCAAGAAGGGCTACTCGACGACCGGCCTTATCAAGCGCCTGCAGGGAACACGTTGAGTTGACCATGCTCTTTATCATAATATCGCAAAAGATTCGGCTTCCTTAAAATCGACCCCCACCTCGGAGATGACTATGACGACTGCCGCCGCCAAACAGTTCAAGATCACCTACTCGGCCGTCAACGCCGACATGACCGAATTCCACAAGCAATTCGACGAGGCTCTCAAGTGGGCCAAGTCCGAGATGGGCAAGGACCATCCGCTTTATATCGATTTCCAGGCGGTTCCAGGAGCCGGCGAGCCGTTGGTCGACACGTCTCCCATCAATAACGATTGGATCTTGGGCCGCTTCGCGGCCGCCTCCCTCCAGCAGGTGGGCCAAGCCATTGATTCCGCCAAAAAAGCCCAGAAGGCCTGGGCGCGCGTGCCCTGGCAGGACCGCTTGAAGATTATGCGCAAGGCCGCCGAGGAAATCCGACGCCGGAAGTTCCAGATCGGCGCGGTGATGAGCCTAGAGGTCGGCAAGAGCCGGATGGAGGCCATGGGCGACGCCGAGGAATCCGCCGACCTCATCGACTACTACTGCTCCATCGTCGAGGAGAACAACGGGTACATCAAACCTCTAGGAAAATTGATGCCCAACGAAAAGACCGCCGATGTCCTGCGCCCCTTCGGCGTGTTCGCGTGCATCGCGCCCTTCAACTTTCCGATGGCGCTGTCCACCGGCATGTCTTCGGCGGCTTTGATGGCGGGCAACACCGTCGTCTATAAGCCCGCCCAGGACACTCCGTGGACCGGACTCATGCTCTACGAGGTCTACAAAGCCGCCGGCATCCCGACGGGCGTTTTCCACTACATCACCGGGAAGGGGTCGGTCATCGGAGACGCCTTCTGGACTCACAAGAACGTCGACGGCATCGTTTTCACCGGATCGAAAGAGGTCGGCATGCGCATGGTCAAGGAGTTCTCCAAGGACTGGCCCAAGCCCGCCTTGATGGAGCTCGGCGGCAAAAATCCGGCCATCGTGTGCGAATCCGCCGACCTCGATATGGCGGCTGAAGGCGTCATGAAATCCGCCTTCGGCCTTCAAGGACAGAAGTGCTCGGCCTGCTCGCGCGTCTACGTGGACAAGAAAGTCTACAAAGCCTTCGTCGAGAAGCTTTTGGAGAAGACCAAGGCCATCATCAAGGGCGACCCCACCCAAAAAGACGTGTTCTTCGGCCCGGTCATCAACGCGCGCGCCGTCAAGACCTTCGAAGACGGCGCGGCGAGCGCCGTCAAGGGCGGCAAGATACTGATCGGCGGCAAGGTCATGAAAGACGGACCTTTCGGCAAAGGCACCTATGTGGAGCCCACCATCGCGGAGCTCCCTCTCGACCATGAGCTTTTCAAGCGCGAGCTGTTCGTGCCCTTCCTTTCCATCGCCCCCGTCTCCGGCCTCGACCAAGCCCTCGAAGAGTCCAACAAGGCCGAGTACGGGCTGACGGCCGGAATCTTCACCACGAGAAAGGAGGAGATCGAGCGCTTCTTCGATGAGATCGAGTCCGGGGTGTGCTACGCTAACCGGCGCACCGGCGCGACCACCGGCGCCTGGCCCGGCGTGCAGAGCTTCTGCGGCTGGAAGGGCTCGGGCTCGACAGGCAAAGGCGGCTGCGGGCCCTACTACGTCTCCCAGTTCATGCGCGAGCAAAGCCGGACCGTCATGGAGTGACCGGGGGTTCGGGACGGGTCAGCGAATATTCTCCGGTTTATTGATCCGCCTTCGCGGCGGTCTCGGCGATCAAAGACTTGGCGCCCTCGATGGCCTTCTCGACGTCCCCGGAACGATGCTTCGGGTGGGCGGTCTTGAAGGCTTCCAAGCCCTTGAGCCCTTCCTCTAATTTCCCTTTCGTCACCAGTTCGACGGACGCGGCCAACTCGTCGTCCAACGCCCTCTCCTTTTTCACCTTCGCGCTCTTGGAGTCTCCCTTGAGCGTCGGCTCGTTGGGATCGGCCATGTCTCGCTGACTGGCGCCGCGGACTGCGGCCAGCGAGGTGACGCTTCTCCCCTTTTTCCGCTCCCCCGCGACGGCCGATTGAGACAGGTTGTCTCGCAGATTCTTGAAAAAATCGCCCCAGACGGTTTGAGGCGGGGCGGCCTTCTCCTGGGCGCGGACGGGAAAAGCCGACGAAGCCATCGCGACGGCGACAATGATGATTTTCAACATTCCATTCTCCTCGGCCGTCAACTTCCCTTGAGCAAGCTATCGACGAACGGTTTAAACCCCGGGTTGGACGCGACGGCCTTCTCGCCGCTCTGCGCGGCTTTATCCAGTTTCTTCTGGCGGATGAAGGTCTTGACCAAATTAAGCCATATGACCGAGTCATCCGGTTCTATCTCGGCGGCTTGGAGATAGCGTTTCTCGGCCTCGACATTGTCGCCTTCAAGAAACGCGATATTCCCAATATTGTTGAGGGCCGCGGCGTTTTTCGGGTCGAGCGCGAGGACCTTATTGAACTCCGTCACGGCCGCCTGGCGGTTTCCCCACTGATACTCGACGATGCCCAGTTGCATCTGGGCCTCGAGATCTTTCTCATTTTTCTTGATCTCTCCGTCGTAATGCTTGCGCAGAAATTCGTAGCGATCCTTGGCGAGCACGGCGACCTGCTCCTCATGCTTCTTTTCCAGACCGGACACTTCGGGGATTTTCGGAGCGAAATCGGTGGGCGGCATGGTCACGGGCTCATAAATCCCCCAAGCCGCGTGCAGCCCGTAGAGCCTCGCCCGCCCCTTCTTGGCTTCGGTTTGATACGCATACGCCGCCTTCGACACGGAATCATAGAACGACTTCCCGACGTAGGTCACCTCGACGGGAACCCACATCGTTCCCTCATGCTCGATGAGAAGCTCAGGCGGCATCCCGGCCTCCAGAGCGTCTGGCGCTTCGGTGTCGAACATCATCGTCATGTGTCCGGGATAATCGACGACGGCGACGCGGACATCGCTGTCTTCCAGCATCGACGCGTAAAGAGAGGTCAGGTCCGAGCATTGACCGCTTTTGCTGCGCAGGGTTTCCCGCGGAAACTGGGTGTAATCGATGGGAAAATCGGGATCGTCATGAGCCTGCTCGAAAGGATTGGCGGGATTGGCCGCGAATTTCATGCCGTACTCCGACAGCGCGTTCCAAATCCGCATCGCCTTGATCACGTTTTCGTTGAGGGCCGCCGCTTTTCTGTCCCTGAACTCCAGTGTCGACAACGACCGGACGAAGTCCCTCACCGGAGGATCCTTGCGCGTGATGAAGTTGGCGATTCTCCGGGGGTCCTGCCAGGTGATCGCATTGCGCGAATACAGGCGCAAAGGCTTGGTCAAGGACACGCTTTGCTGCCTGCCGTCTTCAAAATAAGTCAACGCGAACTCGGCCTGGATCGGCGTGTCCTCGGTCACCTCCAGCACTCGGTTGTTCAGGGTCGCGATCAGGGGAACCTCCACGACTTGCTTGGGCTCCAAGCGCTTGATTTCGGTGTCGAAACCGAAGTCCATATAGTCTTTCAGTTTGAAGGTCAGCTTGACGTTTAGAAACGGCATGTTCACGTTATTGGTCAATACGGCCGCGCCCACGGAGTTCTTGAGGTACCACTTGTAATTGGCCGAAAAGATATTGCCCAGGGTGATCGAGGAAATCTCCACCGGGGAGCGATTGAGAATGCCCGCGACGAGCACACCCACGGCATTGCCGAATGGGCCCACGTCCTTGGTCTTGGCTCGCGTAGCCACGCGATAGAAATATGTTTCGAACGGGGTCACCGAAGCGTCCTGAAACGATTCGGTTTTCGGCTCGCCGACCGTCGCCCAGGGACCGCCTGGAGCCGTCGCCCTCGAAACGACATAGCCTCCGGTCCACGGGTCGGACACCGCCTCCCAGGACAAGGACACGATCCCGTCCTTCGTCGTGGTGGAAACCGCGGCGGGAGCCGTCAGCATCGGATGCAAGTCATAACCCACGAGGCGGCCCTTGGCCTGGTCGGCGATCACGAGCCTATCGCTCTGCACTGAAACGGCGATCGGTTCAAGGAGCTCCCGCTCCTGCTTGCCCCCCGCGAAAAAGTCGGCCAACCACTTGCCGTCCTTGGTGTGGACGCTGACTCGGCGCAAGGAGGAATCGAGTGTGTACAGGTAGCTCTGACCGTCGAAAGCGATGGAGACAGGAGACTTGAATTCGCCCGGACCGTCTCCTTCCTTGCCCCACGCGGCGATAAACGCTCCGGACGGCTCGCATTTGAAAACCTTCTTGAGCCCTTTGTCCACGAAATAAACGAATCCGGCATTATCCCAGGCCACGGCGACCGGCTCCTCCAACATGTAGGGACCGACTTTCGGGCCGATTCCGAATAGAAACACCCCGTCCGGGCTGAACGCGTCGATGCGTCGGTTTCCCGTATCGGCCACATACACCACCCCTTCCCCGTTGATGGCCACGCCGTTGGGCCTGCTCATGCGGCCCTCGCGTCGCTTGCTGTCGAACAGGCCCTGAGCTTGCCCGACATTCGACTTCCATGTCCCCTGCAGGCTGAAAAGCTGCAGCCGATGGTTGGGGGTGTCGGCAACGAACAAACCTTCGAATGTCTTGGCTTGGACGGCGGCCATTCCGCCAACGCCGCGTGTCTCCTCGCCGCCCTTGCCCTTCGAGGTCCCGAAACGGGATTTCTCCTTGCCCGCTTCGTCGATGACGACGAACTGATTCTCTTTTGGAAGCCAGGCGTAGAGCAAGTCGCCGAACGGCGCCAAAATGGACGCGGAAAACGGAAACGAGCGGCTCGGCCCGGAGACGGTCATCTTCGTCGAAAGGTTCAACGGAAGCCGACGGGCTTTGAGCTTGTTGGTCAACTCGATGCGCTGCAGGCGCTTGTTCGCGGTGTCCAAAACGACCAGCAGCCCTTCGGGAGTGATCGCGATGCCCTCGGCTTTTTTCATCTGACCGACGCCGGACCCAAGAGAACCGAAACGGCCCAAAATGAGGCCTTCGCCCGATAATTCGATGACTTTTCCGTTCTTGCCGTCCAGAACGTAGATGAAGCCGTAGGCGTCGACGATGAAATCGTTGCCTAAGGCGGAATACTCCTTGACGAATTTCGCGGAGGCGTCGAATTTCTGCAGGCGCTCGTTATTTCGATCGAGCACGAAGACATTATCGGATTGATCGACGACGACTCGAGTGGGATGGTTGAAGAAGCCTCGCTCTTTTCCGTAGCGGCCGAACTGGAATAGAAGTATTCCCTCGTCGGTAAAAACCTGGATGCGATTGTTCCCGGTATCGGAAACGAAAATGCGCCCATCGGCTCCGACGGCGATCGATTCGGGATCGCGAAGCTTCCCGGGATCGGCGCCTTTTTCGCCGAAGGCGTAAACAAAGTTCCCGTCACGGTCGAAAATCTCGACCCGGTGGTTCCCCGTATCCGCCACGTACACGTTCCCGTTGGGACCGACGGCGACGCCTCTGGGCCCATCGAAGGTGCCCGCCTGGTTCCAGCCGCGCCCCGCGGTCTTAATCAAGCCGCCCGCCGCGTCATAGATCAATAGCGCGTTCTTCTTTTCATCGACAACGTAGAGGCGGTCGCTCGAAGCCGCCGCGGCCACGGGACGCGTCAACTCCTCCCCCCGAATCGGCTCGAGGAAGCGGATGGTGTCATAGGCGCGCGCGGACGTCGCAAGCAGCAGCAAGAGGACCCAATGGCGCATGGACCTCATCCCTGGACGACCTCCTTGATGATCCTGTTGACCAGGGCGGGATTGGCTTTGCCTTTGGAAAGCTTCATCACCGCGCCGACGATAGAGCCTATGGCCGCCGCCTTGCCGCCCCGCAAATCATCGGCCGCTTTGGAATTGGCCGCGAGCGCCTGGTTGACCCACTCCAAGATCTGCTTATCATCCGATATCTGGGATAAACCGAGTTCCTCGACGAGAACCTTGGGATCCTTGCCGGTGTCCCACATCCGAGAAAAGATATCCTTGGCCCCCTTGGAGGACAACGTCCCCGCCGCGACCAAAGCGGCCAAGCGGCCCAGGTGAGCCGGCGCGACGGGCGCGTCTTGGAGGCTTTTTCCCTCGGCATTGAGCCGGCCCAGCATCTCCGTCGTCAGGAGATTGGCCAGTGTTTTCGCCGCGCCGGAGGGAGCCGACGCCGACGCCGTCTCGAAGAATTTCGCGAGGCTCTTGTCGCTGGTCAGCACCTCCGCGTCGTAGGCCGACAATCCGAATTCGGCGGTCAACCGCGCCCGTTTGACAGCGGGAAGCTCGGGCACGCTCTCCCTGAGGGCGCGCACCCAGCCCGGATCCGCGGACAAGGCGACCAAATCCGGATCGGGGAAATAGCGATAGTCGTGCGCATCCTCCTTGGAGCGCATCGTCACCGTAATCTGTTTTTCGACGTTCCACAATCGGGTTTCCTGGACGATCGTCCCGCCGGCTTCGATCGCCGCGACTTGACGGCGAATTTCATATTCGATCGCGTCCTTGACGTTTTTAAACGAATTAAGATTCTTGATCTCCACTCGCGTGCCGAACTTTTTTTCGCCGACCGGACGCACGGACACGTTCGCGTCGCAGCGCATCTCGCCTTTTTCCATGTCGCAGCGCGATGCGCCCACGAACTGGATGACTTCCTTCAGAGCGCTCAAGTACGCGTAGGCTTCATCCGAGGATCTCATGTCGGGCTCGCTGACGATTTCAACCAGGGGGACCCCCGCCCGGTTAAGGTCGACGTACGACCCGTCGATTTTCTGGCCTCCTATGTCGTGAAGAAGCTTGCCGGCGTCCTCCTCCATGTGAATTCGGGTGATGCCGACGGTCTTCACGACTCCGAGAGCGGTGATCTCGAGTTTGCCGTGCTGCGAGAACGGTTGGTCATACTGGGAAATCTGATAGGCCTTGGGTAAATCCGGGTAAAAGTAGTTCTTGCGCGCGAAAACCGACCGCTCGCTCAGACGACAATCAAGCGCGATCGCGGCCTGAAACGCCAACTCGACGGCTCGACGATTGAGAACGGGAAGAACTCCGGGTTGGGCCGTGCACACGGGACAAATGCGGCTGTTGGGAGCCTGACCGAATCCGTCGGTCGCGCAGCCGCAAAACATCTTGGTCCTCGTGGCCAACTGGCAGTGAACTTCAAGACCGATGACGGGTTCGTATTGGCGCATTATCTCTCTCGTTCCAAATAACGCTCCAACAGCTTGATGTCGCTGGGGTAGGACAGCTGTTTGGCCGTCGCGCGGACCGGGGTCCATTTCGTCCGCATGATCTCGACGGCGTCGGGTTTGCCCACTTTCCTGACCGGCTCCATGCTGTACCACCTGACTTTTTTGGCCACCGGACTCCCGTTGCGGGTGAAGCGATAGCGCACCTCGCCGATAAGACCCGTCTTGCGGCAGCGCCAGCCCGTCTCTTCTTCCACCTCGCGCAAAGCGGCGGCCAAGGGCCTCTCCCCCCCTTCGAGGTGTCCCTTGGGAAATGTCCAGACGACCTTGCCCTGCAAATTCGTCACCCGCACGAGCAGGACCTTGCCGCCCCGGCCGACGATGCCTCCAGCCGCGTACTCCCTTCGCATCCTCATCACTTGAGAACCGCAAACGGAGCGACGGCCTCATAGGCCAGCGCCGTGGAGAAAAGTCGCTCCTCCTGAAAAACGTCCGCGATCAACTGGAGCCCCAGAGGCATCCCATTGCTCGAAAAGCCGCAGGGGATGGACATGCTCGTGTTCCCGGCCATATTCGACGGAATGGTGAAGATGTCGGAAAGATACATGGCGATCGGATCGTCGGTCTTTTCGCCGAAACGAAACGGAGGAGTCGGCGTCGTGGGGGCCGCGATCACGTCGACCGTCTTGAACGCGTCCTTAAAATCCGCCGCCATGAGCGCGCGCACCCTTTGGGCCTTCGAATAATAAGCGTCATAGTAGCCGGAAGACAAGGCGTACGTGCCCAGCATGATGCGCCGCTTGACCTCGGCGCCAAATCCGGCGCCGCGAGTCATCGTATAAACATCCTCGAGGCTCGCCGCCGAACGATCGACGAACCCGTAACGAATTCCGTCAAAGCGCGCCAAGTTGGAGGAGGCCTCGCTGGGCGCGATGATGTAGTAGCTCGCGATCGCGTACTTCGTGTGCGCAAGAGCGACCTCCTTGATCTCGGCGCCGAGGGATTTCAAGACATCCACCGCGCCGCGCACGGCCCCTTCGACCTCGGGATCAAGTCCCGGGATAAAATACTCCCTGGGCAGTCCCACGCGCAGTCCCTTTAAACTTTGAGGACGGGCGGACGCGGGCGGCGGCTCTCGTTTCGCCGAGGTGGTGTCGAGGGGATCGTGGCCTCCGATCACGGACAAGGCCAGTTGAGAGTCGGCCACGTTCCTGGTAAACGGCCCGATCTGATCGAGCGAAGAGGCGAACGCCACCAAACCATAGCGCGAGACCGCGCCGTACGTCGGTTTGAGACCGACGACGCCGCAAAACGCCGCGGGCTGGCGAATCGAGCCTCCCGTGTCCGATCCCAGGCTGAAGGCGCACAGGCGCGCCGCGACGGCGGCCGCCGAACCTCCCGATGATCCGCCCGGAACGCGCCCGTGATCCCAAGGATTGGTCGTCTTCTGAAACGCCGAATTCTCCGTGGAGGAGCCCATCGCGAATTCATCTAAATTGGTCTTTCCGACGATCACCGCGTCGGCCTCCATCAGCTTTCGCGTGACGGTGGCGTCGTAAGCGGCGATATGCCCCCTCAGTATTTTCGACCCGCACGTCGTTTCGACGCCGCGCACTTGAATATTGTCCTTGAGGGCCACGGGAACCCCCGCCAGGAGCCCGAGCGGTTTTCCTTGCCCGCGTTTTGCATCGATGCCGCGCGCCCTTTCGAGCGCCTGCCCCTTCATCAGGGTAATAAACGCCTTGACCCTGGGCTCCAGCTCCTCGATGCGGGTGAAATGCGCCTGGACAACGGCCTCGGCGGTCAACTCCCCGTTTTTAACCGCGGTCGCAATGCGCGAGGCGTCGAGTTCCGTGATCTCCATTTTAACGCTCGACAGGTTTGGAACCGTCCTCGGAAGGAGGTGGCGTGAGCGGATCCGGGCCTTCGGCCGAGGCGGCTTCGTCCGCAGACGGCGCGCCGTCTTGAGCCAGGGCGTCTATGGCGGCCTGGATTTTGTCCCGTCGGCCGGGATCCAATTCAAGGGCTTTCGTGAGATCGGCGAGAGCGTCTTTCTTGTAGCCCAGCAGCGCTCGTGTTTGTCCGCGATTGGAATAAGCCAGGCCGTTGCTGGGGTTGAGTCCGAGAACCGTATTAAGATCGGCGATGGCTCCGTTGTAGTCTCCGAGAAGAAACCGGATGTTGGAGCGCAGATAGTGGGCGTTTTCGTTGCCGGTCACGAGTTGGATGAAGGAGGAAAAATCGGCTTCGGCGGCGCGATAGTCCTTGATGTCGCGCCGGATCTTGCCTCGGTAAAAATAAGCCCAAGCAAAATTCGGGTTGATTTCCAGGAGAGCGCCGTAATCGTTGATGGCGCCCTGAAAGTCTTTGAGGCGGCTCCTGACCGAGCCGCGCAGGAGAAGAGCGTTCGCGGAATCGGGGGCCGCTTTGACGGCACGGTTGAGCGCGGTCAAAGCGTTTTGAGGCTTTCCTTGAGCGAACAACACGCCCCCTTCGCCGAGCGGTCCTTCTATCGATTTTGGGTCCAATTCCGAAATCGAACGAAAGTCCGCGAGCGCTCTTTCATAATCCTTCAGGACAAGAAGCGCCCGTCCGCGCGCCGCGTAGGAGAGCGGATCATTGGGCCGCAGCCGCGAGGCGAGCCGGGCGTCCTCGATCGCCCCGGCGTTGTCGCCCAGCATCCAACGACAAGACGACCGAAAACCGGCGGCCGTTTTCCAATCAGGGACGGAGTCGAGGGCCTCGTTGTAGCTTTTCATCGCTTTAGCGAGTTCCAACCGATGAGAATGGCGAATAGCGGCCGTCAGCACGCGCTTATCGCTGGCGCTGGGCAAGCAGAACGACCGATGGGGAAGTCCCAGAACCAAGGCGAGAACCCAGACGCTCGTCCTCATTCAATGACCTTCTTGACCTTGAAATAAGGTCCGTCTCGGTCGGGCGCGTTCGACAGCAAGCTCTCGCGGCCCTCGAAGGGGCGAGGCTCGTCTTCGCGCAAGACATTGACGTCCCCCAACACCGAAATCATCGGCGCAACCGAGGCGGTATCGATCGAGGACAACTCGGTCATCGCGTCAAGAATTTTCGTCATTTGCCCGCGATAGAGTTCAACCTCGCCCTCGCTCAGCCGCAAACGGGCGAGCTTGGCGATCTTTTTCACTTCCGCCTCGGAGATGCTCACGCGGGCTCCAAAGGCGCGTAACGGGCCAGCAGTTTTGCAACGCGCCCATCGTCGAAACGCACGGTCACCTTCATGGTTTCTCCGGACCCCGACACCTCGTTGACCACGCCTCTGCCGAACTGCGGATGCTTCACCCTTTGCCCGTTGCGAAAGCCCGCGACCGAGGCGCGCACCGCCGCGGTTCCCGGAACCGCCGAGGGACGGACGTCGCCTCGCGAGCCCGCGAAAAGCTTCGCCTCGAGAATGAAACGCGACGGCAGGCTCGCATAAACCTGCCCGAAAAGGCGGCGCGTCGCCGCATAGGTCATGGTGAGGCGTTCGCGCGCGCGCGTGATGCCGACATAGCACAGCCGCCTCTCTTCCTCAAGATCGTCGGCGGTGGCGTTGCCTCCGCCAATGGGAAAAAGACCTTCCTCAAGGCCCGTGAGAAACACCACCGGATATTCCAGTCCCTTGGCCAGATGCACGGTCATCAGCGTCACCGCCGGCTGGGTTTCGTCATACGCGTCAAGGTCGGTCTGAAGAGCGATCTCTTCGAGGTATGTCGACAGGGAGGTTTGGCGGCCCTCCAGCTTTTGGCGATCGTCGTACTCCTTGACGGCGTTGAGAAGCTCCTGAAGATTGGCCAGGCGGCCCGCGGCCTCGGGATCGGTCTCGAGTTCCGATTCTATCCACCGCCAATAACCGCTCGCCTCAAGAATAAGCGCCATGGCGCCGCCCGCGGGGAGAGTTTCAACGGACTCGCGCAGAGACTCGAATGTTTTGGTCAACTCGTCGAAGGCCCCATGGGCCTTCGGGCTCAAGCCCGGGATCTGTCCATGCGCCCAAACGGCGTCCACAAAAGACAGGCCGTGCTCCAGAGCGTAAGCCTCCGCCAGTTCCAAACTCTTGGTTCCCAATCCCCGGGGCGGGCAATTGACGATTCTCGACAGAGAAACCCAATCGCGCCGATTGACCACGACGCGGGCGTAAGCCAGCGCGTCCTTGATCTCCTTGCGCTCGTAAAAACGCATCGCCCCCACGATTTTATAGGGGATGCGCGCGCGGCGCAGGGCCTCTTCGAAGGAGCGGGACTGGGCGTTGGTACGATAGAAAACGGCCGATTCTTTGAACGAACGGCCGGCGGTCGCCTCGTCCTGAATGCGCCGCACGACCCACGTCGCTTCTTCGGACTCGTTGGGAAGCTCCTGCACGCGCACCTCGTCGCCGGGAGCGGCCTGGGTCCACAACTTCTTGGGCTTTCGAGTCTTATTGTGTTGGATCACAAGGCCCGCCGCGTCAAGGATGCGGCCGGTCGAGCGGTAGTTGCGCTCCAAAGTCACGACTTTGGCGTTCGGGAAATCCTTCTCGAATTCGAGGATGTTGCGGATATTGGCGCCCCGCCAGCTGTAAATGGATTGATCGTCGTCGCCCACGACGCACACGTTCTTATGCCTGGCCGCCAAGGTTTTCGTCAAAACGTATTGCGCATGATTGGTGTCTTGATACTCATCGACCAGGAGATGCGTGAAATGCTCCTGCCACTGCTGCCGAACGGCGGCGTGATCGCGCAGCAGCTGACACGCCTTAAGAAGCAAGTCGCCGAAATCCAGCGCGCCGGCGGCGTCGATTTTCTTCTGGTAGACCCTGTATATCTTGGCCGCGATTTGACGCGACTGATCGATCGAGGTCATCGCGTGGATCTCGTAGGACCCCGCGTCGAGCAGGTCGTCCTTGGCCCTTGAAATCAGGCTCACATACAGGCTCGCCTTGCTTTTCTGATCCTCGAGCCCGAGCTCCTTCATCGACTCTCCCACCAATTTTTTCTGGTCCGACTGGTCATAAATGGTGAAAGTCTTGGGCAAACCCAGCGCCTCGTGATGTTGACGCAACACGCGCGCGCAAAAAGAGTGAAAGGTGTAGGCCCAGACCAAGGCGCCCTTTCCCGGCGCCAACTCCTCGATTCGCCGGCGCATCTCCCCGGCGGCCTTGTTCGTGAACGTCACCGCCAGGATTCGATCGGGCGCCGCGCCGCTTTCAATTAAACGGGCGATGCGATACGTGATCACACGGGTCTTTCCCGTTCCCGCTCCGGCAAGAACGAGGAGGGGACCCTCGAGATGAGCGGCCCCCTCCCTTTGTTCGGGGTTCAGCTTCTCGAGGTCGACGCCCATAACACCGCTCACCGGGAGCCGGCGGTCTCCTTCGAGGGAGAGTACAGACTGTTGCAGTAGTCCTTGACCATCCGATCGGCGCAGTAGCGCGGAGCCACGGAACGGATCGACTCCTTCATCAACTTGACCCAGCCGCGAGGAATTCCATGCTCATCGCGGTTGTAATACAAGGGCACGACCTCCTCCTCGAGGGTGCGATGGATATCGTTCGCGTCGGCGGCGTCGGCCTCGGGGCCCTCGCCGCGTCCGCCGGCTTGGCCGATGGGCCAGCCGTTGGCGCCGTTAAAGCCTTCCTCCCACCATCCATCGAGGACGGAAAAGTTGGGAACGCCGTTGGCCCCCGCTTTTTGGCCCGAGGTGCCGCAAGCCTCGAGCGGAGCCAGGGGGTTGTTCAGCCACAGGTCCACGCCTTGAACCAGGTAGCGGGCGACGTGCATGTCGTAATCCTCGATGAACGCGATGCGTCCGCCCATCGCCGGATCCTTGGCCAATTGGTAGACCTGTTGAATCAGGGCCTTGCCGCCGTCGTCGGCCGGGTGGGCCTTGCCCGCGAAAACAAGCTGCACCGGCCTCCACGGATCGAAAAGCATTTTTTTCAATCGTTCCATGTCGCGCAAAATCAACGTCGCGCGTTTGTAGCCGGCGAAGCGCCGGGCAAAGCCGATCACGAGCGCCGAATGATCGAGCAACGCACCCCCCGCCAAAGCCTGCGCGGCGTCGGCGCGCTCGGCCATCCAGCGCGCGCGCGCGCGCGCGCGCATCAGCTGCATCAACGCGCTCTTATTGCGCTGATGGTGCAGCCAAAGGATCTCATCGGGGATCGAGACGACTTTAGACCAGACGGCTTCGTCGTCCTGCCGCTCGCGCCAGTCGACTCCGAGGTACCTGTCGTACACCGCTCCCAGCTCGGGGTGGACCCACGTCGGCAAATGCACGCCGTTGGTCACGTGAGTGATCGGCAGCTCGTTTTCGGGTAAAGAAGGCCACAGCATGCGCCACATCTCTCTCGAGACCTGTCCATGGCGCCGGCTGACCGCGTTTCTGCGACCGGCGATTTTCAGGGAGAGGGCGGTCATATTCCACCCCATCTCTCCCGGCATTCTCGCAAAGTCCATGAATCGCTCGCGGTCGACCCCCAGCTGCGGCCAATAGTTCGAGAAATATTCGGCGATCATCTCCTCGGCGAAAACGTCATGACCGGCGGCGACCGGGGTGTGAGTGGTAAACACCGCGTTGGCGCCCACTTGACGCAGAGCCTCATCGAGGTCCAGCCCCGAGGAAACCTTTTCCCTGGTCAGTTCCAAGAACAAGAAAGACGAGTGGCCTTCGTTCGCATGAAACACCTCGGGGTGAACGCCGAGAGCGCGCAGCATGTGCACCCCCCCGATTCCAAGAAGTATCTCCTGGCGAAGCCGCATCGTCCTGTCTCCGCCGTACAGCCTGCCGGAAATCTCGCGATCCTGCGGGGAATTGCCGTCCACGTTGGTGTCCATCAAAAACAAGGGAACCCTGCCGACCTGCACCTTCCATACCGCGACTTTCACCGTCCCGCGGCCCAGCGGAATCTCCAGCAGCATCCGTCCCCCCGAGGGACCGAACACGGGCCTGACCGGCGACACGCCCCAATCCGCGGTCTCGTAAACGTTCTGCTGCCAACCGTCGGAGGATATTTTCTGAACGACGTATCCCTGCGGATACATAAAACCCACCCCGACGAGGGGAACGCCCAAATCGGAAGCGGACTTGCAATGATCGCCGGCCAAAATACCCAGACCGCCGGAATAAATCTTAAGGGAATTATGCACTCCGAATTCCGCCGAGAAATAGCCGATGCTCTTGCCCTTCATTTCCGGATGAGCCTTGGCGAACCACGTTTGATCGCTGGTCATGTAACGATCAAAGACCGAAATGACGACATCGAGGCGAGCGAGGAAGGACTCGTCGCCGGCAAGCGCCTCAAGACGCCCGGGAGCGCAGCGGCGCAGAAGGGAGACGGGATTATGATGAGTCTCCGCCCACAATGTGCGGTCGATCGTTTTAAAAAGCGCGCGGGCTTCGGGATGCCAGCTCCACCATAGGTTGTACGCCAAATCCTTTAACCGGGCTAATTTCCCGGGAAGGTGCCACTCATTGTAGGGGTCGTTTATAACCATGATTCCTCATTGTATCTATTATGGAAAGGCCGTCCAAATGGCTGCGCTCTGTAATTTTCTACAACAAGACCTAGGAATCGACCCGATAGGGCGAGCGGACCCGGCGGATCAGGCCGTCGATCAAGCCCTGGGCGGCCATCACGCCCATTTTCGTGCGCGTCTCGAGGGAGGCCGAGGCCAAATGCGGCGCCAAAACCGCCCTGCGGCACGAAGCCAGTCCCGATGCCATCCTCGGTTCCCATTCGTACACGTCGAGCCCCGCGCCCCTAATTTTCCGTGTTTTTAAAGCCTTGACCAGAGCCTTCTCATCAACGATCGGCCCGCGCGCGGCGTTGATGATGGTGGCCGACGGCTTCATCAGCCCGAAAGCTCGAGTTCCTATCAGGTGATGAGTGGCGCTGTCGAGAACGGTATGTATGGACACGAAGTCCGACTCTCGTAAAAGCTCGTCCAACGAGACATATCGCGCGTTGAGCGCCTCCTCGACCTCGGGCGCGGCGCGGCGGGGATCATGGTAGAGAACGCGCATTGAGAACCCCGAGGCCCGCTTGGACACGGCCTGGCCGATGCGCCCGAATCCGACCACGCCCAGCGTCTTGCCGAACACATCGGTGCCCAGAAGCAGCAGGGGATCCCATCCTTTATACTTGCCCCCGCGCATGTGCCCGTCGCCTTCCACCACGCGGCGCGCCGCGGCCAGCAGCAGGGCCCACGTAAAATCCGCCGTCGACTCCGTAAGCACCCCGGGGGTATTGGTCACCAGAACCCCTCTCGCGGCGCAGGCGGACACGTCGATATGATCGTATCCCACGGAATACGTCGAGACCGCCGTGAGCTTGGGCGCCGCGGCGAGGAGCTCGCCGTTGACGGCGTCCGTGAGCATGCACAAAACCCCCTCTTTGTCCTTGACTCGTTTGAGCAGGGTCTTGCGTTCCATGGCGACGTCCCGATTGAAATGATCAATGTCGAAATGAGGCTCCAGCAGGTCGAGACACTCTCGGGGAACGCGCCGAGTGACCAAAATCTTGATCTTGCTCATGGCGGGGATTATAGCTTTACCCTCGATCGCGTTCCACGGCTCCGACGAGGACGTGCTAGAATCATCCAATGGCGCTGCAAATCGGCACTCTTTTCCTGCCGTCTAAAATCGTCCAATCTCCCCTGGCCGCCTGCTCCGATCTTCCTTTTCGCCTGATCGCGCGGGAAAAAGGGCTGGGCTTCTGCTTCCTGGAAATGGTCTCCGCGCAATCGTTGACCCGGGAGAACGCCAAGACTTTGCGCATGCTGATGACCCTCCCTCAGGATCGGCCGCTCGGGGCGCAACTGATCGGCTGCGATCCGGCGATGATGGCTGAGGCCGCGAGGATATTGGAGGAAACGGGCGTTGATCTCATCGACCTCAATCTCGGCTGTCCGGTCAAAAAAGTCGTCGGCAACGGCGAGGGCTCCGCTCTTCTTAAGGATCCAAGACAAGCCGAGCTCGTGTTTCGCGCCGTCCGGCGCGCCGTCAACAAGATTCCCGTCACCGTGAAAATGCGCAAAGGCTTCTCGGATCCCTCGGGAGACGAGGCCGTCGAGCTCGCCAAACGCGCCGAATCCTCGGGCTTGAACGCGGTGACCGTGCATGGCCGCACGCAGGCCCAACAATACGGAGGCAAGGCGGATTGGGACGCGATAGGCCGGGTTAAGAAAGCGGTCAAGATTCCGGTCATCGGAAACGGGGATGTCCTCGCTCCTTCAGACGCCCAACGCCTGCTCGATGTGTCCGGATGCGACGGGATCATGATCGGGCGAGGCGGTCTGGGAAACCCGTGGATTTATAAGAACATCGAG
>ERZ1292633.764-Hain-H41-02um-R1-764-length-36089-cov-5_pt1 | contig 36089 bp, 41 predicted proteins | sample MGYA00564406_ERZ1292633 | MGnify/ENA primary metagenome ERZ1292633 (study PRJEB36523, sample SAMEA6512639) | groundwater metagenome | collected 2019-01-08 | study: AquaDiva: Metagenomics assemblies of 32 groundwater samples
TCAAGTCGATGAATCGCAGTTGTTGAAATATGACATTGGCGCTCCGATTGCTTTCCCTAACTACTCGTTGCTTCAGGCGCCAAGTGGAGCGGTGTATTTGATCGTCGACGACGAACGTCGCGGCATTGATTCCATCGAAACATTTAACGCCATCGGCTACAGCACCGATGAAATTGTCCCAGCCACCAATGAAGATTTGAGCGCTTATCGCGAAGGAAAAAAAATTACCATCGACAGCATCTATCCTGATGGCCACTTGCTTCAAGACACCACCAGCGGTGGTGTGTACTTTGTGCAAGATGGGGTGAAACAACCGCTTGTTTCCAAGGCTGTGCTCGACATTAATTTCGAAGGCTGGCGCATTCACCCGACGTTACGCGAAGTACTCGACACGTACGAAACTGGCGATGAAGTCAAACTGCCTGACGGTACCTTGGTAAAAGCAGATGATCCAACGGTTTACGTCATTTCTGAAGGCGAGCGCTTGCCGATTCTTTCTGGCGATGTGTTCGAACAGATGGGATTTAAGTGGGAAAATATTAAGGTCGTTGACGAGCGTACCTTGAAGCTGCATCGTTTGGGCGACGAGATCGAGGGTCCAACGATCGAAGTAGAGGACGAAGACTAAGTATGATCGTCTTTGCTGCCCTTACGCCGCATAGTCCCCTGCTCTTGCCTTCAGTCAACAAAGATAAGCAAAAGCCGATTGCAAAAACCAAGACGGCCATGGCCGCACTCGCTGACGAGCTGTATGCGGCCAAGCCGGATGTGATTCTCATTATTTCTTCTCACGGCAACTTGTACGAAGATGCATTCACCATCAATCTTCATGATGCGTATCGTCCCGATCTGTCCGAGTTTGGGGATTTGACACTTCATCGGCCCTTCTCGCCTGACTTCAAGTTGATCGATGATATTCAGCGGGCGCTGCGCCGCAAACAGTTCCCTATCGGACTTACCTCAGACGAGAAGTTAGATTACGGGGCTTCGGTGCCACTGTTGCTCCTCACCGAGCATTTACCCAGCATTCACATTGTCCCGTTGAGCTACTCCCATCTTGGTGGCAAAGAACATTTTCAGTTTGGTGATGCGTTGAAAGATGTGCTCGTCAACAGCAACAAGCGCATTGCGGTGATTGCGAGCGGCGATCAGTCGCACGCGCTCCAGACAACCTCGCCAGCCGGCTTTCACAAACAAGGCAAGGCGTATGACAAGGCGATTCAAGACGCGATTGTTAATCGCAACACTGCCCAATTGTTGAAACTTACACCCGAGAGTCTGGAACATGCTCACCAATGCTCGTACCAACCAATCCTCATGCTTCTTGGAATCATGGAGCGCTTAAGCTATGACCCCGTTATTCATTCTTACGAGTTTCCCTTCGGCGTTGGTTACTTAGTGGTCCATTTTGAACTTGGTTAGTGTGATTATTGCACGCGTTGCCCTTCTGCGGAGGATGCCTCGGCGGATCGACGTTCTGGACTATTCTGTGCCAGAAGGACTGTCGGTTAGTCGGGGTGATTTAGTATTAGTGCCGTTTCGTTCACTGCTCACACGGGCAGTGGTCATTTCCGTGGGAGAAACAGAGCCGGTCGGAAAGCTGCGTCCGCTGACTTCCCTCCTCGCGCCAAAAGCAATGAGCGAAACAGATCTGCGTGTTTTTGAAACAACGGCCAAGCAGCTTGTGCAATCCACCTCGACGGTGCTGCGCGAAGTGTTTACGAACCAAGCGCCTCGTCCGAGCGCGTCGGAAACACCGAGACCAAGCATCCGCCAGACAGAAGTTCCGTTTGTGAAGCAAGCGATCGAGACTGTCCGATCTACTGCGGAATGTTTTATCGAAGTGCTCGACTTTGTCCAAGCCGTTGCGCTCGTCGAGGCGATTCGAAAAACCATTCCTGGCCCGCATCGCGTCTTTGTCCCCCACCATCATGACGCAGCACTTATTGACGGGGCGATGACCCGTCTGGCGGGGCTGGAGCTCAACACCCCATCGGTGGTCGATATTGTGGTGCGCTCTGGCATTCCTGAGCACGCGTCGTATGATCGCAATCCTCGCTATGACGCCCGCGAGATTCTTGCGTTGCAGCATAAAGAGACAAAGCGGAAATTAGTCTTTATTGATGTCGCTCCTCGTGTCGTTGACCTTGCAGCATTCGAGACGATTTTGCAGGCACCGACGGAACTCATAGAGCCCCCACAGATTATTGATCTTGTTGATCAAAAGAAAGCAGGCTTTACTTCCCTGCTGACCGAGCCGATTCTCGCTGCAACCACCGAGGCTTTACAGAGCGGCAAGTCAGTGCTCCTTTCCTTGAACCGCAAAGGCGTTTCGACCGGCCTGCGCTGTAAAGATTGTGGCTTCTCGCCGCTCTGTAAATCGTGTGGGGGCTCGCCAACGGTATACGAAGATCACATGGAGTGTCACCGTTGCGGCGTGAGCGCTCCGATCGCCACCAGTTGTGCAAAATGCGGCAGCGTGAAGCTCACCCAGCGCGGAGTGGGCAATCAGCAAGTGAAAAAGCGGCTTCAAGAATTGTTTCCGGGCGTTGAAGTTGTGGTCGTCGAAAAACCTGATAAGAAGTCTCCGGCGCCGTCTCGATCGCGAAAGCAGCAAGTTATTATTGCGACACGTTATTATCTCGACGCGGTGTTGAATCCTCTTGACCCTCCGTCGTTTGGTTTGGTAGCCGATGTGCTCGGTGACATTGGCTTATCTGATCCAGCCTACACGGCCGGAGAAAACGTCCTCCATCATCTGCTCGAGCTCCGCGGTGTAGCTTATCGGGCCAAGTGTCCGTTTCTCGTCCAGACCTGGGACAAGCAGCTTATGGACAAAATGCTTCTTGATCCACATGGATATTTAGAGGAAGAAAGGGCACTTAGAAAACTTGTCTCGCTCCCGCCCTACGGAATCCTGTATAAGCTCACCACACGCGGAGAAACGACCATCGAAGAGATCAAACAGCGCCTCCACAACGCTTTGGCGGGTCTTACCGTGCGCGAGCACACTGAGCGTAAACATCACGTGCTCGAGATCCTTATTCCGAATGGTAGGAGCGGCAATTTACCCTCGGTCTTGAAACAACTTCCAGATGACGTTATTATCGAACGCGTATGATCCTCGACCTACTGCCTACTTCTGACCCAAGATTACGACAGACTTCCGAAGATATCTCGATGGAAGAGCTTTTGCGTCCAGAAACCCAGAAGTTTATTGATGATATGATTGAGACCATGAAGGCGCAAAGGAATTCAGAATCAAATCCGGTTGGTCTTGCTGCAGTGCAGGTTGGGGTCAATAAGCGGATTATCGTAGTTGATCACAACGGCCGGAACCCTCGTGTTTTTATCAATGCGCGGATGTCTGGCCTCTCGCCTGGTATAGTTGATAGTCCGGAAGGTTGCTACTCCGTGATCGGCACCTGGGGGGTGTTGAAGCGCCATAAGAAAGGCAACGTCAAAGCGCTTGACCGTGAAGGCAATAAAGTCTCCTTCAAAGTTTCTGGCTTTGAGGCTATTGTTTTCCAGCATGAGATTGATCACACCGATGGCACCTTATTTATTGATCATGCTGACGTGGAAATCACTAAAACAGCGCTTCAGCATCCTGATCATTCATGAAAATTGTTTTCTTCGGCACACCAGAACTCGCTACCAACGTTTTACAAGCTCTTATTGATGCTGAGGGTTTTGACGTAGTGGCGACGGTCACCCGACCAGACAAAGCGGTGGGGCGCGATCCGGCGATCACACCATCCCCTGTCAAAGCTCTGGCGACGGGGCGCGGCATTCCTGTTCTTGACTTTGCTTCTCTCAAAACGGCCGTCGCCGTTGACGCTCTTCGAACGCTTAATGCTGACGTGTTCGTCGTGTTCAACTACGGCAAAATTATTCCTCCTGCTGTTCTCGAGATTCCGCCACTGGGCTGCGTAAACTTGCACCCATCGCTTCTCCCTAAGTATCGTGGACCAACGCCATACCTCTCTGCCCTCTTGAACGGCGAAACAGAAACCGGAGTCAGCATTATGCTCCTTGATGCCGGAATGGACACGGGTCCCATTCTTGCGACGACCCGTGTTCCAATCATGCCGGACGACACCACTCCTGAACTCGCCGAGCGTCTGATTGCGGCTGGGACTCCTGTGCTGATTGCTACCCTCCGCGGCTACGCCGCGGGAACGATTCAACCCGTGGCTCAAAATGACGCTGAAGCAACCTATACTAAACTTCTCGACCGCGAAGATGGTTTGGTGACTGGCAAAGAAACGCCGGAAGAGTTGGATCGAAAAATCCGCGCCTACACCCCTTGGCCTGGGTGTTACACGATAATCAAGCGTAATGGAAAAGATCTACGGGTCAAACTTTTGCCGGGCGGGATGGTTCAGCCAGAAGGCAAGAAACCGATGGCGCTTTCAGAATTTGAACGCGGCTACGGGCAATTATTTTCGTGAACTTTTTAAAAGAGATGGCCGGTCGGGTTGGCTGTAGAGTTTGAAGGGTCTGATATAGCAGGTGCTCGAAAATGAGACTACAGACCTTAATATTTTGGCTAGCTAAAGATAAAATACAGCATCCTGTAGTCTCATTTTGGAGGGGGTGCCCCTTAAGACCGCCCAAACTACACTACAACTGCACTACAGCAAAGCCGCCCCAGCTACTCTTTAAAAGACACCATCGAACCACTCGCCACAGACGCGCTGGGTGCTTTGGCAGCGATGACTTCTTTAATATGCACCATGGCCCCTTTGGGGGCTTTTTTGCTTGATGGTGTGAGAAACGGGGTCAAGAAAATCAAATAACCAAGGCCAATCGGATGGTTTAAGTAGGGTGAAAAGGTGTGAGTGGCGTAGAGAGCCACAAGGCCAGCAAAAAAGCCGATCGTGAGCCAGCCGTGCTCGCCCTTAAATCCCCGACCAAGACCTTTGGCCGTCATGATGCCGAGCCAAAGAATCGCAATGAGTCCGAGCATACCCATCTTCAGCCACGTGTCCAGCCAGCCCCACTCAAATGCGTAGGTGCGCCACATGCCATCGGGGAATCGCTCACGGACAAAGGGGTCATCTGATTCGAAAGCAACGACGGTCCCAAACCCTTTACCAAGGATCGGACTTTCGCTGATCGACTGGGTCATAGCCGGCAACAGTTTCCAACGCGAGGTAATCGCGACGTCATCGCCTTGTAACGTGCGGTCAGAAAGTAAATCACCAAATCCAGAAACATTGCCCCCGGCAGGAAATGGAAAGGCCAACACGATCCACAAAAGTGCCACTGAGGTCGCGACCATCACTACCCCTGCTAACTTTTTGACAGCAATTTCTTTGAACGATGGTCGGCGGATAATCATCACACAGACAGCGAGAGCAACGCCTCCGGCAATAATCCCGATCCAAAAGCTGCGCGATAGAGAAATGATTAGCGTCGAGAGCGTCAAAATAATTCCCCCAGCAATGATGTTTTGATCGCGGCGATTCCGCCAGAACCAAAAGGCCGCGCTCGCGAGGATAAGCACGAACACGACATCAAAGAATTGCGCTTGTAAAAAGATGCGGAAAATATCGTCGACTACCCGAGTCAGTTCTGCCACCCGGGCATCACGAAAGAATTTATACAAGATGCGCTGGGTTGGTTCAGAGGTGTGAGTGAACAAATACAAAATGACGAGCGTCAACAAACTAATAAACGTACTTGCACTTGCAAAGACTTGGACAAGTGTTCGGCGTTTGAGAGCATCCCAAGCCACCGTAAGCACGGGGAAAATGTAGAGGACATAGAAATAGCCGTTGCCGTCATCAATAACGTCATGATGAATATTGCTCTGCCAGCCGATCAGAAATCCAAGGACTACAGCAAGGAGCAAAAGATAATACGGCCGCAAAAGCGGCTGACCAAGGTTGAGCCGACGGCCGCGCAAAATGTGAACGCCCCAACCAAGCATCACTGCCCCAAAAATAGCCATTCTGATCGAAATAGGGCCTGCGTTTAGCAAGTGGCCATGCGAAGTGGCAATAAGCTCGGCAAAGGCGATAAAAAGGCCGTTTTCGAGCTTGTGGAGAGTGGCGGCAAGGGTTATGAGGGCTATGACGAGCAAAGCCACGGGCTCGACGCCGGTGTGTTGAACAAAATAGGTCAAAACATAGGTCGCGACCAGCGCGCCCATGGTCAGCCAAAAGGTTTTTCCAAAGAATTGCTCTTTCATACATCGATATATTCCCACTTGCCTAATTTCAAATCACCGAGTTTTATGTTGCCCATGCGCACGCGCTTCAACGATGCAACGCGAAACCCATAGGCTTGCATCAGTCGGCGAATCTCACGCTTCTTGCCTTCTTGCAAAATAAAGGTGAGTGACTTTCCTTCTCCGTCAGCAAAACGCACTTTGATTGGTGCCAGCGCCTCCCCGTCGAGCGACGACGTTTGTTCAATGCGCTTTCTGATCGGCTCCGACATCGCCGGCTCGACGCGCACTTCGTATTCTTTCTCGTGTTCAAATCGTGGGTGGGTCATTTTGAGCGCCCAGTCGCCGTCGTTGGTCAAAATGAGCAACCCCTCACTTTCTTTATCCAGTCGGCCGACTGGATAAACACGCTCCTTTACCTGCACCAGTTGTAGCACACTGTCGCCTTCTTGGGTGCGATTTGAACACACATAGCCTCGCGGCTTGTTGAGTTTAATATACACCTTTTTTTCTGATGCGATCGGCTGGCCATCGACAACAATTTCATCAACGGCCGGATCAGCTTTGACTCCAAGCTCACGCACAATTTTGCCATTCACCGCCACTCGACCAGCAGCAATCATTTCTTCCGCTCTCCGCCTGGAAGCAACCCCTGCTTCCGCCAGTACTTTTTGCAAGCGTTCTTTCATAGATGGTGCTTGGACATAATAATCGCCTTGGCTGCTTCGTACTTTTTGATCGCTGTCGGCGCCCAACCAACCTTCTTCCAGGGAATGCGATAGACAAACGACGGCCGCCATTCAGAAATTCCTTTGCGTTCACGATCATCTTCAATATGAAATAACTCTTCGTTAATGAAAACTCCTTGCTTCCCGTGCTCCAACATGGTGAGCCACACATCCCAATCCTGAAAGCGGCGGAGTGTTTCGTCAAAACCTGGAAAGTCTGCCCGGCGAATCAGTGTTGTGGTGTGAATAAAGTTCATTTTTTTAAGTCGCTCGGCACTGAACGGATAAGAAGGAAATGACTTCCAACCAAAACGAAACCCGCTGTAGCAATAACTAGTGTCGGGATGCGCTTCCAGTTGCTTAACCATCTTTCCAAGCATGTCGCGTTCCAACACAGCGTCGGCATCACAGAAAATAATAAATTCACCTTGCGATAATTTGAAACCTGCGTTGCGAGCGGCATTGCCTCCGCTGTTTTGTTGATAGTGATAAACAATCCGATCAAAATAAGGCCGTAGGATCTCCTCAGTCCCATCCGTTGAACCATCGTTTACAATAATGATTTCAAGCGGCTGATAGCTCTGGTTAAGCACGCTTTCCAAGCATGCCTTCACGGTGTTGGCATGCTGGTAGCTAGGGATGATCACCGAGATAAGCGGGGTCATACGAGTTCGGCGAGCTTAGCAAATTGGACGTCAGCCGTAAATTCCGACAAGGCGCGTGCTTTGCCAGCTTCGCCGAGCTTAATCCGTAGTGCTGGATCCCCTGCCAGGCGCTCAATGGCTTCGGCTAAATCCGTAACCGACGCTGATGGCACCAAGAGCCCTGTCTCGTTGTCCAAAACCGCTTCATTCACTCCTGGCAAGTCCGAGGCGATCGAGGGAAGACCAAAAGCTGCCGCTTCTACATACACTGTCCCGAAGCCCTCGATATCTTTTCCTAAGTGTTCGGTGGGCATTATGAATAGATCCGCTCGCTCGTAATGTTTGATGAGTTCGACATCATTGGCATTTTGAACAAAGGTCACGTGTTCCTCAAGCTTCAACTTTTTCGTATGCGCTTCGAGTTCAGAAATTAACGGACCCGAACCGACAATCGTGTAATGCAAAGAGCCGATGCGGTGCTCAGAAACAAGTAGCGCTAAGGCATCGAGCACATGGGCATGGCCTTTGCGGGGGACGAGCCGGGCAACGGTCAAAAGTTCTAGCGGCTTTTCTTTGGTGTGCGCAGCTACGGAAGTGTCGCGATGAAATCCTCGCGCCTTGGCAATCAACTCTGCCGAGAGACACGGATAAATCACATCGAGCTCTCTTGGCTTCACAAACCCGAGTACTTCGCGAGCCAAGGTTTCGCTATTGGCGACCACAACGTGGGCTTCACGGAGTACTTGTCGGGTAAGCTTTTGCTTCCACCCGTTACGTCGCGCGAGGGCAAAGTCCATTCCGTGCAAAAAAATAATATACGGTTTTTTGGTGAAGCGCTTATAAAATAGCGCTACAACTCCGAGCGGCAAAATATGACTCACCAGATTCACCTTGGTTTTATGGTGGTAACGTATGAGCGGGACGAAGGCCTTCACCCATTTTGGCCAACCAAATCGGGCCAGCAAATGTTGGCGGTGGAGCTCAAACTCTGCCGCAGAGTCTCCTTCCATGCTCTCCTTTTCCGGCGAGACCACGACAATAATCTTATCATGATAATACGCAGCAAGTTCGTACAAGTAGCGCGCCACTCCCCCTCGTCGTGGTGGAAAATCCAATGTAAGCAAAAGAAACGTCTTCATACTTCTTCATCAATCGGCACAATCGGTGCAGCGGGTTTGCGACCAATAAGGCGCAGCACGTGCCGGCCATGCTCTCGGGTTAACGATCCGGTGAGAATGAGGCCGGTGACATAGGTTACTGCTCCAACCCCGATCACCAGAAGAAAGTGCAGTTGGGACTTCAGGAGTAGAACAACCCCGCCCATCAAGGCGCCAGAAAATAAAATCGGAAGAGCGTGATTGAGAAGTTGCGTGAATCGATAGGGAATAATTTTTGGTACAAACCAGAGGCCAACCAGAAACAAAAAAGTAAAACTAATGAGCGCCGCAATACTAGCACCAGAAATACCATAACGCGGAATCAAAATCGCATTGGCAATAATATTAACCACCATCGTTGCCCCCATAATCGCTGTCTTGGTTGCTTGGCGATGGGCAGCATTTAACAGTGAACCAATCGGGAAATCCACAAACAACGGCAAGAGGACAAAGATCAAAATAGTGAGTGGAACAATGGATTCGCTGTAGGTTGGGTACAGGATGGGCAATATCTTATCGGCGAGAGAGGCAATCCCAAAAACGATTGGTGCGGCAAGCAACAAGGTGTACCAAATAGCATTATCGAACACTTCTGCCGCCTCTTTGCGCTTGCCTTGTCCGAATAACGAAGAAAGTCCTGGGTAGAGCGCCCCCACAAAGGCCATAGGCAAGAACTGGAAGGCGTAGGTAACTTTGTATGCCACGGCGTAAGCCCCCACGGCCTCTTTACCGAGCAGTCGCGAAAGCATGATCGAATCTACGTACGAATACACTTTCACAAACAAGCTTGCCAGCGCGAATGCCAACGACCACTTAAGCATGATCCACGCCTGGACTTTGTCGATCATCGGGAGAATCGCCTTCTTTCCTAAGTGCTTAGCCACCCGGGTCGCTGAGTAAATAGCGTTCCAAAAGCTCCCAGCAAATAGGGCAATAATCAGTAGGGGCAATGCTGGTTGCAAAAATAAACTAATCGCTCCAATCGTGGCTGTAATCAACTGTCCGATCATGATCCCGAGGGATTCGTAGCGGAGGTTTTGTAATCCGCGCAAGACCCCGAAGAATGTAAGCGAAATCGCATCCGCCGCCAAAATGAGCGTCGCGAGGGCGACCAAGTAAACCACTTGCGATTCAAATCCTAAAATAACAGCCAGGCCCACCGATCCGAGCGCGCCAATCACAATCAGCGGAATCTTTAAGCCAAGGGTTGTCCTCGTAAGGCGCACCGCGTCTTCTGGCTTTTTGGCAATCTCGCGAATCAGCACTGATGACAATCCCCAATCAGACACAACCGACAAAATCGTGGTGATTGACAAGGCCAGGAAGTAATCCCCTGTCGCCCCCTTGCCAATAGTGTTGGCAATGACGGTAAAGTAAACAAAAGAAATGCCTTTTTGGGCAATAGACGCAGCAGTCAAATAGAGTGTATTGCGGGCGATGGTCGACATGTTGACTAAGCAACAAACTGAGCGAATGCCTGCCAGGTCCCCTTTTTTGCTGTCACGAAGTGCAGAAAAAAGGGTGGCAGGCCTAAGCCAGTTTGTTGCTATTAGGTTGATGCTATTCTAACACAAAAGCAAAAGGCGGGGTTGCCCCCGCCCATTGTGCTCCACGGTGGTTAGCGCTTAGACCATTGTGGCGATCGGCGAGCCGAGCGTTTGCCGGGCTTCTTGCGTTCGCGGCGACGTGAGTCGCGGGTCATGAATCCCTCTTTTTTGAGCGATGATTTGAGATCTGCGTCTTCCATTACGAGGCCGCGTGAAATCCCCAGGCGAACTGCCTCGGCTTGGCCAGTGATTCCTCCGCCAACAACCTTCACCTGAATGTTGAATGATTCTTTGCGACCAGTGGTGTTCAAGGGAGCCATCACCTTTTCTTGAAGTTTCAAGAGAGGAAAGTAGACAGCGAGTTCCTTGTCGTTCACAAGCACTTTTCCCTTCCCTTGGCCCGGGAACATGCGCACACGAGCGATGGCGCGCTTACGGCGGCCAACGGACTCGGTATACTTGCCTTCAAAGACGTTAGTTTTCGTTGCTGATTCCATAATTACGAGATCTTCAAGCGTTTCATCCGATCGGTATGCAAACGATTTTTAGGCATCATGTTTTGCACGGCGCGACGCAAGACATCGGCTGGGTCTTTCTCCCAGATCTCGCGAAGAGTGCGTTCCTGCAAATGACCAGGATGCATGGTGTGATGATAGTAAATCTTGTCAGTCATCTTTTTGGCTGGAATCGAGAGTTTGGTGATGTTCTCGACCACAACAATATCGCCGCCATCAATGTGTGGGAGATAGGTGGCTTTGTGCTTGCCCATCAAAGTCTTCGCAACCTGCGTTGCTAAGCGTCCGATCGCTTGGCCGGTCGCGTCAAAGGTGATGGTATTTTGCGTGGTCGTCGTTGTCATATTAAACAAATTCAATCTGAGCCATTTGCGCGCCGTCGCCTTTGCGCGGCCCCATCTTCACAATGCGGGTGTAACCGCCCTTGCGAGATTTGTAGCGGGGCGCCAAGACTTCAAGCAGTTTCTTGACCGGCAATTCTTGCTGGCCAAAGAAACGGAGTAACTCGCGGCGGTTATGAAGCGTAGCTTCTTTGCCTCGGGTCACGAGCTTTTCAACCATTGGTTTGATCGCTTTGGCCTTTGCTTCGGTGGTTTGCACCTTTTCGTATAGGACCACATCCAATGCAAGCCCCTTCAAGAGCGCTGTGCGTGGCCCAATTTCGCGGTCAAAGACTTTTCCAGAATTGCGATGGCGCATAAGGTTTTATTCAGCGGCCGGGGCCTCAAGCTTTTCAGCAATCAAGTTATAGTGGTCAAGCAAAATTGCTACCGATTGTTTGACCGCCTCTTGTGGAGTGATCGTGCCGTCGGTTTCAATTTTCATGATCAGCTTGTCGTAGTCAGTGATTTCGCCAACGCGGGTTGGTTCCACTTTGAAGCCAACGTTGCGCACGGGCGAGAACAACGAGTCGATGGCGATCTGTCCGATTTCGCCGCTAGGCTCTCGCTCTTCGGTTGGTGAGTAGCCGCGTCCACGTCCGACCGTGACTTCCAGTTCAAATTCACTCTTCTCGTCGGTGACGGTGGCGATGTGCAAATCTGGATTCATGATTTCGACGTCGGCGTTGGCTTCAAAATCTGCGCCCGTCGCTGGACCTTGTCCGGATTTCTTGAGGGTGAGCTTCACCGGGTTCTCGCTGTGAAGCTTCAAGCGCAGGCCCTTCAAGTTCAAAATAATCTGCAAGGCGTCTTCAAGCACACCCGTGACTGCCGTGAACTCGTGCTGGACACCCTTAATTTTGACCGAGGTCACAGCGGCGCCAGAAAGTGAGGACAAGAGCACGCGACGCAGGGCGTTGCCGACGGTGCGTCCATAACCGTAGAAAAACGGTTCGATCACTAAAGTCGCCTCGGCGGGAGTAGAGCCGGGCAGGAAGGTGATCGTTGATGGAAGCAAAATATTCTCCATAGGGTTTGTTTACGTTCGGGAGTAGAACTCCACGATTAATTTCGGATCAAACACGGTTTTTAAATCTTCCCCTTCTGGCGAAGAAATAACTTTTCCAGAAAACGCCTTGCCTTCAACCGTCAACCAAGATGGCGGTTGCACATGCTGCATGCGTTCTGAAAAGTCGTTCAGCAAGCCTTTCTTTTGCTTGATTTCGCGGATCCCGACCACATCACCCACGCGGGCCTGGTACGAGGGAATGTCGAGCTTTTTGCCGTTGACTTCAATGAAGCCGTGGCTCACCATTTGACGCGCTTGGCGACGGGTCTTGGCGAATCCAAGCCGGTACACCACGTTATCCAAACGGGTTTCAAGCAATTGCAGCATGAAAATTCCCGTGTCACCCTTCATCTTAGTGGCGTGCACAAAGTAGTTGCGGAATTGAGTTTCCATGATGTTGTACAAACGCTTGGCCTTTTGTTTTTCACGGAGCTGAATGCCATAGCCAGACAAGCGCGAGCGACCAGCGGTTGGACCATGAACTCCCGGTGGGAATGGGCGGCGCTTGAACGCGCACTTTTCCTTACCACAAAGGGAAACACCTTCGCGGCGGCACATTTTACACGTTGCTTTGAGCGTCTTTCCCATAGGAATTACATGCGGCGGCGGCCAGCCAAACGGCAGCCGTTATGCGGCACAGGGGTTTCATCTTTAATCGATAATACATTGAATCCGTTGGCGTTTAAGGCGCGCAGAGCTGAATCACGGCCAGCTCCGATCCCTTTCACATACACCGCCAATTCCTTGAGTCCCATTTCCGCCACTTTGTCAGCCACGGTTTTCACAATCGTGCTTGCGGCGTAAGGGGTTGCTTTTTTGGGACCTGAGAAACCACAGTGACCAGCGCTCGCCCAGGCCAAGGTGTTGCCGTTGGCGTCGGTCAAGGTCACGATGGTGTTGTTGAAGGTTGATTGGATGTAGGCTCGGCCTTGGCTTACTTTTCGGACAGCCTTTTTCTTGCCAGCGACTTTTTTGGTCGGCTTGCCTTTAGCTTTTGGGGCATCAGAAGCAGCCTCCGTAACTGGAGCTGCAGACGTTTCTTCAACAGATGTCTTTACTTCGTCTTCCATAGCAATATTATGTCTTGGTCAAAATACGGCGACCTGAGCGCATCGTCTTGCGGACATTTCCACGCACGGTGCGTGAATTGGTCTTCGAACGCTGACCGCGAGCTGGCAAACGCTTCATGTGGCGCGTGCCGCGGTAGCTGCCGATCTCTTTCAAGCGTTTAATGTGCGCCTGCACATCGCGGCGCAATTCACCTTCTACACGGAAACCTTTTTCTACCAAATCGCGGACTTTGTTGACCTGCTCTTCTGACAGGTCTTTCACACGGACGGTCTTTGCGACACCAGCCTTCTCACAGATTTGAGCAGCGCGGGTATCGCCAATACCGTAAATGTAGGTGAGGGCGATGCTCACTTGCTTATTGGTGGGAATAGTGACTCCAGCAATACGTGCCATAATTATCCTTGTCGTTGCTTGTGCTTAGGAATCTTGCAAATAACATGAACCCGTCCGCGGCGGCGAATCACCCGGCAGTCTCGGCAGAACGGTTTTACAGACGTGCGGACTTTCATATTACATGCGATAGGTGACGCGGCCTTTGGTTAAATCGTAGGGACTCATTTCAACTTTGACGTGATCGCCTGGCAAGACCTTGATGCGGTTCATACGCATCTTGCCGGACATGTGGGCGATAATTTCCTGATCATTATCTAGGCGAACACGCAGCTTCGCTCCGGGAAGAAGTTCTTTGACTTCCCCCTCCATCTCGATGAACTGTTTTGAGTCTGAATTCTCTTGCATGGGAGCCGAAAAGCGATACGCTCGTGGCCGGTATAGTAGCGAAACCGCGTAAAAGTGTCAAATGGTAGAACAACCGAGGATGGCCAGCGGCCACTCGGAAGGTTAGAATTACTCTAATATGGCTTTAATTCGCCTAATTCCAGCCGATGAGGCTTCTTCTTTGGCGATCGTGAAATGACCCATGGTTCCCGTTTGATCCACATGGGGCCCCCCGCAAATTTCCTTGCTGAAGTAGCCCTTCATGTCGTCACCCACAAAGTATACCTTAATTTGGTCTCCAAGTTGAGCGTACTTATCCTCAAACAAGCCGATCGCCCCACGGGCCTTGGCTTCTTCAACCGTGAGCATTTCAAAGTGGACAGGAAGATCTTTTTTGATTTGCTCGTTGACAATATCTTCTGTGGCTTTGATTTGCTCTGCTGTCATTTTTTCTCCGTGCGAGAAGTCGAAGCGGAGACGCTCTGGAGTGATGTTTGATCCTCGTTGCTCGACGTGATCGCCGAGGACTGTGCGAAGTGCCTGATGGAGCAAGTGGGTTGCGGTGTGATATTTGACCGATTGTTCTGAGGTGTCAGCAAGTCCGCCAGCGAATTTCTTTTCTGAACCAGCTCGGGAGAGGTCTTGGTGCTTCTTAAACTCTGCTTCAAAGGCGGTTTTATCGACCTCTTGTCCTTTCTCTCGCGCCAGTTCCTCGGTGAGCTCCCATGGGAAGCCGTAGGATTGATAGAGATTAAAGGCGTCGATGCCGCTCACGGACCCTTGAGCACTGAAAAGCTTTTCAAATTCCTTAAGGCCTTTGTCCAAAGACTGACGGAACTTCTGTTCCTCTTTGGTGAGTTCGGTCATGACCATATCCTTCTTTGTAAGGAGTTCTGGATAAGCTCCTTCATAGGTCTGCACATACGCTTCGGCCACACTGGCAGCAAAGTTCTCTTTGACTCCAAGTTTGTGGGCAAAGCGCACCGATCTACGGATTAAGCGACGGACGAAATAGCCCTGATCTTTGTTGGATGGGACGATCCCATCGGCAATCAAGAACGTGGCTGCGCGCAGATGGTCGGCGATGACCCGCATTGGTGCTGGTTCATCGCCGTAACGCTTGCCCGAGAGAGTCTCAAGGGTCTGAATGACGGGCGCAAAAAAACTAATCCGGAACATGTCCCCGCTTCCCTCTTCCGCAGCGGCGATGCGCTCCAGGCCTGAGCCGTGATCAATATTTGGTTTCTGAAGAGGAATAAACTTCCCTTCCGCTTCTTTACGATAGGTCATGAATACATTATTGCCGATCTCCATGAAGCGACCGCAATCACAATTAGGATGGCAATTCTTGCCGAAACGCTCGTCGTGGGGCGTTCCGAAATCGAAGAACATCTCCGAGTCTGGTCCGCAGGGATCTCCGACCGGGGTTGTGTCGGGTCCGCCATTACGGCTCCACCAGTTTTTCTTGCCGTCGTAGTAGAAAATGCGCTCGTCTGACTTCATCCCGCGATCGCTGCCGGCTTCCTGGGAACCAATGTCGGCAATTTCAGCTGTAATTTTCTTTTCTGCAAATAGCTTCTGCCAGATTTCCGCGGCTTCGGTATCTTTTGGAATATCGTATTCGGGAGCGCCGATGAAGCAAGTTACATACAGCTTCTCTGGATCCAAACCTACGACCTCGGTCAAAAACTCAAACATCCATGGAATTTGTTCTTTCTTGAAGTAATCACCGAGCGACCAGTTGCCGAGCATTTCAAAAAAGGTCGTATGGCGATTGTCTCCGACTTCTTCAATATCCTTAGCACGGAAACACTTTTGGGAGTCAGCGAGCCGCGTCCCTTGGGGATGAGCTTCACCAAGCAAAAACGGCACCATCGGCTGCATCCCTGAGCCTGTAAACAAGGTGGTGGGATCGTTCTCGGGCACCAATTTTGCGGAAGGAAGGACCACGTGCCCTTTGGACTTGAAGAAATCTAAATACTTTTGACGGATTTCATGAGCAGTCATAGTGCGATTACTCTACTGGATAGCGTTGGCTTTTTCAACACAGTGTTGACTCAAGGCCGCTCGGGTTCTAGGATAAAATAAGATCGCGGAGTTCGTGATGATGGCATTTCATTATCCTGTCGGCGTGACACTCATTTGGGATCTGTCGATGCCTGACGTCGAGCAGGCCCTCCCCTGGCTCCTCGGCCGCTTCGGAGAAGGGCCGTTCGTGGTCTTCGCTGCTCGCTACGTGTATCGCTGCGTCCTTTGCGCAGCCGAAGGCGAAGAGAGGCACAGTGCCGACTGCCGCGGAATCGCCGATGGTCGATGGGTGGAACAAGTCGCCGTCCTGGCGACGCCGATTTGGATCGATGCCGAGCGCCTGTGCCTGGCCGTCTAGGCAACTCAGATCGCGACTGCGACCCCGGGGCACTCTCGCTCCGGGTGTCCTGCTTTTTAAGCAACCGTTTGATCTTTAGAAATACTTTCTGAGGGCTCAAAGCGTTTAAATAGTCTCCGCTCCATGGAGGCTATAAAGGCGATCATTTCTGGACTCTTCAAGGCCCAGGCGATCATGCCGTAAACAATGAGGCCCGCTCCGCCGGCCACCAAACCTTGGGCAAGAATTCCAAGGAAGGTTTCCAGATGGAAGATACTGGCTGCGACTGGCTTCAAGAGCTGCGTCACAATTCCTCCAGCCATCGCGGCGATAGAAATAATGAATAGTGATTTGAGAATCTCCCCTTCTTTTAAGGAACCCACACGAAGGCGCAGGGCCATCCAAAGGACGGAGACGTTGACAAGCGCCGAGAGTGAGAACGAGAGGCCAAGTCCAACCACACCGAATTCCTTGGCAAACAACAGAGCGGCAATCACGTTGAAGAAGGTTGTGAGCAAACCGACAACGAATGGGGTGGCTGTATCGCGCCAGGCGTAGAAGCCGCGAGCGAGAAGGAACACTAGACTTTGCGCGAAAAGACTTAAGGTGAAGAATGCCAGCGTGTCAGCAGTGGTAATGGTTTCTTCCCACCCAAACTTCCCTGCCCCAACGACCACGCGGACGATCTGAGCGCGCAAAAGCAAGAACAGGACTGACGCAGGGATCACAAAAAATAAAATTTGCCGAGCCGTAGTTGAGAACGTATCGACGAAGCCGTCGACGTCTTTGCGTGCAGCTGCTTCTGATAGTGACGGGAACGCGGCGACGGCAAACGATACCGCCACGATGCCGATCACAAAAAACTGAATGTTGTAGGCGAACTGATACATGGTGACGCTGCCAGCGACGAGGGTGGTGGCGATCATGATCATGGCCACGTTGTTCAACTGGTTGACGGCGACCCCCATGGTGCGCGGGACCATTAACTTGCCCATTTCACGGGTGTCAGCATCGTTTAACTTCCAGCGCCAGGAGTAACGGTAGCCGGCAGAGCTAATGGCGATGAGTTGAGAAAGCATGTGGAGTCCTGCGCCGAGGACTACACCCCAGGCAAGTCCAGCCGGCCCCATCGCTGGGACCAACACTGTGGCCCCAATGATGATGCCAAGGTTGTAGAGAACAGGCGCAAGAGAGTAGACAAGGAAGCGCTTCATTCCTTGCAATGCTGATCCAAACACGGCAGACAAGGCGAGAAGGAAATCAGACACAAACATGATCCGCGTGAAGGTGATCACCAAATCCAGCTTCGATTGAGAAAACTTTGGGGCGATCAGTTCGGCAATCTGCGGAGTAAGGATGAACAAAACGACCGAAATGATGGCGATGCTTACCGCCGCGATGTTCAAAACGTTGTTGGTGAAATCCCAGGCTGACTTTTTATTGCCTTGGTAGTGCTTAATGAACAGCGGGATGAAACTTGCGGAGAGGGCACCGACCACCAGCAAGCTAAATAAGAAGTCAGGTACCAGGAACGCCGCGTAGTAGGCATCGAGCGTATCGCCTGCTCCAAAGCGCCCGGCCAAAATACGATCGCGAATGAAGCCAGCGATGCGCGACAAAAAGGCAAAAGCCGCAACAATCGTTGCAGCGCTTGCGATGTTTTTGGTTTCTTGATTCAAGAAGCGGATCATACCGATTCCTGGCGGCGCTTCATGCTTTTTGCAAGGACAAGGAGCGAGATCACAAACAGCACGGCCAGGAATCCGATCAAGAATTTCACGTACGGATTTTCAACGTTGAAGAACGAGATCGATACCGTGGCTGAGTCGGAGGATTTCTGACCAACGCTGTCGGTGACGGTGAGAGTCACTTGGTAATCGCCAAAGGTGCGGTAGGCATGGTCAAGTTCGGGGCGGTTCGAGGTTACCCCGTCACCGAAGTCCCATTCGTAGCGATAGCCCTCGCCAACAAAGCCTTTGACGCCGAAGTGATAGGTGTTCCAGCTCTTTTGCTCAAAGGTGAAAATGGCTTTGGGTGAGATTTGTAAATCAGAAAGGGCTGCGCCATTGCTTGATGGCTCTGCTTCGGCCGCGCTGGTCGTCGTAGCAGTTGATGCGGCAGGCTCAGCGCTTTGTGTAGTCGTAGGCAAAGAGACTGGTGTGTCTGCTGCCGGGACGGGTTCAGCAACTGTAGCTGGCGGGGGCGGCGCGACACTCAGTGATGGGTCTGTCGGCGCATAATCACTGGCATCCCCCACACCATCGCCGTCCGTGTCGGTTACGAGAGGATTTAGTCCTGATTGCTCTTCGGTTGAATCGGAAAGGCCGTCATTGTCGTCATCACTATCGCAGGCATCGCCCTGGCCATCATCATCGGTATCGGCTTGATTAGTATTGGAATCAGAGACGCAATTATCTGATTCATCAGCAACACCGTCGCGATCAGCATCTTTAATCGGGGTAAACAGATTAGAAAGGGCCACGTTATTGCTTGTATCTTGATCGACGGGTTCGGTTCCAAGAATTTCGGCACGAATATTAAAGCTCGACTCGGGGACAACAAAATCAACGTAGACTTCTTCATCTACTCCGCCAGCACGCACCGAAATTACCTGACTATTCCCGATCGCTACCATTCCTTGCACAAACGAAACATAACCAGAAACGTCGACATCTCCATAGTTATGAATACGAGCATACAAACGAATGGTATCCCCGGCGACTAGGGTTTCGGTAGAAAAGGAAATCTCGCTGCCATTTTTAAACCCGAGATCCGCATTTGCGGCAGAAGTGGTAAACGGTACGAGCAGGAACACGGCAAAGGACAAAAGAGCGATGCGCATAATTACTTTTTCTTACGATGGCCAAAGGTGTAATGAAAAATATCAGAACGAATGGGGCCGAGGGCGATCATGTGAGCTTCTGCCAAAGCGTATTTTACTGCGCTTTCAAACCGCCCATCGCGTTCGAAGCGACGAATCGAGACACTGATTGCTACTGAACGCAGAATGCCGAAGGTGCCGATACGCATGCCGCGGTTCACGTAGTCCGTGTCTTCGCAGAAGACCACGGTCTCATCAAACCCGTTCAGCTCTTCATGTTTTGTGCGCCGAGCCAAGATGCAGTAACCGGGCGCGTGGGGGCGGAGTTTGGAGAGAACGCGGTTATACTTATTATAGAAGTTATGAAGAATTTTGTCGCTAAGCTTTTTCGATTGCGGCAAGGAATCACAGGTAGCGAAGTCTAAGTTGCGCTTTTCAAATTCATCTTCGGCCAATTTCAGAAAGTTCAGATCACTGAGCTCGACGTCGGCATCGAGAAACAAAAGGAGATTTCCTGTGGCCACTTTAGCCCCGAGGTTGCGTCCGACGCCAGGCATTCCACCATCAATCACTTTGCACCCAAAGGCTTGGGCAATTTCCCTGGTGCGGTCGGTCGAATGCGCGTCGGCGACGATCACTTCATGCGGCGCGATACTTTGCCGTTTGATCGACGTCAATAAAATGGGCAAATACTCCTCCTCGTTTTTGGTTGGAATGACGATTGAGAGCATAATTCCTGCCTTATGATATCATGCGGGGAAGACTATGTCGAAGCTTTATCGACCGGAAGAAGGGACGGTTTCCGCGCTGAATGGCGCAGGTGATGGGGTGGTTGAACGCGAAGGAAAGCGACCGGTTTTTGTACCCGACACCTTGCCAGGCGAGCGGATTCAATTTGTTCCTCGGCGGCGAGTCAAAGCAGCGCTTGAAGCTGATCTTCTTGAGCTGCTCGAGGCTTCGCCAGATCGCGTGAAGCCAATTTGTCCTTATGCTTCTGTTTGTGGCGGCTGCTCCTGGCAACATGTTGATGGTGCACTTCAGGTGAAGACTAAAGAATTGCTCGTGAACGAAGCGTTTGCTGGCGCCGGGCTTGATCTCACTGTCTCAGAGTTCATCCCCTGCCCCGAACCATTTTATTATCGCAACCGGATGGACTACGCGTTCGGACGCGATGGTGAGCTGGGGCTTAAAATGTCTGGACGATGGTGGGAGACACTTGATTTAGAAACGTGTTTTTTACTGTCGAAAGAGGCGCCGGAGATTCTCCGTCGTGTGCGCGAATGGAGCCAGGCAACGGAACTTCCTTTTTGGGATACGCGCGACCACCAAGGTTTTTTTCGTTACTTAGTCATTCGTGAAGGTAAAAATACTGGCGAGAGGCTGATCATGCTGGTCACTTCGGACCAAGTCTCTCCCGATGTACTTAAGGAACACAAGAAGTCGCTCGTTGTGCTACTCGACGACCTTGCGACTTCGATTCTTTGGAGCGTCAACGACAAAGTTACCGACCTCTCCACCCCAAGCTCGATGGAGGTACTTAAAGGCACCCCCTTCCTGCACGAGTCTGTGAACGAGATCACCTACCGCATTCAGCCCGCCAGCTTTTTTCAAACGAACACCATCATGGCTGCCAAGCTCCAAGATGTCGTGTTGAATGCTTGCGAAGGAAACAAAGGGCTTGTCATGGACTTATACTGCGGCGCGGGATTCTTCTCCCTTCAGCTCGCCAAGCGTGGCGTTGATGTGCTCGGGGTTGAGCTTGATGCCGCAGCGATCGAAGGGGCCAAGGAGAATGCTCGACTGAATACCATTAATAATGCCGAGTTCATTGCTTCAAAAGCTGAAGAGTTTGATTGGCTAGATCGTATGCCCGAAATAGTGATTGTCGATCCCCCACGCGCAGGACTTCATCCCGATGTGATCGCAGCCTTGACCAAAGCCCTTCCGACGCGTATCATCTACGTCTCGTGCAAGTATCAACGCTTAATCGAGGAGCTCCCACACTTTTTGAAGCACTATTCTGTTAAAAAAGTTTCGGCGCTGGATCTGTTTCCTCAAACTCCGCATGTCGAAGTCGTGGTCGAAATGACCAAATTATGAAATCTGGATTCGTTGCCCTTATTGGCCGCTCAAACGTTGGGAAGTCTACGCTTCTCAATGCTTTAGTTGGTTCAAAAGTGGCTATCACCACTCCAAAAGCGCAAACGACACGCCAGCCGGTTCAAGGAATTATTACTGATGACCGTGGTCAAATTGTGTTTGTGGATACACCGGGCGTGATGCAAAAGGCGCGTGATCCACTCACTAAGCGTCTGAGCCAATTTGTGAAGGAGTCGCTTCGTGGAGTAAACGTGGTGCTCTACGTTGTTGATCCGACTCGTTCGATCGGTAATGAAGAACACGAAGCCATGGCCCTTGTGGAGCATTTAAATATTCCGAAATATCTGATCATTAACAAAATTGACGAAGAAATTAAACCGTTTATCGATTCCTACCGCGATTTTGAAAAACGTTTTACAGGCATGCTCGAAATCTCCGCCTTGCGAGGTCACAACTTGAAAGCGCTCAAAGATTTGTTGTTTGAAATCATGCCTGAAGGCGAGCCGTACTATCCTGAATATCAACTTTCGAACATGCCACACGAACTGTGGCTGGCCGAACTTATCCGCGAAAAGTTATTCTTGCGACTGCGCGAAGAAGTTCCCTACGCCGTCCACGTTGAAGTCGACGCGGTTGAGGAACGACCGAACGACATGACCTTCATCTCCGCACGGATTCTCACCAATCAACCTCGCTACAAGCGAATGATTATTGGCGACAAAGGCCATGGAGTGAAGGAAATTGGTCAATCGGTGCGCAAAGAACTCGAAGGGGTGATGGGCCGAAAAGTGTATCTTGAACTTACGGTTGAAGAAGATCCGAACTGGGTTGGTCGACTTTAGCTTGAAACCAGGCGTAAAAATTTTCGGCAGCACTACCGGCTGGAGTGAATGTGGTGTCCGTGACTTCGTACGGCGGGACAGTAGAAATGTCGATCGGATTCATGATGACTTGCCCAGACTCATCGGCGATATTCACCCCAACGGGTCCTGAAAGTGGAATCACGGAAACCCGTTGTTGAAAATCGTAGTGGACTAATGAGAACGTCCCGCCAAAGGTGATTGTTTGGATAGGTCCGGCACTCACCACCAGTGGACGGTCTTTTTGTGTTCCAGATGAAACAGCAACACGGCCCTTTTGCACCACAATCTCAATTTCCCCCGAAAGCGTTTTGAATTCAACAGTCGTGTCTTCGTACAAAGCGACAAGTGCATCATCAATCTGGAAGAGCATGCGCGCGTCTTTCCCTGTTGTTACCACCGAGCCTCTCCGCGCTGCTCCATCTGGCGTCGCTACTACATCACCCTGTTCTTCGAGGGTGGTGATAGCAAAGGTGGGCATGTATCCGTTGCCACCAGCCCAAGTAAATCCAAAATGAGCGCCGAGGACCAAGGTGATCACCAAGACCGCGAACAGACCGACGCCAAGATGTTTGAGTGTGAAGCGCATATCTGCTAAAATCCTATCAAGAAAATTTACATTGATCTATGGCATTGCTCGAGTTCTACGGCACGGAGTGTCCACACTGCATGCGGATGGCACCGCTGGTTGAGAAGTTAAAAGGCGAAGGGGTGAAGATTGAACAGTTTGAAGTCTGGCATGACGAGAAAAATGCGGCTCAGATGGAAAAGTATGATCGCGGCTACTGCGGCGGTGTGCCGTTTTTTATCAATACTACATCGAAACGTTTTATTTGCGGTGGAGTAGATGAAAAAGAGCTGCGGGCGTGGGCAGAAGGCACTGGCGGTGAGCCAACAACCTAAAGATCAAATGCTTGATGGTATTCAGGAATAATGATCTCTGACGTGATCTGCTTTTTTAGGTGTTCGGCAAAAATCTGCTTGTCCTCTTGATCGCCGTGCACGAGGAATACTTTTTGAGGATCTTTCCCATCCGTTGGTTTTAACCAGCGGGTGAGTTTGTTTTGATCGCCGTGAGCAGAGAAAGCGCCAATGCCGACCATTTTGGCGTTGACTTCGATACGTCGACCAAAGATAGTTACCTCCTTTGCTCCCTCATAAAGCGTCCTCCCGAGAGTACCGTGAGCAAGGTAGCCGATGATCAGCAGGGTGGTGTTGGGATCGGGCAGATATTGAATCAAGTGGTGCAAAATGCGCCCGCCAGTCATCATTCCGCTTCCCGCGATAATTACTTTTGGCTTCTTAGCACGGGCGATTGCTTTAGATTCCTCGGCATTTAACGTCTCGCGTAAATTTGGAAAAGAGAAAAAGTCGCGATCAGCTTCGGCGAGAATCGGCGTATCAAAGTGCAAATAATTTTTGAAATGGCGATACAGCTCGGTAGCGCGAATGGCGAGTGGGCTATCGAGATAAATAGGTACGCGCTGACTCTCTGGCAAGGTCGGTAGCAAGTTGTTGAGAGCGTAAAGCAGCTCTTGCGTGCGTTCGATCGAAAAGGCTGGAATGAGCAATACACCACCTGCTTCAATAGATTGTTTGATGACCACCTTCAACTTTGACTCGCGTTCAGACGTTGGCTCATGAATCCGCGCGCCATAGGTTGATTCACAAATCACCACGTCAGCATGCGAAATCGGTTCTGTTTCTGACATGATCGGGACATTATCATTGCCAATGTCGCCGGAAAACACTAGGCGCTTCCCTTCCACTTCAATCGAGACGTACGCTGACCCCAGCACGTGACCGGCGTCGTGGAACATAAGCGACAGATCGCCAACCATGAAGGCGTTGTGATAGTTGATCGGCTTGGATTGCTCAAACACACGGGCCAAATCTTCGGCAGTGTAGAGCGTTTCGTCACCACAGCGCTCAGCATTGTCGGTCATGACATGAGCAGCATCTTCCAAAACAATGCGAGTAAGCGCTGCAGCCGGCTCAGTGAAATAAATCGGGCCAGTAAAGCCCAGTTGCACCAGTCGTGGCAAACGACCGACGTGATCCAAATGTGGGTGAGTCACAACAACAGCGGTGATCGTTGCGGGGTCAAAACCAAATTCATCAAAATTCTTGCGCCCACACATACGTTCGCCTTGAAACATGCCGCAATCGATGAGTAGCTTGGTCGAACCGCTCTCTAGCAACATGCACGAGCCAGTAACTTCTCGTGCCGCACCGTGAAAGGACAAACGCATAGTTAGTTTTTGGTGAAACGGAAGACCCACAGCCGCGGGTCATCAGAAATAAGCTGGGTCCGTTTGGGATTGAGTCCCCATCCCGCATCAGTATACGTGCCCGCGATAGCCAGTGTCGAGCTAGTGGCCTCGAGCTCATCTTCAAGGACGACCTCCAGTTCGCTCCCAGTTGGCGCTAATCGATACAGACTTGAAAGTGTTGCTTTAACTAGATCTGGATGTGTTCCTTTAGTAAAACGGGGCGCAGACAAAATAATGCAGCGCTCTTCATGCGCTTCTGCTTCACGCACAGCAAATGAAAACGAGCCCGTGGGCCTGCCAAACGAACTCATCTTGAGTCCGAGCAGCGTCCAGGGATGTCGCTCGCCAATTTTTCTTGGGTTCAGTTCTAAATCTGCCGTCGACAAATCCTTAAGCGACACCCACGCGTCGCAGAACGCGTGCGCTTTGGTATCTGATTGCTGGCCGGCGAGCCAGTTATCAATCGCCATTTTCCAAGGATTAATCGGTTGCGGCATAAGCTAAAGCATTTTTGCGACGGCATGAGCCGCTTTTCTTCCAAACGGAAGAAGGCGCGATGGAATCTGATCGGGCAGAACCTCAGGGCCAATGATCCCAATCCCAATTGGCTTCATGGTGTCGAGTTGAAGTTGAATGATTGCGCTAAACACCGCATGTCCCATGGCCAGTCCGTTCTTTGTTTCTCCGCGCTCGATAATTCCGAGCACAATAGCCCCATCAATCTCCGGACGACGCAAGAGACGTTTAAGCGCCAGTGGTTTTTCAAACGATCCCGGCACCCAGACAACTTCAACCACATCCAACCCCTCTTTGCGAGCAATTTTCTGTGCCTCAGTGAGCATTTGTTCCGTCTGTTCTCGATGAAATTCTCCTACTACGATTGCGATGGTTTTGCCCATAGATATTTGATCATCATGTCGGCTTCAAAATTAACGCGATCTCCGACGCCCCGATCTTTCCACACGGTGCGTTCGATTGTTTCTGGGGTGAGTGAAACAGCAAACACTTCATCTTGAACGTCCGCAATGGTCAGACTGACTCCGTCGAGCGCGATCGATCCTTGCGGCACAATGTAACGCATCAATTCTTGCGGGGCTCGCAGCAAAACAATCAGCGCGTTGCCCTTCTCTTCCATTTCTACAATCTCAGCCACGCCGTCGACGTGCCCGTAGACAAAATGCCCACCGAGCTCATCGCCAAGCCGCATTGATGGTTCCACATTCACGATCTGCCCCACTTTCCATGAACCAGCAGTGGTGAGCTCAAGTGTCTGTGGCATGACATCGCTCCAAAAACCATTCAGATTGCAATCAAGAGCGGTTAAACAAACGCCATCAACATTCACCGAGCTGCCGTCGACAACCTGATGCATGATCGTAGGTACGTCAAAATGGATCCGCTTGCCACCGCCAGCGGCATCGAGGACTTCGCCAACCGTTCCGTGATGATGAATAATTCCTGAGTACATACTTATTTGAGTATCTTCCGCGCCTTCTCGAGGACAGAAAGAATTTAGGCCTTCATTTGCCTCTCGCTTTCAAACGGTACAAAGTCGCTCACGCGGTCACCTACTTCAACCTGTAACTCTTGTTCGTAGAGATCACCGCTCCAGTCAAGAACATGCACTTCGAATGTTTGATTCCAGGAAATGATGCAAGGCGCGGCCGCTTGCTCGGCGTTCTGTACTGACCCGACGTAGATGCCTGGTTGAAGACCCTCTGGCTGAACAGCTAAATTAGCCGTGGGAACGCCGTAAAGCTTGCCTTTTCCCTCACCGTGAATGACCTTTCCTGTGATGCGCATAGTAGGGTTATGTTAGGGCTGAAAGGGCCACCTGTCAACGCGCCTTGCAAAGAGGGGGTTGTGGTGGTAAATTCTCGCTCGAGGTGAATAATGGTTAACCGCAAGGCTATCAAGCAAGACCTTCTCCGATTTCTTTCCGACGCGTCGCGTGGGGCAATAGCGATCACGGAGGAGAACAAGTACACACCCTTTTGTGATCTCGGGGCTGACAGCATCATGCTCTACGACATGTGCTTCAGCATCGAGCGGCGGTATGAAATCCAGTTCGAGCCCAACGAATTTCACAGCATACGAGAGGGTTCATTCAGTGCCCTTCAGCTACTCGTGGAACTTAAAGTCGATGCACACCCGTGACTTCTCCAAGCCCGTGACTTCTCCAAGCCCGCGCCCACACAGTGGCGCGGTGCTGTCGTTTACATCGCTTGTGCCAGCAGGTTCTACAAGCTAGAATGTCCTCACTATGCTTAATGGTTCACTGGTAAAAACAACCACATCGGATGGTTTAGAGCTAGCAGGATTTTGGATGGACCAAAAATCCGATCTGGCAGTGTTTCATTCTCACGGTACAGCTGGAGATTTTTATACGCACCAATTTATTGAAGATGAAGGCAAGCGGCTCGCTGAAATGGGTATCTCATTTTTGACAGCCAACAATCGCGGCCACGATGTTTACGCTGATATTCGAAAATTCGAGAACGGATCCGTCAGCTGGGCGCATGTCGGCGGCGGTTTTGAGCGTTTTGAAGATTGCATTTTTGATATCAGTGCGTGGCTGGATTTCCTGAGCGCTCAAGGCGTGAAGCGTGTCGTTCTTCAAGCACATAGCCTAACCCAAAAGATTTTGTACTATCAACATCTCAAGCATGATCCTCGGGTGGTCGGCCAAATCCATCTGTCGCCGTGCAACGATGCCGGCTTTATGCTCCATCTTCTCGGCGAGCAGAAGTACGGGGAGACAAACAAAATGGTAGCGAAGCTTGTGGCCGAAGGAAAAACTTCTGAGCTGTTACCGAAGGAGCTCGCCGTTGTCTGCCCGATGGGTCCTTTGCCTTACTTGGGTTATTTAACAGAAGAGGGTATGGGCAATCTTTTCCCTTATCACAAAGCAGACTCAACGAAGTGGTCTATGCTAGCCGGGACAACGGATCCCCTTCTCGCTATTTTTGGCGGCGCTGATGGATTTATTAAGCCATCAATCGATGAAGCGGCCAAGCTCTTTCGTGACCACGCAACATCTTCAGCAACTACATCGGTAGAAGTTATTCCCAATGCCCCACATAGTTATGTCGGTTATGAAAATAATCTTACATCAATAATTTCAACATGGCTCTCTCTCCTTCAAAACTAACGAAACCATTCCCTGAGCCGATCCCGCTCAAAAAGTTGATTGGACCAAGTTTTATTATTTTGGCTCTAGGACTCGGATCTGGCGAAGTTATTTTGTGGCCGTACCTTGCCTCTAACTACGGCTTGGGAATTGCTTGGGGCGCGTTGCTTGGCATTTCGTTTCAATATTTCATCAACATGGAGATCGAGCGCTACGCTTTGGTGAAAGGCGAAAGCGTATTTGTGGGGATTGCTAAGATTTTTCGCGTGGCGCCTTATTGGTTTATCGCTTCCACGTTTATTGGCTTCGGACTGCCGGGAATTATTGCTGCCTCGGCGGTGGTGGTTGCCTCCGTGATTGGTGTTGAGTACGTCAGTCTTGTCGGCATTGCGCTGTTGCTTGTGATCGGATGCATTTTGAGTTCTGGGAAAACTGTCTACGGACTCATGGAAAAGCTCACTAAGACGATTCTGCTCGTCGGCGTTCCGTGTATATTTATCTTAGCGCTCACTGTGGCTACCTCGATGGATTGGAGTGCTCTCGCAAGCGGAGTCATCGGCCACGGTGAAGGTTATCGATTCTTGCCCGAGGGAATTGTTTTGGCAGCCTTTTTGGCTGCGTTTGCCTATTCCGGTGCCGGAGGAAACTTGAACCTCACTCAATCTATTTATGTAAAGGAAAAAGGGTATGGGATGGGCAAGTATGCTGAGCGGGTCTCAGGCCTCTTTCGTGAAGGGGGTGTGGCTGAAGCCGTGCATCTTGAAGGTGTGGAGTTTGTCGACAACCCCGAAAACCGTCGACGTTTTAAGATTTGGTGGCGACGCATTTCCACAGAACATGCCCTTGTCTTTTGGTTTATTGGCGCCTTGTCGATCCTCTTGCTCATGCTACTTTCTTATGCGACGACGTACGGAGTAACCGACAACGCCGAAGGAATTAGTTTTGTTTTGCATGAAGGAGCTGCCATTGGGGCGCACATCACCCCTGTCCTCGGTTCACTTTTCTTGGTGATTGTGGGCATCATGCTTTTTCAAACACAACTCGGTGTGATGGACTCAACGTCGCGGATTATGGCCGAGAATGCAGCGATTGCTTACATGAAAAAGAAGGCGGTGCGCACGGTGCCACTTTCAAAAATCTACTTTGGGTTTTTGTGGGCGCAAATTGCCTTCGGGATTTTGCTTTTTGCGATTGGGGTAACTGAACCGAAGTCGCTGCTTATTCTCGGTGCGTGCATTAACGCCTTTGCGATGTTTGTCCACGTCGGCCTGGTGGCCATTCTCAATTGGAAAGCGCTGCCGAAGTTTTATCAACCACCGCTCTGGCGGCGTATCCTCCTCGGTTTAATATTCGTCTTTTTTGGATTCTTTAGTGTCGTGGTTATTTATAGCCAGTTGTTCTAAGCAAGTTGCTTTCCCTGCAAAGAAAAAAGATCATCGCAAAGATGATCTTTTTTCTGGCTCCGGGACGTGGATTCGAACCACGGTTAACGGATTCAGAGTCCGTTGTCCTGCCGCTAGACGATCCCGGAATGACTTTGTGTCAGCGAGACTATCATTATTTATGCCGTCGGTCAACGCGGCTATTGGTGGTTAAAATGTCGTCGACCCCGTCGCAAGAGTCGACGAGGTCGTGTGAGAGCGGCGCGGAGAAGCGTCGCCTAGCTGGTATTGCCGCAACGGAGCTTGACGAGCTTGGGGGTTGGGACGATGACGGTGGTTCCGGCCTCGTAAGCGATGAGCCCCTCGGCCAAAAGCTCCGCGACCTCGCCATCAAACACGCGACGAAGTTCATCGAAGTCGACCCCTTCGGTCCGCTCACCGTGGGCCACGATGACGTCCTGCTCGAGATCCCCGTAGAGGGCATCCACTTCCACCCCAAACCAGTGGCCATGGCTCTCCGCCCTTTCCTGGGAGAAGCGGAGGAGACGGTTGGCGGTGCCGTCCCGGGTCGTCTCAGTGCTCCGGACCGGGATGGGCCCGAGCTCGTTCGGACGAAGCTTTTCGACCCACAGACGACCACAGATGAAGAGCTCAGGAACGGTGTCGGTCACGGGCATGGAGGCTCCTGGGGGTTCGCCCTGAAACTAACATGGTTCGACTTGGGCGGTCAATAGAAAAACGACCGCGCGAGGCGGCCGCTTTTCTATTCGTTTGATTTCTCTTTTACTCAACGTTCTCATCCGCATCAACGATCAAGTGAACTTCGGTGACATCGGTGAACGAGACTCCGTTATCGTCGACCACAACGGTGCCCTTAAAGTGCACTTTGGATCCAACGCTCAAATCTGATTCACTGGCTTGACCGTCTTTTCCAAAGTAGAAGACGGTATTGTCGCTGTAATTCACTGTTGCTGAAGCAGCTTCGTGATCCTTGAAAGGCTTGAGCTCAACCGTAAAGGTATTTGCTTCGGTATCAACGGCTGAAACTTCAGCTCCGGCGCGATGATGCTTTCCCTTGCTCAAATCCGTATTGATCAACTTAGCAGTGACTGTTCCATCAGCTGACAAACTGCCGAAGATACGAACGCGCAAGCCAGTCGTCAAATCTGCCGTCGTCCCCTCTTCACCATCCACCATGACTTTGGTGGAAGCGTTAACCGCCACCGTGATGCTCGATCCAACTTCAGGAAGGACTGGAGGAGTCAATTTACCCTTAAATTCTCCACCAGGAACACGCCCCTTGAGTTCATCGTATGAGACACCTATTGGAACGACTCTATCTTCATGCTTTTGGTCGCGTGGCGGAACGTCAACAACCGTTAATGTGAGACTACCTACCCCTTCATTGTCTAGCGAGACAGAAGTGATGTCAGCGATAATCCCTGGACCACGGCGAACATGCTCATCGTGCTGACCGTCGTTCCCCTGGGCAGAGGCAATCGGGGCAAGGGTGCTGAAACCGAGAGCAAGAGCTCCAACCGCAGCGAGGTACTTGATATTCATAGCGTTAATTATTTACGAATTATTTTCTGGACGCATACCCATACACCCGCCGCTCCCATTTCGTCACAAGCCGATTGGTTACGAGGCTACACCAAAATCGGCCTCAGGTTACCAGGAGAGGTTTCGCCAATCAAAAACCGCCCGTCGTTTTATAACGATGAGCGGCTTCTGAAATTACTTAACCGCGACGACGTTGATATATCCGAGTGTTTGACCTTGGTCGTAGAGGCTAATCTCGTACGCACCCAGCGTGTCGGCATCAAATTCATAGGTTCCTTGGACGCCGGCTTTGAGCGCAAGATTTTGGGTGTGGCCTTGAAGCTCTAACGTGTCAGACTTCGATGACGTCACCCGCATCACCACATGTTTGCCTTGTGGCACTTCGTAGGTTTCAGGATTGAAGGCAGCGCCTTGAGTGTAATTAATAGTGATGTAAAAGGCTGGCTCGTCTTCGTCTGTTGCTGTTGAGGTGACGCTGTTGGTTGAGGTCTCCGGCTTGGATGTGGTATTCGTCTTCGTTGATGAGTTCGCTGAGTTCGGCAGTGTGGAGTTTGCGTAGTTTACTGTGTCAGATACCCCATCACGTTCTGGCGTTGGCGTGCGATGCTCAGCCCAGATGCCAAGTAGTACGGCGAGGACAAAAAGGACCACGACTGGCCCCAGAGATCGTTTATCCATAGAAATGCGTTAGGACTTATTCCTTAAACACGGTTGACAGTCACCTCTGAACACTTTACAACAGGTGCAGAGGAAAAACCATGACGTCCTCGCCGACTTCTCTGACTTCTTTCCCTTTCGACGTCGCAGCCCGCATGGCCGAGCGCATCACCCTCCAAGGACGCAACGCTCACCACCCCGTGGGGTTCATTCATGAGGCTGGCAAGCTGATCCTCCGGGTAAGGGTGGGATGCCCGTGGGACCACCTCGCGCTCCGCACCGATGTGCCGTTGGAGGATCAGGCGGCCGTCCACGTCGACACCCGAGCCCTTGCACAGGCAGTGCGTGCCTATGGTCGGAAGCTCGAGGTCACCCAGACCCTGGGGGGAGAGATCTCACTCTGCGGAAAGCATGGAAGTGTCCTGCTCCGTCGCTGCCGTGAGCAACCGGGCCTGTTTCCGTTCGCCGATTCGCTGGAAGGGCCCGCGTTCACCATTACGAAGGCCGATGCGGTTGCCGCTCTCGCCGCCAGTGATGCCGTATTGCTCAAACGAGATCACAACGTCGGGATGTGGTTCGACCGGGGGCCTGGAGCCGATCAGTTCTACACGCTAAGCACGGACGGATGGCGCCTGCAGCGGCACGCCGTGCCCTACGAAGGGCAGTACTGGATCCCTGCCAGGGTCACGTTCTCGGCCCAGACTGTTCGCTGGCTTCTGTGGATTTTGCGTCAGACCCCCGCGACAGAGATCAGTTTCACTCGGGTGGACGAATGGCGTTGCCGAATCGACGCTGGACCACTCACCGCGATGATCTGTCTCGTACAGCAGGCCACCCCTGATCACCGCGAAGTCATCCGTGAAGCACTCACAGCGGACCGACGCGGCATGCTCGTAGACCGCGTGGAGCTGCGCCACACACTGAGCCGCGTGAAGAGGTTGCTTCCTCCGCCGCATCACGACATCAAGCTGCGGTTCGAAGAGAACAGACTCGCCATTCTCTTCACGAATGGTCGGTGTGACCTCGAAGGCGCGATCGAGATCAAAGGATCGGGGTGGAACGGCGAACCCCAAATCGTCGGCTACAACACCCGCGCCCTCCTTGACGCTTGCCGTACCGGCCCCAAGGAGACCGAGATCTACCTCTCGCCCGGCAAGGCCCTGAAGGACGCAGGTGTCGCCTACGGACCCAAGGCCGGCCCCGACCGTTTCCTTGCCCTTTTCATGCCACTCAACATCCCCTAAGCGCTTTTCCACTCGGCCTCCTTTCTCGGAGGCCTTCGACGTTTTATTGTTTGAAAACTTGTCTGATAACTTCGTCGATAGCGATTTCTTCAATCAACAAATCAGCCACCGCGAATTTCTCGAGCAATTGTTTGGCTACAACGGGCACATCTTTTCGTGACACGTGAAGTGTCGTTTGGAGTGAGGAGTGCCGATCAACGCGACCAAACGCCTTAAGATCATCGCGCCTTACAGGTTCGGTAAAGGTCACCGTAATTTCTTTGTGATCAGCAACGGACTGCACCAATTTCTCCAGAGGACCATCATATTTAAGTGTGCCATCACCAATCACCATCACGCGTTCGCAAAGGGCTTCAACGTCGGCCATGGCGTGCGAAGTAAGAATAATCGTCGCCCCGTGTTCTTTATTCCACTTTTTCAAAAAATCGCGAATCGCTTTTTGTGAAACAACATCCAGACCAATCGTTGGCTCGTCTAGGAACAAGACCTTAGGTTCATGCAGTAAAGCATTAATGAGCTCGCATTTCATGCGCTCGCCGAGCGATAGACGATTCACTGGGACTGTAAACAAATGCCCAATGTTCAGAAGTTCGCCAAATTGCTTTAAGCGCTTCTTAAATTCCTTCTCAGGAATCTCGTAAATCTCTTTGTTAAGTAAAAACGAATCGTGGGCAGGCAAATCCCACCAGAGCTGGTTTTTCTGTCCAAGCACAATAGCAAAATTGCGTTGAAAACGAGCCTCGCGCTTCCATGGCACATGGCCCATCACGGTCGCTTCACCAGACGTTGGCCAAAGAATCCCCGAAAGCATTTTAAGTGTCGTTGTCTTGCCTGCACCGTTTGGACCAATGAAGCCGACAAACTCGCCTTCTTCAATTTGAAACGAGATGTCGTTGACCGCTGAGACAATCTTTTTCTCGCGGCGACCAATTGATTTCAACGTCCCTAAAAACCCTGGCTCCTTTTTGTAAGAGACGTACGTCTTGGTGAGATGTTGAACGTTAATGATAGCCATAGATTATCCACTGGCAGAAGTATAGTGCCTGAGCCCTGCTCGCCACAAGGTGAGACCTAAAGCTAACCAAGCAAAGGCGATGATCGCGCCCCACAACAACACGTGTGGTGAGGCAAGACCCATCAACGTTTTGGCGGGAAAAGAAACAATAGCAAGTACTGGAATCACAAAGGTGAAGAATGCTCGAAACCCGTTTGGAAAGATTTCAATGGGAAAACGCGCCACATAGACCGAATCGCGATACAAAGCCCAGGCGCTCTCGTTTTCTGTTGTCCAAAAGGCCACCGATGCCATACATAAGTTAATTGAAAAAGCGATAACAATTGAAAAAAGAAAAAGAACGGCAGCGCTGATAGCCATCAGTAAGGTTGGTTGTGTCGGCAGCATTGTCCAAGCGACAATAATATAAGCAATTCCAACTGGAAGGGTGATGAAATCAAACAGATCAAGTTGCATCGCCGCAGTCTTGAACAACGGTGATACCGGTTGAACTAAAAACATGTCGAATTTACCACGACGAATCCAATCCTTAATGTTATACATTCCCCGATACCACAGCGCCTGGGTCAACATATCGATCATGTTCATCATCGCGAAGAGCATCAGAACCTGCCCTTCAGAATAACCCACGATCGTGTTGGTGTGATTAAAAAGCGAGACTGCAAGGATCACAAAAAATCCAAGTCGCAGCAGTTTGCCAAAAATAAACGTCACTAAATCTGCTCGCGATGCTGCGTACAGGGCAAAGCGATTCACTGCTGCTTGTCTAAACAAACGAATGTAACGCTTAACTCCCATAGGCCACGTACGATTTAGTTCCTTTGCGCCACAGCACCGTCAGAACAATTAGAGAAACGGCTATCCAAGACCATTGAGTCAGCAGTGTTAAAAGAAAAGTTGATGGACTCAAATGTCCTAAGTAGGATTCAACGGGAGAGGCAATGAGCGACGGAAACGGTGTGGCATAAAAAATCGTCTGAGCCCAATGGGGCATTAAAGCGATCGGTAATGCTGCACCGGACAGGAACCGCGTACAGATCATGAAAAGCCACCGCGGGCCAAACCCACGCTCAGTCCAGAACGAAAGTGCGGCAGCGATAAAATCAAAACAAGTGATCATGGCGAGAGAACCAAGGCAGAGCACTGCCGTCTGGAGCAAAACCATGGGGTTCGTCTGTAATAAAACATCATCTGAGACCGTTAAAGAAAGCAGCACGATCTCCCCAAAGGCAATTACTAATAACACCGAACGGACTGCCGCTCCACGGGCAATCCAATAGTAAAAGTAGTTGATGGGGCGAAGGAGGTAGTTGACCAGGTCGCCTTCGACGATTTCGTCAGCCATCTGATCCATCACGTTGGTGAACAAGGTCGCGGCCAAGAGCGAAGTGCCAAGGATGTAAGTGACTAACTCAGCGGTCGAATAGCCGCCGATCGCGCCACCAAGTGACCGATAGAGTAAGATCAACGTCCCAAACCAGATCAGCACGTTGATGGCACCTAATAGCAAGTTGGTGCGATAAACCAACGCCTTAGACAAGGCTAGTCGATACGCCATCAAGTATTTACGAAGTCGGTGCATGCGGATTGTGTAGAGGTCTAAGAGACCGTGCCTCCAAACTCACCTATCAAATCAGCAATGAGCTCATCTTGTTCTTGATGTACAACTTCAGCCATGATCGCCACGTTTTCTCCAACAAGTTTGCTCAAAATATCAGCAATGATTCCGCGGTTCTTGGGCTCATTCAACTTGTCGGCAATGAAGCCGATCTTGGTGCCTATGCGGAGAGTTGCGCCGTCCATTTCTAACAACTGCACACCTTGAAGAATAACAGGCAATGTCCCACTCACTTCCATGAGGGCATTGCAGCATTCGGACCACTTGGATTTGATGGTGTCGAGGGGAACGGTGGCTGCAGAAGCATTTGCTCTAGGTTTTTCCGAGGGCGCTTGAGGAGCTGGGCTCAATGCCTCAGGCTCTGAGTCCTTCTTTGGCACGACGACAGGAGTGGGTATTGGCGCAACACTTACGGGTGCGGCTGAGGCGCTTATGTTTCCTTCGGCGGCCAGCAACTCAAGCGGTAGCTGAGGAATGCGATCATTGCGAAAGACCACTCGATATTCTAAGAGGCGCTGAATGAGTTGCTGAAGTTGAGACACACCGGAGGTCTCGGCGATCTTTACCAAGCGAAGCGTTGCTTCTTTATCGTAGGAACTAAGCGGTGCGCTGCCGAGCGACGCAAGCAAGCTGTAACGCAAAGCTTCAAGAATTTCATCTTCGAGCGGACCAATCCGCGTGCCATCACTGGCCGCTTTGGACACAACCGTAATCGCTTCTGCAGCTTGATGTCGCGAAAGCGCCTCAAGGTAATCGAGCACCAAACTAATGTTAGTGCGTGGAATGACCAACGATGCTTCCTCCATGGTAATTTTTTTGTCGCCACCGATCGCCAAAATTTGTCCAAACAAACTTTCGGCATCACGCAGACATCCTTCAGAAAGACGCGCGATGGCATCGAGGACTTCATCTTCAATTTTTACCGACTCGCCTTTGGCAATCATCTTAAGACGCTCAACAATATCAACCACATTCAATCGATGAAAATCAAAGCGCTGACAGCGCGATAAAATCGTTTCCGGAACTTTGTGAAGTTCGGTGGTGGCCAAAATAAA
>ERZ1292633.765-Hain-H41-02um-R1-765-length-36080-cov-6_pt1 | contig 36080 bp, 23 predicted proteins | sample MGYA00564406_ERZ1292633 | MGnify/ENA primary metagenome ERZ1292633 (study PRJEB36523, sample SAMEA6512639) | groundwater metagenome | collected 2019-01-08 | study: AquaDiva: Metagenomics assemblies of 32 groundwater samples
CGGTGAACGCGGCAACCGATGTCGCTGTAAACTTTGGCGGAAGCGCCGTGCTCGGTACCGTGGTCACAGGCGATGATATCATGGTGAACGGTTCCGGCAACGCAGCCTTCACGTCGCTCACCAGCGGTGACTTTACCAGCATCATGGCAGGCGGGAGTGTCACGGGGGGGGCAGTCACCACCGGCACAAGTCTGAATGCGACTGCCGTTGGTGCATTCACGACAACCGGGCCGATCACCGCAGGCACCTCAGCCACAATTATCGGCGACAGCATCACCACTGCGAATGCAACTGCGGGTGGCGATCTTGTCCTTTCGGCAGGTCAAGGTGCAATCAGCACATCCAATCTAGCCGGCGGAACCGGCGTTCAAATACGAGGATTGCACAGCGCGACAACCGGCAACGTTACGGCCACTGCAAATAATGTTCATATTATCGTCACCAACGGATTGACGAGCGGGAACATTGCTGCGGCGACCGACATCATCATTAGCAACACCGCCAATGTGGTGGCTGCAGGCGCACTCAGCGCTGGCAATAAGGTTTCGATCAATAACGGCGGTGCCATCACACTCGCATCGGCCAGCGCATCCGATGTTACAATTGCATCGACCGCAAGCTCGATCAATGTGGGAACTGTAACAGCACGTGGCGCACTGACGGGCAATGCGGCAACAGGCTTGACCATCAACACGGCCACATCGGGTAGCAACATCGCACTCACGGGCGGAACGATCACCGCGACTGCGCTGACAGCGGCCAACAACCTGACGGGAGTGGCAAACGGTGCGATGAATGTTGGTACCGTCCGCGCAGCCGGGGGTAACCTGAACCTTACCGCAGCGGGCACACTTTCAGCGATGACCGGCGGTGCGCTTGGCAATATCAACCTGACCAGCACTAACGGTGGGAACATCTCAACCGGCACACTGAGCAGCGGCAGCGCCTTCACGGGCGGTACGACGGGTGGAATGCCCGGTGCAGGGGACATTATCATCACCTCTGATAGCAATGCAACAATGACGGGCAACAGTAGCGCTGGTCGCAACCTGAATGTTATTGCTCGTAATCTGATTTCGGTTGGCGGCATCGCGAACGGCGCGGCGATCGATCTCAAATCGACCGATATCGCCGTGAACACCACCACAGGTCGGATCGGTGAACAGGGCCGCACAACTCTTGCGCAACTGACCAATACGGGCACGGGGGTTACCACAATTGGCGGCGCTGGAGTCACCACAGGTTACAGCTTGTCAAATGCCGAGGCGCAGCGCATTTTTGCTGGTGACATCATCATCACAGCAGCACGCGCCACCACAACGCCAGCAGGCACACAGACACCGACGACGCTCAATACGGCGGCTCCTGATGTTGTGCTTGATGCCCTGACCTTGACCGGAGCGATCGGCCAGACAGGCGCTAGCACTGGCAATATTGGTGCGACTGGACGGCTTCGCATCGAAACGCCGGGCAAGCTACGAACGATAGGCACGGTAGCAATCAGCAACCTTGCCACCACCAACCGGTTCCAAATCAATGCAGCACAATCGATCGAGGTTGATGCGGCGACAGGCTCGATCAGCCTGTCGGGAGCGGCTGGTGCACCTAGCGGAACGATTGAACTCACAGCACCAAGCGTAATTGCGGCGAGCCTGACCGCGATTGGCGACGTTGCTGCAGCAGCCGACGGTCGCGCGATCAATGATCGGCTTGCAATCAACGATAATGCAATCAGCGACGCTGGCGCATTCAGTGCAAATACTATCATCGTCAATGTATCGAATGGTTTTTTTGTTCAGAATAGCGGGATCAAGGAGCTAAGCGCGCTCAGCTTCGGCGACCGTCGCGGGATTACAGTTGGCAATGGAGGACTGGCGATCAATGCAGCCAGCCCAACAACGCGGATATTTGTGAGCGGGCGGCAGTTGCAGACAAACGGCAGCTTCATCACGGGCATTGATTTCCTGCGGGCCCAGACAATCAACGGCGCGCAAATTCAACTTAGCACTTTCCCGTCGACACCATTTGACGCCGCCTCTACTGTTAACGGCTGCGCCATCGCCACGTCAGCGGCCTGCTTGGTAACGATCGATGGTGGCAGCCTTGCCCGCGATGTCGTTGGCCAGAACGATGACGAGGCACCTTCGAATGAGAGAAATGGCAACAGCGGCGATTTTGTCCGCTTTGAATTCAAGTCGCTTGATACGTCAGCATTTGCGCCGGTGGTTGACGACCCCGTAACCGGCGTCGGAAATGACGATCTTTACGCCCTCTATGATGCGCGCGACTGCAACGACGACCAAAACCTTGAAGCATGCGGAAAAGGTGAAACCAAACAGCAAGAGGCCGAACCGAAATAAGCAAGGTTGACGAAACGAACTTCGGATAGGATGGGGATTTGGTATGAGCCAGTCCCCCTCCCCCTTGCGACTCTTCAACAGCCTGACGCGCGAGATACAGGATTTTGAACCCGTCCACGAAGGCGAGGCCCGCGTCTATACCTGCGGCCCGACAGTCTATAATTATCAGCATATCGGCAACATGCGCGCCTATGTTTTCGCCGATACGCTGGGCCGCGTGTTGTCATACAAAGGCTTCAAGCTCAAACACGTCATCAACATCACCGATGTCGGCCACCTGACGTCGGATGCCGATGCAGGCGATGACAAGATGGAGAAAGCTGCCGGAGCACTCGGCAAGTCAGCACGCGAGATCGCTGATTTCTACACGCAGGCCTATTGGGAAGACATTGATCGGCTAAACATTCGGCAGCCCGCCAAATGGACAATCGCAACCGACTATGTCGACCAGATGATCGCATTTGCGGAGGGCATTGCTGACAAGCATTGCTATGAGCTTGAAAGCGGCCTCTATTTCGACACCTCGACGGTCGCCGATTATGGGCGGTTGGCGCGTGCTTCGACCGAAGACGGGCAAAGCCGAATTGATCCCGTTCCCGGCAAGCGCCAGCCACAGGATTTTGCTATCTGGCGCAAAACACCGCTAGGTGAAACGCGGCAGATGGAATGGGATAGCCCTTGGGGTAAAGGCGCACCGGGCTGGCACCTTGAATGCTCAGTCATGTCGGGCGCTGAGCTTGGGTTCCAGTTTGATATTCACACCGGCGGAATCGATCACCGCGAAATCCATCACCCTTGCGAAATTGCCCAAAACCAAGCTCATTGCGGTGTTACCGACAGCGGTGCGCAAATTTGGATGCACAATAATTTCCTGATCGACCGCGCCGGAAAGATGAGCAAATCCAGCGGCGATTTCCTGCGGCTACAAGCCCTGATCGACAAAGGCTTCCACCCCCTCGCCTACCGCCTGATGTGCTTGCAGGCGCATTACCGCAGTGAACTGGAATTTAGCTTGGAGGGTTTGCAAGCGGCGTTTGTGCGGTTGAAGCGGATGGTGATGGGGGTAGAAGCTCTCAAAGCCCGTCATGCTGAACTTGTTTCAGCATCCATGCCTCCCAAGGAGATGCCTTCCCCTACTGAAACATGGACCCTGAAACAAGTTCAGGGTGACGGGCATTCTAGTGCAGTTGGTTCCACCATTCGCGTAGTCGGCACCATGCAGTTTGAAGAGGCGTTGTTTGAAGACCTCAATACGCCAGAAGCAGTGACGTCCGTAGAGTGGGCTTTGTCTCTTAAGAATGAAAGTCCGGAAGCGAGATTTGAGACAATTGCGAAAATGGACTCAGTCCTCGGCCTCAATCTCCTGTCCCTCACCCGCGCCGATCTCCGCATCCGCCCCAAAGCAGCCGTCATCACCGAAGCCGAAATCGAAACCGCGCTCGCCGCGCGCAAAGAAGCTCGGGCGGCCAAAAATTTCGCGTGTTCCGACGCGATACGTGATGATCTTATCGCCAAGGGTGTTGAGGTGATGGACGGCGATCCGCTCGGTTGGGATTGGCGGATTGATGTTTAGCTTTATCGTCATTGCGAGCGCAGCGCGGCAATCCAGTCCGATACTGGATTGCTTCGATTTGCTTGCAATGACGAAGGAACCCAAATCATGACCATCGCCGTCCTCTCCGCCCTCGTCCGTCCGCTAGTCGAAACGCGCCTCCCTGCGGACATCGACGCCCGCTTCTTCATGACCAAGGAGGAGGCTTTCGCCCTCGCGCCGCACGCCGAAATCGGCTGGTTCGATATGTATGACAAGGGCGACATGGCCGAAGCCATTGCCCGCGCGACCAAGCTTAAATGGCTCAATTCAATCTATGCAGGCGTTGACGGGATGCCGCTTGATCTGCTGACCCAGCGCGGTGTGACCTTTACCAACGGCGTTGGCATTAACGCGATCACGATTGCCGAATATGTCGTGATGGGGATGCTCACCGTCGCTAAGGGCTACCGCGATGTCGTCCGCGCGCAGGAACGGCGTGAGTGGTTGCAGGACTCGCCGGGCAAGGTTGAACTGTTTGGCAGCAAGGCACTGATTATCGGCTACGGCGCGATTGGTTCACTCGTTGAAGAACGACTCAAGGCATTCAATGTTGATGTATCTGTCGTGCGCCGCACCCCTGCCCCCAACACCCTCTCTCCCGATCAGTGGCGCGCGCGGCTTGGTGAATTTGATTGGGTGATCCTTGCCGTTCCTGCGACGCCCGAAACTGACAAAATGATCGGCGCGGCTGAACTCGCGGCGATGAAGCCGAGCGCGACGCTGATCAATATCGCGCGCGGATCAGTGATTGATCAAGACGCGCTGGTTGCAGCACTTTCGGCCAAAGTGATTGGCGCGGCTTTCCTTGATGTGACTGACCCTGAACCCCTGCCCGCTAATCACCCGCTGTGGGCGCTCGATAATGCCCACATCACGATGCACCTTTCGGGGCGCGCACAGGACAAGATGTTTGTGCGCTCGGCCGAGCGTTTCCTTGAGAATCTGTCCCGATATCAGGCAGGCGAGGCACTTCACCATCAGGTTAATCTTGCGCTTGGCTATTGAGGGTGACAGTCGCACCATGGCACGTTAGATTGACGAATCGCACGGGGGGATCATGATATTTTCAGGATTTCCGCCGATTGGCTGGGTCGCACCAGTTTTGTGTTTGCGTAACATCATGCATCAAAGAGGGGATTAGCGACCATGAGCGCCAAAGCATCTGACGTATTCATCGAATGCCTTGAAGAAGAAGGCGTCGAATATATTTTTGGTGTCCCAGGAGAGGAAAATCTTGATTTCCTTGATAGCCTGTCACGCTCTACCAAGATCAAGCTGATCCTGACGCGGCATGAACAAGGCGCTGGCTTTATGGCGGCGACTTACGGGCGCCATACTGGCAAAACCGGTGTGTGCCTTGCCACACTCGGGCCGGGCGCAACCAATTTCGTGACGGCAGCGGCATATGCCCAACTTGGCGGGATGCCGATGATGATGATCACCGGGCAGAAGCCAATCAAGAAATCAAAGCAAGGTCGCTTCCAGATTCTCGACGTTGTGTCGATGATGGGGCCAATCACCAAATATACCCATCAGCTTGCCGCCGCCGATAATATCCCGAGCCGCGTGCGCGAGAGTTTCCGTCTGGCCGAAGAGGAAAAACCCGGCGCGGTACACCTCGAATTGCCCGAAGATATCGCTGATGAACATACCGATTCACGGCCGATCAAGCGCAGCATATCGCGCCGACCCAGCGCCGATCCCAAGTCGGTACGTGCAGCGGTCGAGCGGATCGAGAAGGCCAAAGCCCCCGTGCTCGTTATCGGTGCTGGTGCCAACCGCACTCAGACCAGTCGGATGCTGCTCCAGCTGATCGAAAAGACCGGCATTCCCTTTTTAACGACGCAGCTCGGCAAAGGCGTGATCGACGAACGGCATCCCAAATTCCTCGGCTGCGCCGCACTTTCAGCAGGTGATTTTGTCCACCGCGCGGTTGAGGCATCGGACTGTATTGTCAACATCGGCCATGATGTTATTGAAAAACCACCATTTTTCATGAAACCAGACGGTGCGCATGTGATCCATGTGTCGTCTCGCTCGGCCGAGGTTGATCCGGTCTATTTCCCGCAGGTCGAGGTGATCGGCGATATCGCAAACGCGATTTGGCAGATCAAGGAAGACATTGTTCCCAATGGATCATGGAATTTCGATTTCATGCTTAAGGCGCGCGCTGCCGAAGTTGCGCATACTGCAAGCTTGTCGGATGATCAGCGTTATCCGATCTTCCCACCGACACTGGTCAAAACCATTCGCGCCGCGATGCCCGATGATGGCATCATCTGCCTTGATAACGGCGTCTATAAAATCTGGTTCGCGCGCGGCTATGATGCGTACCGCGCCAATACCGTGCTGCTTGACAATGCACTTGCGACGATGGGGGCCGGCCTTCCTTCGGCGATGATGTCGTCGATGGTCTATCCTGACCGCAAGGTGATGGCGATTTGTGGCGATGGCGGCTTCATGATGAACAGTCAGGAGATGGAGACCGCTGTCCGGCTCAAACTCAACATCACCGTGCTGATCCTCAACGATAACAGCTACGGGATGATTCGCTGGAAACAGGCGAATATGGGCTTCAAGGATTGGGGCCTGACTTATGGCAACCCTGATTTTGTCAAATATGCCGAAAGCTACGGTGCCAACGGTCACCGCGTCGAAAGTGCCGAGCATCTGCCCACGCTGATCCGTCACTGCCTTGATACGCCGGGTGTTCATCTGATCGATTGCCCAGTTGATTACAGCGAGAATGACGGCATCCTGAACAACAAGATCAAGGAGCTGAGCGCCGCGCTATGAGCATGTTGAAAGACGTTTACCCGCTCTATCTCAACAACAAGCCGCAGCAACTCAATAGCGACCTTGCCGTCACCGACAAGTTCACGGGCAAAGTTGCGTTTCGCGTTGCGATGGCCGATGCTAGGACGATTGACGCTGGGATTGCAGGTGCAGTGCGCGCCGCCGAACCGATGGCGAAAATGGCAGCCTATGAGCGGCAGAATGTTCTTCAGCACTGCGTTGACCGCTTCAAGACGCGCTACGACGAGCTAGCCTATGCGCTGTGCGTTGAGGCGGGCAAACCGATCAAGGACGCCGAAGGCGAAGTCGGTCGCCTGATCGATACATTCCGCATCGCCGCCGAGGAATCGGTACGGATTACCGGCGAGGTGCAAACGCTCGACATCAGCCCGCGGGGCAAAGGCTATCAGGGAATGTGGAAACGGGTGCCGATCGGCCCGTGCAGCTTCATTTCGCCGTTCAACTTTCCGCTCAATCTTGCCGCGCACAAGATTGCCCCGGCGATTGCAGTCGGCTGCCCCTTTGTCATGAAACCCGCGAGCCGCACCCCACTCGGCGCGATCATAATGGGCGAAGTGCTCGCCGAAACCGATCTGCCCGAGGGCGCCTTTTCGATCCTGCCCGCCAGCCGCGATGGTGCCGATCTGTTCACCGAGGATGACCGGCTCAAACTACTGAGCTTTACCGGTTCGCCCGATGTTGGTTGGGCGCTCAAAGCCAAAGCAGGCAAGAAGAAGGTCGTTCTCGAACTGGGTGGCAATGCCGCCGTTATCATCGATGCCGATGCCGATCTCAATGATGCACTTGAGCGCGTCATCTTCGGCGCTTTCTATCAGTCAGGGCAAAGCTGCATCGGTGTACAGCGAATCATCATTCATGAAAAAATCTATAACCGCTTCCGCGATATGCTTGTCGCGCGCGCAAAAATACTCAAAACCGGTAGCCCACATGACCGCGAAACCTTTGTCGGCCCGATGATCGACGTGAAGGAAGCGGTGCGGCTTGACGGCTGGATCAAGGAAGCGGTGGCTGGCGGTGCCACGCTGCTCTGTGGCGGCGCACGCGACGGGGCGATGCTGCAGGCAACGCTGCTCGAAAATGTTGGACGCGATACCAAGGTTTACCGAGAGGAAGCGTTCGGGCCGCTCGCACTAATCTCCAAGTTCAGCGACTTTGGTGCGGCACTTGATGAAGTCAATGATTCCAAGTTTGGGCTTCAGGCCGGCATCTTCACGCGCGACCTGTTCAAGGCGCTTGATGCATGGGACAGGCTTGATGTTGGTGGAGTCGTGATTAACGATGTACCATCCTACCGGGTCGACAATATGCCTTATGGCGGCGTCAAAGATTCGGGGCTTGGTCGTGAAGGTATCCGATTCGCAATGGAAGACATGAGCGAAATCAGGAACTTGGTGATTCGGCGTAAAGGTTAACGCGCGGCGTTAACCTTATGTTGCGATTCAGCCACAAATTGGCTTAAGATGCCCGAAAAGATGGAAATATTAACACCCATGTGACGAATCTCACCTTGTCACTACCGACTTTCGGCGTAACATGGACTGAAAATAATTAGGGTTGCATCGCGTAAAATTTAAACAATCGTCCGGCGATGCTGTGCGGAAAGGGAAGCGGTGCAGAGGAACATTCTTGACCGGCTGCGTGGGGATTGGCGCGCTGTGTGTGCTGTAGGCACATGCCTGTTGCTGGCTGGCTGTGCCCTTCTGATTGGGCTTTCATCGGGGGTAACGCCTGCGACTGCGGCTCTCCCAAATGATTCTTCACATCTTGGTGTCGCGTCTTGTGCGGGCAGCACATGTCATGGCCGCGCCGAACCTGATGGAAAAATCGTCCGTCAGGATGAAATTCTTCGTTGGCAAGATCCATCATCCCCGACCGGCGCTCATAGCCGTGCCTATGCGTCGCTATCTAATTCGCGAAGCAAGGCAATAGCCGCACGCATGGGTATTGGCCCGGCGACTTCGGCGCAGATGTGCCTTGGCTGCCATAGCGACCCTGCAACATCGCGTGGGCCAAAGTTTCTGCTGTCTGACGGCGTTGGATGCGAGGCCTGTCACGGCGGCTCATCGACTTGGATTGATGTGCATAAGGCAGGCAACCATAGTGCTAATCTTCGCGCTGGTTTAACGGCAACCGAACGGCCTGCGGTTAAGGCGGCGATCTGCCTTGATTGCCATTTTGGTTCGGCAGACGGCAACCAGTTCGTCAGCCACCAGATGATGGCCGCTGGCCATCCGCGTGTTTCTTATGAGCTTGATCTTTTCACCGCGCTCCAATCGCACCATAATGAAGATGGTGACTATGCATCGCGCAAAGGCCGCGTAAGCAGCGTCCGCGTTTGGGCTGTCGGGCAAGCAATGGCAGTAGAGCGACAGCTTTCGCTGTTCAGCAATGCCAAGCTTGGTACCAACGGCGCATTTCCCGAATTCTACTTTTTTGATTGTCATAGCTGTCACCGTCAGATCAATGATGATCAAACTTTCACGCCAACCGCTCTCGATAATCCGGGGCGCTTGATTGCTGCTGGAGATACTCCCTTCAATGATGAGAATATGATCATGCTCACAGCAGCGGCCAAGGTCGCCGCGCCATCACTTTCAGCCCGTTTTGAAGCCGACAGTCGCGCTTTCCATGCGGCGCTGGCCAAAGATCGGCCAGCCGCCGTCGTCGCGGCAAGCAGGCTCGCGTCATCAGCTTCGGCGCTGGCGGGTGCGTTCCAAAACGCCAATCTTGATCGCGCGCAAACGTTCGCAATTATTGATATGATTTCAAGTGACGCCGTCAGCAATCGCTTCACCGACTATACCGGCAGTACCCAAGCCGTGATGGCGATCGATACGCTGGTAAGCGCGATGGTGAATTCGGGACAAGTTTCAGGGGGAGCAGTCTCGGGAATCAGAAGTGACATAAATCGGGCTTATGCAGCAGTGCGTGATCCCAATGAATATCGCCCAGCTGAGTTCCGCCGTGCACTTGGCAGTGCTGTTCGAACCATAAGGACTCTTCGTTAATGCGTGTTACCAAATCGATTTCTGCCCTTACAGCCATGGCCTTCGTATTAGCGTCCTGTGGCGGTGGAACCAACAGCACGTCCCCTGATGCTGTGCCCCCACCTCCCCCCGTGCCGCCAGTTCGTGCCTTTATCGTACCCGCGCAAGAGTCTCTATCGGTTGCAGATGTTCAGCAAGTTATGGCGCAGGCAATTACCGAAGCCCGCGCGCGCAACATGCCTGCGACGATTGCAGTGACTGACCGCGTCGGCAACGTACTCGGCGTGTTCGTGATGAACGGAGCAAACCCGAACCTGCGGATTCCTAATGCGCCCGGCGGCGTTTCGTTCAACCGCGATTTGCAAGGTTTTCCCGGCAATCTCGATCAGTTCCCCGGCCTTCCCGCAGATGTACCAGCGGCCGGCGCGGGTGCAATCGCCAAGGCTGTGACGGGCGCTTATCTTTCAAGCGGCGGGAACGCTTTTTCAACGCGTACCGCTAGTCAGATCGTCCAGCAGAATTTCCCACCTTCGCCTAATGCAGTCGGACTGGAAAGTGGGCCGCTTTACGGTGTTCAATTCAGCCAATTGCCATGTTCGGATTTGAGTCAGCGTTTTGGTGCCCCCGCAATGATTGGGCCAAAACGCTCGCCGTTAGGGCTTTCGGCAGATGCGGGGGGCTTCCCCCTCTACAAGAATGGCGTCCTTGTCGGCGGCGTTGGCGTGATGGCTGATGGCGTTTATGATTTTGATACCAATATCCTTGATACCGAAAGCAAGGATGAAGAATTCATTGCGCTTGCGGCTACAACTAACTTCCTTCCTCCTCCCGGAATTCTGGCGGATTTCATAACCGTGGATGGCACGTCACTTCGATATAGCGATGCAACGGCTGCAGGTTTCAGGGGTGGGGCGGCACCCGCCTTTTCAACGCTGGTTGGCTCGGTCGGCAATTTGATCGCTGTGACCGGCTATAACGCTGCAAGTATTATTGCAGGTAGCGCATATGGTAGTGAAAACTCTGGAATTCGTGCGTCGACGACTGCAGAATTCTCCAATCCAGATGCGTTTATCCTGACAAATGGTTCGGGTGCCAATCGTTTCCCGATTCGCGCGGCAACCGATGGCTCAACCACAACTCAGCCGATTACCGCCGCAGAAACACGTGCATTGCTTGAAGAGGCCTTTTTGATCATGACGCGCGCGCGCGCGCAAATCCGTCGGCCACTTGATAGCCGTGCGCAAGTCACTATCAGCGTCGTAGACACGTTTGGCTCAGTACTCGGCGTGGTTCGCTCGCCTGATGCACCAATATTCGGCACTGACGTATCGTTGCAGAAAGCCCGGACTGCGGCATTTTTCAGCAATATCAATGCTCAAAATGAACTGATCACCAATCCGACTCCTCGCATAGCCGCGATGATGCGAACTGCGCAGGTCTTCTTCAATGACCCCAATGCCTTCACCGGACGCGTGGCCTTCACGAATCGTGCGATCGGCAATATCGCCCGCCCCTTCTTTCCAGACGGTGAGCAGGAGCGTCCACCTGGCCCATTTTCTCCAGGCATTCAGGGCTTCAGCCCCTTCTCGGTTGGCATTCAATCAACCTTAATCACTGAGAATATCGCGCAACATGTGCTGTTCATTCTCGGCGCGAGTGCGACTGATACGCCACAGCGCTGCACCCGCTCGCCCGATGTAGCGCCGGGCCAAAACCGTCTTCAAAACGGCATCCAGATATTTCCGGGGGGTGAGCCTATATATCGCGGCAATGTCCTCGTCGGCGGCATTGGCGTTTCTGGAGATGGGATCGATCAGGATGATATGATCGGCTTTCTTGGCGCAAACAATGCAGGTCTCAGGCTCGGCAACGGTGGCGTTGGCAATGCCCCAATCTCTGTCCGTTCCGATAATGTTGTGGTTCCAGTGACCGGGGGAAGGACCGTGCGTTTGCGTTATGTCGGTTGCCCGTTTGCGCCGTTCCTCGATACGCCTGAACAGCAAGTCTGTCAGGGACGCTAAGCCATGCCGATTGATCTTTCCTTTTTCCCAACACTTGCAGCCCTTTCGAGCCAATCCGCGACTATGCGGAAAAATCGGGTCGATGATTTCGTCCATGAGGCAACTTTAACGTCAATTCTTGGTGCGTCCGAGCTTGAATTAAGCGGTGTCGGTGGCTCAGATGAGAACGAGGCCGAAACGGCTTCAGGCGCAATCCCCGACGAGATTGTAATGGCTGGGCAGACGATGTCATTCCCTCTTGGTACTTTGGATGGTGGAACAGCATCAGGCCTGGTCAGTTTTCCCGAAGGAACCATAGCCAAGGGTGTAACCGCTCTTGCTGCTGCCGATGTGCATCAAGCTGCGCAATCGGCTGCACCTGTATTAAGCGCGTCAGCTCCGTCCGACGAGGCAGTTGGCGGCCCCGATGAGGGCGAGCTTCCCGATGACTTTGTGCCAAGCTTTCCAGCCGGAACCGTTCCTGAGTCAGCCATTCAGACACCCGATGTCACTGTAGCGCCGGGCGTCAATGCCGAAGGTGCCTTGCTTGATGGTCGCCGTCGCCCCGGTGACGAAAAGGCTCTGCCCGATCCTGTGGTTCAAACCAATATCGGCGCGGTACGCCCTCCTCCACCGTCAGCATTTCCTGGTGATCCCGAATTCCCTATCCCTGATCGCTTCCGTTTGTCTTCAAATCTTGGTTTGGCGCGCAAAGAAAGGTTCCTTGATCCCTATAACCAGAACACATTCAAGGGCGATAAACCACTTTGTATCCCAACCGACGAGGAAGTCGCGCGGCGGGCAGCAGCGGGAGAAAGTAAATGCCGGACACCCAAGTTCCTTGGCCTTAAAGGCAATGACTGGTTTTTTGTCCTTACCGGCATTTCGGACACAATCGTTGAACCACGCACTTTCCCGATCCCGGTAAGCGTACAAACGACAGAGCGCCCGCGCAGCAATGATGTGTTCGGTAAAAACCAATCGCTTGTCCTTGCGCAGACCTTTTTGTTTGGTGCCGCGCTGATCAAGGGGCAAACCGCTTACAAACCACCAGACATTGAATATCGCGCTTTGCTGGCGTTCAACATCAACTATGTGAATGTTCCTGAGCGACGCGTGCTGAGCGTAAAACCCTCTAAAGAATCCAACCGCTTCGATTACTTTCTCGGTGTGCAGGAATTGTTTTATGACGTTCACTGGCGCAACGTATCGGATCGCTTCGATTTTGACTCGCTGCGCTTCGGCATTCAGCCGTTCCAGCAGGATTTCAGAGGGTTTCTGTTTAACGATAACCAGCTTGGTATTCGCTTGTTCGGCATTCGGGACAATAACCGCTATCAATATAATCTAGCGGTTTTCTGGCGATTGGAAAAGGACACCAACAGCGGACTGAATGCCGTAACGATGCGGCCACGCGACGATTATGTTATCGCTGCGAATCTTTACCGCCAAGATTTCCCATTGGTTGGCCTTACCAGTCAGGTATCGGCCACGCTCAACATCAACCGCGAAAAAAAGCAGCTTGAGCTGGACGACAATGGCTTCCCGGTACGGCCCGCGCTGCTGGGCACCAACCGAGGCCGAAATTACAACGCCCTGTATTTAGGCTATTCGCTTGATGGCCGGATCGGCCGCGTCAACCTGACTGCGACAAGCTATGCAGCATTTGGCACTGATCGTAACAGCTTCTTCACTAACCGAGAGGCCAAAATCCGGAGCTTTTTCTTTGCGGCTGAGCCAAGTATCGATATAAATTATATCCGTATTCGCCTCGCCGCACTCTATGCCTCGGGTGATAGTAAGCCATTCGATAATGTCGAAGGCGGATTTGACGCGATTTTTGAAAATCCGATTTTTGCCGGAGCCGACACAAGCTATTTCATTCGCCAAACCATTCCGTTTGCAGGCGGTGGTCGCGTGATAAATATTAACGGCCGCAACGGCATCCTGAATTCGCTGCGTTCCTCAAAGGAACAAGGGCAATCCAATTTCAATAACCCCGGAACGATGCTCCTAGGCGTCGGTGTTGATGCCGATATCTCGCCAACATTCCGCTTGACTGGGAACGTCAATCATCTGTGGTTTGAAAATACAGCAACGCTTCAAGCGCTGAGGGTCGAAGGATCGATCCCGAAAGCGATAGGCTATGATATTTCGACGGCGGCAATCTATCGGCCGACTGCCATTCAGAATGTCGTATTCCGGCTGTCTGGTGCGGTGCTACAGTCCGGTAAGGGCTTCCGTGATCTTTTCGCCAATGCGCAACGCCAAAAGCGTTACTATTCCGTCCTGTTCAACGCTACTGCGAGCTTTTAATGATGGCCAATCGGCTTCCTCTCCCCCATTTTTTCCGACTCATCTTCGTTGGCCTGTTGCTGGCGGCACTCACCATATTTGGTTTGAGCAAAGCTCAGGCATCCGAAGTGGCAAAGCCAATAACACGCGATTATTCTACTGTGTTTGCACCACCATCGCCTGAAAATCAGACGAAAGAGGAGGCTAAACTCAAGACCGAAGGCTGCATCTCGTGCCATAGCGCCTCCGACGCATGGACCATGCACAAGAGTGAGGCCGTCGTGCTTGGCTGCGCTGATTGCCACGGCGGAAACGCGAAGATTAGACTAACCGACGCAAAGCTCAAATTCACTGACCCCGCATATATCAAACTGCGCGACGCCGCACACGTATTGCCGCGATATCCAAGCAGTTGGCCATCATCAGCCAACCCGATCCGCAGTTACACCCTACTAAACAAGGAATCGCCGGAGTTTATCCGTTTTGTAAATCCGTCGGATTACCGCATCGCCCGCGAGAGCTGTGGCGCATGCCACATGAATACCATAGAGGCGGCTGAACGCTCAATAATGGCATCGGGCGCAATGCTCTGGGGCGGGGCTGCCTATAATAATGGGATCGTACCGTTCAAAAACTATGTTGTTGGCGAAGCTTATACACGCGATGGTCAGCCGGCAAAACTTGTCTCCCCCGGTTCCCCGGTGGGAACGGTAACTCCCGAGCAGAAGAAGCGAGGCGCGCTGCCTATTCTATATCCGTTGCCAAGCTGGCAGGTCATCAAACCGGGCGATATCTTCCGCGTGTTTGAACGCGGCGGACGTAACGTAGTAACCCAATTTGCCGACGTTGGCCTACCGAGTCCAACTGGCAATATTCAGCGACTTGAAGAACCTGGCCGCCCCGACCTTAAGCAGTCGATGCGTGGCCCTGCCACTGGCCTACGGGTCGCGATTCCTGTGCTTAATGTTCATAAAACACGGCTCAACGATCCGTTCATGTGGTTCATGGGCACTAATGATCAACCCGGCGATTACCGCCAATCTGGTTGTGCCGCTTGCCATGTGATTTATGCCAACGACCGCGAACCGCGCCACAGCCTGATCTATGCCAAATATGGCCGTGATGGCCAAACCGCAACGGTGGATCCGACAATCAAGGATCGCATGGAGGGTGACGCAGGACATGGTGATGGACATGCCGCTGGCCACAACGAGCCCGGTGCACCACCTTCACACGGCGGCGTATTGTACGGCGAAGCCAAAGAAGGCTCCGCTGGTCACGGTGCCGGTGGTCATGGCAGCGGTGGGATGAAAGAAAAAGGCCATCCGATCGAGCACGCCTTCACCCGTGCAATCCCAACCGCACAGTGCATGAATTGCCACATGCATCAGCCCAATATCTTCCTGAATAGCTACCTTGGCTATACAATGTGGGATTATGAATCCGACGCGCCGTCGATGTGGCCTAAGAAGCAATTCTATCCCACAATTGCCGAACGCTTCAAATCCTATGACCGCAACCCAGAGGCAGCGGCAGCGACCGGATTGTGGCGCGATCTTGAGTTTCTGCGCAACGTCTATGATCTAAATCCAGGTCTCAAAGACACGCAGTTCGCCGATTATCACGGCCATGGCTGGAATTTCCGTGGTATTTTCAAGCGCGATCGCGAGGGCAATCTGCTCGATGCCGAAGGCAATATCGTTGACCCTAACGACCCCGAAAAATGGCGTAAAAAGGGCGAAGGTAAATGGGTCGAGCCCGGCGTAAACCCCGGCAAGACCGTCCATATGATGGACATCCATGCCGAAAAAGGGCTGCAATGCGCCGACTGCCATTTCTCGCAGGATAGCCACGGCAATGGCCTGATCTACACCGAGGTCGCAAATGCCATCGAAATCGGCTGTAAAGATTGCCACGGCACTGCGGATCAATATCCTACGCTGCTCACCTCTGGCCCTGCGGCTCCACCGCAGGGGACGAACCTTTCGCTGCTGCGCAACCCTGACGGGCAAAAGCGGTTTGAGTGGTTCTATGATGATGACGGCAATCGCGTCCTCATGCAGCGTTCAATCGTTGATCCAAAGCTTGAGTGGAAGGTGAGCCTTGTCAAGGACACCGTCGACCCAACCAACAAGCGCTATAATATGAAGGCCGCGCGCGCCAAGTTAATGGGCAAAACGGGCGGCACCGAAAACGCCAGCTACGGCTGGGGGCCGGGTATTGCGAAAGCTGACCGGGCGCACGGTGATGACACAATGACCTGTTTCACCTGTCACCTTAGTTGGACAACGTCTTGTGGTGGTTGCCATTTGCCGATTGAGGCGAACTGGAAAACCAAAGCCCATAAATATGGCGGGGAGGAAACACGCAATTTCGCGACTTATAACCCGCAAGTCGCGCGTGATGAAATGTTCCAGCTTGGCCGTCACCAGACGACCAAAGGCAACATCATTGCTCCCGTTAGATCAACTTCGGCGTTGGTTCTCTCTTCAACCAACGTCAACCGCGAACGCATCTATGTTCAACAGCCACCAATCTCATCGATTGGTTTTTCAAGCCAGGCCTTCGCGCCGCATTTCCCCCACACTGTGCGCACCACAGAAACCAAGGGATGTAGCGATTGCCACTTGAGCGCTGAGGAGGATAACAATGCGATCATGGCGCAGTTGATGCTGCTGGGCACTAATTTCGTAAACTTCGTTGGGCTCAACGCTTGGACTGGTCTTGAAGGCGGGTTCGAAGCCATTCGCGTGACCGAATGGGATGAGCCTCAGACAGTGATTGGATCCTATCTCCAGAAATATGCCTTCCCCGACTGGTATAAGCTCCATGTCGAACAAAATGGCCGTGAGCTGAAAGAATGGACACGCGGCAAAATATTTTCCGATGGTCTCTCAGGCGAATCCGGCGGCACGGAGCAGTTCCGCAATATCCATCAGGGCACAAAGGGTAAGGTTGGCTGCCTTCAAATGCGCGGCGAATATATGTTCGTTGCTGAAGGCAAGGGCGGCTTCCAAGTTTATGATATCGCATCAATTGGCAATAAGGGGTTCTCTGAAACGATTATCACCGCGCCCTTCTCCCCGTTCGGCCACGACACGCGGGTAGATTCGACGGATGCTACCTGCGTCGCTCTGCCAACCAACCAGGCCATAAATCCGCTGCGTAATACGCCTGAGTTGCGCGAATTGAATGAAGAGCAGCCGTTCCATCCGATCTACAGCTATGCCTTTGTTACTGACAGCGTTGAAGGCCTCTATGTTGTTGATGTGACTACAATGGCCGACGGTGAATTCCGCAACAACTTCCTCAAGCGCAACGCAACCTTCAATCCTGAAGGTGTTCTCAATGGGGCGCGTCACATTACGATTGCAGGCCATTACGCTTATATTACTGCAAAAGTTGGGTTGGTCGTGATTGATCTCGATAATCCACTCAAACCAAAGCTGGTGACAACGGTACCGATGAACGATGCCCGCGCTAGTGCGGTTCAGTTCCGCTATCTCTGGGTCACCGATGCCGAGGGTGTGAAACTGTTTGACGTAACCGATTTGAAGAAGCCAACGGCCATCCCATCGGGAACCATTGCGCTTCGCGATGCACGCAAGCTGTATCTTGCGCGCACCTACGCCTACATCGCGGCGAAGGATGAAGGCTTGGTAATCGTCAACATCACCAAACCTGCGGCTCCGGTCATCTACAAGAAAGAGACGTTCGGCGGCAAATTGAACGACGCTGAAGATGTTATCGTAGGTACGACTAACGCGTCACTGTTCGCCTATGTCGCTGATGGACGTAACGGAATGAAGGTGCTGCAACTTACTTCGCCGGAAAGCCAGCCGAATTTCTATGGCTTCTCGCCTGCACCGATGCCAGAACTCATCGCCTGGGCAAAAACGCCCTCCCCGGCACTGGCGCTTTCGAAGGGGCTTGACCGCGACCGTGCGGTTGATGAAACCGGTGGACAGATGGCTATATTCGGTCGCGTCGGTTCACGGCCATTCAACCGTAAGGAAATGGAACGGCTATTTATGACACCTCGGGGCATTCCCTATAAAGTCATCGATAAGCCAACAATGGCCGATTATATCCCTCTAAAAACGGCGGCGCGTTAATCGTCTGACTGTTTGAAATATTGCCAACTGCAAGCTCCATTTTTGGGCTTGCAGTTGGTAATTCTCGCGTTCACAGCAATTCAGTCAAAATGATTTTGCGCAGAGGATGAACTATGACCGAAGCCTATATTATCGATGCTGTCCGCACCCCACGCGGCATTGGCAAACCCGGCAAAGGCGCACTGTCACACCTCCACCCTCAGCATCTTGCGGCAGCAGTGCTAAAAGCACTCAAGGATCGCAACGACTTCGATACAGCCCACGTTGACGATATTATCTGGTCAACCAGCACGCAAAAAGGCAAGCAAGGTGGCGACCTTGGCCGGATGGCCGCACTTGATGCAGGTTATGATATTAAAGCATCGGGGATGACGCTTGACCGCTTCTGCGGCGGCGGCATAACCTCGGTCAATCTCGCAACCGCTTCGATCATGTCGGGCATGGAAGATCTAATGATCGCCGGCGGCACTGAAATGATGTCGTACACCCAGACGATTGGCGCTGAAGAGGCTGCTGCCGGGATCAAACCGATGGGCATGGGTTCGGGCAATATGCGGCTGATGATGAAGCACCCGCAATCTCATCAAGGCGTGTGCGGCGATGCGATTGCCGCGATGGAGGGCATCACCCGCTCTGATGTTGACGCGCTCGGTTATGATAGCCAGCAAAAGGCCAAGGTCGCAATTGCTGAAGCGCGCTTCGCCAAATCACTCGTCACGGTCTATAATGACGATGGTTCTGTCGCGCTTGACCATGAAGAGTTCACGCGCCCCGAAACAACGATGGAGGGGCTGGCCGCACTCAAGGCATCGTTCGATGGGATTGCTGATTTTGATCTTGGTGGACTCACCTTCCGCAAGCTGATCCAGATGAAATATCCTGATCTCAATTGGACGGGGGTGCACCATGCCGGGAATAGCTCGGGCGTGGTTGACGGCGCAGCCGCACTGCTTATGTCATCGAAGGACTATGCCGAAAAGAACGGCCTCAAGCCGCGCGCACGGATTGTAGCCTACGCCAACCAAGGCGATTGCCCTACGCTAATGCTCAACGCACCAGTCCCCGCCGCGCGCAAAGTTCTCGCCAAAGCGGGCCTGACGCCCGATGATATTGATCTCTGGGAAATCAACGAAGCTTTTGCGGTAGTCGCCGAAAAATTCATCCGTGATTTGAAACTCGACCGTGACAAGGTCAACGTAAATGGTGGAGCTTGCGCACTCGGCCATCCTATCGGTGCGACTGGATCAATCCTGATCGGTACAGTCCTTGATGAACTCGAACGTCGTGATCTCAGGCGTGGCCTTGTCACGATGTGTGCAGCGGGCGGCATGGCCCCGGCGATCATTATCGAGCGGGTTTGAATGTTTTCGCATTATAATATGCGACTCACGGTGCGCGGTGCTACCCATGGCTGATCCCGATCAGTTCAGTGCAATAGTCTAGGATCGTCGGCGGTCCGCGTGATTGGCACGGCTTTTGCTTTTGGCACGTTGTCAAAAGGTATAACGCGGTTGGCACTACGAATAATCTGCGGAAAAGCGGCATCAAGCCTCGCCGCCAATCGGGGCAATCGCTTCACAGGTACGCCTGGGAACATGTGATGCTCCAAATGGAAAAACATATTGTAGCTCAGCCGGTTAATCAGCCAGTTGCGCTGGGTACGTGCGATCAGCGGACTATCGTTGCAACCATGATGCGTAATCCAGACCGCGAAATAGGCGGTGAAGCACTGCGCAGTAGCGACAAAGATTAAGTGATAGCCCAGCCATAGCCAGTCCGTCGCAATCCACAGCAAAAGCATCGTGAGATTAAGCGCTGCGTCAATCCGCATACGGGCGCGCACCGCCAAACCGCCATTCCGCCATGCATGGCTGTGCATTTCGATCGGGAAGCACGGGCCGTAGGCAAGCGCGCCATACCAGCGCATCCGCCCGCATTTCCCCTCAATGTCGTCGCGGGTCATTGCATGACGGTGGTGATCGAGATGATTCGCCGCAACCGCGTTATTAGAACCGGTCATGAGTGCGCTTAGCACATGGAGCACGCCATAATGCCCGGTGGCAGAAAAACCGAGATTATGATGGATCGCCTCATGGTTTAAGCGCAACGCGGTCAAAAAAAACATAAAACTGCACGGAACAGCCCAGAACCACTGCGCCTGTGCTGCCAACCACCAGCTTGTCAGCAGCCAAGGCAATGGGTGGATGCACTCGATCAGCCCATCTCCTCGCGTCATCCTAGCAAGGTCGCGCCATTTCACAGTGCGCTTCACCTGACTAACGTAAAGCGAGCGAATGTTTTCCACGGAGTCTATCCTTTGCGTTGACCAGTAGGAATGAAGCGGGCCACTTTTCCGCCAAGCTTCATCAGTGCAACCAGCGTACTATTGGGAAGCACCCGTATCTGTTCATACCACCCCCCTAGTGCGCCAAGAAATTCATGCATCCGCGTCAGACGCTCGCGGATATGCGCGGGGGCACCCGCGTCGTCGGCAAGGCTGCGGGCAAGATTGCCCAGCATCTCGATAGTCGGGTCAATTTCGCGACGTTTTCGTTCTGCCACGATGCGCGTCAGCATTTCCCACAGATCGGTTTCGGCGGTAAAATGATCTCGCCTGTCATCTTCAACATGGACACGTCGGACGATGCCATAGCCCTGTAATTCCTTTAGGCCCGTGGACACGTTGGAGCGTGCAAGCATCAACGTGTCGACAATATCGTCAGCGTTCAGTGGTTGATCGCTCAGATAGAGCAACGCATGAATTTGGGCGACCGAACGATTGACCCCCCAATGCGTCCCCATTTCGCCCCAGTGAAGGATGAATGCCTTGGCGTCAGGATAGTCAGCGATTCTCATTTCTTTTCTTTCTGTATTTTCTGAAAATACAGAAATTTTCTACTATGTCAAATTACGGTCAGCCCGCCCCAATTCAGTTGCGCGGTCAATCCTATCCTGTATTAGATAGACAACACAGATTATATTGGGGATATTCGAATGGCATTCGATCCAGCTGTAGCCACAGCCGCTTACATCAACGGGCTTGGCCCCGATGCATTGGCAAAAGCGGCTGCCTATACAACGGGCAGCCATTGGCTATTGCTTTGGGGGCTTGTTGTATCAGGCCTGACAAGTTGGATTATCATCCGTCTTGGCATTCTTGACAAGTTGTCCGCCAAACTTTCAGCGCGCGGCGACGCGCTCCGTATCTGGCTCATTTGTTCGGTTTTCCTTTTAGTGTCTTCGCTAATCTCATTGCCGTGGGCATTGTATGAAGGCTGGTGGCGCGAAACAAGCTATGGTCGAACCAGCCAACCAATCGCTGATTATCTCAGTCAAGGTGCTATAAGCATTGCCATCGGCGCGCTCCTCGGTGGACTGTTTTTCTTCGGCGTCTATGCACTGATCCGAAAAGCTGGGCGAACTTGGTGGATATGGTCGGGCGGGCTCTCTGCCTTTGCAATTTCGGCTGGCCTTCTCCTATCGCCAATTTTGCTTGAGCCGCTGTTCAACGACTATAAGCCAGTGCCACAGGGGCCCGTTCGCATAGCTCTGATAGAAATGGCTGATAAAGCTAACATTCCGCACGATCGCATTTTTGTTTTCGACGGGTCGCGCCAATCGAATAATTTCACCGCAAACGTCTCAGGCGTAATGGGCTCGGCACGGATCGCAATATCCGACGTTGCCCTCGGCAAAGCGTCACTTGACGAAGTGAAAGCAGTAACGGGGCATGAAATCGGTCACTATGTGCTGCACCACATCTGGCGATCCGTTGCGGTGCTGTCGCTACTGTCGATATTGCTCTTCTTTCTTGCGGATCGACTGTTTCCCCGCGTTGCGCGTTTGTTGGGCAGCAATACCATCATTGCGGACCCCGTCGGTTTTCCTGTGCTGATGTTCATTATCTCGCTGCTGTCGCTTTTGGCATCACCCGTAATGAACAGCCTGACGCGGATTGGTGAGAGCGAGGCCGATGCCTATTCACTCCGGACGGTGAACCTTCCCGATGCGTTGGCCGGGGCGCTCGTGAAGACCGCAGAATATCGCAACCCCCGCCCTCATCCACTGGCCGAAATACTCTTTTATACGCATCCGTCGGTTGAACGACGCGTCCGTACCGCAATGGAATGGAAAGCGGCACATCCGGCTGCAACAGGTTCGTAAGATCAACCGCGCCTACCAGAATCGTTGCCAAGGCTACGCTGCACTAGCCTGTGTCTTGTGACCCGAAACGGCCGCCATATTAAGCACGCCGTAGATATGGGGGAATAGCGCGCCACCGCGCGATACCTCCCATTTCAACGTGTCAGCGAGCATCCCAAGATTGACTTCGGCGATCACCAATCCGACCTGCCCGGCAAAATGCTTATCCAGCGTACTCTGTACTTGGTCAGCACTAGACAGGTGGATATAGCCATCAGCAAGATCGACAGGCGCGCCGTTAAACACCCCGTCACTCACAAACTGCGCCCACTGGTCAGCGGTGAAGATTTTGAAGGCGGTAGCCGCGCTCACGCTTCGGCCTCACCACCTTCATCCTCATCATCACTGCTCTCGATCAGCGCCGCACTCACCACATGTTCATTATCAGCCACGTTGAACAGGCGGACCCCCCCCGTGTTGCGACCGATCACGCGCATTCCCGCAATTTCCATGCGGATCATCTTCGCCTGATCAGTGACAAGCATAAGCTGCTCACCCTTTGACGCGGGGAAGCTCGCAACGACAAGACCATTGCGATCAATATTATCGATGTTGGTGATCCCCTGCCCGCCGCGACCCGTGCGGCGATATTCATAAGCCGAAGACCGTTTGCCATAGCCATTGGCGCAGACGGTAAGGATGAACTGCTCACGCTCGGCCATTTCGACCATGCGTTCGGCAGGAAGCGTCGGTTGATTCTCATTCTCTTTCCACGGTGCGGCGCGCAGATAGGCGTCGCGCTCTTCCTGGCTTGCGCCCGAGCGTCGGAGAATCGACAGCGAAATCACTTCATCGCCGTCTTTGAGCGTCATCCCGCGAACCCCGGTCGAGTTTCGGCTTTGAAACTCACGAACATCAGAACCCATAAAGCGGATTGCCTTACCACTGCGCGAGGCGAGCAGAACGTCATCCTCTTCGCTAAGCAATGCAACCCCGATCAACCGATCATCAGCGTCGACGCCTTCAAACTTCATCGCGATTTTGCCGTTGGAAGGGACGTTAGTAAAGGCATCCATGCTGTTACGCCGCACCGAACCTTTGGCGGTAGCAAACATAACATGAAGCGCGCCCCATTCGGCCTCATCCTCGGGTAGTGGCAATACGGTTGAGATCACTTCGTCCTTCGCCAACGGCAACAGGTTAATCATTGGCCGCCCGCGCGTGTTTGGCCCGCCTTCGGGCAAGCGCCACACCTTCATTCGGTAAACTTTACCATGATTAGAGAAGAACAGCACCGGCGTGTGTGTGCTCGTCACAAACAGTTCAGTGACGACATCTTCGTCCTTGGTATTCATGCCCGCCCGGCCCTTGCCACCCCGTTTTTGCGAGCGGAATGTATCGAGTGTCGTGCGCTTGATATAACCGTCTAGCGTTACCGTAACGACCATTTCTTCACGTTCGATCAGGTCTTCATCATCAATACCATCAGCCGCAGGTGCGATAAGCGATTTGCGTGGAGTCGCGAATTCATCGCGCACAGCCATGAGTTCGTCACGCATAATTTCATACAGACGAACGCGGTTTGCGAGAATTTCGAGCAGCTCGGTGATACTTGCCGCCAGAACTTTAAGCTCCCCACCGATCTCCTCACGGCCAAGCCCCGTTAGACGGTTGAGCCGCAGTTCAAGGATCGCGCGGATTTGCACATCGGTCAGGCGGTAGGTATCTCCCTTGACTTCGTCATAATTTTCAACAGCTTCAACAAGCGCAATATAAGGCGCGATTTCGGCGACCGGCCAGTCACGCGCACCAAGTTTTTCACGCGCATCAGCAGGGCTTGCCGAGCCGCGAATAATCGCAACAACCTGATCAAGATTGGTGACTGCAATGACCAGCCCGAGCAAAATATGCGCCCGGTCACGTGCCTTGGCGAGTTCAAATTTTGATCGCCGCGTAATAACTTCTTCACGAAACCTGACAAATGCTTCGATAATATCGCGCAGATTGAGCGTTTCAGGTCGCCCACCACGGATCGCAAGCATATTCGCCGGGAATGAGCTTTGCGCAGGCGTGTGACGCCAGAGCTGGTTCAGAACGACCTCAGGCGTGGCATCACGCTTCAAATCAATCACGATCCGAACGCCAAGCCGGTTTGATTCGTCACGAATATCGCTGACGCCCTCAATCCGTTTATCTTTGGCAGCCTCGGCAATTTTTTCGACGAGATTATTCTTGCCCGTCTGATACGGCACTTCAGTCAGAACGATTGAACGGCGATCTCCGCGCCCGTCTTCAATCACATGCTTTGATCGCATGATGATCGAACCCTTGCCGGTGTGGTACGCCGACTTGGCACCATATTGGCCGAGGATCAGTCCGCCGGTTGGAAAATCTGGGCCGGGAACAATCTCGATCAACTCGTCAATCGTAATCGCGCCATTTTCCATATAAGCAAGGCACGCATTGATGACTTCGCCGAGATTGTGCGGCGGAATGTTGGTCGCCATGCCAACCGCAATGCCCCCTGCCCCGTTGACGAGGAGGTTCGGGAAACGCGCAGGCAGCACCTGCGGCTCGCTTTCGCTGGCATCATAATTTGGCGTGAAATCGACTGTATCCTTATCGAGATCATCAAGCAGCGCGTTAGAAACCTTGGCAAGCCGCGCCTCAGTATAGCGCATGGCAGCCGGCATATCGGGATCCATCGATCCGAAATTGCCCTGCCCGTCGATCAGCATCACGCGCATCGACCAATCCTGCGCCAGTCGTGCGAGCGCCATATAAATCGCGCTATCGCCGTGCGGATGATATTTACCCATCACATCGCCGACGATGCGGCTGCACTTGCGATACGCCTTGCCCGCAACATAGCCCGCTTCCTGGCAGGCGTAGAGAATTCGGCGATGAACAGGCTTTAACCCATCGCGCACATCGGGCAATGCCCGACTGACGATGACCGACATGGCATAGTCGAGATAACTCGTCTTCATCTCGTCGACGATGTTGATTGGGCTAATGTCCGAAGGATCGGCGAGAATGGGCTCGTCGGTGCTCAAAATGATACTTTCTGGCTGGTTTTGTGACCTAATTCTTTAGAACAGTCACTCCCAAAAGGCCAGAAAAAAGGGCATCACGGCTGGATCTCGGCACCGTCCCAAGCAAAGCACTTGCCGCTATCCGCTGGCGTGAGCTGATCTAGCACGGACAGCATCCGTGTCACAGCATAATCGGGCGTGAACAGTCGCTCAGGCGCAACGTTTTTCTGGAAGGGTTCACTAAGCGCAGAATCTACCGTGCCGGGATGCAGCCCAACACAAATTGCCTGCTTGTGGGTTCTCCCCAATTCAATAGCGAGATTGCGGATCGTCATATTAAGTGCTGCTTTTGCAGCGCGGTAGCCATACCAACCGCCAATTCGGTTATCAGAAATGCTGCCGACGCGTGCCGAAAGTGCTGCAAATACGCAGCGCTTGCCGCGCGCAAAGAGCGGCAAAAAATGCTTCGCAACCAGTGCCGAGCTGATTACATTGATCGCAAATGCGTCCGTCAGTCGGTCTCCATCAAGCTCACGCAAGCTTTTTTCTGGGCCGCCTGCTGCGCTGTGCAACATACCGGTTGCGACAATGACAATATCCGGAGGTGGGCCGTCGGTTGCGCCGATTATGATTGATCGTTTGGTCATGACGGCGTCATGACGGCTTAGGCACCAAATTCAACTGCTATTAAGCTCAACCTTGGCAAAGGCGCGGATCGGTTGCTTTGGCTTGCACCATCGCTGCGCTAAAGTTAACAGGATCATGGTTCGGGATATGATTTCGCCCGAGATAATGAGGATGATTGATATGAAAACGCTGTCATTTTTGTCGCTCGGCGCTGCGCTGGCATTGGGCGTCGCTGGCACGCTGAGCGTTGCTCCAGCGCTTGCTGCGAAAAAGGAAAAAGCCCCTGAAGGGCCAAAACTTGAACTCAGCAAGGAGTTCCGCGCCGCTGCCGGCCCGATTGAGGCTGAAATCAAGGCAGGTAAACTTGACGGGGCGGGCGCCAAACTTGATGCGCTTGCCGCACAGTTTAAGCTTCCTGACGAACAATTTATCATTGGTGCGCGCCGTTATGAATTGGGCCGGGCAAGCAACAACACGGCGGAATTGCGCAAAGGCGTAATTGCTATGATCGACAGCAAGTCCACGCTCAATACAAATGCTGCACAACTGAACGCAGCAGCCGGACAATATGCTTACAACGCCCAAGATTTCCCCGACGCGCTGGCTCGCTTGAGCGAGGCGGTTCGCCTCGGCAATAAAGATCCCGACACGTTGATTTTGATGGCCGAATCAAGTTTTCGGTCGAACAAGTTTCCCGAAGGTCTAGGTTATGCTGATCGCGCTGTTGCGGCCAAGAAGGCGCTCGGCCAAGCTGCTCCAGCGGATTGGTATCAGCGCGCACTTTCAGTGGCTTTCAAAGCAAAAAACCCGGCTGAGATTGCAAAATGGTCGCGTGAGCGCGTTAGTGCTTACCCAACTCCGCAAAACTGGCGTGATGCGCTGTTGGTTTATAAGGATGGCGCAAAGCTTGACGGTCAGCCAGCACTTGATGTGATGCGGTTGATTCGTTCAGCCAAGGCACTAGCTGGCGAACGTGATTATTTTGAATATGCTGCACTCGCGTCAGAACGGGGGCTACCGGGTGAAGCAAAAGCAGTGATTGAAGAAGGCATGGCGAGCGGCGCTATCGGCAAAACATCCCGTCCGCTCAATGAATTGCTTGCGGCGGCTTCGTTAAAGGTTACGGGTGATCTCTCGTCACTTGCAGCCTCGGAAAAACGCGCAACCACTGATGCCGCCGGAAAGATTGCCGCCGGAACCGCCGATGCCTATCTTGGCTATGGGCAGGACAGCAAAGCCGCACCGCTTTACAAGCTTGCACTGCAAAAAGGCCAAGTGGACAATGACGCCGTCAATACGCGCCTTGGCATAGCGCTTGCCCGGCAGGGTCAAGCTGCCGAAGCCAAGCAGGCATTTGCCGCTGTCACCGGCCCGCGCGCCGAAATCGCGAAATATTGGCTGCTTTGGCTTGAAACCAAAGCACAGCCCGCCCCTGCTAAATAGCAGGAACGGGAACACCGGGCATATGTTTTGATGTCCGTATGGTAAGCGAGGTTTTGACGCCGGCGACATTGGGCGCTGGCGTCAAATTCGTCGTCAGGAATAGCTGAAACTCCTGAAGGTCGCGCGCAACAATTTTGAGGATAAAATCAATTTCGCCATTGAGCATGTGGCATTCGCGCACAGGCTCAAGCGTAGCGATATGATCCTCGAATGCGCGAAGGTCGGCTTCGGCCTGACTCTTAAGGCTGACCATTGCGAACACTGTAATCGCATAACCAAGCAGATTGGCATTGAGAGCGGCGTGATACCCCTCAATAATCCCGGCCTCTTCGAGAGTGCGTACACGTCGCAGGCATGGCGGGGCTGTCAGGCCGACCTTGGCTGCGAGCTCAACATTCGTCATACGGCCATCATTTTGCAATTCCGCCAATATGCGGCGGTCAATGGGGTCAAAAGATATTTGCGTCATCGCGACATGTTCCAATTCATGAGCTACATAACGATATAATTTTATTACAAGCAAATACAATTGTACCACTTTGTGACGCAGGTCGCAGGCGGGGTATCCGCAACGAAAATTCCGCGCTATCAAAACGACGAGCTTGATAACTAAAAATAAAGATTCGCCGTGCGCTTTGATGATCGACTCGCCACAATATTAGCTTTACCTGCTGACGGCCAGCAGGCGAAGGCCGCAATCTGGAGCCAGTTGGCATCGCTGCTTGCCCAAAAAAACGGCACCCTTCCGGCAGATCAGGAAGCCGATGCGCGTGCTTTAGAAGCTATGCTACGCCCCGATGTTCCGCTTAACCGTCGCAAATTTTCGGCTACGTCGCTCGCGGGGCGCATCAACGATGTCGATACGCTTTTGATCTTTGGGCAAGATGCTGCATCTGTTGCGGCTCCGGTCTTAACACATGCACAGCTATCCGAAGTTGAATGGCGCGAGGTCATTCCGCGCTTACCGTCGACATCACGCGCGCTTCTTCGCGAACGGCGCGATCTTCCAGAATCGGTTACGCGGATTTTACGTGCTTATGGAGCCGGTGACACCGGGCTAATATCATCACAAGATACATTCCAGGCAGCAAGCAAGAGCGAATCACCAACGCAAATTCGGGACCTCGTCGCACGGATAGAGGCCTTCAAAAACGAACGTGAAGCAGGTGTTGCACCCAAGATTTCGGCCCCGCCGCCACATGATGCAAAAGCATTGTCATTCCGCTTCGAAACAGATCGGGCCGGTGTTATTTGCTGGGTCGAAGGTGTACCGCGTGGCCCTTTGATCGGGATTTCTTTTGCTGAAATATCAGAGCCACGCGTATTCGGCGTTGATGGACAGGCTGCCGGGGCTTTTCGCAAACGTCTGCCATTTCCCAATGCGCGCCTGCGCGTTGCCGGGGTTGGAGTCGCGTCGGGTGACTGGTTGATCTCGGCCGATCCGAGCTTTGATGCCGGTGATGGCCGGTTCTGCGGATATCGCGGCATCGCTCGCCGTGCAGAGCTTGGCGAACAGACAAGCTCTGCCGCCGCAGCTCCATTTGGCAAAGATATGAGTGCCGATGCCATTCGTCAGCTTGTGCATGAATTACGCTCCCCCCTCAATGCGATTCGCGGGTTCGCCGAGATGATCGATGGTCAGTTGCTCGGCCCTGTATCACATCCGTATCGCCACAAAGCGCGCGCGATCGTCGAAGATTCCATCCGCTTGGTAAATATTGTCGATGATATTGATCTGTCCGCACAGCTTGAGATGGAAAATAGAACCACGACGACTCATGACGTCACAAATGTTGCTGAGATGGTCGAAACGGCATTGCTCAAGCTTGACCCTCAAATTACGCGTTATGGCATTCACCTAAAGCTCTCCACCTGCACCGAACTACCATTATGCGCCGTTGACAGCCATAGTGGGGCCCGCCTTATTGAACGGATGATCTCCACCATGATTGGCCTTGCAAAGACGGGGGAAATGCTCAAAATTGATGTGACTAAAAATCACCGTCAGATCATTATCGCTATTGATCGCCAGCACATCATCAATTTTGACACGAGTAATGCACTATCGACCGATACAGAATATCCCAGTGCCGATCCCCCTCCCCTTGGCCTGAACTTTGCGTTGCGTTTGATTCGGCGGATGGCGCAGTCAGTTGGGGGACAATTCATAGTCGAAGCAAGCAAGTTCGCCTTGATCCTGCCGCAAGCGCACGATAGCGAGAAAAAAACAATAGAAGGCGGCTAATCAGGGTGTCCACAGAACAGGGGAAAATCAACCGGCGCCGTCGCAATGAAGGTCGGCTTGATCATCCCGCACGTGCTGCTGATCGCGTAAAATTCCCGGCCACTTTTGGCAAACGCTTTGCAGTGTTCATTGACACCGAAGAAGAGTTTGACTGGTCACAGCCACGATCGCGTGACGCCACTGCTACCAGCGCAATCCGGTATTTACCAGAATTTCAAAGGCTCATGGATGCGCACGACATCTACCCAACATATATGATTGATTTTCCAGTGGCGGATAACCAGCAGGCCGCCGAAACTTTATCATCTATGCTTGGCGCGGGGAATTGCCGTGTGGGAACCCAGCTTCATGCGTGGGTTAACCCGCCTTATGATGAAGAAATTATCCCGATAAATAGCTTCGCGGGCAATCTTCCAATTGAACTTGAGCGTGCCAAGCTTGCTGCACTCACCGAACGGATTACAACAGCCGTTGGGGTTCGCCCGACAATTTACCGTGCCGGACGCTACGGGATCGGCCCGAACTCTGCCGCCCTACTTGAAGAGGCTGGCTATCTGGTCGATGTGTCGGTCAGGCCGCATTTCGATTATAGCAACGAAGGTGGCCCAAATTTCTTGCGGCACAACGCGCGCCCCTATTGGGCGGGCCCAAGCGGAAACCTGCTCGAACTCCCACTCGGGGTATCCTACACTGGGCAGCTTCGCCGCTATGGCCGTTTGCTTTACGGTGATGGGCAATCAAAAGGGCGGCGAATTGCAGGGCTTGCGCGCGCGGGAATGTTGGCGCGTGTTGCTCTGACACCTGAAGATATGCCCATTGACGATGTCAAACGCGCAATTGATACGATGCTTTCGGATGGGCATCAGTTTTTTAGTTTTTCATTCCACTCACCCTCGCTCACGCCCGGCCACACGCCCTATGTTCGTAATTCAGCCGATCTCACCAATTTTTACGGCTGGTGGGATAAGGTTTTGACGTTCCTCGCCGCGCGTAAAGTGACGCCGGCATCAGTGGATGAGGTCCTTGCGGCGGCACAGTCAACCCGCCCGGCCGTAGCATGACTTGCAAAACCTAGCTGCTCTCCGCTATCGCGAGCGCAGCGCGGGTGTGGGCCTGTAGCTCAATGGTAGAGCCGGCCGCTCATAACGGCTTGGTTGGGGGTTCGAGTCCCTCCGGGCCCACCAATTCCTTCTAATCGACCGTCGCAAGAAGCGCCGCAATCCGCCCGACCATTTCATCGATATGGGCAGTTTCAAGGATCAACGGCGGCGAAAGTGCAATTATATCACCCGTCGCACGGACGAGCAGGCCTGCATCAAAGCATTTCTGGAATAGCTCAGTGGCGCGCTTTGTCGGTGCGCCAGGACGCGGCTCAAGTTCAATACCAGCAACAATCCCGATGGTGCGGACATCAATCACATGGCGCTTGCCGCGAAGGCTGTGCACCGCATCCTCCCAATATCCTCCAAGCTCGGTTGCGCGGTCAAACAGCCCCTCATCGCGGTAGAGATCAAGTGTGGCGAGTGCCGCCGCCGCCGCGAGCGGATGCCCTGAGTAAGTATAGCCGTGGAACAGCTCAATCCCGTCCGCCGCGCCCTCTACAATCGCATCATGAACCGAGCGCCGTACCGCAACCGCCCCCATCGGCACGGCGGCATTGGTCAATCCCTTGGCCATTGTGATTATGTCGGGCGTAACACCAAACGTCCCTGCTGCGGTTGCGCCGCCGACCCGGCCAAAGGCGGTAATCACCTCATCAAAGATCAGCAATATGCCGTGCCGGTCACAAATTTCGCGTAGCCGCTCAAGATAACCAACCGGCGGAACAAGGACGCCGGTTGAACCCGCCATCGGCTCAACAATCACGGCCGCAATTGTCTCAGCCCCGTGAAGCCCAACGATCCGTTCAAGATCATCTGCCAGATGCGCGCCCCAATTGGGTTGCCCGCGCGTAAACGCATTATGCTCCAGATTATGCGTGTGTGACATATGATCAACGCCGGTCAGCAGCGTGCCAAATTGGCGCCGGTTGTTCACAATCCCGCCAACCGAAATCCCGCCAAAGCCTACGCCGTGGTAACCACGCTCACGCCCGATCAACCGCGTACGCGTCCCCTGCCCGCGTGCGCGCTGATAGGCGAGTGCAATCTTGAGCGCGGTATCAACCGATTCCGAACCTGAGTTGGTGAAGAAAATCCGGTCAAGCCCCTCGGGCATAAGCCTTGCCAGCCGCGTTGCCAATTCGAATGCAAGCGGATGGCCAAGCTGAAATACTGGCGCGAAATCAAGCTCGCCCGCCGTTTTGCGGATCGCCTCAACAATGGGCGCGCGGCAATGGCCTGCGTTGACGCACCACAGCCCGGCAGTGCCATCGAGGATGCGTGCGCCTTGATCCGTCACATAGTGCATATCCTTCGCACTTGCGAGCTGGCGCGGGTGCGCTTTGTAAGCCCGGTTCGCAGTGAAGGGCATCCAGAAGGCGGCAAGTGGATCATTCTCGAATTTCATCTTACACTCCCGATTTTGTACGCTTGAGCAACCAATAGCCGATCATGAAGCCCGCCGTCACGATCACGCTCGTCCATAGTTCGATGGCATGCGTTTCCGATGTTCCCATCAGAATAAGAACCGCCGCCATCCCCGCAATTGCCGCCCAAGTGCCATAAGGGTGAAACCACATTTTGACCTCAAGCCGCTCAGGTGCCTCGGTTTCATATTTGTTGCGAAGCCGCAACTGCGCGACCGCAATCAGCAGATAGATAAACAACATCACCGCACCCGATGCGTTCACCAAAAAATTAAACACCCGATCGGGCGAGAGCACCGAAGCCGCAAGCGCGCCGTAGCTGAACAAACTCGCGATCAGAATCGCACGCACTGGCACTTTGCTGCGGCTCAGTTGTACGCAGGATTGTGGTGCCTCACCATTTTTCGCCAAGCCAAACATCGCTCGCGAAGTGATGTAAATCCCCGAATTGAGGCAAGAAAGCACCGCGACAAGCACGATCGCATTCATAATCAAATCTGCCGCCGGATAACCCATCTGCCGCAGCGTATGCGCGAAAGGCGAAATGCCGGGCTTGATCTCGTCCCAAGGCACAACCGACACGATCAACAGGATCGACAACACGAAAAAGATAAGTATCCGCAGCGAAACCGAAATCGTCATCCGCGCGATCGTCTTCGATCCTTCCTCGGATTCAGCCGCAGCAAGCGTCGCAATCTCGGCCCCACACAGCGAGAAAATCGTCGTTGAAACCCCGACCAAAATCGCGGTGACCCCGAACGGCGCAAATCCGCCGTGCGCGGTGAGGTTTGAAAATGTCGGCCCATTTGGCGCGGTAATTCCGGTTGCGTAAGCGCCGACCACGAGGATGAATACGATGATCGCGATCACCTTGGTCGAAGCAAACCAGAATTCAAACTCACCGTAGCTGCGCGCAGACATCAGATTGACGCCCGTAAGCAGCGCCATGAGGACAACGCCAACCTGCCACACTTCAAATTGCGGGAACCAGTCAACGATGATCTTCGCGCCCGCAATCGCCTCAATCGCGATCACGACAACCCAGAAATACCAATAGAGCCAACCGACAAGATAGCCCGCCCAATTGCCAATACCCGCACGGGTAAAATCAGGAAAAGTCTGCGTCCCCGGCATCGCAATTGCCATCTCGGACAGCATCCGCATCACCAGCAACACAAGAAACCCCGCCAGCGCATAACTGATCACCACCGCCGGGCCGACGCTGCCAATCGCAGTCGATGAACCAACGAACAGCCCTGCACCAATAATCCCGCCAAAGGTAATCATCGAAACATGGCGCGATTTGAGCGAACGGCTCAGTTCGCCCGCGCCAGCCGCGTTCAAATCGATTGGCGTGGTTGCTGACATATTCTTCTCCCAAAGGCGCGCGTTTATCGCGACACTATCGGTAGATATGCGGCGCTGCGCAAGCCTCTAACCCCTCACCCGCTAAGGGAGCGGGGATTTACACATGTCCTACAAGGTCACGATTTGCTATGGCACCGCCTATGTTAATCCCCGTCATCTGTCCCATTAATCGATTTTATCGATCATTAGCGCCACACAAAACCCCTTGTTTTTACCGAATTGAACGGTGTGAACTTTGCCCATATTGATTGAGAGAATCGATCACCAACGGCTCGTACAGACAGCCCCCTTGCCCCCGCCGTCTGCCGCCGCTACGGCATCCCTTTAATGACATCGCCATTTTTTCCCCATCGCCACTTGCTCGGTATTGCTGGTTTGCAGCCGCATGAGATTAGCTATCTGCTCGATGAGGCTGAACAGTGGGTGACGCTCAACCGGCAGGCGCATAAATATGCCGGGCGGCTTGAAGGGCTGACCCAGATCAATGCCTTCTTTGAGAATAGCACGCGAACACTGCTCAGTTTTGAGATTGCGGGCAAGCGGCTTGGTGCTGATGTGGTCAACATGCACGCCGCGCAATCAAGCGTGAAAAAGGGTGAAACACTGATCGATACCGCGATCACGCTTAACGCGATGATGCCCGATGTCATCGTCATCCGCCACGGATCATCAGGCGCGGTCGCGCTGATCGCTGACAAGGTTGATTGTCCGGTGCTCAACGCAGGCGACGGGCGGCATGAGCATCCCACACAAGCGCTGCTTGATGCGCTCACCATAAGGCGGCGCAAGGGGCATATTCACGGGTTGAGGATCGCAATCTGCGGCGATGTGCTGCACAGCCGCGTCGCCCGCTCGAACATCCTCGCGCTCACCTCGCTTGCCGCCGAAGTTCGCGTCGTTGGCCCGGCAACGCTGATCCCGCCTGCCATCGAAGCGATGGGCGTGACCGCATTTACTGATATGGATGCAGGCATATCCGACTGCGACGTGGTGATGATGCTCCGCCTGCAAAATGAGCGGATGGATGGTGGCTTCATCCCCTCGGCGCGCGAATATCATGCGCTCTACGGCCTCACCTACGAACGGCTCAAACGCGCCAAGCCCGATGCGCTCGTCATGCATCCCGGCCCGATGAACCGGGGCGTTGAGATTGCGAGCAATGTTGCCGATGACCTCAATCGATCCGTGATTGCCGAACAAGTCGAGATGGGTGTCGCGGTGCGGATGGCCTGCCTTGATGTGCTTACGCGCGGGCGGCGGGGGGTGGAGGCATGAGCGAAGTTGATGAAATAGCAACTGAATCACTATCGAGGAGCGTTCTTGCTCGAATAGGCATAGCGTTGCTTAATCTGATACTGCCAGGCCTCGGCTTGTTTCGCATCTCTCAATGGCGTTTCGGAATAGTTTTCGTCCTACTGCCTCTTAGCGCGACCGCGATCCTCCTGATTTCCTATCATCTTATAGATCACATGTCGTTCGAACGATATTTCGGTCTTTTGAGTATCGCGTTGATAATCCATTTGATGTGTATCATCGGTTCAGTCTTGTTGGTGTGGAAAAACAGCCAAATTATCGCACACTCTCCTACCTGGTGGTCGAGGTGGTATGGATTGATTGCCATTGTCCTCATCGGAAGCGCCGTGACTTTTTCTATGCCTGATTACCTAAGGTCTTATTATCGGGGTTTTTCAATGCCCTCGGAATCAATGCGGCCGACTTTTGAAGTCGGTGACAAGTTTCTTGCAAAAATGACTGCCTTTGGTCAGATCAGGCGCGGCGACATCTTACTTGTCCGTTCAGGAAAAAGTGAGTTCGTTAAGCGCGTCGTTGCACTATCCGGTGACACAGTTGCGCTCAGAAAAGGCATTTTGCTAATAAATGGAATTGCCATTTCGCAAAGCTTGCTTGAAACAAAACCTAATAGTGACGCGCTTACTGAGTCTGGTCAGATGCAAATCCTCAGTGAACAGCTACCCGGCGAAATTCGTCCTCACCGTATAACTGATCTTGGCGTTTCCCCGGCGGATGATTGGCAGGAAGCCAAACTGGGGCCAGACGAATATTTCTTTCTCGGTGACAATCGTGACAAATCTGCTGACAGTCGCTTTACAAGCGAAGTGATGGGGCTGGGGATTGTATCAAAGGAACGTATCATTGGGCGACCGCTGTTTCGTTATTGGCGCGCTGGAATTGGATATAAGGAAGGTGCAATTTGACACGCCTATCCTCCATCATAAATGCTCGCTTAATTGACACCGTCGGCGAACATGGCGGTTCACTTTCGATTTCGGGAGATCGCATCATTGAGTCTGCCTTCAGTGAAGACGCATTCGACGCTAAAGGAGCCTTTGTCGCCCCCGGCATTGTCGATCTTGGTGTGTTTGCGGTTGATAAAGCGGCCTTCATCGCGGGCGGAATTACCCGCGTTGCACTGATGCCTGATCAATCGCCTGTGCTTGATGATCCCGGGCCGGTGCAGCGCGCCGCTCTTGCCGCCAAGCCTGATCTTTGGGTGCATCCTTTG
>ERZ1292633.771-Hain-H41-02um-R1-771-length-35904-cov-9_pt1 | contig 35904 bp, 42 predicted proteins | sample MGYA00564406_ERZ1292633 | MGnify/ENA primary metagenome ERZ1292633 (study PRJEB36523, sample SAMEA6512639) | groundwater metagenome | collected 2019-01-08 | study: AquaDiva: Metagenomics assemblies of 32 groundwater samples
CGCAAAGCGATCCAATACGCCATCGACAATGGGCGCAAATCGGTGACCCTGGTGCACAAGGGCAACATCATGAAGTTCACCGAGGGCGGCTTCAAGAAATGGGGCTACGAACTCGCCAAGCGCGAATTTGGCGGCGTGGAAATCGACGGCGGGCCGTGGCTCAAATTGCCAAACGGCATCGTGATCAAGGACGTGATCGCCGATGCTTTCTTGCAACAAATCCTGCTGCGCCCGGAAGATTACGACGTGATCGCCACGCTCAATCTCAACGGTGATTATGTTTCAGACGCGCTGGCGGCGCAGGTGGGCGGCATCGGTATTGCGCCGGGCGCGAATCTGTCCGATTCAGTCGCCATGTTCGAAGCCACGCACGGCACTGCGCCTAAGTACGCCGGGCAGGATTACGTGAACCCTGGTTCCATCGTGTTATCCGCAGAAATGATGTTGCGTCATCTCGGTTGGGCCGAAGCCGCGGATCTCATTATCCAGGGCATGGAAAAAGCGATTCTCGGTAAGCTCGTCACTTACGATTTCGCGCGGCTGATGCCGGGCGCCACGCAAGTTTCCTGCTCCGCCTTTGGCCAGCGGATCATTGAGCAAATGGGGGCTTAATGTGTTGAGGGGTCTTGCGGGGGCGTAACCCCCGCCTGGCGCAGCAGCACGATTAACTCGTCGGCAACGCTACCCAACTCTTCGCGCAGGGCTTCCAACCCTTCGAGGAGATCGGCGGCTTCGTTTAAGTCGGCGCTTGGCGGCAAAGCCGCCTGAGGGACATCGGGAACCATATTAGCCTCGTTACCGGCGCATCCCACGTGCGGCGGGATTTGCGAAGAGATGTGCCATTAGTCCAATCTAGCACAGCGTTTCAGTTTTTCCAGGTGCGTGTCATGCAATGGACGCGCCCCCCATAAGCACCTATGGTTAAAGCATTTATGAACGATAATTGTGCTATCGTTTAACCCGCTATAGTTTGTTTCTCGCATCAATTCAAGGTGAGGTAAAGAGGCATGAACGCACCCAATGTCAAAATGCATCCGGCGGCGCAGCCGCAAGTGTCCGCCAAGCGCTATGCGATCGTGCTCGCGGGCGGATCCGGCACGCGCTTGTGGCCTTTGTCGCGCTCGTCGAAGCCGAAACAACTGCTGTGCTTGAACGGTGCAGAGAGTTTGCTGCAACAAACGGTGCGGCGCGTGTTGCCGATGGTGGAAGCCTCGCATGTGGTCACCGTCACCTCGGCCGAATACCGGTTCGAAGTCGCAGGCCAATTGCTGGCGCTGGACGCGGCACTGGCGGGGGGCGTTTTAGCCGAACCGATGGGCCGCAACACCTTGCCCGCGATTGCCTGGGCCGTGGCGCGCATTGCACGCGAAACACCGGATGCGCTGATCGGCGTGTTCTCCTCGGACCATGCGGTGGCCAATGACGACGCGTTCTTGCGCGCCTGGCAGTCGGCCGAAGCCGCGGCGAAAGAAGGCTATGTCGCGCTGTTCGGCATGCAGCCCACCGAGGCCGCCACCGGCTATGGCTATATTCAAAGCGGCAAGCCGCTGGCCGGCGCGAATAGCGGCCCTTTGTCCGAAGTGCATCAAGCCGCGCGCTTCGTGGAGAAGCCTGATCTCGCTACGGCGCAAGGCTATCTCACCGAGGGCGGCTATTACTGGAATGGCGGCATGTTCGTGTTCCGTGCCGATCGTTTTATGGAGATGGTCAAACAATATCAACCGCAAATATTTGCTGCGACACAGGCCTTGGCGGAGAAAAACGAAGCCCAAGCCGCCGCCGATGTGTACGCGAGCATGCCCGATCTTTCTATCGACTATGGCTTATTGGAGTTGGCCGACAACGTCGCGGTAGTGCCGGTGGATATGGGCTGGAGCGATCTTGGTTCGTGGGAATCGATTTACCAGCAGCGCGGCAAGGATGCACAGGGCAATATGCTGGAGGGCGATGTCTTGGCGATCGACAGCCAAGACAATCTGTTGTGGAGCGAGCACGGTTTGGTTGCGACATTGGGCGTGGCCAATCTGGCGGTGGTGCAAACGCGTGATGCGACTTTGATCTGCCCGCGTGAACGCGTACAGGATTTGAAACAACTGGTCGCCGCAGTGAAAGAATCGCATGCGCACCTGACTGAAATTCATCTCACCGTGACGCGTCCCTGGGGCAGTTACACGATTTTAGAAGAAGGCCCCGGCTATAAAATCAAACGCATCTTGGTGAATCCCGGCGCCAAGCTCTCGATGCAGATGCACTACCACCGCTCCGAACACTGGGTGGTGATCGACGGCACCGCGCGCATCACCAACGGCGAGCAGGATATCTACCTGGAAGAAAACCAATCCACCTATATTCCCAAGACCAACCGCCACCGGCTGGAAAATCCGGGCAAGGTGGACCTGCAAATCATCGAAATCCAAAGTGGCCCCTATTTGGAAGAAGACGATATCGTGCGCTTCGATGATGTCTATGGACGTATTCCTGGCTAACAGACGGAGCATCAATTGAGCGCTTCCCCCTTTGCCATCGTACCGGCCTGGCTCAAGGACTTTCGCGCCATCGCGGTCGCGCTGATTGCCGATGACGGCCGCATCGTGGAAGCGAATGAGGGCTTTCTGATGACTTTGGCCGGCATCACCGAAGGTTTCTCCACTTCCAATTTCATTGAACCCAGCTTCAATTTGTTGTGTCACAGCCCACCCCAGGCGGATGGCCTGATTTATCACGGCTTGCTCACGCTCGGCGCGCCGGAAGGCGCGCAGCGCTCCTTTTCCGGCCGCGTGTATCGCATGAATCAGATGCTGTTTGTCGCGGCGGAAATGGATATCTCCGCCTTCGAGCAAATGAACGATGAAATCGGCAAGCTGAAAAAGGAGCTGGATGATGTGCGGCGCCAGCTCTCCAAACGCAATCACGCCTTGCAGTCGGCCTTGGAGGAGATGAGCGAGATAAAGCGCCACGATCAGACGACCGGGCTCGCCAATCGCGTCATTCTGGATCAACGCATGGAAGAGGAAATCAAGCGTTGGGAGCGTTCGCGCCGGCCCTTGGCGTTGATGTTGATGGACATGGATGGCTTCACCCAAATCAACGCCGATTACGGGCGCGAAGTGGGCGATGAAGTGCTGAAGCATGTCGCCACCGTGGTCATGCAAGTCGTACGCTCGGTCGATGTGGCAGTGCGCTATGGCGGCCAGGAGTTCGCCATCCTGTTGCCCGAGACCAACGAAATGGGCGCCCTGATCGTGGCCGAACGGCTGCGCATGGAATTGGAAGGCCAGATCATGCTGCCGGTGCTGGAACCGGCGACCGCGAGTTTCGGCGTGGCGATCTATCTTTCCGGCGAGCAACGCGAAGAACTGTACGCCCGCGCCTGGCGCGCGCTCAAACATGCGAAGGCACATGGCAAAAACGCCATCACCATGGCGGGCGTGGTGGGCGAGTGCGATCATCTCTACCAAAGCGGTTCGCCCCAATTATTGGACAGCGAATAAAGTCCATGTATAAAACCATCGAGCAATTCGTCGGCAACACGCCGCTGGTCAAACTCAAGCGCCTGCCGGGTGAGACCAGCAACACCGTGCTGGTGAAGCTCGAAGGAAACAATCCCGCCGGCTCGGTGAAAGATCGGCCGGCGCTGTTCATGATTCAGCATGCCGAGGCGCGCGGCGAGATCCAGCCGGGCGACACGCTGATCGAAGCGACCAGCGGCAACACCGGCATCGCGCTGGCGATGGCGGCGGCGATGCGCGGCTACCGCATGATCTTGGTGATGCCGGAGCACATGAGCGTGGAGCGGCGCCAAGTGATGCGCGCATTCGGCGCGGAGATTGTGCTCACCTCCCAGGCGGGCAGCATGGAAGAAGCCATTGATACGGCGAACCGGATGCAGGCCGAGGGCCGTGGCCGCATCCTCGACCAATTTGGCAATCAGGATAATCCGCAAGCGCATTACGAGGGCACCGGCCCCGAGATTTGGCGCGACACCGCGGGGCAAGTCACGCACTTCGTGTCCAGCATGGGCACCACCGGCACCATCATGGGCTGCTCGCGCTTTCTCAAAGAAAAAAATCCCGCCCTCCAAGTCATTGGCGTGCAGCCGGAAGAAGGCTCGCAAATCCCCGGCATTCGTAAATGGACTGAAGAATATCTGCCCAAAATCTACGACCCCCAGCGCGTAGATCGCCTGCTGTATGTGAACCAAACCGAAGCCGAGGAAATGACCCGCCGCTTGGCGCGCGAAGAAGGTATTTTTGCCGGCATCTCTTCCGGCGGCGCACTCGCGGCGGCGCTCAAAGTGTCGGCGCAAGTGCAGCATGCCGTCATCGTTTCCATCGTGTGCGATCGTGGCGATCGGTATCTCTCCACCGGCGTATTTCCCGCTTAAGCGCGTGCGCTTTTTCGGCGGTTTTTTCACGCTTGTTTTCTGCCTCAGCGCATCCGCGCAGGAACTGCGGCTCAGCATCGACGACATGGTTGCGCCCTCATTCAGTCTGCGCGGGATTTCGGCGCAACTCACCCTTTCTGCGCCATCTAAGCTGGATATCACCATCGCCCAAGCGACGCTGCAAGGCCGCGAGTGGCGCAAGCTCGCGCTCCACTGCCCGGATGCGCGTGTCGAGCGCGATCTGATCGAGTGCCGGCGCGGCACACTGGATGTTGGCGAAAAAATACCCCTGACCTTTCAATACCGTCCCGGCGCGCGCAGCTTTGCGCTCACCTTGTTTCCGGGATCCGCCGAACGCTGGCAGGCGCAGTTGATCTGGCGCGGCGGTAATCTTGCTGCGAGCTGGGAGGTGAAGAATGGTAAGGCCGTGCGTTTGAATCCATGGCTGCCCGAGCAAAGTGTGCGTTTCAGTCAAGGCGTGTTAGACCTGACGGGCAAGCTGGAAATAGGTGACAAGGGCAAGCTCGATGTCTCGGCCATCCTGCGCAATGGCGCATTCAGCGATGCGGCGGGCACCCGCGCCGGCGAGAAGCTGGCCGGCACCCTAACGCTCCAAGGCGTGCGTGCGGGCGCATGGCGCTGGAATATGGCGGCGGCTTGGCGCGAGGGCGAAGTTTTCTGGCAGCCGTTTTATTTTGCGCCCGGCGAGCGCCGCTTATCGGCGCAAGGGTCATGGGGGGAAGCGCAAGCGGTGATCGATCAAGCGCAATTGGAATGGACCGGCATCGGTACGGCGCAGTTGAGCGGCGCATGGAATCGCGCTGCGGGCCGCATCGAGCATTTGCAAGTGACAGCCAAGTCCATGGCATTGGATCCGCTCTACCGCACGTTTGTGAAACCTTGGGCGCAAGATGGCGTGTTGAGCAAGCTGGCGCTGAGCGGGGTAGGGGATGGCGCCGCTAGCATCAAGCAAGGCGTCTTGGACGAAGCGACCCTGGTGATTCGTCAGGGCGGGCTGAAACATGAAGAAAAGTTGTTCGGCCTAGCGGGCATCGATGCGAGTTTGGCTTGGCAGCAAAACCAAGCGCGCGAAAATCGCATCAATGTAATGAGCGGCGAAGTGGGTAAATTGCCGCTAGGCGCATTTAGCGTCCGCGCCACGCTGGCGCTGGATCGGATTTCGATGGCGCCGCTCAGGCTGCCCATTTTGGATGGCGCACTCACGATGGAAGGGGTGGAAGCGCAGCGTGAAAATAACGATTGGCGCTGGACTTTAAGTGCCGCATTGCAGCCGATTTCCATGCAGCGTTTGTCACAGGCTTTGCAACTGCCGGCGATGCACGGCACGCTGTCGGCTGTCATCCCGCAGGTGCATTACGAGCGGCAGTCGTTGACGGTGGGCGGCGCGCTGTTGTTTAAAGTGTTCGACGGCGCCGTGGTGGTGAAAGATCTGCGTGCGACCGATCTGCTCAGCCCGACGCCGCATGTGTATGCCAATATTGATATGCGCAACTTGGATTTGGATTTGCTGACGCGAACTTTCTCCTTCGGCAATATGCAAGGCCGTTTGGACGTGTCGGTCAATGCCTTGGAATTATTCGGCTGGCGCCCGGTCAAATTCGATGCAAAGGTGGCGAGCAGCGCAGGCGATTACCCGCGTAAAATTTCGCAGCGTGCGGTGGAGAACATTTCGTCGTTGGGCGGTGCGGGTGGGGCGGCGGCGCTGCAAAGAAGCTTTTTACGTTTCTTCGATCAATTCGGCTATGAGCGGATCGGCTTGTCGTGCCGGCTAGAACGCGGTGTGTGCGAGATGGCGGGGATCGAAGATGTGCCGCAGGGTTATTTGATCGTGAAAGGCGGCGGGATACCGGCCTTGTCGGTGATCGGCTACAATCGCCGCGTGGGCTGGGACGAATTGCTGGCGCGCATCCAGCGCGCCACCCAGGGCGGCAAACCAATCGTGCAATGAGGAGCAATATGCAAAAACGCGGCATAGCAAATTTATGGGGAAGTGTCGGGGCAATCGGGCTGCTGCTGGCCGGTTGCGTGACGATCAATATTTATTTTCCCGCCGCTGCGGCAGAAAAGGCGGCGGACAAGATTATCGATGAAGTCTGGCAATTGAAGCAGGAAGCCAAACCGGCTACCCCGGCAGCGGAAAATAAAGGAGAGGCGAAATGAACAAGTGGATGAGTTTATGCTTTATCGGCATGCTTGCCTTCGCCAGCGCCGCCTTGGCGGCGGCCGATCTGGAAATCAACACCCCGGCCATCACTGCGCTCAAGAATTCGATGCAAGCACGCCATGGCCAGTTGACGGCGCATTATGCGAGCGGGGCAGTGGGGCTGACGCGTGATGGCAATGTCGCGCTACGCGATGCGAGTTCGGTGCCATTAGCAGCGCGCCAAAGCGTGAACGGATTGGTGGCGGACGAGAACCGCGACCGCGCTAGCTTGTACCGGGAAATCGCCAGCGCCAATGGTCATCCCGAATGGGAAGCGGAAGTGCGCTCGACGTTTGCTCAGCGCTGGATCGACAAAGCCGCCAGCGGCTGGTGGGTGCAGAACGCGGGCGGGGCGTGGGTTAAGAAGTAAGGGGGGAGGCATCCGCCGCTTGCGCCCAGACATCGGTGGCGGTGGATGAGATGCGCGGGGGATATTCCAGACGTAATACTTCGTTTAACAAGGTCAACTCTAGCCAAGTGTCGTCAGTAAAACCTTGGCGTTCAACGCGGGCGGATTCCTTGAACAGTAAGGTATTGAGATATTCCGTGGCTTGGTTGCCATCGCGCCAGACTTCCGTCAGCTTGGCTGCGATATGAGGAAACCGCTGCTCCAGTGTGCTTTGCATGCTATCCCTCGCTTTCCTGGGTTGAAATTAAATCTGACGCCCTATTCCAAATGAATTTTTCGCCTATTTATTAGGCGTGTCAAGACTAATACAAACGGGTTAATTTATGGTCCCTGTACTCGCGTTCGATATCGAAACCATTCCGGATACGGCGGGGTTGGCCAAGCTGTATGCGCTGCCGCCGGATACGCCCGCCGACGAAGTGGCGGAAATCGCCTTTCAGCGCCGGCGCGTGGCGACCGGCAGCGATTTTCTACAACTCCATGTGCATCGGGTGCTGGTGATTTCTTGCGCGCTGCGTTCGGACGAAGGCTTCCGTGTCTGGTCCTTATCCGGCGAGGATGAGGCGGCGAATGTGCAGCGCTTCTTCGATGGCATCGAGAAATACACGCCGCAACTGGTGTCCTGGAACGGCGGCGGCTTCGATCTGCCGGTGCTGCACTACCGGGCCATGGTGCATGGCATCAGCGCGCCGCGCTATTGGGATATGGGCGAGGATGACCGCGATTTCAAATGGAATAATTACCTCAGCCGCTACCACTCGCGACATTTGGATCTGATGGATTTGTTGGCGCTGTACCAGCCGCGCGCCAATGTGGGCTTGGATGACTTATCCAAGTTGGTCGGCTTCCCCGGCAAGCTCGGCATGGATGGCGCGCAAGTGTGGCCCGCCTATCGGCGCGGGGAAACAGAGGCTATTCGTGATTATTGCGAAACCGATGCGGTGAATACTTACCTGCTGTATATGCGTTTCCAATTATTGCGCGGCCAATTCACGCCCGAGCGCTATCGCCAGGAATGCGAGATCGTGCGCGCGCAATTGACGGCCTTGGATTTGCCGCATTGGCAGGAATTCCTGGCGGCCTGGCCATGAGGCTGCGTTATCACCGTACTTGGCTCGCCTTGGGCGGACTGTGGGTCGCCATCGTGATGATTCTCTCGCTCATGCCCAACCCGCCCGATCCGCTGTCCTTCGAGCAGAGCGACAAGCTTTCGCATTTTCTGGCCTACGGATGGCTAATGTTGTGGTTCTGTCAGTTGTATACCGGCACCGCGCGGCGTTGGGGATTAGCAATCGCCTTTGTAGCACTAGGCGTGGGGCTGGAGTTTTTGCAGAGCCTGACTCCCGATCGCATGTATGAAGTGCTCGATATGGCCGCCAATACCGGCGGCGTGCTGTTGGGCGGGTTGCTCGCGGCCACGCCCTTGGCGCAAGGCTTGCACGCGATCGAAGCGCGCTGTTTGACGCGGAGCGCATGATGCCGGTGACCCCTGTAATAATCGAGTCGCTTGATCACGAAGGCCGCGGCGTCGCCCACTATGATGACAAGACGCTATTCATCGAGGGTGCGCTGCCCGGTGAGCAAGTCGAGTATTCGGTCTATCGCAAGAAGCCGACCTTCGCCTTCGCGCAGATGACGCGACTCCTGCGCGAAAGCTTCACCCGCGTTCATCCGCGCTGCCCGCATTACGGCGTGTGCGGCGGATGCAGCCTGCAACACATGGAGGCATCGGCCCAGGTCGCGGCGAAGCAACGTATCCTGGAAAACAATCTGTGGCATATCGGCCGTGTTAAACCCGCGCAACTGCTCGCGCCGATCCACGGCCCGAGCTGGGGCTATCGTCATCGGGCGCGCCTATCGGCGCGGCATGTGGAGAAGAAGGGTGGCGTGCTGGTCGGTTTTCATGAGCGCAAGAGCAGTTTCATCGCCGACATGCACCAATGCGAAGTGATGCCGCCGCGCATGTCGCGCTTGATCGATCCGCTGCGGGAATTGATCGGGCGACTGTCGCAGCCGGATCGCATTCCGCAAATTGAAATCGCCTTGAGTGACGATGTGGATGTGCTGGTGCTGCGCGTCATGGAGCCGCTGTCCCCTACCGATGAAGACGCCTTGCGCGCCTTTGCCGATCAATACACCATCCAGTGGTGGCTGCAATCGAAGGGACCGGATACGGTACATCCGTTTTATCCGCTGAATAGCCCCGCCTTGTGTTACCGCTTGCCGGAATTCGCGATTGAAATGCCGTTTTCCCCCATCGATTTTACGCAGGTGAATCCGTTCGTGAACCAAGTGCTGGTGCGGCGTGCGGTGGGACTGCTCGACCCGCAGCCGAATGAGCGCATCGCGGATTTGTTTTGCGGCCTGGGTAACTTCACCCTGCCGATTGCGCGCCGCGGTGCCGAGGTCGTGGGCTTCGAAGGCAGCGCGTCGCTGGTCGCACGCGCGGCGGCCAATAGCGCGCACAACGGCTTGAGCCAGCGCACGCAGTTTCAAACCGCGAATTTGTTTGAAGTGACTGAAGAATCATTTGCCGCGTGGGGGCGCTTCGATAAATTACTGATCGATCCGCCACGAGATGGCGCGGCCGAGCTGGTCAAGGCGCTCGCAGGCGAATTGCCGCAGCGCATTGTGTATATCTCCTGCAACCCGGCAACCTTGGCGCGTGACGCGAATGTCCTAGTACATACCAAAGGTTATCGGCTAGCGAGTGCGGGCATCGCCAATATGTTTCCGCATACGGCGCATGTGGAGTCGATCGCACTGTTCGAACGCTGAAAAGAAAACGGGGCGGTCAGGCCGCCCCGTTTAAAGTTTTTTTGCGAATACTGTTAGTCGCGCTCGCCCATGAAAGCGCCGAGCAGGTGCAGCAGGCTGGTGAATAAATTGTAGATCGAAACGTATAAGCTCACGGTGGCCAGGACATAGTTGGTTTCACCACCGTTAATGATTTCGCCGGTCTGCCACAGAATCATGCCGCACATGAGGAAAGCAAACATGGCCGAGACCGTGAGCGCCAGCGCAGGCATGGGGTAGCCTGCCATTGCCGCAACCAGCGATACGATGCCGGCAACGAAGGCGATCAACACGCCGATCATCAGGAAGCTGCGCATAAAGCTGAAGTCACGCCGCGAAACCAGGGCATATCCCGACAGACCGGCAAAAGCGACGCCGGTAATGCCCAGCGCGAGCATGACGATTTGCGAGCCATTGGAAAAGCTTAGGTAGTGGGTAATCACCGGACCCAAGCCAAAGCCGAGCAAGCCCGTAATGGCAAATACGGTAATAATCCCAGCGCTAGAATTTGCTGTGCGTGGCATCACAAACCAGAGCAGACCCAGCGCGACAAGGCTGGACACCAAGCTCACGCCATAGGGTACGGCCAGCGCCATGGAGACGCCGGTCATCGCCGCGCTGAAAAGCAGGGTCATGGCGAGCAGCATATAAGTATTACGCAACACCTTCTGCGAATCCGAGGCAATGACCTGGCCACCGGCAGTGGTGGCGCCAAATTGATATTGATTTTGCGGTTGCATGAATCCCTCCTTGGGTTAGCAAAAACTGTAGGTAAGACTACCTAAGCCAAGTGAAAGTTTCAATAGCCCATTGGTTTCATTTCACTCGGCGGGTTATTATGTAGCCCATTGATTTTGGTGGAGCTTGGCAACGGTCGGCGCTAAAACCAGCGTATCGAAGAAGTAACAGAAATACTAGGAAGCGTGGCAGAGTGGTCGATTGCACCGGTCTTGAAAACCGGCAAGGGGCAACCCTTCGTGAGTTCGAATCTCACCGCTTCCGCCACTTTTTTGTTTTCTGCCAAGGAGATACACATGCTGAAGGAATTTAAAGCATTCGCCATGCGCGGCAATGTGGTCGATATGGCGGTCGGTATTATCATTGGCGCGGCATTCGGCGCCATTGTCAAATCGCTGGTGGACGATGTGATCATGCCGCCGATCGGCATGCTGATGGGTAATGTGGATTTTTCCAATCTGTATGTGGTGCTGAAAGAAGGCGCCGCAGCGGCGGCGCCCTATGCCTCGCTGGCCGATGCCAAAAAAGCCGGTGCGGTGACCATCAACTATGGCGTGTTCATCAATAGCGTGATCAGTTTCCTGATCGTCGCCTTCGCCGTCTTTATGTTGATTCGTAATATCAATCGGCTCAAGCAAGAAGAAGCGCCTGCCGCCGCCACGACCAAAGATTGTCCTTTCTGTGCTTCGGCGATTCCCCTCAAAGCAACGCGCTGCCCGCACTGTACCTCTGAGTTGAAATGATTGACGCGGGTGCGCTCGAACGGATCTGCCATTTCCGTTGGCGCGCCCCTGATCTCGCCACCGCCGGCCAGCCGCTGGAAGAGGAGTTGCGCGCGGTGGCCGATGCTGGATTCGAAGTTGTCATCAATCTGGCCTTACTCGACGCTGAGTATTCCCTGCCCGATGAACCTGGATTAGTACATTCCTTGGGCATGGCGTTCTTTCATATTCCCGTTACCTGGGAAAGTCCCACGCTGGAAAATTTGCAGCAGTTTTTCACGCTGATGCGCCAAGCGCAGGGCCGCAAAATTTTTCTGCATTGCGCCGCGAATATGCGCGTGAGCGTTTTCCTCGCGCTCTACCGTATGCTCCATCTCAACTGGTCCTATGCGGACGCGATGGCCCAGGTGACGGATGTCTGGGAGCCAGACGCAGTATGGAAGGCCTTCATTCAAAAGGCATTAAGCCCCGCCGGCCAGTATTAAATCCCAACTTATAGCGCGCGTTTCAATATTATTTTTGTTAGGTAGCGCCGGCTTCCAGCCGGCATGCCGGCAAGGATGCCGGCGTTACCGCGCTACGCAGCTTTAACATCGGTGCGGCTGCGTCCTGCGCGCTTGGCCTCGAGCAATGCCTGATCGGCGCGCGCCAGCGCGGCGTTCTCGGATTGATCCTGGCGGCTGTATTCGGAAAGCCCACCGCTCCAAGACAAGTGATGCATTACATTCGGCTGTAATTCGAGGCGCGAGGGCATATTCGCTCGCAGCCGCTGCGCCAGCTCCTCGGCTTTTTTGAGCGGCGTGTTGGGGAATAACACGCAGAACTCATCACCGCCCAAGCGCGCGACAAAATCGCTGGAACGTAAATGATCTTTCAGTATCTTGCCGAATTGCACGATGAGTTGGTCACCCGCATCGTGCCCGTAGCTATCGTTGACGTGCTTGAAATTGTCGATATCGAGAATCAACAAGCTGTGCGCCCAGCCTTCATTCACACGCGCAAATACCTCATGTTGCTTGGCCTCGAAGCTACGCCGGTTGCTGACTTGCGATAGATGGTCGATGCCGGCCGAATTCACCACGCGTTGATGTTTGTTGACCATCATTTTGGCCAATTGATACATGACTTGATAGCCGTTTTGAAGCTCGCGCAGCTCAACCGGATAGCGCTTGCGCAAACGCTCATGCGTTACATCGGAGAAGAGCTTGGTGAATATGGTTAGGTCATCTTGCAGCATGCGGTTGCCGAGGCGGTAAGCGAGCCACACGCAGAGCGCGAGCAGTACGATCAGCACGCTCCCCACCCCAAAATAGCTGCGGCGCAAATCAGCGGCTAGCCCGGTCGCTGCCGGTTTGTGCCACATCATCAAACGCCACGGCGTACCCTCCAGCATGATGGCTATGGGCGAGCTACTGAATTTGAGCTGCTCATTGCCACGCTTGAGCAGGGTGTCCGATACGCCATTCACTTGCTGCAACTCGGCATAGCCATCGATCAGCGGCGTGGCGGCGAATAAAGCGCCGACTTCGGACAGATTGCGCTCGACCAATACGAATCCGGCGATTCCGCCATCCGTATCTCGAACCGGCTCGCTCAAGGCCAAGCTCAGCGATTCGGCGCGTAGTGCGGCACCCTGATTTGAGGCAGCGCGCGCTTTTTCGATCATGCGCTTTTGTTGTGCGCCAAGCGCGCTGGGGATAAGTGTTTGGCCTTTGGCCTGATCGCTGGTGATGAGCTGAATTTCGCCCAGTTCAGGTTGCAGGCTGGTAAGGGTGGCCATCAGTTCACGCCGCTCGGCCGCATCGGTGGATTTTAAAATGCGCAAAGTCAGCGGGGATTGGGCGATCGCTTTGGTGCCACGGGTCCATTGCCGAGTGGATTCGACGATCTGATTCGCGAGCAATTGCGGCGCATAAACGGGGGCGCGTTCGCGGCTATGGCGCTCGGCATCCGTCGTGCTGCGATAGAGCATCAGCCCCGCGCTGGCGATGAGCGTCAGCGCGGCGAGAAACGCGATCAGAAAATATCGGGCCAAGGAGGGCTTCATCAAGTGCGCATACCTTGTTTAGCCACCGAAATATCTCGGCGAGCTGGTTCAACTAGCGTTTGGCTTGCGCTGCCGTGACAGACGATCAGTGCTTGCCGGTACTACCGAATCCGCCGTCACCGCGTTCGCTCGCGCTAAACGATTCGACGATATTAAAATTAATGCGCTGTACCGGAACGATCACGAGTTGTGCGATGCGCTCCATCGGGTTGAGCGTAAAGGTCGCTTGACCCCGATTCCAACAGGAGACGAACAACTGACCTTGATAATCCGAATCGATTAGCCCGACCAAGTTTCCGAGCACGATGCCGTGCTTGTGACCGAGGCCGGAACGCGGCAGGATCACGGCCGCATAAGCGTTGTCCGCGATATGAATTGCCATGCCGGTGGGGATGAGTTCGGTTTGGCCGGGCTTGAGTTCGATCGGATGGTCAATGCAGGCGCGTAAATCCAAGCCCGCAGAACCGGGCGTGGCATAGGCTGGCAACTGATCCTTGATGCGTGGATCAAGGATCATTAAGTCGATTTTCTGCACGATAGTTTCTTTATTTTTATCTGGCCCAAGCAGGCCAGTTTTAATTGAATGCTGCTCCTGCGATTATTATGCCGCAGGTATGGGTCGAGCGGAAAGCGAACTTGTGAAGCCGTACCTTATAACAAGCTTGCGATATGTTTGATAACTTGGCGTGCAGAAAGGAGTTTTGGCTGGCGCGGCAGGGCGTGGCTACCGTTCGAATCGATCAAAATTAAGGTGGATTCGTCTTGCCCCAAGGCGTCCTGCGCGCGGTTGGCGATGATGAGCGGAATCGCCTTCGTGGCGCGCTTGGCTTGCGCGTGTTCGGATAGCTTCTCGGTTTCCGCGGCGAACCCGACGCAGAATGGCGCTTTGGGCAGTGCCGCTACCTTGGCCAAGATATCGGGGTTGGATTCAAGCGTCAGCGTGGGGGCGGTTTTGGTTTTCTTCAGTTTTTGTTGGGCGATATGCGCCACACGGTAATCGGCTACTGCCGCCACGCCGATGAAAATATCCATTTTCTTAATCCCGCGCATTACTTCATCGTGCATCTCCTGCGCGGTGGTGACGGAGATCATGCGCACATTCGGTGGTGTAGTGAGTGCAGTTGGGCCTGACACGAGGGTCACCGTAGCGCCCGCTTCCCATGCGGCCCGTGCTAGGGCATAGCCCATCTTGCCGGAAGACAGATTGGTGATGCCGCGCACCGGGTCGATCGGTTCATAGGTGGGGCCGGCCGTGATCATCACGTGCTTGCCCGCGATCAGTTTGGGTTGGAACAAGGCTTCGAGTTCGATCAAGAGGGTTTCCGGTTCGAGCATGCGCCCCATGCCCAATTCACCGCAAGCTTGTTCGCCGCTCGCCGGGCCGATTACATTGATACCGTCTTGGCGAATTTGTACGAGGTTGCGCTGCGTCGCCAGGTTGTCCCACATTTGTTTGTTCATTGCGGGCGCCACGGCCAGCGGGCAAGCGCGTGCAAGACACAGGGTAGAGAGCAAATCATCGGCTAGGCCATGCGCCAGCTTGGCGATAAAGTTAGCGCTTGTTGGCGCAATCAAGATTGCATCCGCTTCGCGCGAGAGACGAATGTGGTCCATGCCATCGCCGCTTGCTTCGCCCCAAAGCTTCATCAACACCGGCTTACCTGAGAGCGCTTGCAGCGTCGCTGCACCGATAAAATGCTGTGCGGCCTCGGTCATCACGCATTGCACGTCGTAGCCTGCCTTAACCAGGAGGCGCACCAACTCCGCCGCCTTGTACGCGGCAATGCCCCCGGTGATACCAAGCAATATGCGTTTGGAATGCAATTCAGTCATAATCATTGGCATTTTACGGGAAAGGGGTAGGCATGGCGATTACCGATTGGCCGGCGCAAGAACGACCGCGCGAACGATTGCTGGCGCAGGGGCCGCATGCCTTGTCGGATGCGGAACTGCTGGCGATTTTTTTACGCACCGGGATGAGCGGCAAAAGTGCGGTTGATCTCGCGCGCGAGTTGCTGCAAAGTTTTGGCAGCCTGACCGCGCTCACGCACGCCAGCGAGGCGGCATTTTGTGCCGTGCCGGGTTTGGGCCCGGCAAAATATGCGCAACTGCAAGCCGTGATGGAAATGGCGCGGCGCGCCTTGAAGGAGCAATCGAAGCAACGCGATGCACTTAGTTCGCCACAAGCGGTGCGCGATTATCTGCGACTGCAACTCGGCGCGCGCGAGTACGAAGTGTTCATGGCGGTATTCCTCGATACACAGAACCGTGTCATCGCGATAGAGGAATTGTTTCGCGGTTCCTTGAAAGAAACCAGCGTCTATCCGCGTGAAGTCGTAAAACGCGCGCTGGCGCATAACGCCGCCGCGCTGATCTTCGCCCACAACCATCCGTCGGGTGTGGCGGAACCGAGTCGCGCCGACGAGGCAATCACGCAGGCCTTGAAGCAGGCGCTGGCCTTAGTGGATGTGCGGGTGCTGGATCACTTCATCGTCGCGGCGGGCGGCGGGGTGTCGTTGGCGGAACGGGGGCTGATTTAGAAAAACGATTTAGCCACAGTGGTCACAGAGTTCACAGAGGGAACGCAGGTTGATTTTCTCTGTGTACTCTGTGACCTCTGTGGCAAAAGCTTTTATTGAATTTGTTTGGAAATCTCCACCGCGATATTTTTTGTGCCCAACTTCACCGGCGCGCTCACGCCTTCCAGATCGCCCGGCTGCGGCACAGCGGCGCCGCTTTTAGAAACGCGCGCGACGATCACCACTTCGGGGAAATTAGAAAGTTTCATTTGCGGCGACATCGCCATGCTGTCGTCGAGCATGAAATTTACCGGCAGGTCTTTGACTTGCACGCGCAGCATGGCGAGCGGCATTTTGGGACCTTCCACCGCGCGCGCAAAAACGAACAAGGTGTCTTGCGGCGCGGGTTTGCCTTTCAGCGTGGCCGCTAAGCGTACTTGACCCGACACGCTGGCGCCGGTTTGAGCGCGGACTTGGCCACCCATTTGTTGTTTCAATTCGGCGAGGTTTTGCCGCAACACGGCGGCGCCTTCCGAATCCGGCGGCAGTTGCGCGATGAGTTTTTCCCAGTGCGCGATGGCGTCTTTCGGTTTGCCTGCTTCCTGTGCCGCGAAGCCGGCGAGGTAGAGCGCCTTACCGTTGGTGGGGTCGAGCTTTAATGCTTGGGCAATGAGTTCGGTGGGTTTGCCGGTCAGGGTTTGCCCTTGCGCCATGGCTTGGGCATCGGCGTAGTCGGCAAAGACCTGCGCTTCACGCGGCTGAAGTTCGGCGAGTTTTGCATAGGCTTTCACCGCCTCGGAGTAACGCTCCAGGGCCATGTAAGACTTGCCCAGCATGTCCCAGCCGGTAGGGTCGTTCGGTTGCGCCTGCAGGCGTTGCTCCAGCTTGGGCAGCAGGGTTTCCACCTGCTGCAGTTGCGTGATCATGGGGTCGGTTGCCGGAGGATTGAGCGCGGCTGGATCGAGTGCATTGGGATTGCCGATTTTGAGATAGAGCCCAATGGCCAGGAGCGGAACGATCAAGGCGACGACGATACCGGGCCAGCGTGTGGTCATCACGCTTGCTGTGGGTGCAGATGCTGGCTGTACATCTTGCAACAGGCGCCGTTCCAATTCGTGCTTGGCTAAATCATATTGTGCTTGGGATAGGACGCCGTTTACTAAGTCGGCTTCGAGCTCGGCCTGCTGGTCGGTGTAAATCGCGACATTTGCGGCATCTTGCGCAGGGGCGGCAGTTTGCCGACCGCGAAGCCCGCGCAGCAAGGGCAGCGCGATAATGAAAGCAGCGCAAAGCGCCATGAGGGCGCTCAGCGCGATGAAAATAGTCATGCTTGTTTGTTCTCGGAATGCAGGAGGGATTTAAGGCGCGCGGTTTCTTCGGCGCTGAGCGGAATTTCCTCCAACACCTTACGCCGGCGTTTAAGGAAATAAGTGAGCCCCGCGATAGCCGCAATCAAGATTAAAAAGGGACCGAACCAAAGCAGCCAGGTGGCGGATTTCACGGGTGGCCGGTACAACACGAAGTCGCCGTAGCGTTGCGTGAGATAGTCTTTGATCTGTGCATCGCTCATGCCCTGGCGCATTTTGTCGCGCACCTCGCGCCGCAGGTCGAGCGCCAGATCGGCGCGCGAATCGGCCAGGGTTTCGTTTTGACATACCAGACAACGCAACTCCTTGGCGAGGTGGTTCAGGCGTGCTTCCAGCACCGGGTCTTGCGCGGTGGGCGGCGCTTCGTCCGCTTGAGAAAAGGCCATGAGCGACAGCAAGAAAACACCCAATATGGCGCGCATCATTTCGACAGCTCCTGCACTTTGGGCAATATCTTGTCCTGCAATATTTGCGGGGTGACCGGGCCGATGTGTTTCATGCGGATAACGCCTTGTTTGTCGATGACATAGGTTTCTGGCACGCCATACACGCCGTAGTCGATGCCGATGCGGCCATCGAAATCAGTCACGCTCAGCACATAGGGATTGCCGAATTGCGTTAGCCATTGGAGCGCGTCTGGGCGTTGGTCTTTGTAATTCAGCCCCACGATGGGAACCAGATTGCGTTTTGCCAGCTCGACAAAAACCGGATGTTCCTCGCGGCACGATACGCACCACGAAGCCCAAACGTTGAATAACCAAACTTGGCCGCGCATATCGGCGGGGGAGAATTGCTTGGCCGGCACTTGCAACTGTTGCAGGGTAAATGTGGGCGCGGGTTGGTTGATGAGAGGCGAGGGGATTTCGCGCGGATCGCGAGTGAGGCCAATGGCAAAGAAGATGATAAGCGCAACGAAAACCGCGAAGGGAGCGAGAAAGCGCAGCATCAGGCTTGGCTCCCCACGGGCAACGCGTCTGAGGCTTTCGCACTGCGCTGATGCAAGCGATAGCGCCGATCGGAAATTGCCAGCAAGCCGCCCAGCGCCATCAATACACACCCACCCCAGATCCAATCCACAAAGGGCTTGTGATACACACGCACCGACCAAGCGCCGTTTTCTAGCGGCTCGCCCAGCGCGACATATAAATCGCGTGTGATGCCGGCGTCGATCGCAGCTTCAGTCATGGCCATGCCGGTGGCGAGATAGTTGCGTTTTTCCGGATGCATGGTGGTGACCAACTTACCGTTTTTGGAAATTTCAACGTCGCCAACCCAAGCCTGGTAGTTAGGCCCGGCTTGTTGCGTGGCGCCACGGAAAGTGAAGACATAATTATTCATGGTGACGGTGCTGCCGATATTCATGCGCACGTCGTTTTCGGTTTCATAGCCTTTAACCAAGGTCACGCCGATAATGAAGATCGCTATGCCAAGGTGCGCGAGCTGCATGCCCCACCAACTCGGGGTTTGCTTGGCGATGCGGCTCAGCATGACGCCAGGGGTCTGCGCTAGGCGACTCCAAACCCCATAAACGCCAGCTGCTATTACCCAAAATGCGAGCAATAAACCAAAGCTGATGAGCGGCGTCCACTTGCCGATTATCAACGGCATCAGCAGTGCGCTGATGAGCGCGACGCCGAACGCCCATTTCAAGCGCTTTGCCAATTCCGGCAGAGATTGTTCTTTCCAGCGCGCGAACGGCCCGATACCCATGAGAAAAATCGCGGGCGCCATCAGCGGCATGAACACGGCATCGAAGTAGGGTGGTCCGACCGAAATTTTGCCTAAGTCCAGCGCGTCGATGAACAGGGGGTACAGCGTGCCAAGCAAGACTGCGCCGGTTGCCACCAGCAGCAGCACATTATTGGCCAGTAGAAAAGTTTCGCGTGAGATGAGCGCGAATTTCCCGCCAAGACCAACTTTGGGTGCGCGCCAAGCGAAGAGTAGGAGCGAAGCGCCGATGACGATAGCGAGGAAGATCAAAATAAATACGCCGCGCTTAGGGTCAGTGGCGAAGGCGTGTACCGAGGTGAGCACCCCGGAGCGTACGAGGAAGGTACCCAGCAAGCTCAGCGAAAACGCAGTGATGGCGAGCAGCACGGTCCAGCTTTTGAAGGTGCCGCGCTTCTCGGTGACTGCCAGCGAGTGAATTAACGCGGTGCCCACTAGCCAGGGCAGGAAGGAAGCGTTTTCCACCGGATCCCAGAACCACCAGCCGCCCCAGCCCAGTTCGTAATAGGCCCACCAACTGCCGAGCGCGATGCCCAGGGTGAGAAACATCCAAGCCGCAGTCGTCCACGGCCGAGACCAGCGCGCCCATGCTGCATCGAGCCGGCCGCCCATGAGCGCCGCGAGGGCAAACGCGAAGGCAACGGAAAAACCGACATAGCCGATATAGAGTATCGGCGGATGGATCACCATGCCCGGATCTTGCAGCAGCGGATTCAGATCGCGCCCTTCCATCGCAGCGGGAATTAGGCGGTCGAAGGGGTTGGACACCAGCAGCATGAATAGCAGAAAACCGACGCTGATCAAGCCCATCACGCCCAGCACACGTGCGGCCATTTCTTGCGGCAGATGGCGCGAGAACAATGTGACCAGCAGCGTCCATACCGACAAGGTGAGCGTCCACAATAGAATCGAGCCTTCATGTCCGCCCCATACCGCAGCGAAGCGATACTGCGCGGGTAAGCGCGTGTTGGAATTGGTGGCGACATATTGCACAGAGAAATCGTTCACTAGAAATGCATACGCAAGGCAAGCGAAGGCGATGGCGACGAAGACGAATTGTCCCTGCGCCGCCGGGCGCGCCACCGCCATGAAGTTGGTTTGATTTGTCGCCGCACCGATCAGCGGCAGGATGCCTTGTGCCAGTGCGAGCGTGAGTGCCAGGATGAGCGCGAAATGGCCGAGTTCAGGAATCATAGTTTGGGGGCTTTCCCTGCGTTGAGTTTTTTCGCGTCTTCCAGGGCCTTGGCGGCTTCTGGCGGCATGTAGTTTTCGTCGTGCTTGGCCAGCACTTGATCGGCGACGAAGTGGCCATCAGCACCGAGCTTGCCTTGCGCCACCACGCTTTTACCTTCTTTGAATAAATCGGGCAGGATGCCTTTATAACGCACCGGAATATTGTTTGCGGTATCGGTGACGATGAACTCCACCGTCAGGCCATCGGTTTGACGCTTGAGACTGCCGTCCACCACCAGGCCGCCGAGGCGAAAACTGCGGTTGCTGGGCGCCTCATGGTTCGAGACTTGGGTCGGCGAGTAAAAATAATTCAGATTGCTCTTGAGCGCATTCAACACCAGCCCGGTTGCAACGCCCAGCAGCGACAAGCCGCCGAGTACCCACAATAGTTTTTTATGTCTTGGTTTCATGCTCAACCTTGTTTGTTCAATTTGATGATTTGCGTCAGTCGTTGCCACAGCGTGCGCTTATGGCGCGCCAGCAGGCCCAGTTCCAGGACGATGCAAACCAGCGTGATGAGATACGAGCCCCAGACGTAAAATCCACGCCCGCCCATATCGATAAAATTTGCAAAACTACCCCAGTTCATGGTTTTTGCTCCAGGACTTCCTGTGCCCATACGGTGGATTTTTCACGCTCCAGCATCAGGAGCCGTGCGCGCGACAAGGCCACGGCGATGGAATACATCCAAGCGGCAATGGCCATGATTAGCATGCCCAGCAACATGGTTTTTGCCATGCTCGGCGCGCGGGTAAGACTGACGGATGCGCCTTGATGCAAGGTGTTCCACCATTTTACCGAAAAATAAATAATCGGCACGTTGACCGCGCCGACCAAGGCCAGAATCGCGCCGGCCTTATCGGCGCGGCGCACGTCGTCGATGGCGGCGGTGAGCGACATATAGCCGATATAGAGGAAGAGCAGGATCAACTCGCTGGTCATGCGCGCATCCCATTCCCACCAAGTGCCCCAGGTGGGCTTGCCCCAAAATGCGCCGGTGATCAGCGCAACGAAGGTAAACATCGCGCCGGTCGGCGCCAGTGCCTGCGCCATGATGCTGGACAAGCGGGTATTCATCACCAGACCGAGTCCGGCCCACATCGCCATGACGAGATAAATGAACATCGACATCCAGGCCGCGGGGACGTGGATGAAAATGATGCGATAGGACTCGCCTTGGGTGGCGTCGGTAGGCGCGACAAAGAAGCTGATATACAGGCCAGCGATGGTCAGCATCGCCGCCAGGCCATAGAACCACGGTATCAGCTTGCCCGCGAGCGGATAGAAAGTGGCGGGGGAAGAATATTTAAACCAGTTAATTGACATGCTCTATTCCATTGCAATTCGTAACGCGACCGCAGTGACCCACGGCGCGGTGAGTCCAGTCAATATCAGCAAAGCGCCCAGCAGGGATAAATGGCCTTCCGGACTGACGCCGGCGATATACGACTCGACTGCGCCAGCGCCGAAAATCAGCGCGGGGATGTACAGCGGCAATACCAACAAGGACAGTAACACACCGCCGCCGCGTAAGCCCAAGGTCAACGCTGCGCCGATCGCGCCGATCAGGCTCAATATCGGCGTGCCGAGCAGCAGCGCAAAAAACAAAATAGCCAGCGCCTCGGGCGGTAAATCGAACTGCATGCCCAACACCGGCGCCATCAAGGCCAACGGCAGACCCGACACCAGCCAATGCGCCACGATCTTGCCCAGCACGATCAACGCTAAGGGCTGGGGTGCGAGCAGCATTTGCTCGAGTGTGCCGTCTTGATAGTCGGCCGCAAACAACCGGTTTAACGACAACATCGAAGCGAGCAGCGCCGCGACCCAGACCACCCCCGGTGCAATCAGGCGCAGCGTTTTCATTTCCGGTCCTACGCCCAGGGGAAACAAACTCACCACGATCACGAAAAAGAACAGCGTGGTCAGCACATCCGAGCGGCGTCGGTAGGCGAGCAGTAAATCGCGCCGGATGATGGTAATGAGCACCGTATGCTATTCCAGATCGATGCGGCGCGGGGTGACGCCGGGTACATGAAGCGCCTGGTGGGTGGTCACCACCACCATGCCCTGGTGCGCCAAATGTTCGGCGAGGCGCGATTGAATCAGGTCAACCGCTCCGACATCCAGCGCGGTCAAGGGTTCATCCAGAATCCATAAAGGCGCTTTGGATACCAGCAACCGCGCCAGGGCGACCCGCCGTTTCTGGCCTTGAGACAACACCTTGGCCGGTAAGTGCTCGCGCCCAGCGAGCCCCATTCGCTCCAGCGCATCCAAGGCCTCTTCATCGGTCAGCGGTTCACCCGCCAGATCGGTCGAAATATGCAGGTTTTCCAAAGCGCTCAGTTCTTCCTTGACGGCATGCTGGTGGCCCAGATAAAACAGATGGCGCCGGAAATCTTCGCCTCTAGCGGGCGCGCCTTGCCAATGGATTTCGCCTGCCACGGGGGGGCTCAAACCGCATAACAGCTTGAGCAGACTGGTTTTACCACTACCATTGGGGCCGGCGACCTGCAATAGTTCGCCCGCGCCGAGGGTAAAGCTCAAGTTCGTGAATAGGGTGCGCTCGCCGCGCTGGCAGGTAAGATGGGCCGCTTCCAGCATCGTATTGGGTCGATCGGCGGGGTCGTTTGGGGTCGAAGCCGGGGACGATACCGCCTCTTGAGCCATTTTGCAAACTGCTGTATAGTTGCGCGTTTTTCACCGAAGCAAAGGATTTATCATGGCGCGAGTATGTATCGTCACCGGTAAGGCGCCGATGTCCGGAAACAATGTTTCCCACGCTAATAACAGAACCAAGCGTCGTTTTTTACCGAATCTGCAGTATCGCCGGTTCTGGGTGGAAAGCGAAAACCGCTGGGTGCGTATGCGTTTATCCAACGCTGGGCTACGGACTATCGACAAAAATGGCATCGATGTGGTGCTGGCTGAACTGCGCGCCAAAGGCGAGCGGATTTAAGGATTAGATCATGGCAAAAGGCGGACGCGAAAAAATTAAACTGGAGTCGACTGCGGGCACCGGTCACTTTTACACCACGGACAAAAACAAACGCACCACTCCGGAAAAATTGGAGATGAGCAAGTACGATCCCGTTGCGCGCAAGCATGTGATGTACAAGGAAATCAAACTGAAATAAATGTTCGAGAATAAGTTTTCGAGTTCGGAACGCAAAATACCCCGCCTTGGCGGGGGTATTTTGTTTGGGCGGCGGGGAAGCGTATCAGGCCCTTCAAAGCCGTGGCGCGGAGGCGTAAACACTGTACCGATTGCGCCCGTTGCGCTTGGATTCATAGCAGGCGGCATCGGCGGCGCTGAGCACCATGGACAGACTAACAGTATCTTGATTGATCACCACCATGCCGATACTTAGCCCCACCTTGTGCGGTACCCCTGACCAATCGAGGACGAACGTGTTGATGTGTTGGAGCAGTTCTTTCGCGATCGATTCCGCTTGCTGCATGGTGCAGCGTTCCAACAACAAGCCGAATTCATCGCCGCCCAAGCGCGCCAGCGTGTCGCGCTGCCGGATAGCGTGTTTGAAGAGCACGGCGATTCGACGCAGCAACTCGTCTCCCGCAGCATGGCCGCTGGTGTCGTTGACTTGCTTGAAGTGGTCAAGATCAAGAAACATCAACGCGTGTTCAGTATGATCTTCCCTGGCGGATTGCAGCACGCGGCTTAAACGCCGCTCGAATTCCTGGCGATTAACCAAACCGGTCAAGGCATCGTGCGTTGCTTGGTAGGAAAGCTGCTGTGTCAGTTTGCGTTCCGCAGTGACGTCATGAAATACCATCACTGCTCCAATCGCGTTGCGTTCACGGTCGCGGATTGGCGCAGCAGAATCGGAAATCAAAATTTCTTCTCCATCGCCTCGAATCAACAGACTGGCATTGTTCGTCACGGCATGGGGATTTTCGCGCAAGCAAGATAGCACTGGGTTTTCAACTGGCTTGCGCGTGGCTTCGTTGAGCAGACGCATCAAGTCAGAAATGGGCCGGCCCTTTGCATCAGCGTTACACCAGCCGACTAGTTCTTCCGCGACGGGATTGAGGTAAACCACTTGACCCTTGGCATCGGTCGTGACGACGGCATCGCCGATCGATGCCAGCGTTACTTGAGCACGCTCTTTCTGCTCGAATAGTTTGCGCTCTGCTTTCTTGCGTTGCGCAATTTCTTCTAGCAAATGCAGGTTGGCTTTTTCCAACATTTCAGTGCGCTGCGCCACAATTTCTTCCAAGTGTTCCCGGTAGCGGAAGAGTTCAGTTTCCATCGCGCGTCGTTCGATGACTTCCATTTTCAGATTGATGTTGGCGACTTGTAGCGCTGTGGCGCGTTCGTCAACGTTTTCCGCTAGCAATCGATTGAACTGCTCAATTTCGCGTTGTGCTTGTTGGAACGCCCGATCCAGGCGGTAGAGAGAATACGTGCTCCACGCCGCAAGCGCAGCTAAGCCGAGCGAGAAAAGCAGTAAGGCTAATGATATATTTGTGCGCTGGCCGTAGAGAACAACGGTCAGGCCCAGCGCGCAAACGCAACCAGCAAGTAGCCAAGCTATCGCGCGCGGTGCAGTGAATCGGGCCAGTCGTGTCTGCAGCATGCCCCACCTCGCCAGGTGTTAGGGGGAGAGCAAGCCGAAACTTGCGCTTAGTTCATGCTAGTAAGGAAGGGGCGTTGCGTCCATAAAAAAAGGGCGCCACGCGACAAGCGGGCGCCCCGATGGGTTGGATGGCAGTTTAAGCGTAGCAGCGCAGGCGTTGCGAGAATTGCTGCAGGGCTTCGATACCGCTCGATTCGGCGCGTTTGCACCAGTCATCGAGTTGCTTGACGAGCTGTTCTTGGGTCAGCGTGGAGCGTCCCCACAGAGCGGCCAACTCTTGGCGCATGGCGTAAATCGTGGCGAGCACTTTGCTCGCGCTCAGCGCTTGCTTCAACTCGGCTTGCTCTGGCGCTTTTAGTTCGGTTTCGCCCAGATGCAACCAGCGGCGGAAGGTGATCACGTCGAAATGTACGCCTTGCGCGCGTAAGCGCTGGATTTCCTCGCCCATGATCTGCTTCAGCGATTTAACGTATTTCCCCATCACCTCATAGCGGTGCGTGATGACTGCCTGTACCGTCTCTGCGTCGCAATTGGTTTTAGCTAGATCGAGCTTTACTTTGGGCGCGACACGCTTGACGGTGGCGAGACCGAGAACTTCCATCGTCCGGATATACAGCCAACCGATGTCGAACTCGAACCACTTGCTGGAGAGTTTGGCCGAGGTGGGGTAGGCATGATGGTTGTTGTGCAACTCTTCGCCGCCGATCAGGATGCCCCAAGGTGAGATGTTGGTGCTGGCGTCGTCGGCGGAGAAGTTGCGGTAACCCCAATAGTGGCCGATACCGTTGATGATGCCCGCCGCCGTCACGGGAATCCATGCCATCTGAACTGCCCAAATCGTGAGGCCGAGCGGGCCAAATAACAGAATATTGATGGCGGCCATGAGTGCGATGCCGCGCGCGGAGTACGGGGTATAGACATGGCGCTCGACCCAGTCGTCCGGGGTGCCCTTGCCGTACTTCTCTATAGTCTCTAAGTTTTTCGATTCCTTGCGATACAGCTCAGCGCCTTCCCAAAACACCTTTTTGATGCCGAGAATTTGTGGGCTGTGCGGATCGTCAACGGTTTCGCATGCGGCGTGGTGTTTGCGGTGAATCGCGGCCCACTCTTTGGTCACCATGCCGGTGCTCAGCCAGAGCCAGAAACGGAAGAAATGGCTAATGATAGGGTGTAAATCCAGGGCGCGGTGCGCCTGGCCACGATGCAGGAAAATGGTCACTGCAGCGATGGTAATATGGGTAAAAACTAAGGCTACTACGATGTATCCCCACCAAGGGAGATTAACTAAGCCATTGAACATGAAGGAGATATCCTTTTGTTATGATGATGTAGAAGTCCTGATTTTACCCGAAATAAGGTGTTGGGAAGGGTATTTTGTCAGGCTGATGTTCCATTAACGGCTGGGCCGGCAGAACCTAAAACCCTAATATCGCGCCGAGGGTAAGGAATTTCAATCCCCGCGACCTGAAACCGGCGCCAAATTTCCAGATTCAAAGCTGAGCGCAAGCTGAGCTGCCCCTCCTCCGGGTCGGCTATCCAGATGACCAACTCGAGCATCAAACCGTTGTCGGCGAATTCCCGCAGAAACACCTCGGGGCTGGGATCCTGCAGCACGCGCGGGTTGGCGGCTGCGGCCGCGCACATGAGGCCCATCGCCTGTTCCAAGGGGCTGTCATAACTGATTTGCAGCGGCAGGTTGACGCGCACCTGGCGCGTCGTGAAGGAATGATTGACCACGATGGAGGTAATCAGCGTTTCATTTGGGATAAGCGCCTCAGTGCCGTCGAGCCCCTTCAATACCGTGTAGCGGTTGTTGATCTGGGTGATCTCGCCAAATTTGTTGTCCACCGCGATGATGTCGCCGATGCGCACTGAACGGTCGAGCAGAATAATGAAGCCGCTGATGTAATTGCTGGCAATCTTCTGCAAGCCGAAGCCCAGGCCGACACCGAGCGCGCCACCGAAGATCGAGAGAAAGGTGATGTCGATACCAGCCAAGGGTAGGGCGATTAACACGCCGACCAGGATGAGCAGCGCGCGCGTCACTTTTGAGAGCACGATGCGCAGGTTGAGATCGAAGGTGTCGGCATGCATCACACGCGACTCGATCAGCCGGCTGATCCACAGCGCGATCACCACGGTGACGATCATCGACGCCACGCCTTCCAGCACCAGCAAGAGCGAGATGCGCTGCTTGCCGATGTTGATGCCCAGCTCGTCCAGCGCCTTGAGTACCTCGTGATGCACACCGGAGAGATACAGCGCCAACCCGATCAGCACGATCCAAGTAACGGTTTTTTCGACCAGGAGAATCAAGCCGCTGGGCGCAAACGCGAAGCGCAGTATCTCGCTGGTGCCGCGGATCAAGAGCAGCGACAAGGCCAGCGGAATAACTAGATTGATCAAGGCCACCGGCAGCCAACCCGCGACGACCGATTTGCCGATCAACAGCAATATAAGAGCGAACAGCGGGAACAAGACGCGCCGCAGCGCGATGGATTTTTCGCCGGGCGATGCTTTGCGTGGGAAGTGTTTGCCGAGCGCATAGGCGATCAGCCAAGCGCTCAGCAGGCTGGCGCCGATGGTTGCGAATTGCCACCACAAGCGGGCATCGCCGAGCTCTGCCAGGGCCTCAAGGAATAAATTGTGCGCGTTGGACGAGATCATGGGCGAAAGGGCGTGGCGTGGTTGTGGTGGCGTTGCCAATTCGCGCTATAGGCCTCGGCAAGCGCTTTGTTGCCGCGCAGAATCAGCACGTTCTCGGCATTTTTGAATTGGCCGGAGTAAGTAAAATTCATCGAGCCGGTGACAATTGTCGGATTTGCACTGTCGCCGTCGATCACCATCACTTTGTTGTGCGCGCTTTGATGTTGCTCATCGAGCCAGACGCGCACCCCGGCTTGATGCATCAGGCCGACCTTGTTGTGTTCCAGCCGGCGGATTTGTTCGGCGTCGGCGATTACTTGCACGTCGAGACCGCGCCGCTTCGCCTCGATCAAGGCAAAGGAAATCTCGTTGCTGGTAAAGCTATACGTCAAGACGCGCACCGTCTTGCTCGCTTCGCGCAGGGCTTTTACGATCAAGCCGGTCGCATCTTCCTCGGGCGTGAAGGCGACTTGCACCGTGCCAGTGGCGGGTAGTGGTTTTGTCCCGCTGTCGAGCGCGCTTGCGCTACTGGCGATGGCGCACAGGACGAAGACGAGGAAGTGCTTTTTTTTCATGGATGCTGCCAGTCTAAGTTAGAAGCACGAAAATCTGAATTCGATGCTCAAGTCCGCGTGAACACCGCAGCAAAAAAACCATCCGTGTGATGATCGGCAGGATTGAGTTTAAAAAACTCGCCGGTAACCAAGGGGATGCCGTGGCGCTGCAACAATTCACCTGCATGCAACAGCGAAAAATCCGGATGCTGTTCGAGAAAGGCGCGCACGATTACTTCGTTTTCCGCTTCCAGCAGGCTGCAAGTGGCGTACACCAGTCGTCCGCCCACTTTCACCAGGCGCGCGGCGGAGGCGAGGATCGCGCTTTGTTTGGCGCTTAATTCCAGGATGGACTGCGGCGTCTGTCGCCATTTTAAATCGGGGTTGCGGCGCAAGGTGCCCAGCCCGCTGCACGGCGCATCCACCAGCACGCGATCGATTTTGCCGGCGAGGCGTTTGATGTGGGTGTCGTTTTCACTTTTGATCCATTGCGGGTGGATATTGGAGAGCCCCGAGCGTTTCAAGCGCGGTTTCATTTTCTGTAGTCGCTTCTCCGACACATCAAAGGCATACAGCCGCCCTTGCGAGTTCATCATGGCACCCAAGTGCAGCGTTTTGCCACCTGCGCCCGCGCAGAAATCCACCACCGTGTCGTGGCGCGTCGGCCCTACTAGCAGGCCCAGCAATTGACTGCCTTCGTCTTGCACCTCGATTTTGCCTGCGACGAATAAGCGATTCTTCGACAGCGCAGGTTTCTCGCTCAGGCGCACGCCGATCGGTGAGTAGGGCGTGGCTTGCGCCGCAATGCCGTCGGCCTTGAGTTTGGCCAGCACTTCCTCGCGTGTGGCGAGCAGCGTGTTCACACGTAAATCCAAGGGCGCGGGTTGTTGCAGTGCGCGGCACAAGCGCACTAGTTCTTCTTGCGGCATTTGCGCGCTGAGCATCTCAAACAGCCAATCCGGCAGATCAAGCTGGATCGCAAGCGGAATCTGGCTCATATCGGCCGCCTTCACGGCGGTCAGCCATTCCAGTTCGTCACGCTTGAGTAGCGGCCCGATTTGCCGCAGGCTGACGCCGCCCAGTCGCACCAGAAAGCTCAGCGCCAAGGCGCGCCCGGTATGGTGTTGCGAAAGCGTTTCCAACAAGCGCTTATGCCGCAATACGCCAAAAGCAGTTTCGGCAATGAAGGCGCGATCACGTACGCCGAGTTGCGCGTTCTCACGGAAAAAGCGCGACAACACGACATCGGCGGGTTCCACACCAGGCAGCATCACATTCAGTGCCTCGCTCACCGCTTTGAGCGTTGCGGCGTTGAGTTCCATCAGGATTGCACCGGGGTGTCGGCGGCGGGATTCAACGTCCACTCGCGTGCCAAGCTATAGCCCACCGCGAGCAAGGTTGGGCCAAGAAACACGCCGACGAAACCAAACGCCACCAAGCCACCCAATACCCCGAGCAACACTAAGATGAAGGGCAATGAAGCACCCTGGCTGATCAGGTAAGGCTTCAAGAAATTATCCACACTGGAGACCACGGCTGCACCCCAAACCAACATAAAAATCGCCCAACCGACTTCGCCTTGGTAATACAGCCAGGCGGCGGCCGGGATCCACAGCAGCGGCGGCCCAACCGGCACCACCGATAAGAAGAAAGTGGCGAGGCCTAGCAACAGTGCGCCCGGCACGCCCGCGATCAAAAATCCGATGCCGGCGAGAATGCCTTGCGCGATCGCGGTGCCGAGGATGCCGTTCACCACGCCTTTGACTGTGCTGCCGGCTAATTTCAATAAGGTGCGTGCGCGTTCGCCACCGATGCGTGCCATCGCGGTATCCATCCGTTGCGCCAGCGCCTCGCCATCGCGATACAAGAAAAATAAAATGAACACCGACAGCGCAAGTTGCAGCACCCCATTGCCGAGCGCGATGCTGTGACTCAGCAGCCATTTACTCATCTCCGGTAGTGCGCGTTTGATCGGCTCGACCAACAGGCTGGTGTCGGTTGACGCCGCCAGCCAGAACGCATGTAGCTTTTCACCCACCAAGGGTAGGCCGGCGAGCCAAGTCGGCGGCGCGGGCAAGCCTTGCGCTAGAAAGGTTTGCACCATCTCGTTCAGCCGACCCACGTTGTCGGCCAGCGATGCCACGACAATCACGAACGGCGCCACCAATACAGTGGCAATCGCCAGGCACATCAGCGCCGCCGACCAGCCGCGTCGATGCTTGAGCCAAGTATTGACGCGCAGCAACACCGGCCAAGTCGCATAGCACAACAAACCTGCCCACAGCAGCGCCGTGATGAAAGGCTGCAAGACGAGATAAGTGCCCATGATCAAGAGTACGAGCACGGCAAGGGCAATGAGTTGTTCGATGTTTTTGGATGAATTCATGGCGGGGTACTTGTGTAGTGTTTCACTCTAAACGATGCTTTCAGCGAGTTCCTGAGCGGTCAGCCGCAAGGCGAGCTTGCGCAGGAATAGCCATTCTATTTCAAGCAAGCGTAACGCCGCGGATGACCGCTCAGGAACTCGCCCGGCGGGAGCCCCCCAAAAACGCCATGACCGCGTTGCGCCGCTTGGCAATAGACCGACTATTGCCTGCGCGCCGCGTCTTGTCATGGCGCTTTTGGGGGGGCTCTGAAAGCACCGTTTAGAGTGAAGCACTACACTTGGCGCGGCCATTCTAGCCTGATTGCGCTATGGCGTCTAAAACAGCGTTTTGCAGCCCAAGCGCTAGCTATGCTAATCTCGGCGCCTCTGCATACTCCGAGTGAAACACTATGGAAAACGTCGGCGCAAAAGTCATCAAAACGTTGGCCGCGATTGCGGTGCTCGCGATCCTGTTGTTGGTTGCCTACACTTGGTTGGTATTGAGCTGGAGCTATTCCAGCGGCGAGCGCGCGGGCTATGTGCAAAAGTTCTCGCATAAAGGCTGGCTGTGCAAAACCTGGGAGGGTGAGATGGCGCTGGTGTCGATGCCGGGCACGGTGGCGGAGAAGTTTTATTTCACGGTGCGCGACGATGCGCTTGCCAAGCGCATCAATCCATCCATCGGCCAGCGCGTCGCGTTGTCCTACGAGCAGCACATCGGCGTACCCACTTCCTGCTTTGGCGAAACGCAATATTTTATTAGCGACATCAAAACCGTCGACGAGCCGGGTTTTACACCAAAGCCGGCCGTACCCGTTTTGCCTAAGCCTTAGTCTTCGTCGCTAAGGCACAAGCAAATCCGCAATCACGTGATCGAGTATTTCTCCTTTCTGCGATGCCAGCTTAAAGCGAACCGGCAGATAATGATGATCGACTGCGAGCCAAATATCCGCGTTACCGCCCGCTTCTTGCGCCACTCTTGCCAGATGCTGGGTCCTCAGCGGGCCTAAGGGCGTTTCAATTGTTTCTTCGCCGATCACTTGATAGTCGTATTGATTGAATTTGCGGCCCGTGGTGAGCGCCAGTTTAAACCGCCCGCTGTGCGGCGCGGTCAGCGCCAGTTGATAGAACACTGAGAGTTGATCTTGTGTGCCCTCGCTCAGGGCGACATTGCGGCGCTCATCACTTTTGCCATATTGCAATGATTTGGCTTCCCAATCGAATTCCGCAAACTCGGTGCGCTCACCGCTTTGGCCGCGCTGTATCCAAAATGAAATCGGTTTGAGGCCATTCGCGCTCAGTTCGCCACGGCTGGTGATAATGTAACGCCCGCTAAAAAATAGCGAGAACAGGCCAGTCGCTTCGGTGCTGCTCGTGAGCAGATATTGATTATTGGCCATGCGCCATTTGTGGGTTGTTTTGCCGACTGACATGCCCTGTTCGCCGCGATAGACCGTGTACACCAATTCGAATTGGCTGGGGAAGGCGGGGCGCTTATCGATTGGTGCGGCGAGCGGCGCCGATGTTTCAGGTGTTTGCGCGAGTGGCGCGGGCTCGGATGGCGCGGTGGGCGCGGGCGCCGACGATTGATCTGCGATAACGGCTGGCGTGGCTGGCGCGATAGAGGGCGTTTTCGGCGCGGGCCTGATCGGGCGTCGAACCGGTTGCGGCAGACTAACGGGAGGTGATGGAGGTGTTTGAATGTCTACCGTAAGCGGGGGAGGGGCTGCCCAATTCGGCAGTTCAATCTTGGGTCCGAGCAATAGACTGACATGCAATAACAGCGAGAATGCGATAGCCCAGATAAACGGCCGTCCGCTGCGCATCATCGACCATCGAGCTTTGCGCGCTTCAACACCTGTTCGGTTTGGCCGCCCTTTTTACCGGTCACCACGATTTTGACCGGCGCGGCCCATTGATCGTTAATCCAAAGTGTAATGCCGTCATCGTCTGGCGTACGCTCGCGCTCGTAACGTATCGTTTTGATTTTGCCGATGGGGAGGGTCAATGTTTCTTCGCCACTATATTTGAAAAGTTGATTTTCGATTTTCTTGCCATTGCTCACGGGAAGGGTCTGCGTTTTCGGTGGCTTGGTCAGAAAGCGGAAGTGGTACAGCGCACTAAATCGATCTTGCAGCAGCTCGGGCAGCGCTTGTGATTCAGTCTTGCCCTCATAGGAGAACTCAGCGGTCTTGCCAGTCCAATCAAAGCGCGCAGTCACATCTTTGTTCGGTTTGGTGCTGCGATGATATTCAAAACGCTCCGGTCGAAATCCGCTGGCGCTGTACCCGCCCTCGCTACTCATCAGGATGGTGTCTTTCACGAATATCGCCGCCACGCCCAGCGGAATGGTTTTGCTCTCCAACTTATAGCGTTGCGCGTCGATGGTCAGCGTTTCCTGAATCTCGCCGATCACTTCTTTGCCTCGGCTCACGCTGTAAGTGAACGTAGATTGCGTGGGTGCGGCCACGGCGGGTAGGAGGGTGCTGGCCAGTAAAAGGGCGCATAGCGTTTGGTAAACAGTGCGTTTCAAGTTTGGCATCATGATTAATCCAACGTCTCCACGTCTTTCACGTTGACGCGCCCATCGGGCGTGAGGGTGAGCCGATCTTCGGCAAACCAACGTATCGCCTGCGGATAAATCCGATGTTCTTCTATCAACACCCGTTCCGCGAGCGTTGCGGGGGTGTCGTTCGCTTCCACCGCGACTTCAGCTTGCGCCACGATCGGGCCGTGATCCACTTTGGGGGTGACGAAATGCACAGTGCAGCCGTGCACTTTAACGCCAGCTTTAAGCGCTTGCTCATGCGTCGCCAGGCCAGGAAAGGCGGGCAACAGCGAGGGGTGGATATTGATTAAGCGGCCCTGGTAGTGATTCACAAAACCTTCGGTGAGGATGCGCATGAAGCCAGCGAGTACGACTAAATCCGGTTTGAATGCGTCAATGGTTTGCATCAATCTGGCATCGAATGCCTCGCGTGTATCAAAGTTGCGGTGATCGACTACACGCGTTGCGATGCCTTTGGATTGGGCATAACTCAAACCGCTGGCATCGGCTCGATTGCTGATCACGGCGGCGATGTGCACCGGCAGATTAGCTTCGACAATCGCCTGCATATTGCTGCCGCGACCCGAGATGAGGATGACGATGGTTTTCACTGCACAATCGTTTGCGCTTGCCCAGCCGCGCGCTGTTCAATGCTGCCGATGCGGTACACCGTTTCGCCCGCCGCGCTGAGGCTTTGCATGGCGCGCTCGGCATCATTCGCAGCGACTACCACCACCATGCCGATGCCGCAGTTGAAAGTGCGATGCATCTCGTGCGTCTCGATATTGCCCATCTCTTGCAGCCACTGGAATAGTGGCGGCAAAGGCCAGCTCGATACATCGAGCTTGGCCGTGAGTTCGGGTTGCAAAATGCGTGGAATGTTTTCCAACAAGCCACCCCCCGTGATGTGCGCCATGCCTTTTACGGGCAAAGTTTGCATCAAAGCCAGCAGGGGTTTCACGTAAATGCGCGTAGGCTCAATGATGGTCTCGCCCAGCGTGCGGCCATGGAAATCAGCGTTGAGATCGGCCCCTGTCACTTGCAGCACTTTGCGGATGAGCGAGTAGCCGTTGGAGTGCGCGCCGCTGGAGGCGAGCCCCAGCACCGTATCCCCCGGCTGGATGGTCTTGCCGTTGATGATCTGGCTCTTTTCCACCGCACCCACCGCGAAGCCGGCGAGATCGTATTCGCCCGCTGGATACATGCCCGGCATCTCCGCCGTCTCGCCGCCGATCAATGCGCAGCCGGCGTATTCGCAGCCTTGGGCGATGCCTTTGACCACATCCGTGGCGGTGGCGACATCGAGTTTGCCGCAAGCGAAGTAGTCGAGAAAAAACAGCGGCTCCGCGCCTTGCACCAGAATGTCGTTCACGCTCATCGCCACCAAATCGATGCCGACCGTGTCGTGCTTATTCATTTCGAAGGCGAGTTTCAATTTGGTGCCGACGCCATCGGTGCCGGAAACCAAGACCGGCTCGCGGAATTTTTTCGAAATCTCGAATAGCGCGCCGAAGCCGCCGATGCCGCCCATCACTTCGGGGCGCATCGTGCGCCGGGCCAGCGGTTTAATGTTTTCCACCAGGGCGTCGCCGGCGTCGATATCCACGCCTGCATCGCGGTAGCTCAAGGAATTGGGGGGGTGCGCCGAAGTCAAGATGAGGTTCTCACTGATTGAGTTATGAAGCGTTGCTGGTTAAAGTAGCCGTCTTTGCGTATTTTACCTCAAACCCCGGTTTTGACCGGTTGCCTGATCATGAAACAACTGGTTTTCGATATTGCCCCCCCGCCGCTGCCAAGTTTGCAGAATTTCGTCATCGGCTTGAATGGCGAGGTGCTGGCGACCTTGCGCGCCATGTTGGAAGGTTCTATCCACGAACGCGTCGTTTATCTATGGGGTGGCGCGGGATGCGGCAAAAGCCATCTCCTGCACGGCTTTGCCGCTGCCGCCAGCGCGCATCACCTGCGCTCGTGCTTGGCCCGTGATACGCAAATGTGCACCGAAGATGAAGCCGCGCTGTGTGACGTGCTGTTGGTGGACGATGTGCTGGCGCTCGATGAGCCGAACCAAAATCGCCTGTTCAATATCATGAACCGCCTACGCGATGGCAGCGGCCTGCTGATCGCCAGCGGGCCTTATGCGCCCATGCATCTCAATATCCGGCAAGACCTGGCCAGCCGCTTGGCGCAAGGCTTGGTGTTCCAAGTGAAGTGCCTATCGGATGAGGACAAGGCCCAAGCGCTGATGACCCATGCCCAGGGGCGCGGCTTTACCCTGCCGCGCGATGTGGTGGGGTATTTATTGAAACAGTGGAAGCGGGATTTGCCTTCGTTGATGGCGGTGCTGGAAGCGCTGGACCGCTATTCGCTTGAAATGAAGCGCCCCATCACCGTGCCGCTGGCGCGCGAGGTATTGGCGTTGCTGCTTAAAAGTTCATGAACCACGGGGTACACGGAGTACACGGGGAAACCCAGATATGAATAGCGAAATGATTGCGCTTAACTAGGGATCCCAATTTCCATATAACACGCTCTCCCCGTGCCCCCGTGTGCCCCGTGGTTAAGCTTGGTTCTTTTCTTCCGCCGCGATTTCCGCGCGAATCTGATCCATATCCAGCGTCTTTGCCTTGGTGATAATTTCTTCCAGCGCCGAGCCGGGCAGGGCGCCGGGTTGGGAGAAGATGATGACCTGCTCGCGGAACACCATCAGCGTGGGAATCGAGCGAATCTGAAAATAACCCGCAAGCTCCTGCTCTTCCTCGGTATTCACTTTCGCGAACACCACATCCGCATACTTTTCCGAAATGGCTTCATACACCGGCGCGAAACCTTGGCACGGGCCGCACCACGGCGCCCAGAAATCGAGGATCACGAGATCATGGTTTAGAACCGTTTGTTCGAAATTATCTTTGGTGAGGTCGAGCGTGGCCATGCGAGGACTCCGTGAATGGGGGGGAAGGTGGTTCGGGGGGTGAACAATAGCAAAGTTGGCAGGGACCGGCTAGTGCCAGGAGCGCCAACAGGCATGA
>ERZ1292633.542-Hain-H41-02um-R1-542-length-43384-cov-6_pt2 | contig 35893 bp, 20 predicted proteins | sample MGYA00564406_ERZ1292633 | MGnify/ENA primary metagenome ERZ1292633 (study PRJEB36523, sample SAMEA6512639) | groundwater metagenome | collected 2019-01-08 | study: AquaDiva: Metagenomics assemblies of 32 groundwater samples
ATCGAGCTCGCTGCTTGCCTTATTCTCTCTTCCTTCCCTCACTGTGCCACGCACGACAGCCACTTTGTCACTTGGTTTTTCAACGACATGTCACGCGTCGCGCCACCGCCCGGCCGCCGGGAGCCGTCGCTGGACGACGACGTGGACGACGCCGACGAGGACGACGCGTACCACGACGACGACAACGACGAAGAAGGCGGCGCAGGCGGGGCGTCCACGGGGGCGCGCCGGGCCGGCGGTCACTTGGTGTACCAGAGTCAAGTCGCTGCGGCCACGCAGGGCAGCGTCGCCGGGAACGAGCTGTACGTCGCATCCACGCCACGTCGTCGACGAAAGTTGCTCCATTCGCTGCCGCTATGCCGCCTGGCATCTGCCGATACCGCCCCGTCGTCGCGTCCTCCTGCCATCAGCCAGTCGCAGCTGCAGCAAATGCTCGTTGAAGTGGAGAACTTCGCGTTCACGGTCCCGACGCATCCCGACGAGGATCCCAGCGGCCGCCTCGCCTTCAAGGCAATGTGCGATCGCATTGATCAAGAAAAGAGTTTTTATCGGTTCCCCATTCTGTCCGTGATGGAAAAGCTACGCGTCACCGGAAAGTGGGAGCTGGATCGTTGCGGCTTGGGCGACAAGGGTGCCATTGCCCTCGCTGAAGCGTTGCGCGTGAACGAAACCGTGACCACATTGAGCGTGGTGGACAACGGTCTCTCGTTGGTTGGAGGCGAAGCGCTGTTCGGGGCACTCAGTAAGTCCAAGTCGATGAAGCGCGTGGATGTCTCGGACAACAACTTAGGCGACGCGACGCTGGAAGAGCACGGCATGGGAGCCGTCATCAAGGCGCTACTCGCGAAAAATGCCGTCATGCAAGAGCTGATTCTCAAGAACAATCGCCTGTCCGATCGCGACGCGGAGAGCATCGCCGAGGGCTGTATCGAAAACTCATCCCTGCTGATCCTGGACTTAGAGCAAAACCGCATCGGCCCTCGAGGTGGCGAAGCTCTCGGCCGCATGCTCGGCGCCAACGCGGAACTTCGCGAAATCAACCTGAGCTTCAATCAGCTGCGCTACTTCGGCTCGATGGCGCTCTTGCAGGGTCTGCAACGGAACAACACCGTGCGCAGGGTGTTTCTTGCCTGGAATGGCGTCGACGAGGACGGGGGCGTCCTCCTTGGGCACATCATCGGCGACAACGGGGCGCTGGAGGAGATTGACGTCAGCAACAACCGCATTGGCCGCAAGGGGGCTGAGAGCATCGCTCAAGGGCTCAAATCGAACGAGGCGTTGAAGCGGCTGGCGCTCAATGACAACCCCCTTGGTGACGCGGGCTGCGCGGCCATCGTTTCCTCGATGGAAACGAGCAATGAGACGCTCATCAAGCTGGACATTCGCAACACGGATGCCGGGAAACTCGCAACGGACGCACTGCGCAAAACGATGGCGGCCCGTGAGCTCGCCGACTCTCGACGGCAGAAGGGCGATGTGCGCCCCGCCACGGAGGTCCTTGTGCCTAGAAACCTGTTCATGCCGGCTGCTTGGTGACGACGAAAGGGATCCGTCTCGGCCGCCGGGACGAAAAATCCGATGTACTTGACGCGCACTGACAACTCCCGAATTTTTTCTCCCTTTTCGGAGGGCCAAAAAGATGTCTCACCCCTTTTTTTTGAAGGTTTCGAACGCTTGTCCTCTTCATAAGCAGCGCACACACTCGTTTGACCATGAAACGATCGTCCTCCGCGACGAAAGGAGCCGAGGCGTTGCGACAGCCAACCGCACCGGCCTCCGCATCCGTCGATTGTCGGCGTGTCACCGCCGCGTCGTTCACCTTCATCACGCCTTGTCCGCGTGGAGCCTCCTTGGGAGCAAGCATGTCGTCTGCAGCAGTGCTAGGGGGGCTACCTTCGACGAGAGCGGGAGGCCTCCTCGCCCAGGATGGCGCAGCAGAGGAGCTGATTCTCGGCGGCACGGCTCTTCGTCCGCCGTGCGAAGTGGGGTCGAGCGCGAAAGGCGCCTCCTCAGGCTCCGCTCCCCCTTTGTCGGGGGCGAGGGCTTGCTGCGATCGGCAGATTTGCGAAACGCCCTGACCAAACTTGCGGCAGCAGCAAGCGGGAATACGCGTCGCCACCCGCTGGGATGCCATGAGCGAGAATGCCATCGCCGAACATCCGGCGGTGAATCGCGCCAATGCCTCGGCCGCAACTTCCGTTCCGGAACTCAACGCCGCCCCGACGGGATTGTCTGTGTGCCGCGAGTCGAAAGGGGGTGGTCGTGCGGGCGTCGTGTCGGTCGCGCCATCACTCTTCGCCGGTGTGTGGAGTCCCGCAACGGTCCATCGATGCGCGGAGTCATCTCTGGACAACGCCGAGCTGAGAGAGGCAGAGCGGCAGGCGGCGTCGATGGCGCGCCTCCGATGCCGCGCAACGCTCATCGAGGACGACTTCCGGGAGACGATTGACTCGTTCAGGTGGGCCTCGGATGGCGCTGACGCGACCGATCCACGTGCAATGCACGCGGAGTACGCTGCGCTTGTGAGACCGAGAGGCCACGACAAGCACGTCGTCGCATCACCATCTGCGGCGCGAGGGGCCGTGGTCTCGTCTAGCACGAGCACGCAGGAGGTCGCGAGCGTGCCGGGGCCGCGCAGCCAGGGCGCCATCCTTATGCCGACGCCGCCTCGTGCGGTGGGAGCGGCGGCGCCGGGGATGGGTTCCATTCCACGACCGCCATTGAAACACAGTGACTTGTACGACGTCGCCGGTGCCTTCCAAAAAGTGGACAGCCATTGCGGACGACTTGGGATGGTGGCTCAACAGGGACCAAAATCTTCGCAACCCCGCGCGGGTACGTCGTTGGTGCAACAATGGCTAGGTGCGGCGTCGCGCGAGAGCGATGCGCCCAGCATGAAGACGTCTGGCGGCGTGCATGGGTCGATCGACACTTCCCCCGGCTGGGTGCCGCTGGTGAGACGGAGAGATCAGCCTTCGCACGTCGTCGCCACGCCAGCGGCGGCACCTCCGGAGGGTGATCCCTCTGCTTCGCCAAGCCGAGGCCGCGTGACCTTCTGTGCCGAATGCGGAGCGGTGAACGTTGTCGCCGTCGGCGACGCGGATGAATCGGTACCATGCCGCCGATGCGGTCTTCTCCTTTCCAATGGCGACAATGTCGGAGTGGCGAGTGCTGAAATGCAAACCGCCGCCCCATCTGTTGGCATCACTCGGGCGAGGAGCAACGAGTCGGACGAGGAGGCACAGCACCGTCAGTTTCGGGACGCCGTGATGGCCTGGCGGCACAGTAGTGGCGGGCACGCCCCCACCAGTAGCAGCCGCCCGGTGAACGAAGAGGACTTGTCATCCGGCGGCGACGATCGCGCCGGTCGGAGGAGTCACTGCAGCCGCGAATGAGTGGATAACCTCCGAGAGGTGTTGTTATGCGTTGCCGACTTGAACCAGCAGCTTCACGCTTCACCATCAGCCGGCGGTTGGCCCCTGGCATCCTCTGGTGGTGGCTACTTCAGCGCGTTGTGTCGGAACGCTGCCGGCCAGTCTTAGAGTCGACATACCTCGTCGTGTTGGCGATCCTTGTTTCCGTTAGTTTGAGAGGGGGGAACCGGGGGGGGATCCACTAACCTGTGTGATATCGATAATGGGTGCATTTCGTTGATGGTATCCGCACCCGACGTCGAAGTCAAACACAGGTCAAACGAAACGTACTAATGAAAGTGAACGAAACCGCCGTCTTCGTAGCATTCTCGAATGTGACAACGCTGGACACACTCGCGATCACAGCGCTGATCGCAGCCATGGGTCACTCGCTGTGGCTCGTGATCGAACTGATGTGGCATGGAGTGAGGACGAATTGGGGCACGATACGAGCAGCGGTGGTGGCTCCCGTGGACGCTCCGCTGAGCGCGGAGGATGTCGGTGAGAGCGCCAACAGCCTTGGCGATGAACCGGCGACGTCTCGCAGACGAGGATTTTCGGCTCGTTCCGAATTGCCGTCCTCACGATCGTTGGCGTCCACGCGCAGCCTTGCTCGTCGCGATAGGATATTTTCAGGCTCCAGGCGAACGCTGCAGGCATCGGCCCGCATGCTCGACGATGGCACCGAGATGTTGCCTCTCGCGGAGCCGATTCTCGCTGGGAACACTCCAGGAGGGGTGCAAACGAATGACTCTACCGTGGGGCATCCAGACCATGCGGCGAACGCACTTTCTCCGGCAAGTGTGCCACATTTCAGCCTTGTCAGCAACGTGTGCGGGGCATCGAGTCGTGCAGCAGAGTGCGCGACTCCTTCTGCGCCGATCCCCAGCCCAGAGCGAACCCGCCGGGACCCGGAGTACTTCCGCGTGACAAGCACCTTCAACGTCTACTGGTTGATGCTCGTCGTGTCGACGATGATATACCGAGTCGTCGAAGTGTCCAATGATGGCCCCATAGCCAAGTGGTACGTAACGCCGACGTCAAAAGCCGGAACGGCCCCCTCGGTCGCGTGGGGCCTCTACGTCGAGCCCGTGCTGCAATCCATGCAAACGCTCTTCGCGACGATCTGCGTGATTCAGCTCGCGTGGCTTCTCTCCGGCGCCACGTCCACGACCCCACGCAGATGTCGGCACTACATGTCGTTTTGGACGTCAGTTACCATCGCCCTGTTCGTATGCTTCGTCACACTCGGCGGGCTCATTCTAAATCTGAACACAGAAAAGGCCATCCCCGACTCAACGACGCACATCCACGATCACTTCCGCGTCCAGTGCTTCTGGATGTACGTCGACGCCTTCGTTGCGGTAATGTTGCTGCTGCAGCTGTACGTCGTCGTGTGCCACATTATCACGCCAATTCTCGTGGGGCGATGGTCGCGACCATCCGACATCGCCAACTTCGGGGGCGACACCGACGAAGCCATCATGGAAGGCTTCTCCCAGATCCTTCGACGTCGATCCATTCGCGCGAAGGTGCTGCTTCGTGTACTGCCCGTCGTCCTTGTCGAGTTGCTGCGGTGTTCCGTGCTGTTGTACGAACTGTTCGCCATCGACATTGCGCGCGCGCATCTTGAAGGTGAAACGTTCGAGACGTATGGTGGCGGGGTGCCGGTGCTCATGTCCAACTACGGGAAGTTGTTGGAGCCCGTCGTGCAACTCATTGTATTCGTGGCAACCGATGTGTTCAGTCGCTCGGCCCCATCCTCTCACGCGCATCATTTATGGAAGCTCGGCTACTGCTCGCAGCCGCGGCTCTGTGACTTAGTGCAATCGTACGATTCCTAACCTTTAGTTAGTGACGGGTGGAGAGTGGCTCGTTGTTGTTGGTGGTGACACTTTGGTGTGGTGATGAAGCGCTGATGCCACTCCGCGTGTGCCGCAACGCGCCTCGAATTTGAATTTGCGTCACGTTGTCTCAGCGACGGCACCCATCTCGTGTGTAGGTTTGTTGGCACCCCGTATGGACCTGTGGCCTTCTTCGCTTCTGATCGCCCTCGTACTTGTGGGCGATTGTTTCATCTACATGTTGGCGCTGTGGCTCGTCGTGGAGATGATATTTCATGGAGTCAGGACCCAATGTGGATTACGAAGCCAACCGGTCGACGACCAATTGGGAGACGCCACGATCCCCTGGTCCGTTGAAGAGGGTGCCGCCGCCGTCGCATCGAATCGCGGTGAGTCGCGCCGCACGTTCGCATTGTCGTCGCGGTCGCTACGAAACCGAGGCGCGTCGATGGCGTCCGTTGTGAGGGACCACCTTTCGTCAACGTCCCTTGTTCGTCGCCGAGGCGAGTCGATGGCTTCCGCGTCCGGCGCAAGGCCGCCCGCTCCCGTGGACGTGGAAATGCTTCGGAGATCGCCCCCAACGCTTTCTCCGTCTCCACAGTTGACAGCGTCCCCGCCGAACTCGGCATTTCCAACACCAACGGCATCTCCGAGGAACGCGGAAACGACACCGGCGACAGACGTGCCGACGGTGGCTGCCGCAACGAACTCGACGCGGCGGGATCCCGACTACTACCGGGTCACCAGTACCGTCAACGTCTACTGGACGTGTTGCGTTCTCATCACGGCCGTGATACGCGGACTCGAAACGAGAGATCGCAAACCATTGACCCAGTGGACGTGGTGGAGCGTTGACGGTCCTTCTCAGCAACCGCCCTGCCATCTGCCGACCGAGTCGGATCGCATCAGGCTCATCCTGCAATCCACTCAGACGCTCTTCGCGACGATATTCGTCGTTCAGATGTCATGGCTCACGTCGAAACTATCGGCGGCGTCTCCGGGAAGTGCCCGCCACTTCATGACGTTTTGGGCATGGTTGGTCATTGCTTCTGTCACGTTTAGCATGATGGTCGCCGCGCTCGTGGCAACATCTACGGAAACCTTCCCTGACCCATTCATAGCTTTGCGGAATGAGTGCCTCCGCATGCATACTCAAGCCTTCGTGATGGGCGGACTCCTGCTCCAGCTGGTAATGGCATGTCTCTCCTTCGTGGTCGCGAATTGTGTTGATGTGGGAGAGCACGCCATTGCGGTTTGGCATCACATTCGATTCAGGTTAGCGGTACGACTGTTTCCCCTGATCCTTGTAGAGGCGCTCCGCGTGGCGTTCGCTTTTGAGCGGACTTTTCTGGTCGACGTGGCGCTCGACGCATGGAACCGAACCAACCACGGAACGCTCGAAACCTCGCGAGTGACCTGTATGATGACACAGTATGGCACGATCCTTGAGCCACTTGTGTTCTTCATCACGTACGTCTTGGCGGAACTTGGCCCGTCACGTCTTTGCGATCAGCTGCAGTGGTACGAGTGACACTGCGGCAATCAACATTCTGTTGCGACTAAAAATTTTCTCATTTACATTGAAGTCTTTTTTCTATTGATCTTTTTCAATCGACCTGCTGTCCGCGTCTAAGTGCTATCCTTTTTCCTTTTGTAACTTTTTTTGTCTTCTCAGGTTTGTTGGCGACTCTCACGCCTGTGGCACACCCTGGGCAGCAACTGACTGATAATGCAGCCTCATGTCATGTGTGCAAGGTCGGGGGAATCCATGTTTTTCGATGTGCAGGGAATGGTACAAGATCCGTACCCTCTTTCCCATCCGCGCATGCGGCACGATGGGACGGATACGCAACGATCGAACAGAGGGGAGGCCCTCATGGTGGCCCGACCGCGCGTCGCGGCTGAAAAGCGGCCGAGAGATGTGCCGCCGACGACAGCGCATGACGGTGAGGTATCGGCAACCTCGAGTGGGGCCAAACACACATGTCTCAGCGTCGGCAACGCATCAACATCGATCGCGGGCAGCATCGCAACCACCAAGGCGAGTGATGAAGGCGGCGCGTGCGAGTCGCCGGTCGTGGCAGTGTTTCTGCAGGCGGCGAGGCTGCCATCAGTCATTACAGAAGCCGAATGGCAGCTTTTCCGCCGCACATTGCAAGGATCCGGTCGCACCAGGTCGGCCGCCGCCGGTAGTCCTGACTCTATCTACGCGCTTCTGACATCGCGCCTCAAACAGCGCCGGGAAGTATTGCAAAGCCCTGAAGCTCAGGTTCTCAATTCTTCGAGCGGACCGACACACACACCGTCTCAATGAAATAGACGACTACGCTGATCATCACTTTTGAAGACAACGGCCTCGTCCAATGACGGCTGGTCAAACGTCATTTCTGTCGTTTTTTGAGAAATATATGACGCACTTATTACCACGTTTGTTTTGTTGAATTACACCATACTGACACGCCACGCGACCCCAGCAGTGCAATTCAGTATGTCAGTCACGATCAAATTCGCCAATGGCACGCAAACGGTTGTGCCAATGCCAAACTTCGATGGGCTCACAGTCCAAGAACTCAGAGTCCATCTTGCGCCGCTCGTGAGCGTCGAGGCCGACTCCCAGCGGCTGGTCTACAAGGGACGTATCCTCAAGGACAGTGACACCATGAAGCAATTGGGCATCGCCGATGGTCACACCATCCATTTAGTGAAGAAGGGCGGAGGTGCCGTCGCCGAACCGCCGGCATCGACGGCCCCGCCAGCCGCGGCTGCCCCAGCTCCAAGTGCGCCAGCGACCGCATCGCCAGCACCTGTCGCTCCCACGGCGGCGGTGGCACCGGCGCCTGCAACCGCGAACCCGTACGGTGCGCTCTTCGGCGCCCCACCGCAGCAGGCGACCCGGGCGCCTGCACCTACTGTGGCAGGCACGGCACCAGGTGCCGCCCGGCCTCAACCTAGCCCCGGAGCAGCAGGGCACGCATCGCTCGAAGAAGCGCTTTTCGAGTCGCAAATTCAGACGCTCTGCCAAAATCCACAGCTGCTGGAACAACTCCTGCAAGGTAGCCCGATGTACCAAATGCTGGGCCCAGAGGAGCGCGCGTTGGCGATTCAGCAGATGCAAAACCCCGACGTGCTGCGGATGATGATGGGCCAGGCCCGCGCGATGGCCGCTGGAGGAGGCGCCGGAATGGGCAGCGCCGGCGGGATGGCGGGCCACCCAGGAATGATGGGGCCGGGTGGTGCGCTACCCGGAGCGGGTGCCCCAGCGGCCGCCACTCAGTCGTTCACGGCTGAGCTGGAGCAACTGCGGAATATGGGTTTCACGAACGAAACTGCAAACTTGTCCGCACTGCGCATGAGCGGCGGGAATGTTGACATGGCTGTTGCACGACTTCTCGGCGACTAACCCGGTGTTTCTCACACTTTTCTCTCCCTTCCCCGCCGCCGCTGTCCCCGCGATTTGAAAACGTGTGTGTGCGTGGTTTTATTATTTCAGGTGTCACAGCGGTCGTCGGTTGGTTGCGTTCAGACGACACACAAACAAAAAGGGGCCACTATCGGAACGGTGCGTCCATTCTCCCACCTCCTCGGCAGCGAGAGAGAGCGGGAGCGGGGGCGTAGTACCCACCGTGTGGGACTCCTCATATATGGCACTGCGTCTCGGAGAAACCGAAAAGGGTGCTTCCGTCGTCCTTGTCACGCGCGTTGATGTTTCACACATGAAAATGGACCGTTCGCACACGATGAATCGGGCTGCTGCGTTTGTTTGCCGACTTTGGGAGGGTCTAGTAATCAATTCGTGGTACCCCTGACAATGGGAAAGCCGGGCACCATCACGATTCGCATTGCTAGCGCTACACTGAACGAAGCCGCCGGTACGCTCCCAAAGGATGCGAAGGCCGTGGTCACCTTCACACCCGCGGATCTGTGCTCCGCTACGTTAGCGTCCCGGGAGGCGACAGGCAAAAGTGGAACGTATGAGTTTAAATATGAAACGAGCGAAAAGCTAAGTGGTCGAATCAACGCGACGACGACCATGACCGTGGCCATCCATGGAACGGCGCAAATCGGCTCTGCAGAGATTGGCTTGCTGCCGCTGACCGACGCAGCCGACGCCCGGGTCGAGCATTCCCCGGTGTCAGGGGGGGGCTACGATTTAATGAACCTGGAGGACGCCAAAGTCGGGACGGTGAACGTCGTCATCACGTGGAAGGAGGGCAAGGAGCAAGACCCACTGGCCGCCGACGAGGGCGCGGATGAGGAAGCCGACGGCGGCGGTGACGTCAAGGATAAGAAGAAGAAGGACGGCGACGAGGAAGAGGACGAGGCGGCAAAACGTCGCAAGAAGAAGGCCACGCCACTGCCGCTCTGCGAAAACGGTGATTATTTGGTGCGCGTGTCGGTTCACAAGCTGAAGAACCTGCAGTGCAAGAACGGCAGTCGCCAGTACGATCCGCGCGTCAAGGTGAAGCTTGGCAACGACCGCGAGCAATCGACCGAGACCCAATACAAAACCAGCAATCCCGTTTACGAGGAGGAAATCGTCTTCAACGAGGACAAGGTGAAGGCAGACTTTTGGAGCAAAGTCATCGTCATCGAAGCCTGGGACGTGACATTTCCAAGTGACAAGCTCATCGGCAGCTGCGCCATGGATTGCGGCAACGTCTACCGCGAAAAGGATCACTACTTGTGCCGCAAGTGGTTCGTTCTCAATAAGGAAAGTCAAGGAGGCGCGGTCATGGGCTACGCCAAGATCTCCATCACGGTGCTGCATGCCCGGGACGACCCACTGCCACCGGAAATTCCCATAAGCGAGGAAGAGGACGACGAAGAGTCGATGCTCCGCAATCTGATCAGCGGTGCCGGGTCGCAGTTCGAGTCGCTGGTGCTGCAAATGGACTGCTTCGAAGCCGAAGACATGCCCAACATGGGTATTACGGGGAAGACGGACGCTTACGTCAAGGCGGTCTACGGCGAAAAATCGGCAAAGTCAAAGTACGCGAAAAACACGACCAACCCCAAGTGGCTGAAATCCCTGTCGCTGCCGCTGCAGCTTCCGGCACTCGCCCAGGACGTCTGCGTCATTCTGCACGACTACCACCCGCTCCGGCCGAAGGATCACATCATCGCCACGCTGCGTGTCCCGGTCGCCATGCTGCAGGATGGTGGGAGCATCACACTCACCGACGACCTGCTCGCTAAGCTCGTCGAACTCAACGCGTCGAAGAATATCTATGCCGTGCAATCCAGAGGCGCGTTGATGGCATCGAGCGGGGCCGACGCCGGAGGAGGAGGAGGCAACGATCGCTTGCCCCGCATGTCAGCGCGGTACCTATCCCTGTACGGTCCCCCGCGGCACCACGTCGACGTCGACCTCAACAGGTGGTATCGGCAGATGGCGAAGGGCCGCGCCCCTGGCTGTGACTATCGGGGTCGATTTCTCCTGGGCATCGAGGGCGTGCGCAGCGCCCCCAAGGGAGAGCGATCGCTAGCCACGGTCAACCGCGTGACCCTCACCATCGGTGTGGCCACCCAAGCACTGCTGGTGTCGCTGCTTCCCAAAGGGCACTACACGTTGCGGATGGTCGTCGGGTCCAGCGACACCCGAACGGACGAAGTGAAATCCTACCCAATGTCGCAAGCCGGCGGCGTCAATGGTAAGTCTTCCGGGGGCGACAAGGACCTTCACGCGGTTCGATTCCCCGAGACGCTGTCGTTGAACGTCGACGTGGTGGTCGCGGTGGACAGCAAAGCCGCGGCCGGAAATTCCGCAGGCGCCTTGATCGCGTCATCCGCGGCTGACCTCGCGGCCTTGATGTCGTCCTCCGTCACGGCACTCGGGGGCGCATCGACCACTGGCGGCGCCGCCTCGTCGAGTAGCGGAGGGCCGCAAGTCGTCTTTCCTGGCACGCCACGGGCGCTCGCGGACGCCCAGGCCGTGCTCTTCTCTCAAATTCCCGACGTCATCGTTCAGCTGATCAAGCGTCCGCGCATTAATTTACCGGGAAAAAAGGAGACGCCCTTCGCCTTCTACCGATTCAACGCCCTGGAACTGATCGCCGATAGCGACGAGAGGCGCATGCTGTCCACCAAGTGCGTGTCGATGATAATGAACACGGATCCGACCGACTTGGACAACAAGGATCCCCCACCACGGGCCATGGCGCAGCTCGTGTGCGGCATGCACATCAAGAACGCGAAGGACGCTCGGACCGGGCAGAGTTTCGACGCTATGTCGGTCAAGACCCGGTTGGACCGGACGGGTGGTGTGCCGATTCCGATGGTCAAGTCGATCAACCTTCCCGACATTTTCGTGGGCGACGAGCAAAAGTTCCACCTTGATGCTTGTGTCTTCATGGTCCAGTTCTTACCCGCAATGGATGCGAACGGGCTTGCGGACCCGTACGTCAAAATCTGCTGGGCCGATGGCTTCGCTCGATCGGGTCACAAGCTTGAAAACGTCAATCCATCCTTCGAGGAATTTCTCAGAGTGGAAGGGCAAGTGAGTCCCCGGCTCTCACCTTCAAACTGGCCCGACGTGGTGGTAGAGTTTTGGCACAACGACACGTTCGGTCGTGATGATTTCATGTGCTCTCGCGTCGTGTCGCTGGTCGATGCTCTCGAGAAGGGAAAAGCAGGCAAGCACCGATGGTACGGCGGGTTCAAAGACAACCGGGGGAAGGAAGTCGAGGGTTGCCGCTGCCTGCTGTCGCTGGAACTGCGAAAGGCGCCCCCCTCGAGTGGTGGGGGCCCGCCCTCAGTCGGTCCGGGCATTCCTCTCGAGAAGCGGCGCTTTTATCGCAGACCGGGAAGCAGCTTGTTCGACTCGTACGAAGGCTGGGATATCCCCGAGGCCAAGAAGCTCCCGCTTGCCAAGTATGAGGTCACGATGACAGTCCTTGGCATCCGGAACATGAAGAAATTTGGCTTCCGCGACGTGCAGGAGCCCATCATCGCCGTCGACGTTGGAAACTGCACGCTGGAATTTACACCGGATGACGTGGCCGCCGCCGGGCCGGGCGCGAGTGCTTCGGCGTTTGCCAATCGGAATTTCAACAAAAAAGCCTCCTGCATCGTCGAGCTTCCCAAGGACAAGGAGTTCCTGCCTGTACTTAACATCGCCGCATTCGACAATCGTTTCACCGGGCGCGTGAACGTCGGCAATGCTCGCTTGCCGCTATTCGTCAACGCCGACGATCCGACTATCAGCTCGTCATCTAAGAACCAGGAGTTCGCCTGCTTTTTGGACCGTCGTCGGCAGCTGCAAGCGCAAAGCGACTTCGTATTCAACGACCGGATGCGGCAGTTGCGGGATCGTTTGGCAAACGCCATAGCGCCGCCGGCGTCCGACGGGAGCCCTAGCAGCGCGGACGACACGGCGGGGGGACTAACTGCCGAAAATTTGAAACGGCACACGGCCGTTCGATTTGATGGAGATGATGTGCTGCCGCCAGCCCCTGGGGCACCTTCCTCCCGCAGTAACAGCAAACCTGTGCCAGCGGACAAACGCGAAACCGAGCTTTCAACGCTGCTGCCGGTCCTGGTCACGTCGCCCACGGGCAGACCTGCCGCATCTGAGAGCATGCCTCTGCTAGCTGGCGTTCCTCCTGAACAAGAAGTGGCAGCCCCAAGTGAAATCGCCCCGTCAGAGACCGAAACCTGCGGGGTTGACACGTACGTTGACTCGGAAGACCTAAAGAAGCAGCCGGCCTGGTTTGAACGCTATCTGGGGTCGGAGCAGCCGATGGTGATGCGGTTCCAGGAAATAAAATTCCAACCAACGGTCATCAACGACGATGACGCACTCGCCACCGCCGAGGATGCCGTCAAAGGGCGTGGCGCAGCGGCAAGCAACAGCGCCGCGGCCGTCGCCCCGATGGTCGTTCCGTGCTCTGACCGAGCGTCCACGATCGAGGAAATTTTCGGTCCCCTCGACGACTTTTGGAACGTCGAGCTGAAGCTGGGTTCGGGCGAGGCGACGCGAAAGGTAGGGAACATCCTCACCATCGTCGACGTCGTCCCGATCAGAGACCCGACCAAGGGGAGCGCCAGGGCCGCCGCAGCCGCGGCTTCCACAGGGAGCAAGTCGTCCTTGAAGGGTGTGGGAAAGGCTGCTGAGAGGCCGGCCGTGCTGACAGCGCTGACCCCAGAAGGAAAAGTGAAGGCCACGAAGGCTGCGGAAGTGCGACCGGAGGCGGAGTACACGGCTCGCGTCTACGTGATTTGCTGCCGGCAGCTTGCCGCCATGGGGTGGGCGCCGGGTGGAAAGACCAGCGACCCCTACGTGGTCCTCAAGCTGACCGCGGACGGTTTGCCAGAGGCCTCACAGGTCACGAGCGTCGCCAAGGAGCACGTCAAATTCAAGCAGCTTGACCCTGACTTTTTCTTCATGAAGGAGCTATCCGGGTCGTTCCCGATGCATCCTATGTTGGAGATCAACGTCCTGGACTGCAAGCGGACCCCTTTCGACGACGAGGTGATCGGCTCGGTTTCCATTAACCTGGAGCAACGTTGGTACTCGAAGAAGTGGCACCAAGGAACGGGTCGCATCGTCAACGAAGATTTAGGCTGCGGCTGGTTTACCGAAACGCGAGAGCTGAAAAACAGTCGCGGGGTGTCAACAGGGAAAATTGAATTTTGGGTGGACATCTTCAAAAAGGGAGACGCACCCAAGGCGCCAAAGATTGACGTCAGTCTGCCGCCGCCGGTCGACGTCGAAATGCGCGTCAACGTGTGGAACGTGCGCGACTGCTCTCTGGTCGATGATGGGCCGATCGGCGACCCCAGCGTCGACGTCTTCGTGAAGTGCTTCTTCTCCGCGGACCGCAGCGCCACCCTGCAGGCAACGGACACGCACTACAACTGCTACGATGGCAACGCGACATTCAATTGGAGAATTCCATACCAGTTCGCCATTAATCCGCAAAAGATGGTCCTGGAAACGAAGTTGCCCACAGGATTCTTCGGAGGTGGCGGTACCAAAATGTTGAAGCCCAGCATGACCTTCGAATTGTATGACAATCGCATCCTCGGTGATCTCTTCATCGGCAGCATCGACGTCAACTTACTGGGGTTCGTCCCCACCGATACACGGTTGGAGCCGCTGCCGCAGATGCCCGCCGAAACGATCCTGCCTTGCAAGTTCCCCCCTTGCTCATGGATGTGCACGCGTCGTCGCGACAAGAAACTCTCACTTCAGGAAAAACAGGAGCGCGCCAAGGTCCAAGCCGATAAGGAGTTTACCCGACGAGAAGCGGACATTGACGCCCTAATCGAGCAAGACTTCGAGGACCAGTATGCCGCGCTCATGGCCACCGACAAGGGTCGCAACATGAAACCAAGGACGCGCGAAAAATGGCGAAAAAAGACCCGCACCAACATTACCAAGATGCGCAACAAGAAAGGCAGCGTCAACGTGTTCGAAAGCTTCCTTCCAAAGAAGACAGCCATCAAACCAAAGAAGAAGAAAGACGCACCAAGTGACGCCACCACGGTCGATGTCGTGTCTACACAAGACGTGTTCGAAACCGAACGCGTCTGGATTCCCTGTCGGACAACCGATGGCGGCAACCGTTGTGGGGATATTCTCGTCTCTTTTCAGCTGGTACGCGCGACCACGCTCAAGGAAAACGAGAGCCTGAAGGCCGGCCCAGGCCGCTCGGAGCCAAATCCGATGCCTGACGCGGGTCGGCCAGGCAACCCGATGGAGCTTTTCTCCAGCCCCTTCATGACCGCCTACAACAAGTATTGGAAGCGGTACTGGTACTACATCGTCACCATCCTTCTTTTTGTTATTTTTACGGCGATCTTTGTAACCGACGGCATGCACAGCGTCGCCCGGCGGACGTTCGGTTGAGAATTTAAAGTTTCTTTCCCGTGCCTTGATTTCTTCATTGTCGTTTGGTGGCACACTTGATTGATGATGGGCTCCTCGCGTGTTGTTCCGTCCACACACGCACAGCTTGTCCTTCGTCCTTTTCTTTCCCCTCCTCGCCTCCCTTCTGCCCTGGACTGATATGTCCGTTGGCGCCGCATCGTCCATGACGACCATCATTGGCGGATCCCAAAGTCCGAAGGCGCTTCTCGACGCCGTGCTCAGCGCCGTGGTCATTGGCGATCTGGCGACGTTGCGCGAGCTCCAAAACGAATTCCTTTCTACGGATGACAATCTCGTTAAGTGCACCGACTCGACGGGCAACACCCTTGCCCACCTCGCCGCGGCGAGGAAGGACACGCAGACGCTTGCTTACCTGCTCGACCACTACCACGTTGACGTGAACTCTTGCAACCTGCACGGCAAAACACCGCTTCACATTGCGGTGCGCGATAATCACGTCGACGTAGTTCGATATCTGCTGTCCAAAGGCGCAAAGGACAGTTTTATGTTTTCCAACACGATGTCGACGCCGTTTCACACCGCGGTATCTTGCGACGCTCTCGAATGTGCTCAAGTGCTCCTTGAGTTCTACGTGGCTGCGGGATCGAGCGCGACTGCTTCGGGCAGCGGCGCCATTCCTGCTGCGAAAGCGGTAGAGAGCCCACCCACCGCCGTTCCAGGCGCCTCGACGGCTGCGACAGCGGCTGTGGTCGTGACCCCAGAGCAGAAGCGTCGGCTTGAAAAGGTCAACGAAATCGACAAGTTTAAGTCCACCGCCTTGCACAAGGCCGCCGCCGATGCAAGTGTCCGAACCGTGGAATGGCTGATCGCGTCAGGCGCGCAGCTCAACGCGGTGGACAAGACGGGCTGCACACCGCTGCTCATCGCCGCGAAATTGGGCCGCAAGGACGTTTGTCAAGTGCTCATCCTGCACGGCTGCGACGTCAATCGAGCGGATGCCGAAGGCAACACGGCGCTTCACCACTGCGCGATGCGCTGCTGGTTGGCAGAATCGGCCTTGCTCATCGCCCACAAGGCGAACCCGCTGGCTGTGAACGAAGTGCAATATAACACCCCCTTGCACATCGCGGCCATTAATCAACGAACCGAGTCGCCGGACTGGGTCCCCCTCGTGCTGTTGCACATTCAGCATGGTAAGCAGGAGCTGCTTGAGATGAAAAACGCGGCGGGAAAGACGGCGAAGGACTACATTCCCCGAGCGAATCAGCACCTCTTCACGGTCGATGAAGTGCAGTCCAGACTCAACGAGCAGCGAAAGAAGGAAAGGGCAGAGGAGGAACGCCAGAAGCGAGTCTCAGAAACGGTAGACTCGGCCATGCACCGGGCACGCGAAACACTCGAAGCGCGAAAGGCGGCGCTTGCCGACGAAGACAAACTACGGCAGAAGGAAGCCGAGGAGCGCTCGAAGGCCGAGGAGGACGCAAGGAACCGAATGGAGGAGGAGCTCGAACGACGCCTGGAAGCCGAGGCGGAGGAGGCAAAGGCCAAGAGCGGGAAGAAGGGCTCGTCGGGGAAGGAAGGGGCGAAAAAAAAGTAGGGGATCCGAGAGGCGAGAGTCATGTCTGGAACACTGCCTTCCCCATTGTGTACGCTGTGGCTCGCTGGATATGTTTTCGCGTGTACAGTTTTCCCCCCCTCCTCTTCGGGTCGCCGAGATTCCTCAAGCAACGAGGACGCCGACTTCGGAATGGCTGACGTTGAATTTGATCACTCTTTTTTTCACACGGCAACGTAAAAGCATCCATCCCTACTCCAACCGCTTTTCAAACCGCTTCCGCCTCGCTCAGTCTAACACATGTACAACTTGCCTTCGGCACAGTTCTTTGATCATCCGGATCAACTCGGTGCAACGGGTCTTTCGCAAGGTTTTCATCCAGGGTACCTCCAGATGGCGACAGAAGCCTGCGACTCGATGTGGGGATCCTCGAACGGCCAAGTAGAATATCCGCCGGCCACGGGTGCCTACTCCCAGCTAGGCGCGTGGCAAGGCGGCGCGGCGCACGTGGCATCGTACGACTCTGCCCCTCAGTACGGTTACCCTTCCGAGGCGCAGGTGGCATTGGCCATGCAGCAACACTTGGCCGCGATGTACTTGCAGCAACAAGCGGCCGGATGCCTCGCGCCTGCGGTGCAGTCGCAACCTTCAGCCTTTCCGGCTGCCTTCGATTCGCCAGTGCCCCTTGATTATTCCCCGCCACCCGCACTGCGGTACGCCACGGCCCTCCCATCGCTCCCCGACGCGACGGGCAATCAAGCCGTTCCCGCAACCGCGTGCATGGTGTGTTGTGCTCCGCTGATCAGCGCGCAGGCAGAGTCGATGACGTGCAGTCGGCGCTGTCAGTGGGCCGCGACCGGAATGTGCGCTCAATGCGGGTCCGCTCCGTCGTCCGAGATGCTTGGCGCGTTCTGCACCGTCCGCTGCATGCATCAAGCGCTGCAGGCGAACTGGTGCATTGGCTGCGGCGTGCGGCAAAAGAGGTACGGAGGGGACGGGTGCGGCTTCGTCGGGTCCGTCGCCTCGTGCGACGAGCTGGCCGCCTCGCGGCTGGGCCTCATCGGTTCGATGCAGCAAGATCGCTCCACTTACAATCACCACAGCAGCAGCAACAGCCGGCATCACTATGGCGGCGGGCCGTTCCACTCTTCGACGAACATGACGAGGGCCTTCACCGCCCCAGGGGTGGCTCCCGTGATGCCCACTGTGCGCATTGGTGGGCAGGTCGCCGCTGCCCTCACGTGTACCTCACGTTCCGGCACGGAAGCGGCCGTCGCTGTTCCCGCGGAGGAAGCGGCCGCCAACCACGACGGGGTTCCATCCGAGCCGAGCGGCGGCCGGAGCGCTGCCCCTCCGCAAGCCGCGGCCGTCTCCGGACTAACGCTGTTATCTCAAACGGACCGACACCGCGCCGCACTCGCAGCGATGTTCCAACCGCATGTCGGAGAGGTGTTCTGCATCGTGAAGCTGAATGGAGGACGCACAGAGAAGCTCGCGGACGCCAACCAGAAAAAGTACCTCCGGTTTCGCTCCCAAATCGAGACCGACGTCTTCGGTTCGCTCAAACTCGGCATGGTGTCACCGGCCGCGCCGGAAGGACACTCACCGAACTTAACGCGCACCGCCGTTGCGTCGGCTAAGTATGGTCATGGAGGCGAAGGCAACGAGCAGCGTCGTTTCACCCCGGTACCCGTAGACGTCCAGGCACCATGCTGCGCGAGGCGGCTGGCTGTCATGCTGCAGCACGAGCAGGCTCTCGTCTCGCGCGCTACAGCCTTGAAGGCCGCCGCTGCCGGTCGCAAAGGGCCCAACTCAGCACGTCTGGTTGCATTGCGTGAAGCAGTTGAGACGATGGCGACGGCGCGCCCAGCAAAATCCAGCGAATCTACCTGTGACTTTTGTCAGTTACTTGCCAACGGCGGTGCAAACTGTGTGACGGGACCACGCCGAGCCTCGTTTTACAGCCTTGGTACCGTGGATGCCGCATGCGAAGCGGCCAACGCGATGGCGGTCCCGGTGGTTGCGGCGTTGCCCGCTCAGCTCGCCGACATGCCCGCCCTGCCTGGCTCCGCGGCGTCGGACCGTTCCACATCAACGTCATCGTCGTCCTGCACGTACTTGGCGACAGGGCCGCACACGGCGTCCACCGACTCGTCGTGCGATGGAAGCATCGCGAAGTTGCCAGCTGCTCCCTTAGTCGGGGCAGTGCTCGTGTCCCGGGTGGTCGTGGGACGGCCTATCGTGTGTCCGACGTTCCACGACATGGTCGGCCGCATGAGCGCAGAGGCTGCCTCTGCAGCGCGTGTCGTCAGCACGCCTGCCTTCGGGTTTAGCTACGTCGTCAGCAACGGAGATCAGCGATGCGACGGTAGCTACGTGACGGTGGACGAGGCCGTCGATGCGCAGTACCTGGTGATGTACGAACCGCGACGGAAGTGACAACAAAAAGACGAAGGTGCGTCAACACCGGCTTCGCGCTCAAAATCCCAAGCCCCGACAAAGCGGTGCGCAGGAGGAATAGGATGCGTTGCCCCTCCCTCTCTCATCTCATCTCATCCTTCCACACACCCCCTATGTCGATACAAACCACGGCGGCGGGAGAGGGCCGCACCCCTTTCTCCGCGCTGCGTGACTCCCTCACACCCGTTGTTTCTCTCATCCCTGGTATGAATTTTTTCCCCTCCGCGCTGTCTTTTCGATCCTTTCTGATATTTTCCGCTCTCCTCTAGGTGGCTCCCCTCGCAAGGGCGTTTTGTCCGCGAGCGACATTTTTGTCGCCGGGGACAAGAAACAAACACACCCCACCTTGTAGAATACACACGCAACGTCCCGCCCCGTGGCGCTTCACTCACAATCCCCCTTACCCTCTCCTTCTTTGCCGTGTCGCGCTGCGCTCAAACCTCCTGGACATTAGCCTCCGTCCACTCTATCGAGCCGAAAGACCGCACGTGACTGGAATTGTTGTTGAGGAGGGGACCATTCCCCTCCTTGTGTGTGTAGTTGTTGTGTCCCTCTCCTCGCGCGGGAAAAGATGGCAACCAATACGGAAACGAGGTCGCTGACGCTGACGTTGCAGCCGACAGCCACGACGACGACCACCACGCTCTCCGCAACCACGACCGCGACACCCACCACCGAATCGCCCGCGGATCTCCTTCTGAAGGGTTCGGCCACCAACTCCCATGTCTCCGACGGCAAGTTTGGGTTTCTGGGACGCATGGAAATGAGCTTCATTTTTGCATCCCTCTGCCTGGTGTACATGTTGGTGCTCGCCATCTTGCAGCGCACCCTAGGGAAACAAGTTGTGAAGCCGAGAACGGTACTGGAAAAGGACCTGGTGCAACTTCGTGGCGTCAACGCACCGGTCGCCGGCAACGCGACGGCATCCACCGCGCAATCGACGACTACGAAGAAGCTCACCACAACGGCGAAACCCTCTGCCGCCAGTGGCGGCCACGTGGATGGCGCGAGGCCGTCAGGGGCGGCCAAGACGGCGACCGCCAAGCCGTCGCAAGCGTTGCGCACCACCCGACGAGCCGCGTTGGACGACGACCTGCTCGACCTTTGAGCCCATCCCACACGACTCGCTCGTGGTTTCCCTCCCTACAGTCTCAGTTTGTGTGTGTGGCACAAGCACCATCACAAGTAATGGGGTCGGGTGGAAACCCCTGAAGTCATGGCTGCCCACCCCCCCACCTACTTCTATTCTCTCTGCCAGAGCCGAGTGATATTTCACTTCGCACGCCTGACTTTCCTCCCGCTTGACGCACGAAGGTCATCATGGACGTCGACAATCCGATGCCGCATCCCCAGGGATCGACCACCACGTACGCATCGTTTCTCTCGGCGTCCCCCAATGCGCAGCTCGCGGGCAGCGGCGTTGCGTACCACCCCATTTCTCGGCGCTCCTCTGTGCCGTCCCAGCCGCCGTCCATGTCACCCCAGGGGCCCTCGATGGCCGCTGCGGGTGTAGGCGGTCCGGCGACGGGTCATCCGTGGGGTGGCAACAACAGCGGAGGGGTCGCCCACCCAACAACGGTCGCGCCAGCCATGACCACGTTCCTTGGCGGCTCCACGGCGGTCGCTGCAATCCCCCCAGGAGACCACATGTTCACCCGTGGCGGCGACTTTCCCCTTCCCCACAGCCGAGGAAGCAGCCCGCCCACGTCGCCGCCGTCGTCCGTCGCGCCTCAGAGCGAGGATGACGAGTTCACGTCGTTCTTGATTCGCCGCGCGGCCAAACAGCTCGGCGTCGAGTATTCCAAGCAGCAGCGTGGCAGCAGCGGGGCCCCTCCGGCCCCCGGCGGAATGCCGGTGTTCACGCAGGCGATGTCGCAAGCTCAACGCCAGGAAGCCAACTACGGTGTCGTCGTAGGCGCTCTTTCGCATCTTGGCGAAGAGCGACAACTCGTAGGCTCGGCGATTCGGGCCGCGGACGTGCCTCGCAACAGCGCACCAGCTTCTCCGTCAGCATCCTCGCTGCCGTTCCCCGGTCCAGAGACCTCTGCGCTCTATGCGCAGCACACGTCCCGTGAGCTGGAAACGATGCTTTCGATTCGCCAGCGTGCGCTAGGCGACGACCACGATGGCGTCATGGTGCTTCTCGACGCCATCGGTGACGCCCATGCCGTGAAAGTGAGCTCATCCGTGCCGAGCCAAGCAAACCTCGCTGCGGCGAACGCAGAGCAGTATTATGAGCGAGCCTGCCAGGCTCTCGCGGTGAAGCTGACGTCGGTGGAGTCTGATTTCAATCTCACAAGTCATCGCCTTGCCAACGCCGGATTGCAGCACACGGAAGCCCTCCTACGCGCCAGGTCGCATCCTCAGGCTCATGCGAACTCGCACGTGTCGGCATCAAACCGGCTGGAAGGTCTAAAGCGTCAACGAATCGATTACCTAGCGCGAACCTCGGCCATCCTTGGGAAGCGCGCGGCACTGGCGCTGCGCCTTCGGAAATATAGCCTGAGCCGGCACCTGTTCGCGCAGGCGGCGATGATCGCCGAGCAAGAGGAACAGTGGGAGCAGCAGGGTGGCTGGGACGGCACGGCGGCTGGGCAGCATGTCGCCGCCGGGGCAGACGATGATCGTCACCCCGCCGGCGAAGTGCTCACCACTGCGGAGCGCATTCGTCGGCAGCTGTCCGCTGCCGCGGCCAATCCGTCCAGCTCGGCCTACTACCACCAACAGAGAACGATGATTCCTGCGCTCACGCCCGAGGAAGCCGCTGGGGTGGCACAGCTCCTCACGGACGTTTCGCGCTCAGTGGAGCACCACGCTCTCGCCGACCGGCAGCGAGCTCAAATCGCTCGGCTAGAGGTCCTCGGGACCGCCGCACCGGGCGATTTGTCGCACGCTGCTGAGAACACGGCGCAGGCTGCCAGCACGGCGTGGGACGCGCGGGCCAAGTTGGCGGACTACTTATCTCGATTCATAGTGACCTCTCACAAGACGAGGAAAGAAGCGCAGGTCATGACCGATCCAACACTGGCCGAGCCGCCCCGGCCGGTGGGCGACGCGGTTTCGGACGCGGTCTTGGAATTGGCCCCCTCCGTCGCGGGGCGCTCATTCACGCCTATCCCTGCCCCGTTGCTGTCGGCCGAGGAGTTAGAGCGGCTGCGGGCCCCAGCGCTGCTGCACTCCGTGGGCGAGCTCGCAACACTCATGGCCAACGTCAAGGAATCGTCCACCCGTTCAGAGGCAGCCGCATCGGCCGCACCACGGCGGACGAATGCGTCGTCGTCCTCGGCCCCTTCAATGGCGATGAGTCCGAGGGCGCAGGAAAGCCAACGGAAGATCGATCACCTGCGCTCCGCGATCGCGCAGGTGCTCACCCATCAGGGCGGTGGGCGCTCGGCGGGCAACGACACCCGCCCGCTGTCCTCGCAGGAGATGACAGAGCGCGAAGTTGCCCGGCTGCTGGTCGAGAGCGGTGCCGTTCAGCTAGCTCCCTGAACTCAGGGTGAGAAAGGACCTCCCCCGTTTGTATAGCTGTATGGATTGGTGGTGCAGCAACTGTAAGCCATTGCAACGAATGTCCTTGACGTAGACAGCTATGGTGGTGGACGGGCGGTAGGCGCGCGGAACCTTATTTTTTCCCCTTTCTTTTATTGCCTTCGACAGTAGCATGGCGGCGGTTGCAGCTCGGAGCGGCGGCCTACCATGGAGCACGTCGCTTGACACCGCGCACCTTGTCGGGTGTTACGGAGCAGAGGGGTCGACTTTCGCTGCCCACGACGGTGGCAGCGGCCTGGATGTGGCATGGTTGCCTGACGAGGCGCCACAGGCCGAAAACTCCCGTCACCAAGATCCGATGGTCGTGTCACCCCAGCAAGGTCAGAACGGCCACCGGTACCTTGTGGACAGTCTGCTACAGCACGTCGCAGCTGTCAGAGTGGCCCTGCGGGACGAAGCACCCACGACGTCGCTCTCCACGGCCTTCCAAGGTTACTTTGCGTCGAAGGCTTACGCAGATGCCGAGAACACGTTGCTGCAATGCACCGACAATCAAGGCAGCAGCGAGGCGGAGATGGTAATGTCGCAATTTCGCGTGCTGGCCCCCTGGTACTGCCACGCCCTGTCGACGCTCGACGTCGCGGAAGGGGGAGTGTTAGACTGGCAAACCGGCCTTCCGGCGTCGTCGGCGAGTGCGTCTTTGTCACTGCAGTGGAGTCCTTCGGCTGCGGCGCTCCATCGACGACGCCAGTCCTTGCGACTGCTATGCGAGGCGACACACAACCAGCTTTCGGCGACGCCCCGTCGGATGGCTCGGCCACACGAGCTACCGCAGAGCGGAACTGGCCAGAGCTCGGTTGTCGTGGACGTGTGCGCTCAAAGTTGGGTGACAGTCGTGTCTGGTTTCGAGTACACCGCTGCCGGCATCGCTGATGAAATAAGGAACGCCTTTCGCTCGCCCTCGCACGCGGCCGTGTCCGTCGTCCTCGTGGACAGTTGCGGTCCCGTTGACGCGTCGCCGCTGGCCCATTTGTGTGACCGTTCCGCGACGCGCCACCCCATCGCGGTCATCGTCGACGCCATGCTGCGTCACGCCATAGACGGCCCAGATGCATCTCAGCGTCCGACACTCATCCTTGTTTTCGACGGTGTGCTCACGGAGAAGCTTTCCATCGCTGGGCAGCTCGATCGGGCGTCACCATCCAACTTCGTTGAGCCTGAGGCCTCGGCCGCGTCGCGAATTAACTTGCTGCTCGACTTCTTGTGCCGCGTACTGTTGGCTTGCAACGCGTCGTCATCGGCGACCCCCGCGCCGAAGGACACGGCGGAACGGGGGCCCGCTCCCCTATGTTTACCGCAAGTGCGTATCGTTCTGCAAGGCCCACCGTCTTTGACAAGCCATGATCGAATCGCGCGGTACTTTGAGAGCCGATTGGGCACCCCAGTTGGGGATCTTCTAGGCCCGGCTCCCTCCCGTCCCGGCAACACCGCTGAGCGAACGCAAGCCGGGTATGGGGCCTCAGTCGCACAGCACGACTCGGCGCGAGGTCAGCAATTTCTGTCACAAGTAGCCGCAAGCGCAGCAGAGAGCGATCGGCATGGGTTGACCCTTCCTCGTTCAGTCTTTCCTCCTCTTCAAGATGACACCAAGGCGACAACGAAACGTTCCCGGACCGAGAGCGCGGATGCGAATGGGAGCGACCCGTCTCCATCTCAGCAGTCGTCGTGTCCGCGAACGTTTACGTTTCGGCCTTTCCTCGACGATCCCTCGCGGCAGGTGAGCGTGGTCTCGTTCCCGACGTTGGGCAACGATCAGCGTGGCAGTCTGGACAGTAGTGCGGAGCGCATATTTGAGGGCATCGCGGATTGTCTTGTCGATCTTATCACGGATGCCGAAATGGACTCCACCGGTGACGATGCTGCCAACACGTTGGCCGTCACGTCGTGCCTCGTCGTTCTCCCCGACCTGGCATCCATCGTTGCTACCATCGAAGCGTTTCGAGAGCGTTTCCTGCCTTCCGCCGGCTCGCTGATCACCTTCGTGGCGTTCCGACTGGCAACGGACCTCATCGCCGCAGCCGCCCTCGATGAGACCCCTTCTTTTCTTCTTGGCACTGGAATTGACGGATTGTTGCCCTTGACGCCAAGTCGAGATTCGGTGGAAAAGTCACCGCTCACGGCGGTGCGCCCGGGTGAATTCGTGGCCACCGTCGTTTTAGAGTCAGAATGGCATGCACGCGCACATCACGCGTACCGTGATACCACGATTATGGTGCATGCAGGATTGGTCGTGACTTCGGAGCGCCTTCGCCCGTGTACCCCGCTGGTGGTCTTGTCCGTTTCGCGACCCACTGTGTTCGGCGATTCGGCTGCCGGCAGATCGGTGGTCCCAGTCGAGCCCATGACGGTATCATACGAACCGGCGTCGTGGTGTCGCGTGCTGCGGGGGGCGAGCGCCATTGTCGCTCATCGCGGGGAGTTCACGCTGCGGTTGCGCCTGCCTGATATGGGCCGCGCGTGGTTCCGAGCACACGGCGAGGATGACACCGTGCCCACCCCCGTGATGCCTTCATCGGGGCCTGACATCTCGGAGGAGGTGAACAGTGCTGAAGCGCTAGCTTCTTCGAATGTGGTAAACGATTTGTTAGCCTTGCTGCATGGCCTCCACCGACTTCGCAATCATTGTTTGCAGTTCTATTGGCGCCGTGTCATCCGGGTGGCCGGTCGGCTTCGAATCGATGTGGACGGGCTCGCCGCGCCACCCGCATCGGGCTGCGCCACGGAGCTGAACGCATCCTGCTACTTTTCGGACTTTGACGCGGCCGCTCGGACGGAACATGAAGGACTCAGCACCGTGGCGGCGCCCTTCCTCGTGTTCGTCGCTCGCACGTTGCACGCGATGCAGCAAAACGGCATGGTGCGCGTCGGGACGTCGGCAGCCAGTGGTGGAAACGCAGTGGTGCATCTATGCGATGCTGGCTTGGTGGCGGGGGAAGGAGCAAGCGCACTCGGGCCCCGGGGCTGGATGCTGGCGCGGCTGGTTACCGCATTCGTGGCGTGGAGCGATAGCAGTCCTCGCCGTGATGTCCCGCCGCTCGACCGCATCGTGAAGCCAACGGCCCCGGGATCAGCAAAAGTGCCGCTGTTCGACGTTTTCCGAACGTGGTCAGGCAACGAACGGGGCGCCTTCGTTGTGTCGCGACCGGCTCGAGTCGGTGCTGTGCGTCCGTGGCTGCCTCTAGTTGTCCTCTGTCAGCACATGGTTGGCCTCCGGCTGGCAACGACCTCTATCTACACGAGTCTCCGACGACTGTTCACCTTCTCTCTTCCATCAGTTTCGACGACGAATCTAGGGAACACGCGCCTCTCGAAACCGCCCAGCGTACGACCGTCAGGGCCGCAACGGCGGCGCGCCATATTGGAATCGTGCCTCGTTGGTCTGGGCTTTTCGACCCCTTCCGTGGTGGTCCCGATGCTGGCCCAGCTTGACCACGAGGAAGCCGCCCTTTCGCGCTACATCAACGTTCTGGCATCGCACGTGGTGACGCGACTCGCGGAACCCGTTAGCGATACAATCAGCGCGGCGGTTGAGCGCCTTGTTCGTCAAATCGCGGAAGGTGAATTGTTGCATTTCGACATTGTCGCTCCACTGCGTCCGAGCTCAAGAAGTGCCGGGGGGCCGAGCGCCGCGATCGCAATGTCCGCGGGTTTGCTTCAGCTCGTCATCGCATATGCATCGTTTCCGTTCGTTTCCCTTCCACCGCCGGATCACCTGCATGATGCCCTTCCCGTACGACGCCGCGATCAGTGGGCTCAAGAGGGGAGCAGTCTACTGACTCAGCTCGCGCGGACCGCGTTCTCCAGCACCACCCGGATGGTATGTGACAATGTGTTGGGAGGGGCCGATGCGAGGGAGTCACTCTTCTCATTGCCACAGGACTGGCCACCGGAGTTTTTGGATGCGCTGGCCACGCAAACGCGGCTGCACGTTTTATTCTTGTCAGACCGCGCCCTGCGGCAACGGGTAGCTGATTATCGCGACGACGAAAACAAAGTGATCGCCGCGTCGAGTGGCGCGCGTCGCTGGTGGCCAGCGGCTCCACTCACGTTGACGAACTGGGCACGACAATCATCCGTCGTCGGCGCGGCCAAAGGAAAGGACCTCAAGTCCGACGACGTCGAAGAGCGAGGGGAGGGCGGGCCGCTTCAGTCGCGCCTCGTCGCACCGTCCGTCCCGATGCAACGGGAACGAGGTGATACGCCTCCTCCGGGGGATCCCAGGGGCCAGGGTCGTCGTCCCCTGCACGGCCGGCTCATCTCGCTGGATTCATTCCATACTCGAGAGGGTCAACTGGCGCACGGCGACGAAGCCGCGGCGTGCCTCTGCGTGATCCGCGTCCTCGACGTCGACGAGAATGTGAACAAGATGTCGGGTGCAGGAGCGTTCGTGGTTAGCCCGCAAGTGGCGTCGGCGCTCATCGCATGCAAAGCACTGTGGAGAACGTCGATCGATTATGCCAACCGGGAATTCGTGGCGTCCGGCTACCGGCATTGGTTCCAACGTCGCGAACTGCCCGGTAGTGTGCCGAATTCGCTGCTGGGTCCTCATTTAACCAGAATCATGCCCATTCCTACTCGAATCACCGCGAACGAGTTATGGGAAAGCGCCGTCGGACTGCCGGTGCGCTGGTGCCACACTGTGAACAGCACCGCGCCGGCGCCCGTTGCGATGCTAGTGCCGCCGGTCCAGTTCAATGACGATCGCGGGGGTGGAAAGTTCGATGAGGCGGCACCTTTAACGATGCCGCGCGGACGTCCCGGAACCGGCCCGACACGCACACAAAATCGTTTGACGAAGGCACCCAGCGCCGGGGCCGGCGCCGCCGCGGTGGCGATTCCGACCCGCACGACGACGCTTGGCGTGTGGCTGGAATCGCCGTCGGTACGCGGTCGCTTCCCCATTCAAAGCGGCTGTGCCTCTGACGTTGTTTCGTCGGGATTCTCCATCGCGACGTTGCTCGCTCCCGAGGATCGCCGGGCGATGCAACTCATGGCCGATGTGGCCGCAAAGCGCGACGCAGCTGCCTCGGCCATTCCCGCCGCCGTCAAAACGGGTGCCTCTGTTAACCATGTCGTCCTGCATGGAGGCGTCAATGTCACAGGCTTCACCGTCAGCGCGACGTCACCGTTGCCGCCACCGGACCGAGCGCCGGTCATTCAACAGGTGGCCGCCAAGCTCAGCAGTAAGGGCGCGCCAGGTGCGCCGGAACGGGTCAAGGCGGAGGCCAAGTTACTGGCCGCTGGCGGGCAGGCGTTCGATTTCATCAAGGCCGGTCACCCATACTACCCGTTCTTTCAGTTCTGCGCGTCGGCCTCGTTGTCATCGGGGCAGATGATAGGGCGGTAGAGTCACACATGCCAGATGAAGGGACGCCACCCTGGCGAGCCCTTGCATTATTGATAACTCACGCCTCTTCCACACGGATAACCGCCGCCTCAGGATCATCCTGGAGGGTTCGTCTGGGGCGCCGGTCGATACCACTCTCCGCGATGCGACAAAGGGAACTGTCGCACCCCTCACAACACAAGCAGCCACAATTATTTTTCGAGCCTCTCACATTGTTTTAGTCCGCCGTCGCGTGGAATAAAACACTGTTGGGATCACCGTAATGTCGGTATTGTGGCAGCAGCTTCGGCGGTCAAATCAAGAGCCCGCTCCGTTGCCGGGGCCGACGGTTTCCGCGGCCCGCTGCTCGAAGGAGGCATGCCGCCGCATCGCGCTCTATTGTCCCCTGGACGACGAGGCCGACGTGCCGGCCGTGCGCGACGCGGCTTTAATGAAGGAGCGCCTGGACGCTCTCGGATTTGAGTCGATCTTTATCCGCGCAGCATCGTCCACGCAAGCGGCCGCGGCGGATGCGCAGAAGGATGCCGCCGCCGCCAGCTTCCCGACGCTTCCCGCGGCTCTCGCACCCGTATTAACCGAACTGGCCGAGACGTTCTACGCGTCGAACGGGGGGGTGGGAGCCTCATCAGGTGGCGGCTCGCCGTGTCACGTCTTCGTGTTCGCCGCTGGGAGCAGCCCGGTGGATGCCAACATGGTTGCCTCCATTTGGCAGCGTTCTCCCGCGTTGCAGTGGCTCGCGTCGCACTCCTTGCTCATGATTGACGCGCCGATCATGTCCGCGTATCACGTGCACGCACTCGCCGAGTCCTCGGGAACGAGCACCGCCGGCCGGCTCGGCCTGCAACGCCCTCCCTTGGCACTCAATCCGGTGCCCGTGCTTCTTCGACGTCCTGAATTCGAGGGTCGCATGACGCTCAAATTCCTTCACGCGCTACTGGACCTCGGCGACCAGGGCCATCCGATCACGCTGCGCGGCGCAGCCCAGCTCATCGACGACATCGCCGAGCTTCATCATGGTGCCAACGGCGGGAGCGTCGATGCACCTTGGCAGGCAGCGAACGCCACCCTGTGCTCGTCGCAACGGGTCTCGTTCGTGACTTGCATCAGTTTCGAAGCTTCGACGCGTCCGTCGGCCGAGCTTCCTGAGGGGCGCTACGTCGGCGGACTGTTGAAACGGGTAGTCCCGAACGCGAAGGTTCGGCTCGTGTTGGAACGCACGCAGCGCTTTCTTCTGTCCGTGGCGCACCAGACGCACTCGAGGACCGGGGAGGTGCCGTTCGTCAACGCGTCCTTCGCGGAAGTGCACGCAGCACTGGAGCATTCCACTGCCCGATGCGACAATCTGGTTTGCCCGTCCGTGACCTACGTGAGCCCAACGGGGGACCGCATCCACTGCGCGTACCCCGATGCGGGGACGCTTCCTGCTTTCGCGTCTCGACTAGCGGACGGCTCACTGGTCATCACGGATCTGCGAGGGACACCCATCAACGACCCCGCGCCGGTGCTGCTCCACACCTTCAAGTATGAGGTACAGGCCTCGTACCGAGAATTTTTGCTGTTCGAGGCGTTGAGTCGACTCCACGTTGGCTGCCCTCCCGAAAACGAGCTGAGGGTGGAGGACGTTGGCAACGCCATCGCGGTCGAGGCCCTACCCCCGGCCGCGTCAGCCACACTGGATCACCCTGTCGCGAACGCGCCGATATCGTCTGTTGGGGCGTCCGAGGAGGACCGGGGTGCGTGGTCAGGCATGCCGTCGAAACGTGCCGCTGCGGACAGCCATCGAGGCCTGGCCGTCACCGTGGAACCGTCTGCGACTGGGGACTCCTCCGTGACACCCGCGCGGCCCCCTCCGCCTAACTTCCCACCGCCGAGGCGCACGCCCGGGCCAGCGGGCTCTCAGGGGCCACATTCCACCGTGGTGTCAGCGATGCCCTCACAGCCCGCTCCCCCGCCACCTGCCAGAGCGACCCCGCCTGGCACCCCTACTCAACAAGCGGCACAGCCGCAGCTGCTAGCCGTGTACCAACCGGCACCTCCCGCCCCTCTGCCAAGTGCGAGTGCTCCAACGCCCCCGGGCACCACCATGACGTGGGCGCCCTCGCCCCCTCCAGGACAGCAGCCTTCGCTGGCATCGGCCACGGTGACGTCGGAGTCCGCCCCAACCGCTCACCAGCCGGTCTACACTCCTCCGCCTGCGGCCGTGGTTTCGACTTTGGCTACCCCTCAACCCGCAGCGGTATCCAGTCCGCAAGAGCTGAATGACCTCGTTCGATCCCTCGTTCGACAGGAACTTGACTCACACATGGAACGGCAGCGCCAAGCCGGGGAGCGGCAGCTTTGGGAGGAACTTGGCAAGCGCGATCAACGAATACGAGAGCTTGAGAGCCAAGTCCGAGAGTCTAGCCGTCTCGAACAAGCGGCTCGTGAAAAAGCGGTCGATGGGCTCGCGTCGCAACTGGCGGACGTCCGTCAGCGGGCGGCCGACCATCAACGCGTGGAAGCAGCGCTTGTGGACATGCAAGGTCAAACAGAGACGGTGGAACGCCAGCTCGTGGCACTCAAGCTAGCGGTGCAGTCCGACTTAGAAATGCTCGTGCATGAGCAGCAGCGACTTCAGCAGGTGAGCCACCCACCACCATCTCATCAGCAGCCATCTTCATCGTCGACGACGCCATCGTTTGTACCCAACCGAAGCGGTGCCACGTCGCTGCGAACGCCCCAACCCACGGCCACCACGGCGGCGGCCCGGTCATCACTCGCGGTGGCGCAGATGTACCCTGGGTCGCCGCCCGGGAGCAGCTCGGGACTGAATGCCGGCGCCGTCGATGAAGTCTACGTACAGTCACAATGCCAGGCGCTGCTTGACCAACTCTACACGGATCATCTACGCCCGTTGGCAGCCCAGTTGGAGTCCTGTTGCGTTGAAGTGGCCAGGCAACGTGCCGCACCGGCTACGACTGCAACAAGCAGCCCCTCACACGCACCGCCACCGGCTGCCGAGCTCCATCAGCAAATTCTTCCGCAGCTACAGCAGCAGCAGGTCGCCATGCGAAGTATCATCGAGCACCTCACGAAGCACGACGACGCGATATCAGGCCTCCAGCAAGGCCAGCAGCGCTGCTTCCAAGAAATGCAAGGGACCAACGGTTCCTTCCACCAAGCACTTTCAGCAATGACCGGGAAGCTACAGAACGCAGAGGCCGCGGTGGACAGGTTGAATCAACTAGTGCCGCAGTCGCAGCAGGCCGTGGCCACGCGCGTCCAATTGCTCGAGGGGGGCATTATGTCCTTGGATCACCAGCAGAAGCAGCTCAAGCGCGACGTCGTGAGCGGTCTTGATGCGTTCGCGACCGAAACGGCGAAACGTCTCCTTCAGCATCAGCAACAGCGGCTCCAGCCGATTGAGGAGCAACAGGGTGCTCTCATCAACGAAGTACGTCGTATTCGCCAAGACATGGCCGCCCTTGGACAACACGTCGAACACCAGGCCGTCATCGCCGCGCAGTCGATTGTGTCCGCAAATCAAATGGCTCATCTTTCCCCCGCGCAAGCCAACGTGCCGCCACCACAGGTCGTATCCGCCCCACACCCCTCCAACAATGTGGTGAGCACAGTGGACGAGCCGACCAAGGAAGCCGTACAAACGATGACCGTGGTCACGGGCAAACTTCAGAACGAAGTAAAAGACCTCCGCAACAAGCTGCATCGGCTGGAACTTGTGCAAGCTGACGTCGAAGTGCTTCTTCGGCACGAACCCGACCGCGTGGAGGCGTTCGGGAAATTAGAAGAACGCGTCGAGCGACTGGAGACGAAAGTGGCGGTCGCTGGGGGAGGCGTCGCGCCGACTCCTCCTGCGACACACTCAAGGCGTGGCACCTTGTGATCCGAATTTGATCGATTCGTCTCGTCGCTGTTTTCATTGTTCGCGCGGCAGTGTTAATGGTTCGGTTTTCGTTGTACGGCTCCTCCCTTTTCGTCGTTCCCGTGATTTCATTGCGAACCGCTGCTTACACGAATATCGCCGAAGATATGCTTGCACGAAGGTCGCTGTTGTTCATATCCCTACCGCGAATCGCACTTCGAGTGTCTCGAAGAAAGCCGGCAAGGAACAGCAAAGTGACATTTTTTTCAGAGAGAGTGTTGCTCCTTCCTTTTATTGCAACTTGCGTTCTTCCCGTTACACCTTCCTTATCTTCCCTTTCTCTCGTTTATCCACTCCCTACTTCCCGCTTGACATTGCGGAAAGGCGCTTGGCGTTGGCACGGAACTTTATTTCAGACTGCGCCATCGCAAATTTACGACACGATATTTCATCGCCGGGGTTGCAGCAACGCAGCTTATGTCCAGCATGTTCGAAACCGGTCTGAACGTGAACGCAACGCCGTGGTCACTGCAAGGCGGTGCTCCCGCATCCAGTTCGCAAGGTGCCAATGGACCGTCGGCGCAGTCCTCGAGTGGCTTCTTCGCCTCCTCAGCTCCGGCGGCGTTCGACCCCAGCAGCGCGAACCGCAGTAACAACAGCGGCGGCGGCGCGTTCATGAGTGCCAGCAGCAACAGCAACTTGCTGGCCTTGAACGACAAGCGCGAGCTCTGCAAATACTACATCTCGGGCGGCTGTCGCAACGGAGACGATTGCCCTTTTAGTCACAACCTTGTGGTCGAGGCGCCGGATGGCTCGACGACGTCCGGTGGCTTTGTGCTAAACGGCCGTGTGGCCAATGCCCACAACGCGTCCATCCCTGCCCAGAGCCCGCTGACCCCAGGGCCGCCGTCCATGATGATGATGATGGGTGCCGCAGGCGGCGGGGCCAACAACGGCAGCAGCTCCTCGGCCATGGGCACCCCGAGTTCGGTCATGATGTCGGCGCCGGGCGCGGGAGGTATGATGCTTCTCGGCAAGGGCACCAATGGCCTCTCGCCGTCAATGATGGTGATGGGCCCCGGCGGTGGCGGAGCGGCGTCGAACGGCAACAGCATGATGCTCGTGGGTGCGGCCGGGACGGGTGGGGGGAACTCAGGAGCAGTCATGATTGGCTCAGGAGGGGGCGGTGTCGGGACCCCGCTCGCAGCCGGACCCGGACTGTTCTACCCTTCGACGTCGGGAACGACAGGCACTCCCATTTCAGCGTATCCGCAGTTCTTGAGCACCGGCGGAGGCAATTCAGGAGGTGTCATTTTCACGTCGCCGGACACACGTTTTTCAGGCGGCAACGGAGGTGCGGGGATGATGCTCGCGCCGACCGGAACGCCGGTATGGCACGGGAACAACGTCGTGCTCGCCGAGCAAGCCCCTGCAGGTGCGTACTTGCTGTCGTCGGGAACCACGATGGGCGCTGGCGGATACTACGCCACCAGCGACGCATACGGAGGCGACGCGTATGCCGCGGCGCTGCTCATGGCGGGAGGCGCCAATCCTGACTCAGGCAACAGCGGATCGGCGTCGAGCGCTAGCTCCGGCCAGCAGGCATCCGCCTCAACGCTCGCGTTCAATGGTGCGCAAAGCTCAGTCTTCGCCGCACGCCTTAATCAACCATCATCGAGCGGAGGGGGGTCCTCCTCCGGTGGAGGTGGCGCCGAATCTGGGGGCCCCAATCGCTACGGTGACGCATCGGCTTCCTCAGGGGGAGGCGGCGGCGGAGCGCTGTTGTTCTCACCCGCAGGGGCCACCGGTGACTTTGGTGACCATCCGCAAACCACGATGATGATGGCGGCGGGATACCCCGCAGGCGGAACGGCGTCCACCTTTACGTATCAGCCCGGAACAACGTTTTACTCCCCTACGGGCGATCACGTGCTGTCGTCCGCGGCTCCGGCGATTTTTACAGTTGCCGTTGCAGGTCAGCCGGTGCGCTACGAATCGATGCCGCAGCAATCACAACCGCACCCGAACGACAATATGTTTCCCCCGCTTCCCGGTACGGCTTCTCCCGTGCCAGCGGCATCCCAGGCCCCAACGTCAGCGGCCCTAGCGTCAGCGGCCTTCACACCGTATCCAAGTGCGGCAGAGGTGGCGGGCCAGCAGCAGTCTGCATCTACTCGTCCAGGTCCCGCCATCGCCGTGGGTGGTTCACCGCTCAAGCAACCGGGAACCGGGTCCAATACCGCAGGGGGCGCCGGATCGATGGATCTTCAGCAGATGCTGAGCAAGTTGATGCTGGGCGGCGCGAGTGTCCCTTCCATCAGCGCCCAATCAAGTCCGACGGCCGCCGTACAGGCCGCACCCCCGGCCGCATCCGGGAAAGCTGTCACCCCTCCCTCCACCGCTGCTGAGAAGGCCGTCGGATCGTCCACGGCTGGGGCGCCCGCGGCTCAGCCATTCTTCGATCCAGCAATCCTCAACGCCTTCTCCGCTGCCTCCCGTGGAACCAACCCGGCCGCCAGCGGAGGGGCCCTGCCCACGCGAGGCGCTCGAGGAAGCGGTTCCAAGCATGTCTACGCGATGGAGACCAGCGGCGCGACTTCCGCCCATGACGTGGACGGCGGGGGCGGGGCCGGCGGTGACGACGACGCCGACGCCCATCCGCGTTGCCCGCTGGATGATCATCATGATGCCGACGACGGTGCGTATGACAATGACGCAGGCGCCGACGAGGGCGGCAACGACGGCGACAGCCCGGGCAGCAACAACGGGCACCGCCGCGGGGGCCGCCACGGCAACCGATACTTCAACGGTCGGGGAGGAAACCGCGGCGGGGGTGGGAACTATGCGCCGCAGCCACGGAGCCAACAGCAGCAGCAGCAGCAGCAAGCAGGAAATGGCGGGGGCGGCTCGATCACTCCGCCCCTTCCCCGTGGCGCGACCGGGGGTGGCAACAACAACGGCGGTGGTGGCGGTCAATCCAAGGGCTCTTATGCCGGTGGGAGCAGCAACAAGGGCAGCGCGGTGACGTCCCCCGTGGCGCCAAGTGGGTCCCCTGTCTTCGCCTCGTCCAAAGACGGAAGCGGCAGCGGCCGTGGCGGTGGTGGGGGCGCGGGTCCTCCGCGCAGCAACGGAGCCGCCTCCAACGCCGCGGCAGGTCCCGCCGCACGTGGCAATGGTGGGGGGAATTACCAGTTGCAAACCACGGCGGCCGCCAACGCAGCAGCGGCGGCCGCCAAGGCGCCCCAAGGCTCCCCGCCGCCTGGCGCTCAGCCCGCTCGGGGTGGCGGCGGAAACAGCGGCGGCCGAGGAAGCGGCTCCGCGGGAGCGACGGGAGCGGCCGCGCCTCCGGGACGAGGTGGCAGCGCGCCTTCGGCGTCGGGATCTCAGCCACAGACACGATACTACGACGCCAAGCCAGCCGTGGAACCGTCCAAGGGGAGCATCACTCCGCCAGCGCCGCGCAGTCAGGCAGCAGCCGCCCAAAGCCAGGGCCAGTCGGCCAGCCAAAGGGGAGGGGGCTACACGGCGCCGGCGGCTCAGCGTGGAGGGGGGTCCGCTGGGCAGTCGCAGCCACAAGGCGGAGGAGGTGCCAACGGAGGCCGCGGCAACGGCGGCGGCAACCGTGGAGGGGGCAATTCAGGTCGGCGATGACCCCTTCGGATCTCAATCGGGGGGCGGTTCACTGTCTGACTGCGCGATTTGACCACCTTTGGCTTCCCCTTTGCCCACTTGAACGGAGAAGAGAGTACAGGCGCCCCATGCACCTCCCTGGCAGCAGCCCTCGGAGGGCAACTTGCTCTATCGGCTTCAAGTGCTTTTGGATATCGCACGAAGACAAGTCAAAGTCACAGTCAATTCAGTGTGGGCGATCTTGCATCGCTACACCCCTTCCCCCAACTTCCACCTTTTTTTTGGTTTTGGTCATTCTCCCCCCCCCCTTTCCTCCTCTTTCCAGTTCCGTGGGAAACCTTTGACGTAAACGCCACGCGATAATTTCCCTGCCCGCACAATCCTTTTAATTCTTTCCC